>Ga0081474_145556_pt1 | contig 34303 bp, 36 predicted proteins | sample OneHunmetagenome_2_FD_70978 | JGI IMG/M metagenome (GOLD analysis project Ga0081474, IMG submission 70978) | Ferrous microbial mat communities from One Hundred Spring Plain, Yellowstone National Park, USA v2 (version 2) | ecosystem: Environmental > Aquatic > Non-marine Saline and Alkaline >... | reverse complement strand
CTTAATTAATTGAGTAGTACGCTCCATTTACGTCACAATTAAGACCGATACTTTAAATATAAACTTTTAGCCGAAGTTAAACAACACCGCCTACCCGCCTCCAAAGCCTAACGTACCAATCAGGCAAGCCCAAATCCTCAACCCTAACAGACCTATCAGGCGTGTAGGGCTTAATATCGAGGATCGGCGTGCCATCGAATAGGTCAAGCCCTGAAACCCTCAGGAACCTACCATCCCTACCGACGAGCCTAACAATGCTAAGCCCTATTGGGTTAGGCCTATGCGGGGAATCCGTGGCGAAAACACCGACCTCAGGCAACTCACTGGGCTTAACGCCGAACATTGCAAGTCTCCTAGGCCTAACAACAAGCACTTCCCGCTGTTCCCTGGTGACGTTATGTAGCAGCGATATTAGTATTAGGTGGGAAAAGCCATCAACGCCCCTGAGACCGTCCATATACTCCTCAAAGACCTCAACAATCCCCTCAACCCCTGTTAACGACCTCCTAACAAAATCATCACTATACCCATGCCTAACCACACCAATGGGCCTAAGGAACAAGCCGTTGCCGAAGACCACGAAGTACCTGGATAACTCCATGTAGGACTCATCATCCCTAAGCAATTCCATCACCAAGTCCTTCAATAGCCCCTTCTCCTTGACATCCCTGAGGAACTCCTTGAAATCCACAGGCTTCCTCCTTAATGCGTCATTATTAATATTATGATTGCTTGTTAACTTGAATTGAAATAAGAAAAATTTAAAAAGGAAATATGGGAATAGTGTATGATGTCAACAGAAAAAATTGGAAAATTGAAATATAAAATTGCATTAATTACTACCCTAGCAATATTAGCTCTAAGTGTGCTGGTGCTCGCTGACGTTATTTATTACTACAAGGGCGTAATAACAGCCCAAGTCTCGCCACCACCAATATCATTCTTCCAGGGACCGAATGGTTATGTACCACCTTATGTCGTAGCTATACCAACATCGACTGGGTTTAACCTGGTGATTCAGATAACGAATGCCTCATACATATACTACTACGAGGTACTTGGGCTAAACGCCTACAATTTGTGTTGGCTCTATGTAACCAATGTAACCGCAACAACTCCCCCATTAATAAGTAATTTATGGTTATACATACAAACACCACAAAACCAGACATACTGCATATTGCCGGTGATTTATCAATCAGCACCAACACCGTTACCAATACCGACCTATCAATCATGCACGGCAGGTTATTGGAAGACCCACACGACAGTACCACCCTGGTCATCGCAATACCCACCAAGCGCAACCCTAGGTTCGGTATTCACTGCAGTAAAAACCTACTGCCCAGAACTAAGTAATTACACACTACTAGATGCCCTAAAATTATTCCCAAGCCAAGGACCATACAGCCCAAGTAAATACTGCGGTAAGGTTGAGTTATTGCTAGTCCAAGCCGTGGCTGCCCTTGAGAACTCATTAACAATGAACTACCCATTAACACCATCCCAGGTGATAACCATGGTGAACAACGCAATAAGTAGCAATAACGTAACTACGGTTACGAACCTACAGAACTACTTAAATAATTTAAATGAGGAGTATGATTATGCATGCTCACCTGGAACGCGATATCCAATATACCCACCAATAAGCCAAATAGGTGGTTGCTCACTACAGCCAGGTACGTATTACATCTCCGTCCTAGTGCAACCAATAATATCGCTATATAATGGTCAAAGTGAAACGATAAACCTTTACCTAGCGTGCAATGTAGTAGGTAATGAGTCAATACCATTACCGCCAGTAAGCGGCTAAATATCTTTCAGTTCTCCATTATTATTAAGTTAATATTACTAAAAGATAAAACACATAATGAGAGAAAAGGTTTAAAAGAGAGAAGCAATACAGTGAGCATGAATATGAGAAGCATAAAGAATCCTAAAATGAGGAGGTATGCCGTAATAGCAATAATTGCATTGATGCTAGCTAGCGTGGCAGTGCTCGCTGACGTAATATACTACTACAAGGGTGTAATAACAGCCACAGTCTCACAGGCACCATTAACATTCTACAGCGGCAAGAACTTCACATACACAAACACAACAACCAGCAACACATTCTCATTAAACGGTCTTGTACCAGGTTATGCCAATTTCATAGCATCGCCTACAGGGTTCACAGCAACAATACAACTAACCAACGCCTCATACGCATACTTCTACCACGCGCTCGGCCTAGTGGTTAATACGCCGGGTTGGTTATACGTAACTAATGTAACGGCACCAAGCAGTAACCAAATAATTGAAACCTTGACAATTACAGTGCAAAACGCATACACGAACCAGACAGTGTGTAGCTTCACGGTGATTAACTATTCTCAACCCATAACTAGCCCAACCACGGCATGCAACTTAAACACCGGTGCATACTTCATATCAGTACTAGTCCAGCCAATCAATTACTTATCCCCAAGCCTGAGCGAGACCGTGACACTATACTTTGGCTACAACGTTGTAAGCAATGCAACAGTGCCTCTACCGCCGATTAGTGGTTGATGGGAATTAGGCGGTAAAAGATGACCCCCTTAAAATTATTCATTATTTCTTCATTAATCCTTACGGTAATAGCATTGGTCGTTGTTTACGGCGCTATTCAATACGCCTCAAGCGTTCACCCAGCCACCATGACAGTGGTTCCCTATGTTGATGTTGAGGGCGTTAATGTTACTGGTGGGGGCTTAATAATTAAGTTAATCGTTGTTAATTCTACGGGTAACTTAACCGTAACGGGCGGTTACGCAGAGATCATCGGGACCGGGCAATCATCGCCGCTGAGGGTTGTTGGTCCATTGACCCTGGAAGGGACCTACACATTGCTGCCTCAGTACGTGAGTATGAGTACGATAGGTATTAGGGGGTTGGTTAGTGGTACGTTCTATGGGGATCCCATGTACATAGGCTTCTACCTGGTCGCGCCAATACATGTCGTTATAAACGTGGGTGTTGGTGATGTAACCTACAGTAATTGCCTGCTGAACCTGACCCTGACCTACTCAACACCAATACCAATATTGATAAATGGAGCCACAAACATTACCCTGGTTGATGATTCTGAGTCGCAGTTTGTATTTTTCATGATTGGTAATTTACCATTACATGTATTGCTAATGCCTGGTGTTAACGCTACAAGTATAATGTTTAATGCCGAGGAACTACCCAATGTGCATGTGTTTCAGTGTTCATTGATTAGTGGGCATACGTACACGCTTTATTTACCGATAACCGTGACGTACATATACCCAACCACGAATGTGACAGCACAGTTAACGTTATATAGGGTTTTCACTATTGGTGGTTAATGTGAGGCTTGAGGTCATTATACAATTATTAATTGCCCTGGCATTCGTACTTACCTGGATCTTCATGCCATTTTGGTCATTAGTCTCTAATATATACGTACAGAAACTAACACTGCTTGGCTTCTCAATAGCCTTCCTTGGTAGTAACTACTTTCTATTTGTACCTAATGCGCTAGCGGCTTTTATTTACGCTATAGTCTCGGCAGTGATACCACTTGTGTGGAGGAGTAGTAGGTATTCGCTGTACCTGTCGCTCTTCACACTATCGTTGGCTGCTATGTTGCTTGTAACAGTATTTATATTTCAATCCAGGTACCTGTATTATGGGGGATACTCGATAGTACCTACAGCCACTGGGTATATGTACATAAGGATTCCCTATAGGACATACTTCAATGCTCCGTTGTATTTATTCGCCGTATTATTTGCTGTAACGGCGTTGAACGCAACCACGAGGGCGCGGTGGATAATGGTTAGGAAACTATCGTTGATTGAGGAGGCCTTGACTATGGTTAGGGTTAAGGATCCCATTAGTGCCATCAGGATGGCGTTGGGTAGGTTGGGTATTCAGTATTCCGTTATCAATGGTTCATTGGTTATAGGGGACTTGGCAATAATAATGGGTGGTGTTGAGAAGGAGAAACTGAAAGATGCTAAGGAGTACATATCATTCACGGATAAAAACTCCATATATTTTGATGGCTCCTCAATAACAGAACTGAGCATTGAGCAGGGAATCCTACTTGCACTATCAAAAGCCCTAATTAAGGGTAAGCCAGGTAGGATTGAGGTGGTTGAGTATGCATAGGTCATTGTTTGTCTTCATAATTATCACACTATTACTAATACCAACGCTAATTATCTCTAGCGTAATTTATTACAAGAAAGTTACGACAACAGCCAATGTATCCCAACAACCCATAGTGCCCGAAAGACCGCCCAACGCATCCTACATTAGTAGCTTTTCCGTAAGTCCAACTGGTGTGAATATTGATGTTTCATTAAATAGTTCGCAGATTACGTATGTTAATAATCAAGGTGTTGCGAATATAAAATTGATGGAGTTAAAGGTACTTGAGGAGGGCAAGATAATGTTTAAGCTAAACACGCCGGGATATGTTAACGTAACAATGATGATATACAGTAGTAATGGTTCATTAATTGGAGTATATCCCAACAATGGCGCCATTACGTTGAGTCCAGGCAATTACTTGATTATTGAGGAGATGAGTTTTCCAAGCAATATTAATAGTTTTGGAATAGGCGGTAATTACATATTCGTCATTAATGGTGTATGGTTAATTTATAGCATCAATGAGTCAATAGAGATTAAGTAAATTAATGCTGTAGTACATTTATACGTTCTATTCTCTTTATTTTAAGTAATATGTTTATAAATACCCCTTTATTCTTCGAAAAATATTCTACTTTTAATTGCAAAACTTAAGACATAGTTTGTTTGGCAATAGAAATGTTTAAATACTAGGAATAGAAAGTAACCCTAGGATGAGAACTCCGTTCACGATAATGTTCCTGGTGATGATAGCCCTTACAATCATTGTTCTCACTGGCTCAGCTCAGCAGTTCAGGCCGAAGTACCTATTTAGGCTCTCGATCGCGGTCACAAACGCCTCGTACATATATTACTACCACTTTGTGGAGATTACAATGTCAAAACCCGAGACGCTGACCCTTGTTAATGTCGAGTATAGTGGGGAGTTGATTAATAATGCGTGGGTTTATGTGGAGAATCAGTGGGGGCAGTACGTGGCTATTATGCATGTAATCGCCAATGGAAAGGCATGTAGTAGGGAGCAGACAATAACCCTTGAGCCAGGGAATTACTACATCTCAGTGCTGGTACAACCCAATGCACCAGTTCACTACGGGGAAAACGCGACAATAACCCTGGACTTCCTACCCCTCAATAAATAAAAACAGGTCAATGCGAAAAACCATGAGTAATATTGAGCGGTGAGTACGTGAATAAATTAAAGAGGAGAGCCATGAATTTACTGAGGGCAAGCGAGGCCATTGATGATGTGGACTTGGCAATGTTCTTCGTGGACCAGGGGATACAGCTATACGTAAAGGCTGTGCATTACGAAATCTTTGGCGTGAGGATTAGAGGTCACGGGATTAGGGAGTTATTGAGTTTATTATCAAAGGAACTTGAGACGCACGGCTTTATTAATGAAGCTCAATCAATCAGAAGCTTCGTCACTAGTAATAGGGATGTCTTAGTCATGCTTGAGGAGGCCTATATCGAGGCGAGGTATGGCGATATGAGCTACGGCACTGATGATTTAAGCAAGGCCATAAATGTGGCTAGGGAGTTGGTGAAGTTGTTGGATGGGGTGGTTAGGAGTGTCAAGTTGGGTTAGGTACCACTTCGAACACTTAAGGAGGTGGCGTGAGTATGCAAGAGCCATAGCAAGGGCTGCTAGGGATTTGGTGCCCAATGCCAGGGTTTACGTAATTGGTGGTGTGGCTGAGGACAGGACTACCGTACTTAGCGACATAGACATACTAATAATTATTCCAGACACGGTGAGTGCTAACAGGAGGAGACTTTATGTCGATATTATGGTCAGGGCAATGGATCTGTACGGACTTCCCTGGGACGCTCCAGTGGAGTTGCATATAGTCAGTGAGGGTGAGGCGAGGGATTACCTTGAGCATTCAAGGCGTGCAATAGAGATAGATTAGGTGCATAACCTTTAACTACCACGAGGGTTTGTAGAAATCAATGCAGTATGGGTACTTCGAGCAGTTCGGTGAGGGGACTGCTAGGATATATAGGTTCATAGAGGTCGCCCTCCAATGGGCCTACTCATTAACGGCTAATACCATTAAGGGCATTGTTGGTAGCCCAGCCAGGATACTCGAGATAGGCCCCGGCACGGGTGTCTTAGCCAATAAGCTCAGTAAACTTGGCTATTACGTGGTTGGTGTAGATGCTAGTTTGGCGATGCTGAGGAGGGCGCAGGGTAGGTTTTGGAGACCCGACTTCGTGAATGGCGGTAGTTGGGCGCTACCAATTGGTGTGGGTAAATTCGACGCCGCTGTAGCGGTTTTCACACTCCATCACTGGGGCAATTACGAGCTATCCATGAGTAATGTCGTGAAATCTCTAAGGCACAATGCTTCATTTATCGTTGTGGAGGTCGATGGGGATAGGTTGAATGCCCACGGCCACTCATGTACAAGCAGGTGCCTAACTGATGCATTAACGCCGTACTTCAATGATGTGATTTTGAGGCATAGATTCCCGCTGATAATTGCGATTGCTAAATCACCTGAAGCACCCACGCCTTAGATACCTCATAACTACACCTACGGATAAACCCTCAATACCCGCCACAGCCGAGGCAATCAATATATTTACTGGTGTTGGTGGGTCTATGATCGTGGAGAATAACGCAAGTGCCGCCGCCAAACCCAATTGCGCTAGGGCTAAGGTTTTGAGCAATGGCTTATTCACAACACACCTCTCCTCCCTAATCGTAGTTACTAACTTCACAAAACCATACTGCCAATCTTGACTTTTAAGTGTTTTATTTGTTGATGGTACGGGAATGCTTATTAGGTTTAGTGCGCGTTTCACATAATGAGTGTACTTGAAATTTTTAATAATGCCATTAACGGCGTTAAGGGTCTCGTCGATGAGTGCATAATCATAGCTAGGAACATTAGGTGGTCAATGATTAGGTTCGCAAACAACGAACCGACAATAATAAACAATTGGCTGACACAGGAGGTGAGCCTGTACGTTGTCAAGTCCAGGAGGTACATAACGGCATCGCTCACATCAATAAACGCCAGGGACATAAGTAATGAGCTGCAGAGGATGGTTAAGAGGCTCGAAAACCTGCCCGAGGACGAACTCTACACAGGACTAACGCATGTCGGCAAACCCAGCCAGTTACCTGGGTCCTACGATAAGAACGTTGAGGTTGACGTTGGCAGGATCGTTGATAAGCTTAACAACGCGATAAATGCATCCCTGTCCGAGGGCTCGAGTAGGAATGCAGGGGCCCTAACGTTTGGCGTTGAGGAGAGGTATTACGTGGATACCACAGGGCTTGAGCTCGAGGATAAATCATCATTCGTAACACTGACGATAAGGGCCTTCTTGGATGATGTCTCGGCAACCTCCGTATCCGTATCGAGAACGTTAAGCGAATTCAAACCCGAGAATGCAGGTAGGGAGGCTGGATCATTGGTTGCGCTGGCGAAGGGATTGCCTGAGGAGAGGATAGATAATGGGCGTTATGATGTACTGCTCGGACCGTTGGTCGCGGGTCACCTGTATGGATTGCTAGCATCCACCTGGTTCAACGCATACTCAATAATTACCGAAATGTCTGGTGTGACTAGGGATGACGTCGGTAAGCAGGTGGCCAGTGAGAAATTAACCCTCGAGGACTTATCGGGTGAGGATTCCGTGGTTGGTTCGGAGGCCTTTGATTACGAGGGTAATGCCACGACAAACCTCACAATCCTAAATGGGGGTGTCTTAACGAGCATTCTCCACAATAACAGGACAGCCGCGCGATTCGGTGTAACCAGTACAGGTCATGCTGTGAATAATTGGGTTAGGCCAAGCCCAAGGCATGTGAGGATTGGTGCGGGTAGCTTATCGAGTAATGTTGATACTGTGATGAGGGAATTAGGTAGTGGATTGTTGATAACAAATAATTGGTACACTAGGTTCCAAAATATTAAGGAGGGTTTGTTCTCGACAGTTGTTAGGGATGTTGCATTGCTTATTAGGGATGGAAGACCTGCTGCCAGGTTACGTGGATTAAGGATTGCGGATTCCTTCAAGACGCTGCTTAGGAACTTCACGGACTCTAGTAAAGATACGAGGCAGGTCTATTGGTGGGATATGCCTATACCGGCTTCATCACCATCCTACGTTTTGATCAGGGGACTCAACATAACGAAGGGTTAGGTTGGTGATTTCAAAACCCTAACCCCACTAACCCTGAAGGTAACGCCACCCAGGAAGACAGGCACTCCCTGCTCAGGGTTTCCCTTACCGCAAGTCCCTGGGAAGAAGCGTAGGTCATTAGCCACAGCATCTACATTGCTCCATAGGGTCTTGGTGTCAACCTCAATGAATGGGTCCCTAACCATGTACTTGAGATCCCCATTCTCGATGTAATAGGCCTCGAAACCACCATACCTACCGAACCAACGCCTATCATCGATGTTCCACTCGGTGTATGAGGCAATGAATAAGCCCTTCCTCGTCTCTCTAACAATCTCCTCGGGCTTCCAATCACCAGGTGCCAGGTAGGTATTTGCCATCCTAGGTATCGGTTCCTTATCAAACTCACTAGCCCTAGCCGCCGCATTGCTCGTTAGCCCTATGTAGCTGGCGTACTCCCTATTCATGAGGAACTCATTGACATAACCATTCCTAATCAAGTACCTAGGCCTAGCAGGCACGCCCTCCTCATCCACGAGGTAATAACCGTAACTATTGGGTATTGTTGGGTCATCGATTATCGTGACCAGGTCACTACCCAGCTTGTAACTACCCAGGTAATCAACCCTCATGTAGGACTCACCAGCCTCAGCACCCTCCCTACCCATTATCCTATCCAACTCCGACGGGTGCCCAACACTCTCATGAACAAATATGCCGGCCAACTCAGGACTAAATACAACATCCATCACGTCATCGTGCGGAAGCGGCTTCGCCTTATCAAGGACATCCCTGATCGCGCTAACTTCCCTATCCAACTCCTGCTCCACATTGCCCAGTATCTCAAAACCGCCCGAACCGCCGAACTCCACATTCCTCTGGGCACTACCCTTCTGTGGGTCATAGGCTATTAATGAACCGAATAAGTAAATCCTCGGTACCCTACTCCTCACGTAAGCTCCATCACTGGTTATCAATACCTTGTCCGTAATTTTAACGTTAAGGAATAGGTTCCTAACCCTAACCCTAGGCTCGACCTTAATGCGCGAATCAAGCCCCGTTAGGTACTTCACCAAGTAATCATCACTCAAATCCTCAACCTTAACCCCCTCATTAACGCTGTAGGAAACCCTAGCCAACCTCTCATGATCAAGCCTTATCTTCCTCCTCCTAATCCTAGCTACAGCCCTGGCATAAGTTACGGCTCTACTTACGGCATCCTTAATTGAGTCCCAGGAGGTGTCGCTAGTTGCCGCGAAACCCCACATACCATCAACAAGAACCCTAACTGAAACACCGCCATAGGAGTAATTACCAATTGATTGGAGGGCACCATTCCTAACATGTATAAAGCGGACAGAATCAACCTGAAATCTTGCCTCGGCGTAGGAGGAACCCATGCCAAGGGCTAGGTCCACGGCCTTAAGTAGGACATCCTCGGAAACCTCCATTAACAAATCAATGCAAATCACCTAATTAAAAATTATGAGGACGAAAAGACCTAATCCTTCAATGAAGAGACTTAAGGTCTAATGGTCTAATGAACGACAAGCCCCGCCCCCTTCCCTTTAGGGCAAGGAGATCAGCTCCTCCATATCGTTAGCATCCAGGTACATTAAGTACCTACGCCATAGGTAATCAAGGGCTTCATCACCACCCCATAAAACCCTACCCTCATCAATAACGGTCTTAACAAGACTAAGTGGTGCACTCTCGAGGTCAACAAGATCTATCAAATCCTCATGAACACCCAATGCCTCGGCCAAGTCAACAATTAGTGAACCCAGCTCGATAGCATTATCAAGCCTCCTCTCGAAGACCACTGCTATGTCATAATCCCTACCAGTACCAACCCTAGCCCTGGAACCAAATAAGAAGGCATACTTAACTCCGTGCTTCATGAAAACATCACGCAAGGCATTAATGCTTAAGTTAGGGCTTGGATCATTGCCGATCACATCCCTCAACCTATTGAGTATGGGTGGTAACTTATTGACCATCTCCCTAAACGTCGCCATCCCCATCGATACATCAATCTCCACATAACCGTGAACTAAGACGCTTCCGAAACCAGCTAAGCCCACGAGAAACCTACCAAACTCCTCACCCAGGTTAAGCTTCCTGGAAAGCCAAAGGGCTAATTCACGGTAAGTCTCAGGCTTCCTACCAACCTCATTAACAGCAAGCATCGCCGCCAAGTCAAGCAATGATTGAATAACTAATTGCCCCAATCTCTCGAGCGAGAACCTGTCACAAAACCCTATTTTGAAAACTCCCTAAAGTAGTGCTCAACAAACCCATACTGTCTCCTCAATCTCACAATCAAACACCTATTGCTCAAAACAATAAACAGGCACTAAATAATTTTCACCTACGCACCCCTAGCATGTTCCTCACAAACCACGTTGTAATAAGCGTCCGGCGCCGGTATATCCCGAAGAATAACAACTCTGCCTTTAACGATGACGTATATGGAACCACAATTAAAATACCTCGCTAGGAATCCCTGGGAGATGAAGCAATCACTTATTTGTGATTTCTCGATTCTACGTTCACGATAGGGCCCTTTGATTGTTATGGCGTAGTCATCGATGCAGTACGTATATGATCTCTTCCACACTATATACGCCGACAATAACGCGTACCATATAACCACGAATATTAGGTAGTTGATTATTTTTGATGGAGTTATCTCTAGGAATGGCGTAAGTATCATCAGTAATAAGGTACCCTTTATTACCGTTTTCCTAACAATAGGCCTTAGACATATAGCTCTGTTATTTATCATAGATAGCCCCTGTAAATATTGCAGTAAGGCATTAAAAGTAGTTATTTATATAGGAAAATCATAATAATGGCACTTCTCGAAATTAACAACTTAAGTATTGTGTATAGGACCCCGTTCGGCATTGTCAAAGCGCTGGATGATGTCTCGCTTAGTCTCGATAAGGGGGAATCCTTGGCCGTTGTTGGTGAGTCGGGCAGTGGTAAGTCAACGTTAGCCTTGGCAATAACTAGGTTACTACCGCCTAACGCTAGGTACGTCAGTGGGTCCATCATTTTTGATGGTATCGACATACTACGCCTCAGCGAGTCAGAGTTTAGGAAAATTAGGGGTACGGGTATATTCATGGTGTTTCAAGAACCGTTTACAAGCCTTAACCCGGTTTATAAGGTTAAGGATCAATTACTGGAGGCCCTAAGGATTAGGTATGAGAGAGAGGGTGTAGTGTTTGACGAGTCTAAGGCTATTAATGAAATAATCAGTGTCCTTAGAGATGTTAGAATGCCTGATCCCGAGCTAATAATTGAGAGGTATCCGCATCAATTATCCGGCGGACAGATTCAGAGAGTAATGATAGCGATGGGGCTCCTCATGAGACCTAAATTGTACATAGCCGACGAACCCACATCAGCCTTAGACGTAACCGTGCAAGCTCAATTACTAAAGCTGCTTAAGGATTTAAAGAGGGAGTACGGTATTTCAATACTGTTTATAACCCACGATATAGCCGTAGCATCAGTAATCGGCGATAGAATCGCCGTACTCTACGCAGGTCAATTAATGGAGCTGGGGGATACGAAAAGTGTAATATATGACCCAAGGCACCCATACACTAAGGCATTACTAAATAGTGTACCGAGGATAAGCAAGTATGAGGGTAAATTACCAATAATAGGCGGATCTGTACCTAATCTACTTAACCCACCAAGTGGTTGCAGGTTTTACCCAAGGTGTCCATATGCAACAGATGTATGTAAAAAGGTGGTGCCTAAGATGGTTAAGGTAAATAATACCTACGTGAGGTGTCACCTATATGGCCAATGATGTGTTAATAAGAACGGAGAACCTAACTAAGGTGTTCCTGGCCAAGAATTACGGTATAATAAATAGAATCCTGGGAGAAAAACCACTATACATAAAGGCTGTGGATGACGTGACTATAGAAATAATTAAGGGTAAGACAACGGCTATTGTTGGCGAATCTGGGAGCGGTAAGACAACGCTTGGAAGATTATTAGTAACGCTTGAAAAACCAACATCGGGGCGCATATATTTTAGGAATGTTGATATTGCAAAATTGAAAGGTGGTGATCTGTATAATATCAGGACAAAACTCCAAATGGTGTTCCAGGATCCATACTCTAGCCTAAACCCTGTGATGAGGGTTAAAGACATAATAGGCGAGCCACTTAAGAACAGGGGCGTTAAGGGTAAAGCCCTAGAGGAGGCTGTGGCTAGAATAATGGAGGAGGTAGGTCTCGATTCATCACTAGCTGATAGGAGACCAACCGAATTATCGGGTGGTCAGAAACAAAGGGTTGCGATTGCGAGGGCAATAATCACGAACCCAGAGTTCGTGGTGCTTGATGAACCTACATCAGCGTTGGACGCATCAACTCAAGCCCAGGTTCTAAATCTACTCATTGAATTACAAGTACGTCATGAACTAACGTACCTACTCATAACACATAATATTGCGGTGGCGCGATACATGGGCGATTATACCATGATAATGTACATGGGTAAAATATTTGAGGTTGGGGAAACAAACGCCATACTTAAGGAACCACAGCATCCATACACCCAAGCTCTCATTGATTCCTTACCTGATGTTGGCAAAACTGAATTAAAGCCACCAAGTGGTGAGGTTGGCAGTCTCGTAAATCCACCCAAGGGTTGTAGGTTCTATCCGAGATGCCCATTTAGGATGGACATCTGTCGTGAGAAGGAACCACCCCTTATTGAAATTAAGGATGGCATTAAAGTGGCGTGTTGGTTATATGCTAAACATTAGTATTTTAGTAATTTTACCCTTAATATAAAGTTGAATTGAACAAGAAAAACTTAAAAATATAAATTTTAAAATATTGCTATGCCAGGAAGAGGAATATCGAAAAGTGTATCAATAGCTATCGCAGTAGTAATAATAGTAATAATAATCGGTGTTATGGCCTATGTACTCTATAAACCTCCGTCAAAGGTTTCAAAACCACCCACAGTCACACCAACACCACCAACGACTACAACCGTTGCTCCCCCATCAAATAATACCTTAGTGGTTGCAGAGACCACGCCACCTGATAGTTTAGACCCAGCGATAGCGGCGTATACACAGGATATGGAGATACTGTATTCCTGCTACCAAACGCTAGTTATATTCAATGGCACAGACCCATCCTCATTCCTACCAGCATTGGCATATAACTGGACAGTATCTAATAACGACCTTAACTGGACATTTTACATAAAGCAGGGTGCCTACTTCCAGAATGGGGATCAAATAAATGCGACCACTGTTTGGTTTAGTATATACAGGTCAATAGTGATGAATCAATTTGGCGCATTCAACTTCCTAGATTTGATGTATAACGGCACCGTGGCTAGCATAACGGGTTATGCAACACCGTGGGGTGTCTGTCATGCCATGGAGGAGGTTTTTGGCCTTCAATTCCCCAATCCACAAACAAACCTGACGGGTTATGAGGAGGAGTGCGCATACGCGCTCGCTAACGTATTAAGTAACTTCAACGTACATAACCAATCAATAGTAGAATTGATGGAGTACCCAGACCAGGCCGCCGTAGTTAAGGGACCGTATGAGATTCAGTTTAACCTAATGGCACCATACTACGACTTCCTGGGGGTCATGTCTGGTTCATGGGCTATGATAGTGGACCCAACATTCGTAGACCAAAACGGTGGTGTGCAGCCTGACCAAACAACGTCTTACTTAAGCACGCACATGTTGTGCAGTGGGCCTTACATACTGGCTCAGTACATACCTGGTGAGGAGATAGTATTGACGGCTAACCCGAATTATTGGGCTGCCAAAAACCCACCAAACTTTATGCTAACACCAGCCCACATAAAGAACATAGTCATTAAGTATTACACAAGCTTTGATGAGGAAATACTTGCACTAAAGACAGGAGCGGCCCAGGCACTGGATCCAAGTCCACATGAGACTCCACCACCAATTTACCTGTCATCGATACTCTCAATACCTAACCTAGTCATGTACGGACCTGTGTGGTCTGGTGGTGATGTATTCCTAGTATTCGATACACAGAGGTATCCATATAACCTAACGGTCGTTAGAGAAGCCTTCGCATACGCAATAAATACTACGCAGATAATAGATACCGTACTCAAGGGATTTGGAGCCCCATACGTAGGTCCAATACCCCCATACCCGTCTAACCCATACTACAACCCAGGAAACCTACCTCCATACCCATACGATCCTAACAAAGCCATAGGGCTATTGGCTAGCGCTGGGTTCCAATTAACACTGCCAAATGGTACAGTCATAAATCCAAACGGTAAACCGTTGGCTGTGCATTTATGGTACATAAGCACAGACCTAACATTCACTCAAGAAGCCCAGATGGTACAGCAAATGCTAAGTAACATAGGCGTCCAGGTAATACTCGAGGGCGTCCCAGTCAGTTACTTAGTTTCCGCCATGGAGAATCCACCAACATCACCGCAATACCCAGGCTTCTTCCTGCTTGATTGGTACCCTGACTGGTGGGACCCTGTGGCCCAGGAGGCTTGGTTCATACTAAATGTTGACTTTGGAGGAATTGCCGGTAATGAGGCTTGGTACAATAACTCACTAGTTAACACTTTAACCACAGAGGCTGTGTTCACCACAAACATAACACAGAGAGTTGAAATGATGAAACAAGTCTATGCGCAGGTGTATAAGGATGTGCCATACATATGGCTATACGAACCAGCATTCTATGGCTTCACATATAAGTACGTATGTGGTGTATTGATAAACCCATTAATAACAGGGTTCTATTACCCAACAATGTACTTCTATAATGGAACCGGCACATGCGTTAACTACTCACCAATATACACAACCACAGGTTAATGATAAAAGGTTATTGTGAGTTAAACTTAAAATCATCATATTTTTCATTTATACAATTAAATTATGGGGCTTACATCATTTCTAATAAGGAGAACCATTAACATGGTTATAACAGTTGTAGGAGTCATATTCATAATGTTCATAATAACCCACGTGATAACACCAAACCCGGCAGTTGCATGGGCAGGTCCTCACCCTGTGCCATCAATAGTGGAGGCAATAACTAAGGAGTACCACCTCAACGATCCTGTTTATGTACAATTTTATTACTTCATGCTAGCTGTTTTCGAGGGTAATTGGGGTGAGGACCCAATGTATCATCAACCAATCATACAATTAATAGATGTTTATTTCCCAAGAACTCTAGAGTTAACAATAGCTGCTATGATAGTAATTATAATACTTGGCGTCTTAACGGGCGCGATAGCCGCTGTACGTAAAAATACACCGACGGATTACACCATTAGGACATTTTACCTAATTACTTGGTCAATGCCTCCATTCCTTGTGGCCATGCTCCTGCAGTTAGCTATAGCCTATAGTCTAAAGTTATTACCAGCAACTGGGCTTGCGAATCCGTTGCTACCGCCACCCAAACCAATAACTGGAATGCCTACTGTTGACGCCTTACTTGAGGGTTATTGGCCATACTTTTGGTCGAGCCTTAGGCACTTAATCCTACCAGCTACTGCATTAGCTCTCGTTGCCTTTGGAATAATATCGAGACTAATTAGGAATAGTATGATAGATATAGCATCAAAGCCGTTCATAAGGACCGCAATAATGAAGGGGCTTAAGGAGAGGGATATCGTGTTTAAGCACATGTTAAGAAACGCCCTAATACCAGCAATCACAGTCCTAGCACTAACGTTCGCCTCATTACTCGCCGGCGCCGTTGTAGTTGAGGACGTCTTCTCATGGACAGGCATGGGTTGGTTATTAACACAGGCGCTTTATCAGCAGGATTATCCATTGGTGATGGCTGGTACGTTTATAGTGGCAATAGGTGTTGTGATATCGAATCTCGCGGCCGACTTATTATATGCAATAGTTGATCCTAGGATAAAGCTTGAGTAGGTGGTGATCATGACTGCACAAACCACAGTATTAACTGAACGTAGAATTAGCCAATTCAGGCTGTTCCTATCGTATACACTACATAATCCACCAACACTCGTTGGTCTCATAATTACGGTCTTATTCTACACCTGGTCAATAATTGAGGGATTATTGCAATCATTAGGTATGTTTTTGCATAATCCAGCCCTTGGTTGGGCATTATTACCGTATAACCCATTCGCAGTTAATTACAGGGCAGCCTTTCAACCACCATCATTAACGCATCTATTTGGAACCGATAATTTAGGTCGAGATTTATTTAGCGAGATACTCTATGGTGCGCCAACGGAGGCTTTAATATCCATACTCGTCGTAGGTTCAGCCGTTTTAATAGGTGGACTTATAGGGATGGTGTCCGGTTACTTCGGTAAATACGTTGATGAGGCCGGCATGAGAGTTACCGACATGTTCCTGGCATTCCCAGCAATAATACTGGCGTTAGCCGTTGAAGCAGCCATAGGGAGAGGCGCGATAAATGCAGCAATAGCCCTAGTGGTTGTTTGGTGGCCAACGTACGCAAGGCTCTTTAGGGCTGAAACCCTCAGGGTTAAGACACAGTACTTCATAGATGCAGCTAAGCTATCAGGCACGAGAACAATGAGATTAATATTTAGGCACATATTCCCCAACGTGCTAACACCAATAGTGTCATATGCAACAATAGACTTAGGTAATGTAATACTTGCCTACTCAATAATAAGCTTCCTCGGCTTTGGCGTACCACCGCCATACCCAGAGTGGGGAAGGCTCGTATCAGAAGGATTTCAGTACTTCCCAGCACCAGCATGGTGGTATGCCATAATACCTGGGGTAATAATAACAATAGTAGTCATAGGACTTGCACTGCTAGGCGATGGAATCTCAGAATTCATAACCGGTGGAACAATAACATAACAAAACAAGTACCCACCAATTTATTAAATTCTCATGAACATGCAATAAAATGCGTAAACCTAAATAACCTCCACGCGCTCTTTCCTTGAGTGATGAGTAGGTCGGTAAAGAACGATGATCGTAAAATCTTGCCCCCCACTGATCTAAACCGTAATACCTACCACATCATTATTCCACGATAAGATAGCATCTACATTAAACCACATCAAACAACCTAGTAAGAACATAAGGTTACCACGTAAATGACCCATCACCACCAACTTAAACCTCCATCGAAATTTGCACGCATGAACATACGCAAGCACATTCACGGAATATAAAAACAGCGTCTTGGTGGGCCCGGTGGGATTTGAACCCACGACCTACGGGTCTGGAGCCCGCCGCTCTGGACCTTGCTGAGCTACGGGCCCATAATTATTATTTTAACGGGTCTTTTAAGCTTTGCTTCATGCCCTAATACCTCTCATATAATGCTTGCCTTAGTGTTGATCCTACGAGCCCTATTGCCACCTTAGCGTGTGGTATTGGGAATCCGTAGAATCCGTGGGTTACGCCATTAAATCTAACAACCACCGCCGGCACACCGGACTCGGTAAGTTTTACTGCATAAGTTTCAGCCGAGTCCCTGAGTGGGTCGTATTCGGAGGTTATTATTAGGGCTGGCGGTAGGTTCTCTAGGTCGTTCCTAAGGATTGGGGAGTACCTCCAATCGAAGGCGTCAGATGGTTTGCTCAGGTATGCCTTATTGAAGAATTCCATTGCATCCCTCTCAAGGAAGAAACCCGTCGCATACTCCCTTATCGAATATGATGCCAAATCAACGCCTAGGAATGGGTTTATGAGAACTTGGTACTTAAGCCCTGGTCTTAAGCCCTGATCCCTAGCCATTATTGCCACAACCGCAGCCAAATTACCACCAGCACTATCACCACCCACTGCCACCTTTTCAGGGTCACCGCTAAGTTCTCCTGCGTGCTCGAGAACCCATTTAGTGGCGTCGAATGAGTCTATAACGGCGGCTGGGAATTTATTCTCAGGTGCTAATCTGTAATCTACAGAGACTACAATACAATCACAGGCATTGGCCAGCTCCCTACACAGTGGGTCGTAAGTTTCCACATCACCAAGAACGAAACCGCCTCCGTGCATGTATACGAGAATTCCAAGGCCTTTACCATCCCTCGGTACGTACACCCTAACCGGTATCCTGGTCTCTGTGCCAGGTATTGTTATGTCAAAGACCTTGTACACAGGTCTCTTCGGTTGGTTAGCAAAGAACGCCCTAAACAATCGCCTATACTCATCAAGTGGTATTTTCGTTATTTGTGGTATGGCTTTATTCAATTCCTCAAGAATCCTCCTTACCATGGGGTCAAGTGGCATGGTTTATGCTAAATACACATGTTATTAAGTGCTTCATCTATATAGCTATTCGGTACTTCTCTATGTGCTTCATTAATAATGTTTCTCAGTTTCTCATTCATACTAACGGCATTGCTTAGTAATGGATTACCCGCAAGAATCTCGATAGCCATACCACGTGAGACGCCCAGGGCATTAACTATGGAACTTATGTACCTCTCCAACTTACCGTAATCAACAATTTTAGCATTACCAGATTTCAACTCCCGAATCTTAACAATATGCTCTCTTAATCTCCCTAATCCAGTACCACTTACGGCTATGGTTTCTATTACCGGTACACCCAATACCTTAACCATATAATCAACCCTATAATGAATACCCATCTTCTTTGCAAGATCCATCATATTCAGCACGAGTATTGTTGGTCTCCTAAGCTCAAGCACCTGTATTAGTAAGTAAAGTGTCTGCTCAGGGCTGAGCTCACCACTAATACACCATCATAGTTACCCAAAAGTGCTTCCTTAGCTGCAACCTCCTCATCAACCATATTAGGCCTAAGGCTATACGTACCAGGTAAGTCGAGCATTATTAACTTGGTATTACCAATTCTGTAATTGACCTCGTTAATGGCAACCGTTGTTCCCGGGTAGTTTGCGGTTCGCATAAATGCACCGCTAAGCTTGCTTATGATAGTTGATTTTCCGCTATTTGGTATTCCCATGATTATTATTTTTATTACTTCACCGTGATCCCTACTCATTTAGTAGTCTTAAGTTAGGATTATTCAATAGTTTAAAAAGTAATTATCATTTACTTATTAGAAATCATTATAGCAAAGGGTTTTATAAATTACATTAGGGTTACCCTAATGATATGAAAGCACGAGACCGAAGGGTGTGGATTCTTGGATTAGTAATTGCAATAGCCGTAATGATGGCAGTAATGTCTATGCCCCAGGTGCTTAAACCCGTGGCTAGGTTCATTGTTAAGTCAATGGGCCCTTATTGGATTCTCGCAGTATTCATAATCGGCATAATCCACGGTTTGAAACCTGATGAGCACACGTGGCCCATCACAATCTCTTACGGATTAATGCAAAGAAATACACGCGGTGTTATTACAGCAGTTGCTGTCTTTGCGGGCGCGTTGACCCTCGTTTGGACGCTAATGAGCGCCTTAGCCGGTCAATTAATGGGATTACTAAATACATCACTTCTCGATCCCTATGTAGATATCATTGTCGGCCTAACAATGATCGGAGTAGCCGCATACCTAGTCTTTGGAAACCATGAACACACCGAGGAAGTAAAGACGGCTGATTATAAGGTGATTTGGATACATGGCTTGGCGGCGGCATTCGGTGGCGACTTCTTTATAGTGCTTATACTCACGATAGCCCTAATCCCCCTAATATCGCCAGGCTTATCGTTTTTGGTAGGTTTAGCGTTCGGTATTGGTTCATTGATTGCCCAGTCCGTAATTGTCATCGCAGCGTATAAGGGTATTGTACGTAGTGTTAGAGATTGGGGTACGGCTGCTATGGCTGGTAGGATAGCCCTTGGCATATTGGGTTTATTCATGATAGGGCTTGGTGTTACCTCATTAATACTTCCCATTGAATAGGGAGAACACAGTTTATTAAGTTCCTAGAAACCCAGTTAGGCGTGGTTGAGTCGGAAGTCATCAGATTAGGGAGTTCGTTATTTACGTATCCAGTAATTAGACCTAGAAGGCTTAGGTCCAGTGGGCTCATTAGGGATCTAGTGGCTGAGACAACGCTTAAGCCTAGCGATCTCATTATGCCCCTTTTCATTAAGGAGAATTTAAATGAGCCCGAGCCCATAAAGTCAATGCCAGGTCAATATAGGTGGCCCCTAAATGATAAGTTAATCAACTTCGTGGATCAACTCGTGAATTCTGGCGTAAAGTCTGTGATACTCTTTGGAATACCTGAGCATAAGGATGAGTGGGGTAGTTCTGCCTATGATGAGCATGGGATAATTCAGAGGACAATAAGGTTCCTTAAGGATTCCTTCGAGGACAAATTAGTGGTGATGGCTGATGTATGCTTATGCGAGTATACGGATCATGGACACTGCGGTGTGGTTAAGAAATTACCAAATGGTGGTTATATTGTTGACAACGACACAACAATAGGGCTTTACGCGAAGACTGCCGTGACCTACGCCGAGGCTGGTGTTGATGTTGTGGCGCCGTCTGGTATGATGGATGGGCAGGTCAAGGCAATTAGGGAGGCGTTGGATAGGGCTGGGTTCAGTAATGTTGCGATAATGGCATATAGCGCTAAGTATGCAAGTTCGTTCTTCGGTCCCTTCAGGGAGGCTGCCAGTAGTGCCCCTAAGTTTGGTGATAGGCGTAGTTACCAGATGGATCCCAGGAATGCGTACGAGGCTCTTAAGGAGGTTACCATGGACATTGGTGAAGGCGCCGACATAGTCATGGTGAAGCCAGCAACCCTCTACTTAGATGTGATAAGGCTCGTTAAGCAGAGCTTTCCGGAGGTTCCCTTGGCGGCTTACCAGGTCTCTGGTGAGTATGCCATGTTAAAGGCTGCGATAATGAATGGTTGGCTCGATGAGAGGAAGGCTGTTCTTGAATCATTGATTGCGATTAGGAGGGCTGGAGCAGATTTAATAATAACGTACTTTGCAAAGGATGTTGTTAATTATATTGATGAGATTGAAAGGTTGTTTTGATAAGCCCGTTTTCTAAAAATAAGTATTTATTCAATATACTTATTTTTATTCTAGGGAAAGCAATATAAATCCCTCTGCCCACAGCATCACGGATTGTTATGGATCTCAACCAATTCCTGTCCGAAAGGACTAGATTAATGAAGGCGTCAGAGATTAGGGAGCTCCTTAAGTGGATTACGGAAAATGTGATTTCATTCGGAGGGGGTATGCCTGACCCATCATCCTTCCCAGTTAAGGAGATCATGGAGATCACCAGGGATGTCGTATCAACCAAGGCGGATAAGGCGCTTCAATATGGAGCCACGGGTGGTGTTGCGGAATTGAAAGAAGAATTGATCAAGTTTATGGGTAAAGTGGGCATTAAGGTTGATGGTCCTGAGAGCGTGATAATTACCGTAGGTAGTCAAGAGGCCCTCGACATCATTGGTAGGTTATTCATAAACCCTGGCGATTACGTAATTACAGAGAGCCCCACATACTTAGCCGCATTACAGGCCTTCAGGATATACGGACCAAGAATAATTGGTATACCTATGGATGAAGAGGGCTTGAAAGTTGATATTCTCGAAGAGACGCTTAAGAAAATCAGCGATGATGGTAAGGTTAAGTTCGTCTATGTAATACCCACGGGTCAAAACCCGACAGGAATTACAATGAGTAGAGAGAGGAGGAAGGCTCTTCTCGAGGTCGCGAGTAAGTACGATGTGTTGATTATCGAGGATGACCCGTATGGGTACATATACTTCGGTGATGGCGAGCCTCCTGATAGGCTTAAGGCAATGGATGGCGAGGGTAGGGTGATTTATCTATCCACATTCAGTAAGATTGCCGCGCCAGGTCTGAGGCTTGGTTGGGTTGCTGCAAGTAGGGAGGTTATTAGGTGGTTTGAGTTGGCTAAGCAATCCATAGACCTGCACACGTCAACCCTTAACCAGTACATAGCTGCCGAACTGCTCAGGAGAGGCGTCATAGAGAGGAATATACCTAGGATTAAGGAGATATATAGAACCAAGAGGGATCTCATGCTCCAAGCCCTAGGCGAGTACATGCCAGATAGTGTTAGTTGGACAAAACCGTCGGCTGGCATGTTTATTTGGTTAACGGTACCCGAAAACATTGATACGGGCGAAATGCTTAATGTGGCGATTAGGAAGTATGGTGTGGCCTATGTACCAGGTAAGTCCTTCTACCCCAATGAGGAGAGGCGTAACGACATGAGACTCAATTTCACATACCCAACACCGCAGCAGATCTTTGAGGGTATAAAGAGGTTATCGTTAGCCATTAGGGAGTATATTCAGTGATCAAAATTTCTTTTAGTTTCACTAAAGTTTCTCGTGAAGTTTACAAAGTGTTTTTCACGAATTCTTATAAGCTACCTCTTTATTGATTCCTGAATGCAGAGACGCGATATTAACAGCGTGATTAATGAGGCAGGCATTAATAGGCTGGGTGATGTATTGGGTATTGTTGAACGTAGTGTTAATGAGGGCAATAGGTTAATTTTGACTGTAGGCTCGAGGCTTAGTTACAATGATATAATTAGTAGATTATTCATTGGTTCCTACGTATTGGTGATAGACTCTACAACAAATAGCGAGGTGATGCTAAAGGTCAGTAAGATAGAGAATATACCCAACCCACCACCATCAATTGGAGGTTTAGACTCAACCTATGTGAAGGTTTTCGGGGATTTCGTAATCACAAGAACGGGTAATAATGGCACGTATAGATACTCATCACTCCTCATAATACCGGCGAGCGGTAGCTTATTATTATACCCAAATGATGAAACTATTCGCGACTTCTTTGGTTTAAGGGGCAATCTACCAATAGGTAAAGCCATGATTAACGGCTTTAGTGTCCCGGTGACAATAGATAGTAAGGCGTTAGATAAGGGTATGCTCATAATTGGACAGCCAGGGTGTGGTAAATCACTCCTGACTAAGGGGATCATTAAGGAGTTGTATACGATTAGCGATTATAGGAACATAGTAATAATCGATAGAACGGGCGAGTACACAAAATACCTTGTGGAGAGGGGTCTTAACGTCTCATTATTATTGCCTCTCGACCTAATGAGGCTTGGTCGGTCAATCGATATTGATGAGTTAAGAAGGTACGTAATTGACAAGTTGAGAGTCCTTGGATTTCGGAGTAAGGTTAAGGTAAAGATGAGCCTTTCTAAGGATGATGGTGTTGAATTCAATGTTTATTTCCCTAAGCGGGAATTTGGATCGTTAAGCGTATTTCCATCATCAATTAGATTTAGGTGGTTTATTGAGAGAGCCATTAACTATCTAGATCCTGAGGTTAAGTATATAGTCACGACATTAATGATGGAGAACGATAAGTCACTAAACACGGTACAGAATTTCATGAATGCGCTAAGGAACCCAGAGCTACTCAATTTACTTAATAAATTATCCATTAATAAGGCAATGGACCTCGCATACTTCCTAAGAAACTCAGGTTATTTCGATGCAGTAATTAATGTTGGTGGTGAAAACATTGATATATCCATATACAGCCCCATGAGGTTATTACGGAATAAGCTCGTGATATTCGACATACATGAACTACCCGAATATTTATTAAATGTTTACGAGGTTGTCCTGGTGGAAGATATTATTAGGTGGCTTATGGGCTTAAGGAATGGTAAGGTGATTATTGTGGTCGATAACGCCGAGGGTCTCATGGGCAGTAGTGACTTGCTAAGTACGTTAATAAATAATGTGAGGATCGGTAGGATCTACGGTGTATCGTTCATAATAGCCACAAGGGCATTCTCCAGGAAGTTATACAGGGAGTTTGGTAATGTGGTTTTCATGAGAATGAGCAATTCACCATTAAGGATTAATTGCAATGAGACAACGAACTTACTTAACAATGAATTTATTTTATTATCCCCCTGGCTGAATATCGATTGCATAAAGGGTTCAATAGCGTAACCCTTAATTAGTCCACATGGAGTTTGGGGTAATGACCGTATTAATTATCGAGTTACCACCATTAAGGAGAATTGATAACCTGGATAATTACCTGGAAATGGTGAATTCCGTAGTGGATTACGCAACGCATATAGATATTCCAGACTCAACCTTTGCAAACCCATCTGCAAACGCCGTATTAATAGGCTCCTTGATTAAGCATAGGTTCAGTAACGTCGAGGTTATAGCAAACGTTAGGGTCGCAGACCACAATAAGGTGGGGCTCACAGCATTGATAATGGGTGGTTTGGTGAATGGTGTCAGGAATTACCTACTCATGAGGGGCGATTTAGGGCCTGGAGTTACGGCAGTGCCTGACCTAACACCCATCAGCGCCATCGGGTACTTGAGGGATGTGGAGCAGGTTAAAGGTGCTAGACTTGGTGTTTCAATCTCCAGGTTTGATGAAAAGTATATTAGGGATAGATTGGAAGCGAGACCCGACTTTGCCATGCTGCAATATACACTATCTATGGATGACCTAATAAGGACCGCTGAGGTTAATAGGGAATTCGGTGTGGATATCTATCCAGCCCTCCTGGTAATAACTAATAAGTCCGCGAGGACTATAAGCAGGATACTAAACACGGATATCCCAGTGCCTCAGGACCCAATTAGTGACGCCGTAAGGAGGGCTAGGGAAATACTGGAGCACTTCCCCGGGGTCTACATATCAGCGCCAGGAGATTTTAATGCCATTGTGGAAACTGCCAGGGCCATGCATAAGTACCTATGACTCTCCCTGCTCTTCTTCCTCCTCACCAGGTAATCTAAGTAATGACCTTACCTGCTTTTTAGTCGCAGTCTCAACCTTGGCCTCGAGCTTGTCCTTATACATGGCTATTATGGTATCAACAATACTCAATATGGCCTTCGCAGTGTCTGACGTGGAGTACTTCATGAGGAATGGTTCACCCAGGTCGTTAGCCTCACCAATTCTCGGGTCAAGTGGTATCATGCCTAGGTATGGCACGCCGTACTTATCAGCCATATCCTTACCAATCAACTTGCCAAATACATAATACGTCTTACCGGTGTCTGGACAATAGAAACAACACATGTTCTCAACTACGCCAACCACGGGCACCTTAACCTTCCTCGAAAAATCAATAGCCTTCTGAACAATCCTCCTGGAGACATCACTCGGTGCAGTCACTATTATGCCTCCAGTTAATTCATTAGTAAGCGTCTGCGCTATTGTCAGCGGTGCATCACCAGTGCCGGGTGGTAAATCAATGAACAAGGCATCCAGTTCACCCCAAAGCACGCTACCAAGGAAGTCCTTAATAGCCCTATCAACCAACGCCCCTCTCCATATTACGGCAGTGTCGTCTGTAGGTAATAGGAAGTCTATTGATACGACCTTTATGCCGAATGGCCCCTCCGCCGGTATTATCTTCTCATCCTCACTCAAATAAAGGTTAGCGCCAACTAAACCGAGCAGTTTTGGTATTGTTGGTCCATAAATATCAGCATCAAGTATACCAACCCTATAACCCCTCATGGCGAAGCCAAGGGCTAGGCTTGCCGTAACGAAGCTCTTACCAACACCACCCTTACCACTCATTATCGCGAACTTCGTTTTAATACCCTTCATTGCCTGAGCAATGGCGCCAGTATCTAATGGGCCAGCCTTCTGGACTGAAACCTTAATCTTACCACCTTGGCTGGATGACATGCGTTTTACATTTACAGTAGTGGTGTTTAAAAATCAAACTCCTGTGCGAATCAAAATGATTAGTATTGAGATACGAAATCCTCAACCTTCGGAATCTCCTTAGGTAGCCCCTTCCTCTCCCTAATCTTCATCACCATGTCAACGAGCATATTCTCCGGAACAGGCGACCACCTGGCGAACTGGAGACTCCAGAACACCCTACCTGCCGTGGCGCTCCTCAACTCATCACTTAGCGTGAAAGATTCGATGACGGGTATCTCGCCCTTAATCGTGACCATGTACTCGGTCTGCACCATATCGATCACCCTACCCCTATGCCTATTAAGTACACCGATCACTGAGCCAATGTTCTCCTGCGTTGTCTTAGCTTCTATGGATAGCATTGGCTCAAGTAATGTCGGCTTGGCAGCCAATATGCCAGCCATTATTGCATTCTTCGTTGCCGGCATTATCTGGGCCGGTCCTCTGTGGGCTGGGTCCTCGTGAACCACCGCATCATGGAGTATAACCTTGACACCCCTAACTGGTTCCTGCGCCAATGGGCCCGCTTGTATTGACCACCTGAAGCCCTGCACTATGTAGTCCCTAATCTCCCTTAGGTATTGTATACCTGTCGTCTTATCAACGAAGACATTGATGTACTGCTCATCCACAGTCCATATACCCCTAGCCTCATCAGTCTCCCAACCAGCCTTATCCCTAAGTATCTTGGCCCTCTCCCTTGGGTCTTGGTCATCGGTTACCTCACCGAGTTGTATCAGCCTTATCGTCTCCTCATCAAGCGGTTCAACACTTATGTAGAGCCTATTGTGCTTATTAGGTGATTTACCCTCGAAGGTTTGTGACGCAGCCCGAACAGTCTCCCTAAACCTAACCAATGGTTGAGATACTGAGAAATCAAGTTTCGTTCTCTCCTTTAACAACCACGTCGCTATCTCCAGGTGTAGGGTACCAACACCACTAAGCAGTACCTGCCCAGTCTCCTCGTCGATCTTGAGGCTTAACGTTGGATCCTCGATGGTTAATTCCTTAAGACTCTCAACGAGCTTTGCCAAATCGTTTGGGTTCTTGGGCTCTATCGCTACCGTAACCACGGGCTCATTTATGTACTTCATCCTCTCGAATGGCGCCGCCACATCCTTAATTGATGAGGCAACGATAGTCTCACCAGCCCTTGCATCATCAACACCAAGCAAAGCCACTATGTTACCGGCTGGTACCTCTGGTATCACTATCCTATTTGGACCCATGTATAGGTATGTCTGTAGAACCCTCCTTGCCGTCTTCGCATTTAGTAGGTAAACCTCGTCACCCTCCCTGATGGTACCGCTGAACACCCTACCAGTTGCTATCAAGCCTGCGTGTGGATCCTTGTTCATTTTGCTAACAGCAATCACCGTTGGTCCATTGGGATCAGCCTCAAGCAGTGCCTTACCCAGTGGCGAGTTTATATCGCCCTTCCATACCTTCGGTATCCTGTACCTCTGGGCGACGCTGGGTGGTGGTACATGCTCCACAATCATGTTAAGTATAGCCTTATACAGCGGGAATTCCTGCGCCAATTCATCAACGTAGTTCTTCTCGTAGGCGTCAACAATATTGCTAAACTTAAGCCCAGCCTTTGCGGCCTGTGGTATTGTAACACCCCACTTATGTAACGCCGAGCCAAGGGCTACCTGGCCCTTAGATGGGTCGACCTTCCATTTATCCTTAAACTCTGGGTCGGCGTACATGTCTATTAGGTTGTTGAAGTCCTTAACGATCTCGATAATCCTCTGTTGAATCTCATTGGGGCTAAGCCTCAACTCCCTGATCAACCTATCTATCTTATTAATGAAGAGCACGGGCCTCACCAATTCCTCCATGGCTTGCCTAACCACAGTCTCCGTCTGAGTCATAACGCCCTCAACAGCATCAACAACAACCAAGGCTCCGTCCATAACCCTCAGGGATCTCGTTACATGGCCCGTGAAGTCCACATGGCCTGGGGTATCCACGAAGTTTATTATGTATGGTTTACCCTCATATTCGAAGTATAGGCTTATGTTCGCAGCCTTAATGGTTATCTGCCTTAACTGCTCGATCTCGACATAGTCCATGGCCAACGCCTTACCTGCAACCTTGGGGCTCAGTAGGCCGGCGCCCATTAGTAGTGAGTCTGTGGTTGTTGTTTTACCATGATCGACATGCGCCAGTGTACCCGCATTCCTAACCTGCGCCGGGTTCCGCATTATTGCTAGTATATCCTCAATCTTCTTCTCGATAATTCTAACAGCCATTGATAATCAGAACCCAGCGATAGCATGACTAAATAAACCTTTCTGCCGCCGAGACCCCACACAACAATTACATGGGCAAGATACCGCAGGACCTAAGCACCGAAACCAATCGCCTGGAGCAGCCTAGGTAGTAATTCGTATCAACATCATAGTTAGTAATGACATTACGTAATTCATAGAGAACACTATCAGTACGTACCCTGGAGTATCCACGTTTACACCCGCTAAGGAGGTAATCAATAAGTAGGTAGTAAATCGATGGTATAGAGACACTGAGTGGCAGGGACTCCATCAATAATTCCCTGGTGACGCTAAGGTGAACACTACCGTGGCTTAGATAATGACCACCACCAACACCAACCAAATGCGCAATCTCGTGACCCAAGACCTGCCAGCCCCAATACGGGCTGCATTTACCGAAGTCCCGCCTAATGCGTCCACTACTAATATGAATACTAACCGAGTTGTACCTTTTAACGTACATCACATGCCCATAGGTATGCCTATAAATTGCCCTACCATATATCCAGATGCTACGAATCATAGGCACACCGCGTGGGTAGGCATTGTTAAACATCTTGATTATGGTGTCGATTACGTCGAAATCATCGTTAATACTGAGTAACTTAATTATGGGATAACTAATGTTGTATTCGATGCCATCCCTAGTAACCCTAATCCACAGGGCTCTCGTAATTACAGCACTTTTAAGGTGAACCTTAATTATCAGTTCCAGGCTAATGTCATCACTGCTCCGTGGAGGTGCATTTCATCACCTAAGATATGCCGGAAGCTATGGCTTTTAGTGCTTTTAAGATATTATTTACTTAAAAGCATGTGGTCAGTTGGTTAAGGTTGGTGGTCATCAATGATAATGAACCAAATCCACCTTTACTGAATGATTGGGGTTGGAGCACCTATGTGGAGGCTCGGGATTGGGCAATACTTTACGACGCAGACGCCAAACCTGAGATCCTTGAAAACAACACCAAGGTACTAGGAATCGATTTAGGAAGAATCGATGCAGCTTTCCTTAGTCATTACCACGTCGATCACTATGGTGGTTTTGAGTACGTGGGTAAAGTTAGGAGTGGTTTGAGGGTTTATGTTCCTGAGAACGATAGAGTATTAAGTAGATGGGGGCTAAGGCCAGTAATTACGGTGCAACCAACGGAGATACTTAGAGATGCAATTACGACAGGTGTTATGAGTGGTGTGGGTATTAATGAGCATGCATTAACCATAAGGCTTGATAACCAGGGACCCGTAGTTATTGTTGGCTGCTCACACCGGGGAATTGACGGTATCGTTAGGAGGGTTTATGACTTGTTTGGTGAGCTGTATCTAGTCATTGGCGGCTTTCATGGCCCTTCACGGTACCAGCTTGATGATGTCGCTAAACACTCAAGGTATGTTTGCCCAGCCCATTGCTCGGGAAGGGATGCTAGGCGGTATGTCGCTTCTAAGTACCCCGATAAATATTGCGATGTTAGAACAGGGACTACGTTAGAATTACCATTTAGTTAAGTAGCTGAGATTTCTTAAAAACAAGTGATTATGACTGATTGGGATGGTTAGTAGGGATGTAATACTTGATTATGTCAACAGGGTCAATGGGGAGCGGGTAATCAGGGGCAGGGTTAGGAGTAGGTCCAGGCCAGGTACTTGGCATAGCGTTGAGGTTAGGATTAGGAGGTCGAGGGATGGTTACATCTCGATAATTGGTAAGTGCGATTGTGAGGCATTCACGAGGGGGTGCATGGTTTGTTGGCACATCCTCCATCTAACCAATGTATTCATTAGAAATAGGCGTAAGACTACAGGTGAACTTGGTGTTTTTATAAATTAGTAACAGTAGATTAGTAATAGAAAGGTTTTTAACAGAGGCCGCAAAAATCGATGGTGTGGTGAGTCCACTAGCAATAATAGTCTTCATATACCTAATGAAGAATGCCTCACTAGTCATCATAAACGCGTCAATCACACAGGCAACACCACTAGTAAACATAACACTACCAGTAACGCCCCTAGGACCAGTAACCGTGCTAAATAGTTCGGGATACGCAATACCATATTACATAAGTAATAATGAGGTGATAATACCAATGCCAGGCCCTGGGAATATAACCATAGAGTACACACCATACATCGGGATACTAAGCAATGGAACCCTCCAATTGGTTGTATCGTCGAACTACGAAGTAAACCTACAGATGGCGAACGATGTGTTACCAACATCAATACCAAACAACATAGAGGGCTTCCAGAAAACAAACTCGGGTGTCACACTAACGCTGGCTCCTGGCAATTACGTAATTAACTTCATAACCACGGCCCAAACAACCCAACAGGCAATTAATCAAAGGAGCGCCACGATGATTAGGAAACCAACTTCTTCATACGTACTGCTATATTACACGGTATTGATTATCGCGGTCGTGGTTTTAGCAATCATAGCATTAATGATCATTAGGGAACGTAAGTAACTACTTAAAAAGGATCCCCGCTTAATAGATGCCTTAATGAGCATAAAACCACCACCATACACATACGACGAATTCCAGGTGGGTATGAAACTAAGATCGCAGGGATTAACTATAACGGAGACACACGTTGTGCAATTCGCTGGATTAACTGGAGACTACAACCCACTTCATATGGATGAGGTCTTTGCTAAAAACACCATTTTCGAAAGCAGGGTAGCCCACGGATTACTAACACTATCCCTAGCCACAGGATTATTCGCACCATTAGTTGCCGGCACAACAATAGCACTACTCGAAGTAAACGTAAAATTCCTAAAACCCGTAAAGATAGGGGATACGATATACGTGGATACCGAGGTAGTCGACAAGAAACCTAGCAATAAATACAACGGCGGTGTTATAACATTTAGACTCGAAGTAAAAAACCAGAGGGATGAGGTCGTAGCAGTTATAGACCAGAAATTACTAATAGCGAGAGGATTAGCCGTAAAGAATAACGTACTAAGACAGTGACGATGCGTAGCACTTTTAAACCAGCCACACACCATTTACATAGCCGGGTCGTCTAGCGGCCAAGGATGGCGGGCTCTGGACCCGTTGACCCCGGTTCGAATCCGGGCCCGGCTACCATCACTGGGGATGACCTTTGAGTCTTTTTGATGCCTCCCTGTAGATTGGGTCTAGGAATTCGTAGTCCTTAATTCTACTTAACTTCTCTAGGTTGGTAATTATGTTGTGTAGGACGCTTGAGGATATTGTGGAGCCCTCCTCATCCTCAAGGCACCTAAGCACCCTACCCCAGCTTTGATGAGAAGGCTGTTGAGAAGAACGAGTACAGCTCCCTCCTACCGTAATTCTCCTTAAGCATCCTACAGTCTATGAGTACTGAGTCAACATTAACCTCATTAAGAGCCACGAGGTCTTACCAATCCTCCTTATGCCAGTCAGTACAATGATCGGCCTACCCCTGCCCACAACATCTATGACTTCAGAAACTTCCCTAACCCTATCAAACAAGTCCTCCCACTGGCCTTAGGTCTCTCATCAAATAACACTTCTGCCCTAGAACAATTATTCTGCCCCAGAAATATAAACTAACCATTTCCAAGAATGACCTAGTATTGTTAATATTGACTCAAGGGGATACGTTGAGGTGCAGCCTTAATAGTTGCGCATTTGGCATTAACCGGGGTTATTGTATTGCATTACGTAGTTAAGCACATCATTGCCAATTAGACCCTTCTCATAGAGTAGTATGTAGCCGCTGTAGTTACCGCTAACCATTGCCATGTACCCGTAGTGTACGGGGTATTGGAGGGGTATTGGGTATGTCCAGTTGCTTGGTGTTAGGATTATTGGTGGTCTAGGTGTTTGGCTGAAGTTGAATGCTGTCAATAATCCTTCCAGGTCTGAATTGGCAACTATGGGCGTTAGGTATGGTAGGTGCCAGTTGTAGTCTATGAAGGCTAGTAGCGTATAGCCAGACATGCTGTAGTTATCGATCCACCCTTCCTTTGTGTATGGGGATATTATCAATAGGGGCACCCTCTCACCAAGCACGTTGTAGTTAGGTAAACCCAATTTGCTAAGATACCCATCCTCACATTTTGGGTTGATACCGTAATTATAGATTATGGGTGGTGGTACCTGGTCATAGAAGCCACCGCCCTCATCAAAGGTTATGAAGATCACGGTGCTATTCCAGTAGGGGCTGTTCATTATTGCATCTATGAAGTAGGCTAGATTGATTTGGCCCTGGGTTAGGTTGTATGGTGGATGTAGATCCAGGGCTGAGTGTTCATCATAGCCATTACCGCCGGTGAACATTAGGAAGGAGACGGCTGGTAGGTTGCCATCCTCAAGATCCTCCAGGAAAACGCTGGTGTTGAAGTAATGACCGCTGTACTCTTCTGAACCGGGTATTAGGGAGAGTGGGTATGGTGGCCTGGGTTGGCCTTGAACATAGCCGTAGTCGAAGTATGCCCACGACACATTATACCTAGTTAATTGATAGAGTATTGTTTCATTGAACGTCACGATGCACCCACTCCCAGAACCGAAGGCTGGGACTGGGTAACCCACTAGGTACGATATCCTATTAGGTGTTGTGGTAGCTAGGTCAGGAGAGAAGAAATTCTCAGCTAGGACGTACTCCTCAGCATAATCCCACAATAACGGTACTTGCTCATAGGATAAATAAACCATGGATTGACGCCCAGAACCCTTAACGAAATCATCCATGGCACCCCTATCCCAATCGATATGGTAATTCATATAGCCCTCCCAGGGATCTATTAGTATGACGGAGTTTGCGTAATATGGCTTGACTCCACTAATCGTAATGCTCAGATTAAGCCCAAGTGGCCTAGCCAGTGATAGTGTTATGTTGTTTATTATTGGTGGTACCCCGAAGGGATATGCTCCATATATGTTGTCGAAGGAGTGATTCTCCAGTATTATTATCACCACATGCCTTATTGGTGTGGCTGTGCTGTACTGCTGTGTCGCGACTTTAGTAATGGTCACGGTGTGTTTAGTGCGAATTAGGGTTAGGAATATTGATATGGTTATTATGGTCATAAGTATTATGATTACTAACCAAGGGAATCTACGCATATTAACCGCCCACCAGGTTCAGGTTATCGCCGAGGGATAACCCACCTTGCGATATTAACGGCACCTTAGCTAATTGGACCTGGACCAGGAACTTATTATGCTTAACTATGAAGGGTGCCGTGATGGAGACGCCACCACTGAGCACATAAATGGGTTGGTTTGTGGAATAAACAATATTGTCTAGGAATTCGTAGAAGCCGTTGATTATGTCCTGGCTAGGCCCAATAACTGTGTTGAACCCATTAAGCATGTTCACGTAATTACCCCTAATCTCGAGGAGGGGTAGGTTGTTGGGCACGTTAACTAGGCTCCACTCCCCACTCGATGCTCGCTTACTTAACTCATTATTTAATAACCTAACCCTAACAATTGAGGTGCTAGTCGACTCCGTGGTTATGTTAATCAAAGGCCCACCACCGTGACCCTCAACCCTGGAACCCTCTATTGTTAGTAGTAAATCACTCTGCGGCCTATTAACAGTAGATGCCTCTATTGTGAGTGGGTGAACCTCTGAGTTACTTATAGTCACCCTACCCACGGAGTCAGTTAGGCGTAGCACACCACCAAGCCTACTGCAGCATATTAAGGCATCGATGAATCCGTAATCCACGTAAATAGGCGTGTTAACAAACAACTGAGCCCCATAAGCCTGAACACCACCCCTCTCTGTGCCGAAGACTGTGTTTGTGACCATGAGCTTACTCTTACCGTCAGTATTACCGTAATTTATACCTACGCGGAAGCCTAGTATTTGGGTGTTAGTTATCTGAATAGTACCTGTTCCAGAACTTATGGCTATTCCACCTCCAGCTGTGCTTATGAAGTATGATTCATCGATCTCCGTGAATGTGACACCGTCACTGACTATTACGGTTGAACGCCCACTATTCGGGTTGGCCCCAAGGTACGTGAACCCCCTGACTCTAATACCATACGAGTTATTGAACCATATCCAACCTATGGGTGATGGCGGT
>Ga0081474_119913_pt1 | contig 34537 bp, 39 predicted proteins | sample OneHunmetagenome_2_FD_70978 | JGI IMG/M metagenome (GOLD analysis project Ga0081474, IMG submission 70978) | Ferrous microbial mat communities from One Hundred Spring Plain, Yellowstone National Park, USA v2 (version 2) | ecosystem: Environmental > Aquatic > Non-marine Saline and Alkaline >... | reverse complement strand
ATAGGCGGAGTAGGTTCGTACATGTTTTTTCCAGAAAACGAAAAAGAATTTTTAGATATATACAAAAAATACAAAAACGACAAACTCTACATACTTGGAAAAGGCTCAAACACCATATTTGGAGATTTCAACGGCGTATTAATAAATACAAAATATTTTTACGATGTTAAAATCCAAGAAACAAAAGAAGGTATTTTGGTAAAAGCCTCTGCAGGAGTACCTTTGAAAGACTTAATAAAACTATCTATAGAAAACAACGTAGAAGAGTTTTACAAGTTGATAGGCTTTCCAGCAAGCATTGGCGGAGCAATAGCTATGAATGCAGGAGCTTATGGTGTAGAGATTTTTGACTTTATAAAAGGTGTATGGTTTATAGATGAAGAGGAAATAATTTACAAACCAAAAGAAGAAATATTTTATACTTATAGAAAAACAGAATTTGAAAACAAGCCGGTGTTGTACGGAGAGTTTTTGTTTAGAAAAAGCCATCAAGATATAAAACCTTTAGCACAAACTATAAACCAAAAAAGAATAGAAGCTCAACCTCTAAATATGCCCACTTCTGGTTCTACGTTTAAAAATCCAAAAGGCAACTTTGCCGGTAAGCTTTTAGAAGCGGTTGGTTTAAAAGGATATAGAATAAAAGATATAGGTTTTTCCCAAAAGCATGCAAACTTTTTAATAAACTATCAAAACGCATCTTTTCAAAATGCTATCGATATATTAAGTATAGCAAAAGAGCGAGTTTACAAAGCTTTTAATATAATATTAGAAGAGGAAGTAAAACTGATATGCGCATAGCGGTTATAACTGGCGGAGATTCGCTTGAGAAAGAGATTGCCCTAAAAGGTGCTAAAGCGGTAGAAGAGTCACTTAAAAGGCTTGGCTACGACGTAGATGTTTTAGAAATAGACAAAGATTTATGTTTTAAATTAAAACAGATAAATCCAGAAAAAGTTTTTATAATAGCCCATGGGGCATATGGAGAAGACGGCAGAGTTCAAGGGCTTCTTGATATATTAGGTATACCTTACATAGGATCAACCACGAAAACAAGCGCCATATGTATGGATAAAGATTTTTCAAAACAAATATTTAAACAAAACAACATCAAAACCCCAAAATGGAAAGCTTACAAACCAAAAGATGTTATAGATTGGAGCATATTTCCCTGTATTGCAAAACCAGCTTCTGCTGGTTCTAGTTTTGGGCTCTTCAAAGTAGAAGATGACAAATCTCTTAAAGAAGCCGCTCAAAATATATTCAAAATAGACGATAAGCTTATTGTGGAGGAGTTTATAGAGGGTAAAGATATGACGGTGGGATACTTCAAAGGGTTTATTTTAGAACCTATAGAGATAATACCCAAAAAAGGTATATACGATTTTGAAAGCAAATATACAAAAGGTATGTCAGAATATATATTCGTGGAAGACGAAAGCATCGCTAAAAAGCTAAAAGAGATCACTTCAAAGTTAGTGGATATATTTGAATTAAAAGATATGGCAAGGATAGATTTTAGGGTAAAAGGTGAAGATGTATACACCCTTGAAATAAATACTATACCTGGTCTTACAGAACTTAGCCTTTTGCCTATGGCCCTTAAGAAAGCTGGCATATCTTTTGACAAGATGGTGGAGATGCTTGTAAATGGCTAACTTATATTATCATCGAGGAAAACAGAGAGGGAAATCTTCAAAATGGAACACTGTTAAGCAGGTTTTACCTTTTGTATGGCTTATACTTTTTGGACTTTTTAGTTTCTTTGCACCTTTTCTTATAGACAGCATAAGCTTTTTCAAAGCGAAAGCCGTAAATGTTTACGGAGATCAAAATATACCGCCAAGGGTAGTGGCAGATGCCATAGGAGCTTACAAAAGAAACTGGCTTTTTATGAATGCATCTGGCATCAAAGATAAATTAGAAAAAGCCACCGGCAACGCTATAGCTTCAGTGGCTATAAAAAAAGATTTTAAGGGTATATTAAATAACGACGTAGTGGTAGATGTTTACATAAGAGAAAGAAAACCCATTGCCGTTGTAGTAAACCAAAACAAAAGCTATCTCATGGATGACAAAGGTAATTTGTTTGATAAAAGATACTTCAACACCAAAGGCCTAACCATTATATATACACCAGATATAGAAAAAACCCAAAAAGAAGTTAAGCTGTGGCTAAAGCCTATAGCAAACTATTTAAAACAATTTAAAGACAAAAATATATTTATTACCAATAGCGGTATTTTTGTAGATATAAAAGATATAAACGGGGAGATTATACTACCACTCTCAAACAAATACGATAAAAAGCAACTTTTAGAGAGGCTAAACATAATATTAAACTACGGTCCTAGTTATCTTGCAAACAAAATAGTGGATCTGCGCTACAACAAGTTTATAACAATAAGAGAAAAAGAAAACAACCAAAAACCTTTAAACTCTACAAAAGCTACTACAACCCCAAACAACCTTTGAATGTTCACACAAATTTTATGTTTCTTTTATTTTATGTTTCTTTTATAATTCTTATGCATAATATTTTAGAGGAGAAATATATGGAAAGAAGAGAATTTTTGAAAAACATTCTTGTAGGTGGAATAGGCTTAGGCATTGGTAGTGCTTTTGGAAGCACGTTTAAAATCCCCACAAAAGAACAAACAAAATCTACTAATATAAAGCCACAAATAGCTTTAACTATAGACGACGGATGGTTTGATAGAGAAAAAATAGTAAATATAGTAAATTATTATCAAGTGCCGGCAAACTTTTTTATCATAGGAAAAGTTATAGAAGAAGACCCAAAACCATGGATAAAAGCCATAGAAAACGGGCATGAATTAGGATGTCATACTTACTATCACAACTTCTTTTCTAAGGAAACTATATCTAAAATAGACGAAGACTTTAGCCTATATGCAAAAACGTTTATAGAAAAGCTTGGAAACGAAAATTTCAACAACATAAAGCATTTTAGATATCCATACGGAGACGTTGGCAATTATATAAACAAAAAATATATCGAATCCCTTATAAAAGCCCATGGGTGGGATATAGCTTGGTGGGATTTGGATTTGTCTTTTTATCATAGACCTCATTTTGGTGTTTATAAAAACCCCATACAACCTTTAGATAAATTCAAAATTTATATGGAACATATGGAAGAGCTATCTATGAAACTTGGCAGGCCAACAAAAACAAAGGTCTTAATGCACTTTAAATATCCAGACGATGTTACACTAAAATATGTTATAGAGTATTCTTTGAAACGAGGTTATGAAATAAAGAAATTATCAGAGCTAGAAGCTTAAACAAAACTTTTCGTGGTGTGATATTATATTTTTATGCACCACGAAAACGATGCTTTTCTTGGAATAATAGGTGGAAGTGGTTTATATAAAATATTTGACGATGTTGAAGAACTAGATATAGATACTCCTTTCGGTAAACCATCTTCCAAAATATTTTTAAAAAATGGCGTTGCCTTTTTATCAAGGCACGGCATAAATCACTCCATACCACCTCATCTTGTAAACTATAGAGCAAACATATACGCTTTATATAAAATAGGTGTTAGAAAACTAATAAGCATAGGGGCTACAGGTGGTATAAACACACTTTTTAAAAGCGGTGATATTGTTGTAACATCCGATGTTTTAGACTTTACCAAATCAAGATTATCAACGTTTTTCGAAGGGGTGTTTTCCAAAGACATAGATGAAGAAGATACACCTTTTTATAGGCTTTTAAAAGCTAAAAAAGTAGTACATACAGATATGTCAAACATCTTTTGCGAAGAGATGATAGGAATAGCAGCGGAAGTACTAAGAGAATTGAACTTACATTTTTATGTAAAGGGTGTATACGCTTGTACCGAAGGTCCAAGGTTTGAAACTAAAAAAGAGATAGAGATGCTAAAGCATTTAGGAGCAGATATGGTAGGCATGACAGCGTGCCCAGAGGTCTTTTTAGCAAGGGAAACAGGCATGCATATACTTCATATAAGCATAATAACAAATCCTGCCGCTGGCATAGAAGGTCAAAAGCTTACCTCGAAAGAAGTGATAGATATGATGAAACAAAAAGACGAGGAGATTAAAAAGTTTTTAACGCTTTTCATACCAAAAGCCCAAAAACAATTTGTATGCCAATGTGAAAACGTATTAGAAGGAGCAGACGTATGAAAACAATAGATGTAAGCGATAAGATAGAAACTCTAAGAGAGGCAAAAGCCTATGGCTTTATAGAGCTTAGTAAGGAAACCATAGAAAAGATTAAATCAAATCAATTGCCAAAAGGCAATCTCATAGAAGCTACAAAATTGTGTGCTTTATATGGTGCAAAAGCTACTCAACAAATACTTCCATTTTGTCATCCTATAAGCATTGACTTTGTAGAAGGTGAGGTAAACATAAAAGAAAACGGCATAGAAGTGTTTGCTACAGTAAGAGGAATAGCTAGAACCGGCTACGAAATGGAAGCACTAAACGCTGTAAATACAATGCTTCTAAACATATACGACATGTGTAAAGGTATAGATAAAAATATGGTGATAAAAGAAATAAAGCTTTTATCTAAAAAAGGTGGAAAATCCGATTACTTTGAAGATTTATCTGGAGAAAAAGCGGCTGTCATAGTCTTAAGTGATAGAGCTTCCAAAGGAGAATACGAAGATAAAAGTGGCAAAATAGCTATAGAAATGTTAGAAAAACTAAAGGCGGAAGTAGTTCATTATGAAGTCATACCAGATGATAAAGATACATTGATAGATCGTCTTAAAAGTCTACAAAACACTGTAAATATTATTATAACGAGTGGTTCCACTGGTTTTTCAAAAAGAGATATAGCACCGGAAGCCACGAAAGAAGTTATAATAAAAGAGATGATAGGTTTTGAAGAGATAATGAGAGTTTATGGTTATAGAAAAATGCCAAAAAGCATAATGTCTAGGGGCGTTTGTGGTATCATAAACGAAAACTGCATAGTAATAAACCTACCTGGAAGTAGCGGTGGCGTAAAAGACAACCTTAGCATGATAGGTGGGCTAATCAAGCACGCTCTTAAAATGGCAAGAGGTGAAGGACATTGAAAAAGTATAAAAATACGATGTTGGCATATGTTAACATGTTAACAATTTTGTTAACAAATAATACCAGTGATTTTTCAAGAAATGTTATTTCACAAGAAAAGTTTATTGGCATTATATTTGATAGGAGGTACTTATGAAAAAGATAGAGGCTATTATAAAGCCTTTTAAATTGGACGAAGTGAAAGATGCTTTAACGGAAATTGGTATAGGTGGTATGACAGTTATAGAGATAAGAGGTTTTGGACAGCAAAAAGGGCATACAGAAGTATATAGAGGCACAGAGTACGTGATAGATTTCTTACCAAAAATAAAAATTGAAATAGTGGTAAAAGATGAAGAAGTTGAAAAAGTGGTAAACACTATTATGAAATCAGCTCAAACTGGAAGAGTAGGCGACGGTAAGATATTCATCCTACCGGTAGAGGATGTAATACGTATAAGGACAGGAGAAAGAGGAGAATCTGCTATTTAAAAAGCTAAATTTTTATTAAGGAGGTTTAATATGAATCAAGCAAAAGCTCAAGAGGTCTTGGACCTAGTCAAGAACGAAGGCATCGAGTATGTGGATCTGAGATTCTCAGATCCGTTTGGCCAATGGCAGCACCTTACCATACCAGCCTATGAATTATCTATGGATACGTTCGAAAACGGAAGAGGCTTTGACGGTTCTTCTATAAGAGGCTGGCAATCTATAAATGAGTCAGATATGTTAGCTTTCCCAGATCCAGAAACATGCTTCATAGATCCTTTCATGGAAAATACCATTGCGATGATATGTGATATCTACGACCCCATTACAAGGGAAAGATATGGAAGAGATACAAGATACATAGCTCAAAAAGCAGAACAATATCTCAAACAAACAGGTATAGGCGATGTAGCTTATTTTGGTCCTGAAGCTGAATTTTTCATATTTGATTCTGTAGAGTTTGGCAACACCGGAAACTCATCTTTCTGGAGAGTAGACTCAGAAGAAGGATGGTGGAATAGAGAATTTACATCATCTGGTTATAAAATACCAAACAAAAGAGGATACTTCCCAGCACCTCCACTAGACAAAACTCACGACTTAAGAGCAGAAATGGTAACCATAATGAGCAAATACATGGGTATCACAGTAGAATTACACCACCACGAAGTGGCTACAGCTGGTCAAGCCGAAATAGATATAAGGTATGATTCCTTGGTAAAACAAGCGGATAATCTTTTTAAATATAAATATACAGTAAGACAAGTAGCAGCTAAGTATGGCAAATTTGCTACATTCATGCCAAAAGTCTTACCAAACGACAACGGTAGTGGTATGCACACACACTTCTCAATATGGAAAGGCGATCAAAACCTATTTGCTGGTTCTGACTATGCAGGTATATCGGAAATATGTAAATATGCAATAGGCGGTATACTAAAACATGGTCCAGCCTTAGCAGCTATTACAAACCCTACTATAAACTCTTACCACAGGTTAGTACCAGGTTTTGAAGCTCCCGTAAGACTTGCTTACTCTGCTAGAAACAGATCTGCTTCCATAAGAATACCTATGTATTCTCAAAATCCAAAGACAAAACGTATAGAGATAAGATTCCCAGACCCAACATCAAACCCATACCTTGCTTTTGCAGCGATATTGATGGCAGCAATTGATGGTATAGAAAACAAAATAAACCCAGGTGAACCTTTTGACAAAGACATATATTCATTGCCACCAGAAGAACTTCAAAATATACCACAGCTTCCAGGCTCATTAGAAGAATCTCTAAAAGCTCTAGAAGAAGATTACGAATTTTTACTAAAAGGTGGTGTATTTACAGAAGATTTTATCCAAATGTGGATTGAATCAAAGAAAGAGGAAATAAACAAAATAAGATTTACTCCACACCCGCTTGAATTTGAACTATACTTTGATATCTAATATGCTAAGAATAGGGGCTTTCAAGCCCCTTTCCAAATTTAAATTTTAATGAAAGATAGCCTCATAAAGCTTTTGCCATACGGTATAAGGCTTCTAAGAAAAACCATAAAAATAACCTGCGACAGAGATGATTCAAAAGACAGAGCTGTTATATACGCATTATGGCATTCTCAGGCTTTAGCTGTAGCTATGTATGGCATAGACAAAAACATTTACAGCATGGCAAGCCAAAACAAAGACGGTGATATAGCCACTATTTTATTGAAAGGTCTTGGTTTTGGAGTAGTAAGAGGCTCCAGCAACAAAGACAACAAAGACAAAGGAGGAGCGAAAGCTCTCATTCAGATAAAAAAAATTTTAGAACAAGGTTATAATATAGCCATAACTGTAGATGGACCCACTGGCCCACCCAAAAAAGTAAAACAAGGCATTGTGTATCTTGCTCAAAAAACAAAAAGACCAATAGTCGGTATATACGCAAACATATCAAACTACATAAGCCTCAACTCCTGGGACAGATTTCAAATACCAATGCCTTTTTCAATTATAAAGCTAAAGACTACAGAGGAAATATACATAGAAGAAAATGCGGATTTAGAAGAATATACAAAATTGCTAGAAGAAAAGATGATAGAACTTGAATTAAAAGAAAATACCTAAACATAATTTTAAAAATAAAATATAAAAATGAACAACACAGACGAATTACTAAACAGAAATAGCTTATTTGATATTGATTTACCAAGAGACGAAGCTGCTGAAAGATCCGTACTTGGCGCTATGCTATACGATATAGAAAACATACCAATAGTAGCAGAGGTACTAAAAGAGGATGATTTCTTTGAGCCGATACATAAAACCCTTTTTAAGATTTTATTAGAATACTATTTTGAAAATGCAAACCTAAACACCATAGACAGAGTTTTATTAAAAGATTTTATAGAAAAAAAGAAAATAACAGACATAACGGAAGACTTTTTAGAAGCGCTCGTTTTAGAAGCTGTTACAGATATAGAGATTTTACAAAGTGTAATAAAAATTATAAAAGAAAAAGCTATTCAAAGAGCAATAATAAATTTGGGCATCAGGATAATAAGGGAAACAAAACAAACCCAAGATTCAAGCATCCTTATAGAAACTATACAAAGCGAACTTATAAACATAGCCTCTGACAATGTAAACGTTGGATACTTTGAGCTGAAAGATGTATTGGAAGATGTTATAAGCATAATAGAAAAATTCGCCCACAAAAAAGAGCTTGTTACCGGTGTACCTACTGGTTTTATTGATTTAGACAAGCTTACCACAGGTTTTCACGAATCTGATCTTGTAATAATAGCGGCAAGACCTGGAATGGGAAAATCTTCCTTTATGCTTTCAATGATACACAACATGGCTAAAAAAGATATAGCTGTTGGGATATTTTCTCTGGAGATGAGCAAAGAGCAGCTTATTATGAGGCTTTTATCTTCAGCAAGTAAAATAGATATGCAAAGACTTAGGACTGGGATGGTAACAGACGAGGAGATAAAACTTTTAAACGCTACAAAAGAAGAGCTGTCAAGATTAAGAATCTACATAGACGACTCACCAGCCATTACAATATCGGATCTTCGCATAAAAGCCAGAAAGCTAGTCAGAGAAAAAGGTGTCAAAATAATAGCAATAGACTATCTTCAGCTTATAAGGTCTATAAGAGCAAAAGGCAATAGACAAGAAGAAGTGGCTGAGGTATCTAGAAATTTAAAAGCCTTGGCAAAAGAGCTAAAAATACCTGTAATAGCCCTAGCTCAGCTTTCACGTCAAACAGAGCATAGATCAGACAAAAGACCCCAGCTATCGGATTTAAGAGAGTCTGGCCAAATAGAGCAAGATGCGGATCTTATCATTTTCTTACATAGACCAGAGTATTACAAAAAAAATCCATTGCCAGAGGAAAAGGGAATTGTAGAGGTCATAATAGCAAAGCAAAGGCAAGGACCCACTGGCATAGTTAGACTTGCTTTTATTAGCGATTTCGCATCTTTTTACCAGCTATCAGAAAAAGCTGCATCCCTTTATTCAAAATATGAGGAAGAGGAAAACGGTTTAATAGAAGATAGCGATATAGTAGATACAGATATAGATTTGGACGTAGATTTTTAATGGAAAATAAAGTTATACAAAAACCCTACATCATAGTTTTTGAAGGAATAGACGGCAGCGGAAAATCCACACAAATAAATATAGTTTATGAGCTTTTAAAAGATAAAAACGTAAAATTATTAAGAGAACCAGGCTCCACAGAGATGGGAGAGAAAATTAGAGATATATTAAAATCACAAAAACTAGACCCAAAAACCCAAACATTTCTAATAGAAGCCTCAAGAGCGCATATGATAGAAAAGCATTTCAAAGGTTTTGAAGGTATACTACTTTTGGATAGATATATATATTCAACGATAGCTTATCAGGGTTATGGTTTTGGTATCGATATAAACTTTCTAAAAGCCTTAAACGATTTCGTATGCGACATATATATGCCAAATATTGTATTTCTACTTGACATAGACCCCAAAACAGCTCTTCTAAGGCTTAAAAGAGAAAAAGATGTATTTGAAGATTTAGAATTTTTAAAAAAGGTAAGGAATGGTTATTTAAAACTTGCAAAAGAATACAATTTTTATATAATAGACGCCTCAAAAAATGTGGAGGCCATCGCAAACGAAATCACAAATATTTTAAAACGGCATAGCTTATTATTTTGATTTTATTAAAAGCAAAAATACTACATCTATCAGAGAATAAAAAGTTTTTAAATAGTAAAATTTTCTTATGCATACAATAGACATGATAAACTTACTAAATCCACATTTTTGGTCTTATTTTGTATATGGGGCTTTTGTGGTAGCCTTGGCTTTTTACGTAAGAGCCACAATAGGTTTTGGTTCTGGGCTTATTTCAGTATCGCTTCTAAGTCTTACATTTCCCATAAAGGAAGTAGTACCGGTGGTGCTCATTTTAGACTTAGCTGGATCTATACTGTTAGGAGCTTATGATTTCTCGCATATAAGGTTTAAAGAGTTAACCTGGCTTTTTCCAGGTAGCATAATAGGGCTTATTATAGGCACTTTTATTTTGGCAAAAACAGACGCTCAAAACATAACAAGATTTTTAGGAGTATTTATCATATCCTATGTGATATACGCTGTTAGTTTTAAACCAGAAAAGCTACCAATTATAAGAAAATTCTGGGCATTTCCATTAGGTATGCTTGCTGGTATTATAGGAAGCTTATACGGTGGTGGTGGTCCTCCTTTGGTGGCTTACCTTCAGCTAAGGAGAATAGAGAAAAGAGCCTTTAGGGCCACATTCCAAGTTATAGCACTTTTAGATAACATCCTTAGGGTTTTCACCTATCTTAGTGTAGGGCTTTTGAACTTAAAACTATTTGAGATAGGCCTATCTCTTATACCTTTTGCTAGTTTAGGGCTTTTTGGAGGAAACAAACTGCATATGAAAATATCAAATGAAACTTTTATGAGACTAACGCTTTTATTTTTATTTTTAATAGGAGTAAAATATTTAATACAATAAAAAGCGGGCTTACAACCCGCTTCTTACATTATTGTTTCTTAATATTTGGTTCGTCGTTAAAACCATGAAAAATCTCACCTTCTTCATCTGTACGAGAAGCGTTAGCAACACCGTACAAAAACGTAGCAAAAATCCAACCATAAAATATAATTGCCAAAAACATAGAAAGTTTAAATCCTAAATACATAACTTCACCTCCTTGATAATATAATAACATATAAAAAATTTTTTCAAGTATTATTGTTTACCTGGCACACCACTACAATCAGCGCATGGTTCTACTAAGTGAAGATTAAACATAACCTCAAGGCCCATCTTTTCAAACCATGGCTCTACATCACCGGTCTTTACCTTCCACAAGAAATATTTTTCAAAACCGCTCTTTACCCAGTGCATCCATTTACTCCTTTTTTGCAATGTCCAAGCTCTTGGTGGTATAACTGGATAAGCTATAAAACCAGCGGCATCGTTACCTAGATCAGCTATACATATAGCGGCCAAAGTAGGCATATACCTTTCTGAGCTGTTTCTTATATCAGATACTATGTTTAAAGCGGTGGCCAAAGCCATGCCTTCTATCATTTGACCAGTTTTCGGAGTACCGGTAGGTACTGGAGTTTGTTCTACTGGAGGTATAGCAGCTACTACGCCAACACCGTATATGTTTCTATAATTTGGATTGTTGAAGCACTTATCCACTATAACCATCTTGTTAGCCGGATTTGCTACCTTGTCACCAGCGCTTGCTACTACATCTGTACCCATAAAACTTGGCATAAGCATAGTAAAAGAAGATTCTACTTGATATTCTTTACCGTTTAAATCCTCATAAACAACATGATCTTTTTCAACTTTTTTTACTTTTACATTTACCGTTGGTCTTATATCCCTTTCGGCCATCAAGTCTTCCATAACCCTTCTTGAACTTCCAACACCACCTAAACCAAGATGGCCTACAAACGGCTCAGAAGTTATATAATAGATTGGAAACTTATGCCTTAAGCCTCTTTTCTTAGCTTCATAATGAAGCATAAAAGCAAACTCATATCCTGGACCAAAACAGCTAGTACCTGGTTTAGCACCAACCACTACTGGGCCAGGTTTTTCAAAAAACTTTTCCAAAGCTTTATTAAGTTCTAAAGCATGATCCACTGTACATACAGAATATCCATTTTCCTCTTGGCCCTCTGCAAATACAAGTTTTGGACCGGTAGCTATTACAAGATAATCGTATTCTAAGACTTTGCCACTTTTTAACGTAACTTTATTGGCATCTGGATCTATCTTCTCAGCATCTTCGTTTATAAAATCTATGTTCTTTTTCTTCAAAGCTGGTTGAAGAGGCGTTGATATGTCACCGAATTTACGCCATCCTATAGCCAAATGAGGATAGGCTGGAGTAAAACCAAAATAAGGCCTTCCAGAGACTACTTTGATATCAAGGTTAGCGTCTAATTTCCTTAGATTGTAAGCGGTAGATACACCGCCTACGCCACCGCCTATAATAACCACTCTTTTTGCCATAATACCTCCTAAAGTTAGATAATACTTAATTATAATATAACTACATACGTACAAGTAAATAAATATATCTTATAAGAAAATAAATCTTTCTTATATATAAAGAAAGTATAAAACTGTTAAAAACTATTTAACCGTGTTTAGATACATAGTTAAATATTATGAGAAAAATAACAAATACGATAATGATTATAGTGGGAGTCAAGATGAAAATAAACTTATCATGAGCATTCAATTTTTTACCCATAACAATAACTCCTTTGCTCTTAAGATCTTAATAAAATATAAAATTAGAAGAATTTGACAATGACTATATTGATTGTGATTTTTGTTCTTTGATCTTTCTAAGTAAGATTTTTATATCAAGAACAAGAGCTGAAGCCACAAATATAGAAGAAAGAGTACCCACCACAACACCTATCAAAAACGCAAAAGAAATATCAGATAAAACGCTTCCACCAAAAAGGTATAAACCCAAAGAAGATAAAAACACTGTAGAAGACGTCATAATAGTCCTTACTATATTTTGGTTAACAGACAAGTTTATAATCTCAGACAGGTCCATACCTTTTCTTAATTTGAGATTTTCTCTTATTCTGTCAAATACCACCACAGTATCTGTTATAGAATAACCAGCCACCACAAGAATTGAAGCCAAAACGTCCAAATTCACTTCCTTATAAGTCCAAGAATAAGCACCTACAACTATAAAAACGTCGTGAGCAAGTGCCAATATCCCGCCAAGAGCAAACAAAAACTCATATCTAAAGGATAGATATATCAGTATGCCTACTAAAGCTGTAATTATAGCCCATACAGCCTTTTTTCTTAGTTCTCCACTTACCACAGAACCAATATCTTCTCTTTGTAAAAGCTTATAACTGCCAATGCTATTTAACGCTTTTTCTACAAGACTTGGCTTCTCACCTACCCTTATCTTCACAATAATATCGCCAGTGCTTGTACGCTGAACAACAGCATCTTCGATATTTACCTTATAAAGAGCATCATCTACTTGCTTTACGCTTACAGGTTTTTGGAACCTTACTTCTATCATTGTTCCGCCGGTAAAGTCAAGACCAAGATTTAAGCCCCTACTATACAAGCTAAAAGCTGAAAGGAATATCAATATTATAGATATCACATAAGAGTAGTATCTATACTTTATAAAATGTATATATTTAATCCGCATAACTTGTATTAGTATATCATAAATTAATATTGCCAAATAAAAGTATAAAGTTTATAATATTTAGTATGGAAAAGGAAAAACTTGAAGTAGAAAGCTTTGAAGACGAAGTCCAAATGGCAAGGGAACAAGCCTTTAAAATGCTTTTTAGTGCATTTTTGCCACCAAAAGAGATAAGGGAAGAGGTGATGAGGCAGATGAGAATATCAGAGCTGGCTTTTTGGAAAGCCTTAAAGGCTGTTGTGGATTATAAAGTCCAAAAGCTCGAAAAAAAAACAGAACCAAAGCAAGAGACCAAGAAAAAAGCAAAGAAAATTGAAATAGAATGACAAAAGAGTTAGAGGATTTAAGAAGCGAGATAGACAAAATAGACGCAAAAATAGTAGAGCTTCTAAACAAAAGAGCTGATATTGCAAAAAAGATAGGAGAAATAAAAAAACAGCAAAATATACAAGTTAGGAATTTACAAAGGGAAAAAGAAGTTATATCAAACGTACTAAAAGAAAATGAAAAATACGGTTTGTTTCCAAAAGAAGCACTGGAAATAATATATAAAGAGATTATATCTGCCATATCATCTTTGGAAGGGGCTGTAAAGATAGCCTACTTTGGGCCAAAAGCAACGTTTACCCATCAGGCAGCCATATCCCATTTTGGATTATCTTCTGATTATATTGCCTGCGATTCTATATCTACAGTTTTTGAGCTTGTAGAATCAGGAAACGCCCATTACGGGGTAGTGCCCATAGAAAACACCATAGAAGGGATAGTAAATCATACCATTGATCTTTTAATGGATGCGGATCTTTTTATAGTAGGAGAAATCATAATACCCATAAATCTATTTCTGTTATCGTTAGAAAGAGATATTGCTAAAATAAGCAAAGTATATTCCCACAAACATGCGCTAGCGCAAAGCAGAAAATTTTTAGAAAAGCATCTTCCTTTTGCAGAAATATTAGAAGCCAAAAGTACTGCAAACGCCTGTGAAATAGCTCAAAAAGAACCAGGAACGGCAGCTATAGCATCTGAAGTAGCAGCTTACGTTTACGGATTAAACATATTGGCAAAAAATATCCAAGACCAAAAAAATAACTTCACAAGATTTTTAATAATAGGTAAAACGCTTACAAAGCCCACAGGAAAAGATAAAACCAGCATCATTATGGGTGTTAAAAACCAAACAGGAGCCCTTTATAAAGCCCTTGAAATATTCTATAGGCACAATATAAACCTTACTAAAATAGAGTCAAGGCCTTCCAAGAAAAAAGCTTGGGATGATATATTTTATGTAGATATGGAAGGACATATCGAAGATAAAAATGTAAAAGAAGCATTAGAAGAGCTTGACAAAAACAGCCATATGATAAAATTTTTGGGTTCTTATCCAAGATGAACCTAAAAGAGTTTAGTGCTTTAAATGTTGCTTTTAACATACTTGGTGGTATAATAGCAGGTTTATTTGTTGGATATATGCTTGATAAGTTAGCTTTTGAATTTTTCCATAAAAACACATCCCCTTTGTTTTTGTTTATATTTTTAGTTTTTGGCATAATAGCTGGTTTTAAAAACGCTTACCAAGATTTTAAAAAAACGTTAAAAGATGATTAATTTTTTTGTAGTTAGCATATTTCCAGAAATAATAGAGTGTTATACTAAATTTGGTATCTTATCAAAAGCCATAAAACAAGGGTTTGTCAGTGTTCATACTGTAAACCCAAGAAATTTTTATGAAAAAGTAGATGATACCGCTTACGGTGGGTTCCCAGGAATGGTATTAAAACCAGAGCCTATAGTGGCTGCTTATGAGCATGTATTGTCTATCACATCTCAAAAACCCTTTGTAATAAAACCAGAGCCATGGGGCAAAACAATAAACCAGCACATATTAAACAATTTAAAAAACAAAAAAAATATTATAATATTATGTGGTAGATATGAAGGAATGGACAAAAGAGTAGACAATATAGTAGATTTGGACATATCCATAGGAGATTTTATACTAAGCAGCGGGGAACTGGTGGCACTTTCAATAATAGATGGTATAACAAGACTTTTAGAAGGGGTTTTGTCAGACAAAGAAAGTTTAGAACAAGACTCTTTTTCAAACAAATGGCTTGGTTATCCAGTTTATACAAGACCAGAAGAATTTAAAGGTCATAAGATACCATGGGTATTAAAAACTGGAAATCACAAACTAATAGAACTCTGGAGTCTATGGGAACGAATAGAGCTTACGGTAAAATTAAGACCGGATTTAATACCAAAAAAATTAACCAATATAGAAAAGCTATTTTTAGAAGCCATAAAAACAAATCTAAGTTTTGAGGAGATATTAGGTTGGAACAAGAAACTAGTATAAGTGGCAAATTCCTTGAAGAATTGAGAAAGATAATTTATGAGTTAACTGGCAACTACTATCCAGATGAGCGTTTGACGCTTTTAGCAAAAAAATTAAACATGTTTTTAGAAGACAAGTCTACCACGACAAACAAGTCTACCACAATTCAAGGGAATTCCACGGAAGCACTAAAAATAAAGCTAGAGGAATTATTTAAAGAGAAAAAACTAACAAAAGAGATATTGAATATCATTACTGTCCCAGAAACAAAATTTTTTAGAGAAAAAATACAGCTTGATACATTTATGAAAGAAATAATTTTGAAAATCGTCTTTCCATCCATTCCCAAAGGTCAACCGATAAAAGTAGCATCTTTTGCATGCGCCACAGGAGAAGAAGTTTATACCTTAGCGATGATGTTTGAAGCCAACGCTATACCATATCAAATAATAGGCTTTGATATAAATGAGACTTACTTAGAGAAAGCAAAAATTGGTATATATTCAAAAAGAGAACTTCTAGATATACCGCACGAATATCATAGATTTTTAGATATAAAAGAAGATAGTTTCAAAATAAAAGATTCTATAATGAAAAAAACACAATTTAAGCAGTTAAACCTCATAAGAAAAGAAGATTTTGCAACCTATAGAGAAGTATTTGACGTGGCATTTTGCAGAAATGCCCTAATATATTTTAACGACGATTCGAAGCTAATTGCTATAAAGAATATAGCTTACACCATAAAAATTGGCGGTTTTTTTATAGTATCTATGACAGAAGTGCTAAACCGTATACACACTCAGTTTTTCGAAACTATGAAAATAAACAATATTTTCTTTTACAAAAAGATTAAAGAGGTTTAAAAATCAAAAGTTAAGTTGCGAGGGAAGGATTTGAACCTTCGACCTTCGGGTTATGAGCCCGACGAGCTACCAAGCTGCTCCACCTCGCAATAAGATTTTATCATATTAAAGACTTAAATTCAATGATAATGCTCATGTTTAAAGCTTTGTACATCTGATATAATCAACACTTATGCAAAACAAATACATAATAGACATTATCACGTTAGATAATTTAGATGAATTTGTAAATCTTGTAAAAGATCATATGAAAGTATCAGACATAGTATGCTTAGAAGGTGATCTTGGATCTGGAAAAACTACGTTTGTAAAAGCTTTTCTTAAAAGCTACAACTTTTACGATGTATCAAGTCCCACGTTTTCAATAATAAACGAATACAAGTTGAAAGACTTTGACGTGTTGCATGTAGACTTCTATAGAGTAGAAAATGTAAAAAGTTTTATAGATTATATAAAAGAAAAACAAAGCGAATCTATAACCTTTGTAGAGTGGCCAAAAGAAATAGAATGCACAAAAAAGCTTAGTATAAAAGATATAGGTCAAAATAAAAGACTGTTTAAATTATGTCTATAGACGCCATAATAATAGGTGGGCCCACGGCATCCGGTAAAACAGAAATTGCTCACGAGTTGGCAAAGCTTTTAAACACAGAGATAATAAGCGCAGATTCCATGTGTGTATACAAATTTATGAACATAGGCACCGCAAAGCCAAGTTTAGAAAAAAGAAAAGAGATAAAATACCATATGATAGATGTAGTATTACCAAATGAATATTTTGATACTTATATATATGTGGAAAAAACAAAAAACATTATTAAGCAAATAAAAGAAAAAGGTAAAATACCAATAATAGTAGGTGGTACATACCTCTATATCCAAGCTCTCTTATACGGCTTACCTGAAACTTCAGAACCAGATTTTAGACTTAGAAAGAAATTGGAAAACATAGCAAACAAAAAAGGACTTCATTTTTTATATGAAAAGCTTAAAACTGTAGATAAAGTATACGCAGAAAAAATAGGAAAAAACGATAAAAAACGTATAATAAGAGCGTTAGAAGTGTTTATAAACACTGGAAAACCCTTTTCCGCATTCCATAAATGGCATGAACCAAAAATGAAAGTTTTAGGCTTTTATACAAACCTTACTCAAGAAGAGCTAAACAAAAACATAGAAAAAAGAACATACTATATGATAGAGCAAGGGCTTGAAGCAGAATGTATAAATTTGCTTTGTTTAGGGTACAAAGAAGCCATGACATCTTCTCAGGCTATAGGCTACAAAGAGATGATACCTTATATAGAAGGTAAATCAAGCCTCAAAGAGGCTATAGAAAATATAATAAAAAACACAAAAGAGTATGCTTCAAGGCAAAGAAGATGGTTTCAAAAAACCACCTTCACACCAATAAGAACCATCGAAGATATCAAACACCACCTGCAATCGCTGGAACTATAGAAAGCGTATCTCCATCTTTTAGCTCTGTATCTATACCTTTCAAAAATCTTATATCCTCATCGTTTAAATAAAGGTTTACAAATCTTCTTAGTTCTCCATTTTCATCCACAAGCCTTTCTTTAAAACCAGGATAAGAGGCTTCTAAGGCATCTATAAGCTCTCTTATATTTTTAGCCTCTACGCTTACTTCTACTTGGCCATTTGCCAATCTTCTCAAAGGTGTTGGTATTCTAACGGTTATAGCCATAACCTCTCCTTAAAGCCAAAAGGCACCGTCACTTATATAGCGCTATACGGCAAGCGCTGGTTAGAGTTATAATTATAGCACAAAACTTCGTAAAGCAAATTGTACTGTATAAGTTCACTACATTGTGAACACATAAACCGTAGTATACTTGTCCCACAAAAAATTATAACACATTATCATAGGACAAGTATGCCACGATCCATCGCATCGGAATTCTTTATACCATTACCATTAACCGTGGCATACTTGTAAGCTACTTCAGCAGGTGTTCTATAGCCTAACGAACAATGAGGTCTTACAAAGTTGTATTTTTCTATGTACTTCTTCAAGAGGCTAGTGTACCAAAGGCATTTCTTACATCATGTGTGCCTGTTCTTTCATCAACCTACGAATTAAAATGCGGTACAACCGCTCTAAGATGATCTATTGTGTAATCTATACCTTCTATGAACCATAATTCTTCTTCTATTGTTCTATTACCCTTTCAACATTACCATAAACCGTGGCATACTTGTAGGTCTTAGGAGTTCTTGGATAGCTATAGTAATGTTCTATCCCTATTTCTTTCAAGTATTTATCAAACTCTCCCATAAATTCACTTCCATTATCTGTTTGAACTTTAGATATCCTAAATCCAAAGTATTTCATGACTTCTTGGATAAAAAGCTTTGTGTTCCTTGATGTTTTATTCTTATATACCTTTGCAAAGATAAGTCTGCTGTATTTATCTATGGCTGTATACTGGTAATAAGTTAAGCCTCTTAGAGTTAGATGTTTTAAATCTATCTGGATTACCTCACTAGGAGCTCTGGCTTTAAGACCTGTCTTTATCCTCTTCTTATTAACGTTGTGTTTCTTTTTTCTTTGCTGTTTTATACTCCTTGTTCTTTCTATTAACCCAAAGCTTTTTAGTACTCTGTAAATCGTTGATGGTGATATTTTTATACCCTTTTCTTTTTTTAGATAGATCGCTATTTTCTCTTTGCTACAAGTTGGATTGTTGTTTCTTACCCTTATTATATCAAGTTCATATTTCTTTCTTACAGTTGGAGCTCTTTTTCTCAAAGGAGCTTTAGGTCTGTCTAAGAGTCCTTTCAATCCATCCTTTTGATATCTTTTTAGCCATTTGTAGAATGTGGTTCTAGATAGTATACCAAAGGCATTTTTTACTATTCGTGGCATACTTGTCGTGTGATAAGTGTATTCTAAGAACACGCTTATCTGAAACATGCTAAAGCACTCTTGACATATCGAAGCTTTCCTATTAAACTTCTTGAATAGAGGTTGAATAATGTGGTTTGACAATTATGCCACGGTCTGGTATCTATCCTTCCCTTCATGGTACCCACCATACTTACCTCCTCTTAAAATTTTAAGGAATATTTTAACAAGGTAGTGTGTTCATAGTCTATCTGAACTTATATACTAATTGCTTTTGATGTAAAATGATAAGTAGGAGGTAAAAACAGTTGACAAATTCTATACAAAAGTATATTATTCATTGTCTTATGGCAACGAAGTTTTTAAGTGTAAAAGAATGTAAGGAGATATATGGTTTGAGTAGAGGTATATTGATAAACTATGAGAAGAAAGGATTGATAACACCTATTATATATGGACAAAGAGGATCTAAAAAGAAATGATAACGCTGGAATGTTTACTTGAATTTGAGACCAATGAAAATAGAGATACTGTATTAGATTTGATGCGTAGGTTTTCATCTGCAATGAGATATGCATATAAAAGATTATTGGAAGGTGAAAAAAGAAAAGATTTCTGCTGTCTTGAAAAATCATACAGAGATTTTTCTCCTTTGAAGCAATTAATAGTTTCAAAGGATTGGATAGCAGTGGCAAACAGGTTAGTTCCTGTACTTGGTACAGGGACTACAAGTATGCCACGGTTTATGATACTTCCAAAATACCGCCTGTTGGGGTTGGAAGTATCTGAAATGGCGGAATACAAATACCCCAACCCAAACTGTGCAGAGCAATAGTGTGTTGTAAGCATTTCTCTGAGCTCTTGAGTGCCTGTGAATGTTTCTTAGATTCGAAATGCGATTGCATCGCTCTACAGTTTTGTACAGTTTGGTTGACCAAGTGTCTATGGTTTATTTGGCTATTGTCTTGATGGGTGCATTGCCTTATTATATACTTTTTAAAAGTCCAAAACCAAGAAATGCACTTATTATATTTTCTATATCAGCTATTGGATTTTTAATATACACACTATTCCCTTACTTACCAAAGAGCTCTTACAATATAATACTTGAAGCAGTAGCTTTTGCCACATCTTTACTGACATTTTATCTGTCTTATAAAACCACAAATCTTACAAGGTTAAGTTATTATTTTTTATTTCTAAACGCAGTCTCGGTGTTTGTGCTACCAAGTCATATTTTTAACGTGTATTACTTATCTGTTTTAGGAAGTGCTTTCTTGCTTTATACGATATCCATAAAGTACATAGAGATATTTGAAAGTGCAAATTTTTACAATGTAAAGGGTCTTGCTTTAAAATCTCCAAAGTTGGCTCTTATGTTAAGATTAACGCTTATGGCTTTGGGACTTTATCCACCTTTTTCAAACTTCTTTTCGTTGTTTTTGGGTATTTTAAAAGAAAGTGCTAACACTGTAAACTATATAATATTTAGCTGGATATTCTTTGCAAACTTTTTTATGGCTTTTAGGATAATGAAAAATACCATCTTTGGAGCACCTAATGAAAACATCGTCTACAAAGATATATCTGGTAAGACTGCTATAGCTATGACATTTTTGCTTTTGGTGCTCGCCGTAATTGGATTTTCTAATCTTTTGGAGGCTTTAACATGGTAAAAAACCATCTTGATAATATTAGAAAATATATACCACACTATTGGCCCATGACTACGTTTGTACATCATAATCCTTTACACGGATTTGAAGATATGCCTTTTAAAGAAGCCTTAAAACAAGCTTCAAAACTTTATAAGGCAAAAGTTTATATGGATCCAGATTACTATGTAGAGCTCTACAAAGAAGGTATTATAAAAAGAGATATTTTAGAAAAAAACCTTTTTGAGTTTTTAAAAAGCATTGGGCTTCAGATGTATTTTGCTGAATCCAAAAAGTTTATAACAGAAATAAGTCAAGACTGGAAATATTACAAAGTAAAATCTTCCCTAAGCCCAGATATAAACCTCATAGATTACTTCAATCAAAAGATAGTTAAAGACGAAGACACGCTATTTCAAGAGCTTATAGAAGATATGATGCTCTCTGAAATATTAGATGCAATATTTGAAGATAACATAACAGATATCATAGAAAAAGAGATAGTGGAGTTTGTAGCAAGGTTTTTAGATGAAGGTCAGACTACAATGTCTATGCCAGAGAGACAAAAAGGCATGTTTGGAGCTTTTAAACTATATGAAGGTTTAAATACTAGCTTAAACGAAGAAGAGTATGCAGATACCATACTAAATGAGCTCTCTCCAAAAAACGTTGAAAGATATATACTAAATCATCTTTTAAAAGATTTTGGATGGGCAGCTTTTATAAAATATAGAGAAGACAACGAGGATTATTATTTCCAGCAGATACACCCAGCATCTTTGCTTGAATATTTAGCCGTAAGGCTTCATTACGAGAAAAAGTATCTAAATCGTTATCCTATATCAAATTTTTTAGAACTTCAAAAGGCTTTCGAGCAAAATAAAACGCTTTTTGTTTTGAAGCTTTTAAAAGCCAAAAACATACTTCCATCAAAATATATAGATAGATTAGAAGAAAAAGATAACCCAAAAGCTATTTTAAGCGACTATCTTTCAGAAGAGGTATTTTTAGAGGCTTACCGCATTCAAAACATAGCAAACGAACTTTTACTACACCTTGATAAACAAAAAGATATAACGGATTTTGCATTTCTAATAGAAAAGTTAAAAGAAGAGGAAGGATACATATGGCTTAAATCTTTAGAAGATTCATATATAAAAGAGTACACTATAGATTTTTTGCAATCTAACGAAAAAATTCAAAGGGACATATTGGCAAGCGCCGTTTTTTGTATAGATGTAAGATCTGAGGCCATAAGAAGACATATTGAGAGGCTTGGAAACTACAACACCTACGGAGTAGCAGGCTTTTTTGGTACTCCAATAGCCTTTATAGAATTTGACAAAGGCCATGAGCAATATTTGTGTCCAGCTTTGATAAAACCTCAAAAGATAATATTTGAGCTTCCAGAAGACGAGCACCATGATTATAAGACAAAGCACAACATAAACTACACATTTAAAAAGACCTTAGAATCTCTTAAAAATAACCCATACACACCGTTTTTTATGGTGGAGGCTATGGGGTGGCTTTTTGGTGTAAACTTGTTTGGCAAAACCCTTTTTCCAGATTTTACACTAAAAATTTTATCTTTTATAAAAGCCAAAAAACCAAAAACACGTTTTACAATAGACAAACTAAGTGAAGAAGAAATAGAGTTTTATGCAAAAAAGTTTTTTATACAAAAGATTCAAGAAGCTTATCATCAAGAGTTCAAAAAACATATAAACGATAAAAAAGCCAAAGATTTATTTGAAGCAATTATAAATGAAAACCACAAAGGTATAGATGAACGCACATTAGAGATTTTAAAAACAAAATACAATATAAACAAAGAAAGCTTTGAACTAGAAAAGATTAGACTTTCAAACGTAGGCTATACAGAAGAAGAACAGGTAAATCTTGTAGAAAACTTTTTAAAACTTATAGGACTTACAGAAAACATACCAAAGTTTGTACTTTTGATAGCTCATGGAAGTACTTCCGATAACAATCCTTTTGAATCTGCCCTTGATTGTGGTGCTTGTGGTGGTAACAACGGACTTCCAAACGTTAGAATACTGGCAAATATAGCAAACAAAGGCCAAATAAGAAAAGGTTTAGAGAAAGTTGGTATCAAAATACCAGAAGATACAATATTTATACCAGGTATACATAACACTACCACCGACGAGATAACTTTTTACGATACAGAAGTTATACCTCAAAAAGATAGGGCGTTATTTGATAAAATAGTAAAAGATTTTAAAATAGCATCTCAAAAAACAAGGGAAGAAAGGGCAAAAACACTTCCCTATGCAGGTTCTGGCGATAGAATACCCGTTAGGGCCATAGACTGGTCTGAAACAAGGCCAGAGTGGGGACTTTCAAAAAATATGGGGGTTTATGTAGGAAAGCGTTCCAGCACTCAAAATATAGCCCTAAAAAATAGATTTTTCATGCAATCCTACGTTTGGGAAATAGACAAAGACAACAAAATTCTCAAAAACATCCTCTCAGGGCCATTCATAATAGGAGAATGGATAAATATGGAACATTATTTTTCTACTACAGACAACGAAAGATTTGGAGCTGGATCTAAAGTATACCACAACGTAGTGGCAAAAGTAGGTGTTTGGACAGGAAACTACGGTGATCTAAGGACAGGCCTTCCTTATCAGACTGTCTATCATGATGGTATACCTTATCATGAACCAATAAGGCTTTTAACATTCATAGAAGCACCTGCCGAAAAAGTCTTAGAAGCTGCCCAAGAGGTAAAAGAGGCTTTAAAACTAGTGGTTAACGAATGGGTAAGGCTTATAATAATAGACAAGTCAAAAGGCGTAGCTTATACCTTTAAAGATGGAAACTTAGAAGTGCTTGTGGATTCTAGAGGTATAAATCAGTTTGTAATATAGTTTATATATAAAGCCCAGAGAAAAACTCCAGCCTGTTTATAGGTTTTGTGTTTATATCTTTTAGTTTTGCCCTTTTTAATGGATGATACACCTCAGGGTCTATTTCCAACAGAGGATAATAAAAAAAATCTCTTTCTAAAAGATATGGATGAGGTACCTCTAAAGGTTTTGTGAGTATGATGTTCTTATTGAAAAGTAATATATCTATATCTATTTCTCTTGGATGCCATCTTGGTCTTTCTTGTCTTCCTAAATCTTTTTCTATTTGTTTTATGGCTTTTAGAAGCTCAAAATCACCTAAATTAGTTTGGATCTTTGCTACAAAGTTTAAAAATTTTGGCTGATTTTCCATACCAAAAGGCAAACTTTCATACACAAAAGATATTTTCTCTACATAGGATATCTCTTTTAACCTGTCTAAGGCTTTTATTAGATAAGAAATTCTATCACCCAAGTTACTTCCTATACCAAGGTATACGACATTCATACCAAAGCGCTTTGGATTTTTTCTTTCCAGCGATTTACGTTGAATTTGAGTTTTTCTATGTCTATAGTTCTAAACTCCCCTTTATGATATAATACTTTGCCCCTTGCTATAGTAGTTTCTACCGAACTTTCGTTTAAAGAGTAAAGAAGTAGTGCTTTCTCATTGTAAATAGGGATATTTGATATATCTTCGCTTGGGTTTATTATAAGTACATCAGCGTCATAACCTTCTTTTATAATACCGGCTTTTATATTAAAAGCCTCAAAACCATTTTTGGTAGCTATATCTATGGCGGTGTTTACAGGCATAGCGGTTGAATCTTCGAAATAACCTTTTTGAAGTTTAGCCATAATAGACATTTCCTCCAACATAGAAAGGTTATCGTTAGAAGCTTCCCCGTCTGTACCAAGAGCTACTTTGACACCTTTTTTAACATACTCCCAAATAGGTGCTATGCCAGATCCAAGCTTTAGATTGCTATCCGGACAATGAACTACTGTTATCTTCCTTTGAGAGGCTATAGATACTTCGTCTTCATTGAGGTGCACAGCATGAGCTCCTATAAACTTATCAGACAATATACCTATTTCATCTAAATATTCTAACGGACGTTTTGAATATTTTTCCAATATCCCTTCTACTTCTTTTCTGGTTTCAGATATGTGCATATGTATATAAGCGTCAAACTCTTTTGCTAGCTCAAGGGATTTTTGAAGGGTGTCTTTAGAACAGGTATAAACACTGTGAGGGCACAAAACTGGTATAACAGACTTATGAGATCTAAAGGTTTCTAAAAAATATCTTGCTCTTTCAAGGTATTCTTTTGGAGTAGAGGCAACTTTCGTTGGAAAATCAAGTATCCCAAAACCAATACCAGCTCTTATACCAACTTCTTCTACCACACTGGCCACTTCTTCTTCAAAAAAATACATATCAAGAAAAAATGTAGTGCCTCCTCTTATCATCTTTGCAGCAGCCAACAGTGTACCATCTTTTACAAATTCTTTTGATACAAATTTTGATTCTAAAGGCCATATAACTTTTTGAAGCCAATCCATGAGCGTGAGATCTTGACCTATACCTTTTAAAAGGCTCATGGCTGCATGGGTGTGCATGTTACAAAAAGCGCTCATCACGATCTTATCTTTTGCGTTTATAGTTTCTTTTGCTGGTTCTTCTATGTTTTGTTTTATGCTTTTAATAATACCATCTTTTATACCAATATCTAAAACAGCACCATCTAAGTGAGCGTTTTTTATAAGTATGTCGAACATAATCAAAGGTTTCTTAAAACGTTTATAGTCTCTATTAAAGCCATTGCCGCTTCAAAACCCTTGTTGCCCTGCTTGGTACCAGAGCGCTCTATAGCTTGCTCTATGCTGTCTGCTGTTATCACACCAAAAGCTATAGGCTTTTCAAGTTCTAAGGATATAACTGCCAAACCCTTAGATACTTCTGCGGCTATATAGTCAAAATGAGGCGTCTGACCTCTAATGAGCACTCCAAGAGCCAAAACACCATCTACATCTTTTTTTGCAAGCTTTTTACAGGCTAAAGGCAATTCCCATGCTCCTGGTACTCTTACCAGCATTATATCTGTTTCTTTTACCCCGTGTCTTTTTAGAGCATCGTAAGAGCCCTCTATAAGCCTATCTACAAGGGTTGAATTAAACCTAGAAGCTACTATACCTATCCTTAAACCTTCACCTAAAAAAGAGCCTTCTATAATCATAACATTAGATTATAAACTATTTTTACTGCTTTTTCTTAACAAAAACTCTGACATATGTGGGTTTTGATAGATTTGGTTTTACCAAAAAAGGTATGGGTGCTTCAATATTTACTTTTGCAATATTTATTCCGGTTTTAAGAGTCCTAGCGTCTATATAGGCTTTTGTATCTCTTAACGTTTTAGGGTTTAAAACCCTATCCACTACCAGTACACTTAAAATAACGTTCTTAGGTTCTACTATGTAAACGTAACCCTTAGATTTATGCTTTACGTGAACAGTTTTGTAGACCTCTATCGGTACGTAGTTTCCATAGTTTACGTAAAGCCACAATCCAACGCTTATAAACAAAGCCAAAAGTTTTAGCTGCCAATCCTTAATTATAATATCTTTACTAAAAGCCATAAAATCTTTTGATTTTACCATATTAAGTTCCTTTTTTCGTTTTCCCTTTTAACGCTCTTCTATCCTGCCCAAATATATATATAAAATCACACATCTCACCCAACCTTGAAGCTATACTATCTCCCAACCTTAAGGCTAAGTCTCCTCTTAAAGCATTTGGTAGATCTTTGTAAGAAAATACTTTTCCACGCACGTCTTCTTGCTCGTTCTCAAAAGGTTTATTTTGTAATTTTAATGTTATCATATCCATCTTTTTCTTGTTGCTTTTGGTGGCTAGCTTATCTTCAAGTCCTACATCTTTTGGGTTAATATCGTATCTTGCAAGATCAAAATTTGTAGTTATAACAATTGGCCTCATGTCGTTATAACGAGAAGATATTATATATGTAATTAAATCTCTATTGTAGTCTGTTAACACTTCGCTACCAAGATCATCTAAGACAAGTATGGGCGATTTGATTATCTTTGTAAGAAATTTATCATAACTGTTCATATTGTCAGCATATCTATCTTTACCTATAAGAGCTTTTAAATCTACTATAAGCGTTCTCACATCGTAAAAAAGTCCTTTTATTTTGTATTTTTCTTCTAAATAAAGCAAAAGAAATACAGACAAATAAGTTTTTCCAACCCCTGGTGGTCCTATTAAAAAAAGTCCTTTCCCTGAATTTTCTTTAAATTTATTAACGTAATCAAGCACAGATATATAGGCATTTGTATAGCTTTGATTTACGCCTTCGTTGTTTAAAATATCTTGGTTGTTTGCTATACTCCAATATCTTTTTGGTATGTTCATAGCCCTTAGCAAAGGTTCTTTAGAAGAAAACATACAATCGCAATGTTCTACAGTGTTATCTTCTATTATTATAAACCCTTTGCCTTTACATTTTGGGCATACAGATTTTTTATTTAAATTAAGATTGTCAAAAAATTTTAAATCGTTATTTACATTGTTCATAATAACAATATATCAAATTGCCAAAGAAGTTTCTATGCTTTTAACTTTATCTTAAAATCAATGGCAAAAAACAACACCCCTATAAGGGCAAACACCACACACCAGAAAAATAAATCTTGGAAAGCTTCCGAAAAAGCCTGTAATTCCATAGCCTTGTATAAAATAGCCTCTTTTATTGGTTTTGACAGATAATTGGAATTTAAAAACTCTTTTATTTTAAAAGCGTTAAAACTTTGGATAAAACTTATATTGTCAAAATGAAAATCTGTTCTGGTATTTAATATATTTGTAGCAATAGCCGTACCAAAAGAGCCCCCTATAAACCTTATATAATCAAGAATAGTAATCACAATAAGCATTTTTTCTTCTAATCCAGATAAAGCGATAACGGTAACCGGTGGAAAAAATAAACCAAGTCCAACACCAACTATTATAAGCTGTAATTCTGCCACTGATTTTGGTGTATAGTAATCAAATTTTAACAAGAAAAAATAAAGACTTCCAATATATATAGCAGTTGATACCAAAAGAACTATCTTTGGATTTTTCTTATCGCTCAGTACTCCCCCTACAGTTGAAAAAGCAGCTATAGAAATAGCAAAAGGAAGCAGTATGAGACCTGTTTTAAAACTCTCTATTCCTTTTAACTTTTCAAAAAACAAAGGCAACGCATAAAAAACAGCATACATAGAAAAACCAAGTACCCATAAATATGCAAAAAATGCCATAAGAAAGTTTCTTTTTGAAAATACGCTAAGGTCTATAAGCTTATTTTTAGAATATAAATCTATTCCTATATAAAGCAAAAAGCTTATCAAAGCTATATAGGAAAATATTATAGTGATATTTGAACTAAACCATCCCCATTTCTGACCGTTTGATAAAAGCACTATCAAAGCTACTGTGCTTATACTTATAAATAAAAGACTTATCAGGTTAAAACTTTCTATTTTTTTACCAGTTTTTAGGTTTTTAAGAAAGAAAATAGATAAAAACGTGTTTAAAATACCCACAGGAACATTTACAAAAAATATAGCTTCCCAGCCTATATGTTGAGTAAGCCATCCGCCTATGGTAGGACCAGCTGCCGGGGCTAAACTAGCTCCAAGACCAAAAATACCCATAGCAGTGCCTTTGTTTTCAAAAATACTAAAAAGTATCGCCTGAGCTGATACCATTATAAGAGCTTCCGCAGCTCCCTGAACACTTCTAAATACTATAATCTCACTTAGACTGTGAGATGTTCCACACATGTAACTTGCTCCTGTGAAAAGCCCAATACCTGCTACAAACATATTTTTTAAACCAACTTTGGATTCTATATACTCGATTAAAGGTAAAAGCACCGCAGAAGATATCATATAAGCGGTAACTACCCATTGAATACCATATAAATCTGTGTGTAAAGGTGCAATCATTTTAGGCAAAGCAACATCCACTATAGTGGTATCCAAAATGGCCATGAAGGCCCCTATCATTACGATTATTGCATGAAGTATTTTTTCTTTAACACTCACCTTATCTCCTGCAAGGAGAAAACTTCTATTTTTCCATTGCTAGCTTTTATAGCTTTTATAGCTTCTAGTATTGCATAGCCTCCTCTTATAGTGGTGGTGTAAGATATTTTATGATTTATGGCAGCTCTTCTTATGTAAAAAGCGTCTGAGCGTTCTTTATGACCAGAGGGTGTGTTTATGATTATCTGAATATCTCCATTTGCTATGTAATCTACTATATTTGGACGCCCTTCTGAAACTTTTAAAACTTTTTCCACCAAAATATTCTTTGATTTTAAGAAAGACGCTGTTCCTTCAGTGCAAAGTACTTTAAAGCCAAGATTTAAAAATTCAGACACTAGCTCAACTATCTTTGGCTTATCTCTATCGGCTACTGAAATAAAAACGTTTCCAGAAAGTGGTATTTTGCTTCCAACCGCTAATTGAGCTTTATAGTAAGCTATGCCAAAAGAAGTACCAATGCCCATTACTTCACCAGTACTCTTCATCTCCGGTCCCAATATCGGGTCTACCTCTGGGAATTTATTCCAAGGAAATACCGCCTCTTTTATAGTAAAGTATTTAAAATCTTTAGGCAAAAAATCAGATGCTATATGATGCTCTTTGCTAAATACTTCAGGAACAATTTCTCTTAGCTTTTTGCCAAGAGATATTTTTGTAGCTATCTTTGCCAACGGATATCCAACGCTTTTACTAACGTAAGGTACGGTTCTAGAGGCTCTTGGGTTTACTTCAAGCACATATGGAATATTGTCTTTTATAGCAAACTGAAGATTTATAAGCCCTTTCACCTTTAAGGCTTTTGCTATTTTTATAGTTTGCTCTCTTATTTCTTTTAAAACATCCTCTTTTAAGGTATAAGGTGGGATAGAAGCTGCACTATCACCAGAATGAATCCCAGCTTCTTCTATATGTTCCATGATAGCACCTATTAAAACATCCTCTCCGTCTGATAAAGCGTCTACGTCTACTTCTATAGAATCGTTCAAATATTTATCTATTAAAACAGGTCTCTGATAGCTTACATCCACTGCCTGTTCTAGATAATCAAGAAGTTCGTCTTCTGTGTAAACGATTTTCATAGCCCTTCCCCCCAGTACGTAAGAGGGCCTTACTAAAACAGGATAACCTATATCTTTTGCAACTTTTATAGCTTCTTCTTTTGTGATAGCGATACCGCCTTCTGGTTGCAAAATACCAAGCTCTTTCATTAAAGCGTTAAACCTTCCCCTGTCCTCAGCCAAATCTATACTGTCTGGAGATGTGCCCAACACTTGGATATTCTTCTCCCTAAACTCACTAGCTAACTTCAAAGGTGTTTGACCGCCAAACTGAAGAAGTACTCCAAGTACATCGCTTTCCCTTTTTATCACATAGCTTACATTTTCCATTACGATAGGCTCAAAATAAAGTCTTGTGGCAGTATCATAATCTGTGGAAACAGTTTCTGGATTACAGTTTATCATAATAGCATCAAAACCTTCTTCTTGCACTGCCTGTATGGCATGTACACAAGCGTAATCAAACTCTATGCCTTGGCCTATTCTATTTGGGCCGCTTCCTAGTATAATAACTTTCTTCATCAATATAATAATATATAATAAAAATCCATGTTATAATAAGAAAAATGAAAGTAAATATAACTAAAGATGATTTTTTAAGCCTTTGCAAAGATTACAACACTATCCCTTTGTATACCGAGATATTGGCTGATTCTGAAACCCCTTTTTCTATATTCTATAAGCTAAAAGATGAAGAGAGTCAAAATGTTTTATTAGAGAGTGCCGAAACAAAAGAAAACTGGGGAAGATACTCTTTTATATGTAAGGGCAAAAATTTACGCTTTTATCAAAAAGATGATACTTATTTTATAAAAGATGGCTATACGATAACCAAAGGAACTTCAAAACCTTTAGAAGCTTTAGAAAATCTTTATAAAAGCTTTAAATTTTATAATGATAAGACGCTTGGAACATTCTGTGGTGGTTTTGTTGGATATATAAGCTATGATATAGTAAAGCACTATCATCCTATTGAAAAATATACAAAAGCACAAAAATCTGGTTTAGACATACCAGATGTAGATATGATATTTACTGATTTTTTAATAGTATTTGATAATTTAAAAGCCACTATCAAAATTATAAAACTTATAAGGGTAAGAAATCCTGAAGAAGATTACGAAAAGGCTTTAAAAGACATAGAAGATATAATTATTAAGCTAAAAAATAACAAAGATGTTTCATTTCTTGATATAAGCCAGAAAGAACCTGATTTAAAAGAATGGTCTTCAAATATGATCAAAGAAGAGTTTATTAATATAGTTAACATATGCAAAAACTATATAGAAAACGGTGATGTAATACAAGTGGTGCCTTCTCAAAGGTTTCACAAAAAAATACATACAAATCCTTTAAACATATATAGGGCACTTAGGTATTTAAACCCGTCACCTTACATGTATTTTTTAGATTTTGATAATGTAAAAATCATAGGTTCTTCTCCAGAAACGTTGGTTAAAATCCAAGACGATACGGTAGAAATAAGACCAATAGCTGGTACTATAAAACGTGGCAAAACCCAAGAAGAAGATGAAGAGCTTGCAAAAAAACTTCTAAGCGATGAAAAAGAAATAGCAGAACACGTTATGCTTGTTGATTTGGCAAGAAACGATATAGGTGCCATAGCAGAACCAGGAAGTGTTTATGTGGACAACATGATGCATATAGAAAAATTTTCTCATGTTATACACATAGTCTCAAATGTATACGGGAAAAAAGCAAAGCAACATTCTATTTTTGAAGTAATCAAACATGCGTTACCAGCCGGTACTCTATCTGGAGCTCCAAAAGTAAGGGCTATGCAGATTATAGAAGAGTTAGAGCCTACAAAAAGAAATATATATGGTGGTGCTGTTGGTTATATAAGCCTAAATCAAAACATAGATTTTGCCATCGCAATAAGGACAGCTACAATATTGGGCAATGATCTTTATGTGCAAGCAGGGGCTGGTATAGTGGCAGACTCAATACCAGAAAAGGAATACTTAGAATCGTTATCAAAAGCTTCGAGTGTTATGAAAGCTGTAAGCGTTGCAGAAGCTTCTCGTGAACTTTGAGCAGTTTATAAAAGGTAAAAATATTTGTTTTTTAGCAAAGGGTTGGCGAGGTGAAATATATACTTACGAAGATAATAAAGAGCGTTTTTGTATAAAAAAAGCCATACATCAAGAAGCCATATACGCTATAAAAAAAGAGGCAAATATACTGTCATTTTTGTATGACGATAAAAGGTTTCCACAGATAGTATGCCAAGGAGAAGATTTTTTCGTTTACAAATATATAGATGGTAAGCCTTTTGAAAAAGTTTTTTGGCTTTTAGAAGAAGAAAAGAAAAGGTATATTTTAGAGTCCATATTAGAGGCGGCTTATTATTTAGACAGTATAGGATTAAACAGAGGAGAGTTTGATCAAGAATACAAAAATATATTGATAGATGATTCGCTCAATATATACATATTGGATTTTGATAGGGGCAGTTTCTCAAAGAATCCTAAAAATATAACACAGTTTATACAGTCTTTAAGGAGAAAAAATATCTTAAACAAAGATCAAGCTATAGAATTAGGAAAGCTATATAAAACAAACAAAGAAAAAGTATATGTTGAGTTAAAAAAACTCCTCTCCCAACCCCCATCCACTTTTTAAAAGATCAAGGACAAACGTTTGTTTGAGCAGGTATTCTTCCTAAAAGCCTTAAAAACTTTGAAAACGGTCCCATATTAGCCATAGCCACAAATTTAGGGCCAGAAAATGAGAGTTCACCAAATAACATGGCATGCATTGGACCATAGTCACCTCTACCCATCTCAATCCAATGTTTTGTGGTAGCATACATAAGAAAATCGTTTCCAGTGCGTCTATCTTTTGCCCAGCCTCCGTAAACGCACTCTGATTTTCCATTGATATTCTGAATGTATAGCTCAATTTGCTTGCTAGGAGAGCAATCTTTTCTGTATAAAAATATTTTTCTTACAGGTGCTCCTCTCCATTCACTGCTTGAAGAGGCCATACCCACCAGTGCCGGCGTTTGGTCCCAAAGACTACAAAGCTCTCTGGCATAATTTGAGTCCATCATCACAGTAGCATTAGCAAAACCGCTCAATATACCCACTAAACCCATAGTTAAAATAGCTTTTTTCATAAAAACCTCCTTAAAATTCTTTATAAAGTTTATATTATCTAGATAAATACATGCTTAATTCTTTCTTATACAAAGAAAAGAAATGCAAATATAGCAATATTCTAATTACTAAATTTTACACCTAAGACAATAAAATGATTTATAATAAAATCATGAAGAAGAGAGTAATAATAATCCCAAAAGAAGGTATTCTAGACCCTCAAGGTAGGGCTTTAAAAGATGTGTTAAACGAAGCTGGTTTCGATATAAAAGATGTAAGAATAGGGAAAATAGTAGAAATAGAAGCTGATACACTTGAAAATCTACAAAAGATGATTGAAGATTATATTATAAATCCACTTATTGAAGATTACGAAGTGCTATGATGAAAATAGGTATTTGCGTGTTCCCGGGTTCTAACTGCGATTACGATACTTACTATATAGTAAAAGACATTTTACAAGAAGACGCAGAGTTAATTGATTATACAGTTAGAGATTTGGATCGCTTTGATGCTGTTATATTACCAGGAGGATTTTCTTTTGGAGATTATTTAAGACCGGGGGCTTTAGCTTCCAAAACACCTTTGGCAGAAGCCATAGTAAACTTTGCAGTAAAAGGTAGATATGTGCTTGGCATATGTAACGGTTTCCAAATTTTAACAGAGTTAAGACTATTGCCTGGAGCGCTCCTTCCAAACGAAAACGATAGATTTATATGCAAAAGAGTAAATATATCAGTAGAAAATGTTTCTACAGCTTTTACAAAAGAATTAGAAGAAAAAGAGATAATAGTGCTACCCATAGCTCACCACGATGGTAGATTTTACGCGCCAGAAGATGTGCTGGAAGAAATTGAAAGGAACAACCAAGTGGTATTTAGATACGAAGGAGAAAATCCAAACGGTTCTTTGAATTCCATCGCTGGAGTGTGTAATAAAACCGGCAACGTAGTTGGTATGATGCCTCATCCTGAGCGTATATCTGAAGATATTTTAGGTGGTTTGGATGGCCTAAAAATTTGGCATTCTCTTATAGCCTAACTTAAAGGAGGTACACAACAGTTGCTATTTTTGTATAAGTTCAGATAGACTGTGAACACTTACCTTGTTAAAATATTCCTTAAAATTTTAAGAGGAGGTAAGTGTGTATGTTTAGAAACTTGAAGGAGAGAATGGAAAGAATTTCAGAAAGGAGGTGGGCACCATGAAGGGAAAGATAGGTACCCAAACCACATTATTCAACCTCTATCCAAAAAGTTTAGTTGATAAACTTCGATATGTCAATGATGTAAAGCTTACAAAAGAAGCTAAGTTAAGGTTAAGGTGGATAGAGTACTACGAG
>Ga0081474_119159_pt1 | contig 34764 bp, 40 predicted proteins | sample OneHunmetagenome_2_FD_70978 | JGI IMG/M metagenome (GOLD analysis project Ga0081474, IMG submission 70978) | Ferrous microbial mat communities from One Hundred Spring Plain, Yellowstone National Park, USA v2 (version 2) | ecosystem: Environmental > Aquatic > Non-marine Saline and Alkaline >... | reverse complement strand
AATCCATTATTAATATTACTTATAAACTCGCCAATCGTATTGGCTAAATCATTACTTACACAATCATTCAGTCTAGCTGTTTCAATCAATCTCTTTTCTTTATCGAGGTGATCCCTTACTAGGTTTAGGAGTTGGTCTTGTAAATTCACATTATTTCTGGCTTTTATTATCAGTAGTAATATCATGTAATGTTCAATCATTATTATGGAGTATGCTGACGCTAGTAGATTGATTATATTTTCTATGCAATTATTATTCATACGTATTATGTATGATGGTTCATTTTTATTCTTGATTTCATTTACTTGATTTGCCGCCTCTCTTTACCTCCCCTATAACTTCTCCATACATGCTTACCGAGAATTGCTTACCGCACTTTGGGCATGTTATTGAGATGCCCATGTTATACCAGGACTCTCCCATCTCGATCTCGAAGGTGTGTCCGCAATATGGGCACTTGGCCTTTATCCTTAGCAACCTCTCTGGAACACCACCACTATACTCCCAATCCTCAGGAAACTCCCACGCCTCACCCTCACCGGATGACATACCAGCCATGGACTTAATTATAATATAAAAATCTTACTGACCAAACCGCCCACGAACCGCAAAACAGGAGAGGAGGCCTGCCTTAAAATAGGGTTTTAAATCACGAAAAATTTACCGCTTTTGGTGAGGGTTTGTTCCCTATTCTCTGGTGGGAAGGATTCAACCTATGCGTTGCACTGGGCTGTGCTTAAGGGTTTCAACGTGGCTTGCTTGTTAACACTAAGGCCTGGGAGGACTGATTCATGGATGTTTCACTATCCAAACATTGAGTGGACTAAGTATCAAGCGGAGGCTCTCGGTATACCCCAGGTAATCTACTATACCAGCGGTGTTAAGGATTTAGAACTCATTGATTTAAGGAATGCTCTCATTAATGTTAAGAGGGATTTCGGCATTGAGGGCATCGTAACTGGCGCACTGCTTTCGGATTACCAGAGGATGATGATAAACATAGTCGCTAAGGATGTTGACCTCAGGGTATACTCGCCACTGTGGAGGAAGAATCAGGTTAACTACCTTAGGGACCTGTATAGGCATGGATTTCGTTTCATACTAACCTCAATAAGCACCATGGGCCTGAACCCAAAGCTCCTTGGTAAGGTCCTGGGTATCAACGATATTGAGGAACTGATAAACTTCGCGTTGAAGTACGGCTTCAATCCCGCACTTGAGGGTGGGGAGGGCGAAACGTTTGTAGTTGATGCACCATTGTTTAGGTATGAGTTGGTGGTTGAGGATGGTGAGGCTAGGAGACTTGGTGAGTATTCCTGGGTATACATAATTAAGTCCATTAAAACTAAACCTAAGGTTCAGTGATTGGGCATGGGTTACGTACTCAAGGACTGCGATTACGCGATATCCTGGATTAATGGTGAGTTACGAATAATTAAGAATGCTACTGTGGTTATTGAGGATGGCTTAATAGCAGGTATTGGTGAGGGTGCGTACTCACGTGGGTTCGAGAATATTGACTGTAAAGATCACATACTAATGCCAGGTCTTGTGAATGCACATACGCACACACCAATGTCGTTATTCAGGGGCTTCTTTGATGACGCAGAGTTACCGCTTTGGCTAAGTAAGATCTGGAATGTTGAGAGGGAGTTGAATCATAACATCGTTTCGGCGGCTAGCGAATTATCTATAATAGAGATGATAATGAGTGGTACCACAGCGTTCACAGACCAATACTTCTACCCACAGGCCACAGCAGAGGTTGTGCTTAAGTATGGATTAAGGGCAGCGCTTGGACCTCCATTCATGGATACGATGAGGGATCCTAAGCAGGTTGAGAATGAGCTTAGGAATTTCGCCAGTGAGTACGCTAGTTCGCAATTAATAAGGCCTATAATAAACGTTCACAGCGTCTATACTGTAGGTAGAGATACGTTATTGAGGATTAAAGAATTGAGTGATGAACTTAACCTGCCAATCCATATTCACGCATCCGAGACTAGGGATGAGGTTTATGAAATTAAGAGTAAACATGGCGTATTCCCAGTCGAGTACTTAAACACACTAGGTCTGATCTCGAGCAATTTACAGCTAGTGCACCTCGGTTGGGTCACAAATTGGGAGTTAGGAATCATAGCGAAGGCTGGTGCAAAGGTCATTCACGCACCAACATCAAACATGAAGTTGGCAACCGCAGGTCATTTCCCAATGAGAGAATTGATGGATATGGGCGTGATCATAGGCATAGGCACCGATGGACCCGCCAGCAACAATTCCCTGGACATGTTTAGGGAAATGAAAATGGCCGTACTCCTCCAGAGGCACTCTTACTGGGACGTTGGCATTAAGGCGCATCATGTGTTTAGGGCAGCGACAATCAACGGTTACACAATACTGGGTCTAAGGGGTGGATGCCTAGATAGGGGTTGCGTGGCCGATGTTGTGCTCCTAGATTCTAAAAATCCGCAACTCCAACCCTTAAGGACCGACAACCTATTATCAAACATAGTCTATTCGGTAGATGGTTCAAGTGTGGATTTAGTGCTCGTTAATGGCAGGTTAATTTATGAAAAATCCAGGGATTATTATGCGTTCAGGGAGCGGGCGGTGAGGCTTGGGAAGGAAATAAATGAGTTTATAGGGAGGTTCCTTCCCTAAGGGAATTGATCCGCAGCGAAGTGGGCGATCACAACCTTGCCCATGTCCTCCCTGCTCCAAGCTCTTCCCATAACCTCGGTGTTAAATGCTGAGGCGACATTACCAACCTTGTCAATGGCTATTAATCCGATATTGCCAGGTCCGAACAATTTCGTGACATAATCCACAACCTGCCTAACGGCATCACCAATACTAACGCCGCTCCTCACTAGGTTGGCAACCCTTAATGATGCCATAGCCCTAATAATGAACTCCCCAATGCCTGTGGCGGATACGGCGCAGACACCATTCTCAGCCCAGTAGCCAGCCCCAGGTAGAGGGGAATCACCAACTCTACCTGGCCACTTAAGTATCGTACCACCTGTTGAGGTCGCTGCAGCTAAATTGCCATCTCTATCCAGCGCCACAGCACCAACCGTGCCCATTAAACCAAACCTTCTTGCAAGTTCGGTATTTCTTTCGTAGCGTGTACGTAAACTCCTAATTAATGAACTATACCTATTGATCTTATTTTCATTGATCAACTCCGTAGATGGTACCCAAAGATTGAACTGCTTAGCAAGCTCCTCAGCCCCATCACCAACAATAAGTACGTGGTCCGTCTTCTCCATAACAAACCTGGCAAGCCTTATTGTATTAATCACATGCCTAACAGCGGCGACGGCACCAACACTTAAGTCCCTACCAAACATGATACCAGCGTCCTGCTCAACCTCACCAAAGAGGTTCAGTACCGAGCCCTTGCCCGCATCGTATGATCCATCAAACTCCATCACAGACACAGCCTCAACAACCATATCCAAGGCATTACCCCTCCTCACAGCATCCAAACCGGCATTAACGGCATTAATTAACCCCCTAAGGTACCTTTGCCTATGCTCCTCATTTACGAAATAACTCATGCTACCTGCCCCTCCATGGACGGCTATTGTAGCCTTTATGTTCATCAAGGCTCGTTCATTGGGCATGTTTAAATGTATTACTTATTTACCGTATATACACAAGTAATATTTAAATATTTTATTAATTTAAGAACATAACTTGATTTTTATCGCAATTAGATAATTAATGTTAATGTCAAGCAAGCTTACGAAAACCGAGGAGCTAGCCGCTAAGCTTTACTTTAACGATGGATTAAAGCCCAAGGAAATAGCCCAGAAGTTGGGCATATCCGTAAACACGGTGTATAAGGCAATTTCTAAGTATAGGGCCTTTACCATGAAGAATGGCGAACAAACCATGTCGCAGATGTATAATGATCATGGCACCACTAATCCTAAGGCTGAGGATAATTCCTACTCGTCTAATAACGATTACGGTAATTATATATTCAATGTAAAATTATCAATAATAACAAACTATACCCCCGATTCATCGCTTAATAATTATTCCGACCTTATATATCAGGGTGAGTTGATGAAGGAATTGAAGGCATTAAAGGAATTGATTAGTAAATTAATTGATAAGGTGGAGGAACTTGAGAGAAGGAGTAATATTAACTGCCAGAATAATATACAAACGCGTGATGAGCAACCTGACAATGAATACCTAGTACCAGACTTCATCCGTGATAATCCATGGGTTGATGTCTTAAGATTAAAACGGGACTCATAGGGCTGGTTTTGATCCATAGGTAGTTATTTTACGACTTTACGCTAATTACTAGACCCGGTTCAGCTCAACTACAACATTGACACTCTTATTAATTTTAGATTAATGCTTAAGGTAATACGTTATTGAGGTTTCTCTTAGTTTCTTTTTGTTTCTCTCTTTCAATTATTAAGAGGAAAATGGTTTATATAATGTTTCGTTGTTTTCATTATGTGAAACAGAACGTAATGAGGAACATGCTTTATGCGTTAATGGACACGGTAACGGCAATACTACTCTATTTTGTATTTCCAATAATACCCATCTACGTCTTCATACTGCTCCTAATAATGATACTCACGGCATCAATACTTACTAGGTATGGTCTATCCTCAGCCATTTTAATAACGTACGTAATACTCATCTTCATAGTTTCGCTAGGCCATGCATCATTATTAATAATGCCATTATTACTGCTCACGTACTTAATAACGGAGGCGGGTGTCATTACTGACGTGGCGCTCATATCATGGACACTGCTTTTCACACCACTTTATTGGTTATCTATACCATTATCCACAATCCCATCAATTAAGGGATACAGCATCAGATCTGCCGTTGTATTCACACTGCTATTACTACTCTATGTCATCGCAGCCGCATTCATGGGCATCAAATGGGTGCCAGTAATTAGGGTATCAATATCGAATCTAAACTTTATTCATGGTATCGAATCCATGCTCTCTAATGAGCCGCTATCGTTAAGTGTAGGTTATGGTAACCTAATTAATGCATCGTTATACCTATTGATGATCATTGTGATAGTCATACCACCGGTAGTAAGTAAGTACTTAATCACCACCATCACCCAGGTAAATCTTAGCGGAAAAATAATCCGCCTACTCACGAACTTTATACCCTCCGTATTAACCACAGCCATACTTTATGTATTACCCATGATGGGGAGTTCCGAAATAACTCCCCTATTTTTATTGGGTTCAGTAATCACGGGATCCCTAGGCTACGTGATCGATGAGGTATCACTTAATAGAGGAAGTATTGCATTATTCATCGATAAGGGGAAGAGGACACCAACAATAATACCAATCACAGACCCCCTGGTTATCACGGAGTATGGTCATTGGGCTAAGAAGTTACCTAGCGAAGATTTGGAGTTCATAAGTAACGCTATAGATGTGATCTCGAAGTCCAGGATAATAGCATTACGTGCAGAATTACCACAAGATAAGTTAGACATAATCAGTAGGGTATTGTTTGGAGTAACCAGAACTAAGGGTTTCATAGTTAAGGGAGACGATATAGAATACATACCGGAGGATGTTAGGTGGTTCGTTAGATCCCATGAGAAATCCCTGCTGGTCTTAACGTCAAGTCATATAAGTAAGGGCGTTATTCGTGAATTAATAAATTACGCCGAGCAAATGAAATCTAATGTAATCTTTATAAATATCAATAATAATTTAGTCAATAAATTAAGGAAGCACGGCATTGAGACCCTTTATTATTACGATAAAAGCAAGCAATTAAATCAGCAACTGAAACAAATAAATGAGAACACAGCACAGTCAACCCTAGGCAATAACGCAATTACCACTATTGAGGATGTGACAAGACCAAATTCTCAGGTAGATATTAAGAACCCCTCACCCAGACCTATCATTAGCAATAATTCCAATGAAGTCGTTAATAAGAATACTGATAACGTCATAATTCGTAGTATAGTACCTAACGTTAATGATACTATGGAGGAATACACCACAAAACCGACATCTAAGAAACAACCATCAACTATTGAGGTGGAAAGCAAGAGGTCTGGCGTGGACAAATATGTGGTTAGGGAGGTTACGGTAGCGCTAGACCCAATTGACTTAATAAACATGAGTGTTAAGTCTAAGTTAATTGATTACCTGGACTCATCAATTAGGCTTAGGGATATGCTTGCAAATTTGGGTCTTAGGTATATGTCGACAATATTGGTAATAGGACCTCCAAGATCTGGGAAAACAGCTCTCATAAATTACGTGGCTAAACACCTCAATTTGCAGATCATTAATTACGCAGATCCAAAAGCGTTTATAGCAGATAATGCTATAATTCACGTACCAAACCTCGAAAATGCACTCAGCGAGAACCTGGATCATATACATAACCTAGTCAATAATGCTAGAGCTAAGCACATCACTGTGGTTTTTGAGAGTAGTAGTCCGTGGTTAATTGATGAGAGTTTCGTAAAGGATAATGTTGATGCCGTGGTGGCTGTGTTACCACCTGATGATGATTACATCGATGAAATCGTAAATAACAAACTGGGCATTAGTGGTGAGGATGCGGATATTATTAAGGCAATAATTAAATCATGCCCAGCGGTGGAGGCGATCGAGAAAATAAGGCATTACCTATCATCCCATGGTGCCTTAGGCGTGATATGCAGTGACTCCTTTAGTAAGTATAGGGAATTTGCTAAGACACTAAGTTTTACTTAATAAGAGGTATTTGTATGAATTATTGTAATGAGGATTAGGATTGCAACAAGGGGCAGTAAGCTATCACTGATACAGACAGGGATTGTGATGGATATGATAAGGAGGATTGAGCCCAACATCCAATTTGAAATAGTTATTGTGAAAACAACAGGCGATATTGTTCAGGACAAACCGCTCTACGCAATCGGTGTTAAGGGGATTTTCGAAAAGGAGGTTAACCTGGCATTACTAAGGAATGAGGCCGACATTGCTGTACACAGCCTTAAGGACCTACCCAGCGAAATAAGCCCCGGCCTAGTACTGGCCGGGTTCTCACCTAGGGATCCACCCTATGACGTATTGGTCACAAGGAATGACGGCCCAAACGACTTGGCATCATTATCCAGCGGTGCCAGGGTTGGCACATCAAGTGTTAGACGTAGGGCGTTCCTACTTAATGTGAGACGTGACTTAATGATAGACGTTATTAGGGGCAATGTGGATACAAGGGTGAATAAATTAATCAATGGTCAATACGATGCAATAATCGTAGCCGAGGCAGGTCTTACTAGATTATTTGAAGACCCTGGGAAAGTAGGTATTAAGTATTGGCGAATACCGCTCGACATACTACCTCCAGCCCCTGGACAGGGAATAGTAGCCATCGTTGCGCGCGAGAAGGACACAGACCTCGTGGATTTACTCAATAAGGCAAGCGATCCCAGGGCTAGAAGTGAGGCGCTCGCTGAGAGGGCTTTCCTAAGGAGCGTGGGTGGTGGCTGCCACGTACCCATTGGCGGCATTGCAATACACGATGGTCATAACCTCGAGTTCATAGCCGGCATCGCGGATACCGATGGACGTAGAAAGAGGATAATAAAGGTCTTAGGTTCATCAGATAACCCGGAGAATGTGGGAATTAAGGCCGCCAACGAGTTATTGGCGGAGTGGAGTAAGTGACAAAAAGAAACGACAAGTCTCGCCCTTCAGGACGAAGAGGAGATCAGTAATACCCTCCCTCGCCTTTAATGAGTTTCGTAAGAATCTTGAATGTTACCTTCACTTTTTATTGGGATTGTATCTATTTTACTTTCATCTTGCTCTTAGAGGGCAGGTTTGTCGTTCTGTTGTTAATACTTTTCATACAGGTTTCATATAAGTAATTTATACAAGATAGAAGATTACTTACCTGTGGCCAAGTTGTACTTTGATGGAAATATGGAATTAATCAGGAATATGGTGATATCAATTATAGGTTTTGGAAACCAAGGCAGTGCCCAGGCGCTTAATTTGAGGGATGGTGGGTTTAGGGTATTGATTGGAAATATCGAGGATGAGTACGCTAAGAGAGCTAGAGACCTTGGTTTTACCGTATATTCAATACCCGAAGCCGTGAAACTAGGTAATGTGATAGTTATGGCAATACCAGATGAGGTACAACCTGAGGTGTGGGTTAAGGATATTCAACCGAATTTATCCCCAGGTAAAATAGTGATATTCCTAAGTGGTTACAATGTCTTTTACGGCTTCATAAAGCCACCTAGAGACGTTGATGTAATAATGGTCGCGCCGAGAATGATTGGTGAGGGTGTTAGGGAAAACTTCCTAAACAATAAGGGCTTTCCAGTTCTTATAGGGGTCTCTAACGACTATAGCGGTAAGGCCTGGGATTACGCACTGGCCTACTCAAAGGCGATAGGGGCCATTGGTAGACCTGGTGGTGTGGCTGTTGAGTCAAGCTTTGAGGAGGAAACAATTACGGACTTGTTTAGCGAGCACACATGGGCAGGTGCATTTCTATTCCTATTAGCTGAGGGTTATAACGTGCTTATTGAGAACGGTGTATCACCAGAAGCCGCAATGCTTGAGCTATGGGCCTCAGGCGAGTTAGTGGCAATAACTAAGGCAATAGCTGAAAAAGGTCTCTTTGCACAATTGAGGGGGCATTCGACAACAAGCCAGTACGGTCACTTAACGTGGGGTCCTCATTATGTTACAGATGAGGTTAAGAGGTTAATGAGGGAGGCAATTAGGCAGATTAAGAATGGTGAATTTGCCAGAGAGTGGGCTCTTGAGAAAATGCTTGGTTATCCCGTGTTCAATAGGTTATGGGATGAGGTCATGAAGAGTAGGGCCTGGCAGGATGAGGATAGACTTTATAAATTGTTAGGCAGGCGTAAGTGATCGCTAGTTTCATGTGATTATCGGCATTCCCAGTGCCATGGCTATTAATGATGTGGCGATTGGTATCGCCAGGTTATCCTCTAGGCCATAGGCTTCGGCTAATGCGGCGGTTACTGTTATTGCTAAGGTGCCTATTAATTGCCCCGTGATTACGTACAATACCAGGGCTAGTGATAACATGCCAATAAGTGTTCCCTCCATGGTTGCATTGGTAAATGGCAACCTAACCTTACCCACCAGCACACCACCAAGTGCGCTCATTGTATCGTACACTATTATCGATATTATACCATATACGACGTAATTACCAGTCAATAATTGGCTTATTAACACGCCCAGGGCTCCCATGAGTATGCCTAAGTAACCGCCCCTCCTCTCGTAATCCCTCTCCACACTCTCGAGTAGGTCCTTAACCGTCCTCTCAAGCCTTATTAATCCATCATCCAGTATTTCGAAGGGTATTGCGGAACTGATTGGTGACTTCATCATTTGTTGGAGTATTGATCTCCTTGCGCTGGTGAGTGCGTCAAGGAGCATTATTGTTATTATAGGTCTTTTGACCTGGATTACGTATATTACCGAAACTCCCAGGGTTATTATTGTGAAGTACAGCGTGTTTGTTAATCCGTATGTGCTTAGGTTAATTATGAATGGTATTACTAGGAATACGGATAATACCACGTGGATTAACTTCCTAAGGGCCATAGCCTTAAGTGCCTCTATCCTGCTCAAGGTCAACACCTACGATATAAACTAGTAAAGGTTCCCCCCTCTTTAACCTATCTACGAGCTCTCTACTTAAGCCCGCGGCAGCCTTACTGGCCCTTATCATCAGTGTTGCATCATCAACATACTCACTCCTCCTAATTATCAACTTCTCATCGCTACTCAACGTCAATCTGGAAGAACCCATGCCAATAACATAGTCGAAGTAATCACCAACAGAGAAAATCACAATCACAATAGACCCATCCTTACTGATAATACTTCTAAGTCCAGGATCGAGTTCTGACAATGCCTTGTCGGCTCTAATACCTACGATACAATCACCCCTCGGCGTTAGGTACTCATCCTTAGTTACCTCAATCGTAGTCCTATGCGTAGCCCTGACATTAGCATGACCCCATGCCTTTATTAAATCCACGGCGACATTAACCATTACTGCCTGCTTAATGTAAAATAAATTAAACCTTATTACGTTACCTACCAAAGCACGTGGTTTTGATAAATTCATGGCTTGCATCACAATAAAACTTATTATTTTAACCCTAATAGTGTTGGTGATGGATGTTGAGGAGAGGTTATCGTTAATAATGAGGTACCCTACGGAGGAGGTCCTCACGGTTGATGAGCTGAGACAGTACCTGGAGAGCGGGGCTAAGTTGAGGCATTACATTGGCTTCGAAATAAGTGGTTATATACACATTGGTACTGGCATAGTGAGTTTATCCAAGGTTGTTGATCTACAAAAAGCTGGTGTGGAAGTATCAATACTCCTTGCCGACATTCACTCCTGGTTAAATAATAAGCTTGGTGGTGATTTGGACACGATAAGGAAAGTCGCCAACACCTACTACGTAGAGACCTTCAAGAAGGTCATCGAATTACTTGGCGGAGATCCAGGTAGTGTTAGGTTCCTAATGGCCAGTGACTTATACCATAATAATGATGAGTATTGGTACTTAATACTCGACCTGGCCAGGATTACGAACTTATCAGATATTAGGCATAGCCTAACCATACTGGGTAGAAAGATGGGTGAGTCGATGCCGATGTCCTGGCTTGTGTACCCGCTGCTTCAGGTTGCTGATGTGTTCGTGATAGGGTCCCACATAGCCCATGGAGGTATCGATCAAAGGAAGGCCTACGTGTTGGCTAGGGAGGTTGCGCTAAAGACTAAGTTTTACCCATTGATGCTTAATGATGAGAGGGTGAAGCCAATAGCCCTATTCCACAGCCTAATCCCAGCGCTCAACATAACTGGCAGGGAGTCCAAGGAGGAATTGAGTGAGATGAAGATGAGCAAGTCCTTACCTGACACGGCAATTTTCCTACACGATACGACGGAGGAGATCAGACAAAAGATACTGAAGGCCTACTGCCCACCAAGGGAGATCACTACGAACCCAGTCATAGAGTTAGCCCACCTATTCGCATTTAGGGATCGCAGGAATAAACCGTTTGTGATAGAAAGACCGCAGCAGTACGGTGGTGGTCGCATGGAGTTCTGGACCTTTGAGGAGCTAACGAAAGCCTATAGCGAAGGTAAGGTTCACCCACTGGACTTGAAGAATGCAGTTGCTGAGGAGGTGATTAACTACCTAGACCCAATAATTAAGTGGTTCCATGGAGGTCCAGGAACTCGCCTACTGGAGGATATGAGTAACATTATGAGGATCACAAGGTAACCTTATTTCATTAACGACTTAAGCAATTCATTAATTCTACCAGGCTCTATCGAGGATAGCTCCTGCACAATACCAATCACGGCCTTAACGAAGGCTCCTGGTCTCTTAAGGGCTGCGGTCATTATGGCGTCTATATGGTTATCATAATCGTTCACAGTAACACCTAACCCGCCCAATAGATTTAATGCGTAATCTAGGCTTTTGTCGATCATCATGTGTAGAATGTGCGATGCAGCACTCAAGGCCTTAACCTTACCTTTAACGTACCTTCTATATGCTTTGTCGTAAATCAGTAAAGCATCACTTATTGGTAAGCCCTCCCTAATTGCTTCGTATATGCTCTCTGAAAGCATTTTTGCACTAAGCATGCCCATTACTATCCCACCACCTGTCATTGGTTTCACAAAACCCGCCGCGTCACCGATCACTGCTACATTGCCTGCAACAACATGTTCAGGGGAGCCACCAATTATTATCCTGCCCCCAAATGGTTTATAGTGCTCTGCACTAACCATTTTTAGTAGCTCTGTGAACTTAACCCACGTGTTTGAGCTATCTGCAATGCCGACCCTGAACTCGTGGTAATCCCTCGGTACTATCCACGCAAAGAAATGCTCACTCAGCTTCCTATCAAAAATAACCACGATCTCATCATCACCCCTAGGTATCAGGTCACTTGTAATATATGATTTAGTGTCGGTTTGCACACCATAAACATAGCTGGGATTCCATGGAATTAACCCTCTACCTAATCTACCGCCGGCTCCCTCTGCGATCACGGCGATTTCATAGGGTAACTGCCTTGATTTGGTCCTCATATTCTTCGAATTAATCTCAACAACGCCTTCACCAAGTACTAATGATGAACTACCCAACTCATCGGCAAGGTTATACTCAAGACCGGGTCTATCGACCATGGCTATCACCCTCCTCTTAAAATCAAAGGTTATGCTATGGTTCTCAAGATCCGTTATTCTCACGTACCTATAGGTATTTATGACTGGCGGCGAAACATTAAGCACCTTTAGCGAATCGGTATTAACGAGGCCTGTGCAGTGCGGTGGCAATCCGAGCGCCTTATCCTCCTCAAAAACCGTCACGTTAATTACCCTACTTAACTCACGGGCTAGGTAGAGACCACTAGGTCCTGCACCGATTATGATTACGTCGCTTATGCTCACTGGGCTTTACCTAAGAATTAACAATTTAATAATAGTTTAGCCTTTAATCTCAAAATGACCCTCAACTATACAAAGGCCATCGCGGATCCAGTGCTTGGGTGGATTAGACTTACTGATGATGAGGCTAGGTTCGTGGACTCCTGCAAGTACATACAACGACTAAGGTATGTGCACCAACTCGGGTTTACGTACATGGTATACCCATCAGCGCGTTATAGCAGATTTGAGCACTCACTCGGTGCCCTGCAGGTCGTTACGCTCATGTTTGAGAGGTTGATGAGGCAGGAAAATGTTCGTGGAATATTGATGGATCTTGGTAAGCGCGTGGGTCTTGACACAGAGGATGAGTTATTACTTCACATGAGGATCACGGCACTACTCCATGACCTCGGTCATCTACCATTCTCACACGTGTTCGAGGGCGTGTTTGGGCAGGGCATTGACCCATTAATAAGCAATTGCAGTAGGGATGCTCACGAAGCATCCCTGGGTATGGTCCTTAAGGGTCCCTTTAAGGAGCATGAGGTTATAACCTACTTCATACTCACGAATAATGACGAGTTTAGGAAGGTAACTAAGGAGATAATGCCCCATATAGACCTGCGCATCGTGAAGGCGTTACTACATATGGATATTGTGGGTAAATTAATGAAGATAATGCCCCAATACGTAGAGGTAATTGGTCAGGAGGATAGGGAATTTCTTAAATCACTGGGTGAGGATGCGTTAAAGCCACTTAACATACTAAAGAGCCTAGTCTCAGGTGACTTAGATGCCGATAGGGTTGAGTACATACTCAGGGATTCATACATGTCGGGGGCAAGTGTTGGTTCAACAATTAGTATTGGTGATGTGGAGAGGATATTCGATAATATGAAGATTATGACTAATGACGGTAATTACACAATAGCATTCGATGAGAAGGCTAGGGCTAACCTTGAAGGTTTCGTAATAGCTAGGTTTAACACGTACAAGCTCGTTTACCTGCATCATAAGGTTGTACTCTTTAATACGCTGGCTAGGAATTTAATGAGTGAGCTTCTGAGGCATTATGAGGAGCTTAATGATGAAATCAAAAACTACCTATGCCTCCTCTACCGTTTCTCCGTAGGGCTATTGAAGGGTTACGATGTTATGTACATAATAGATGATTACCTAATATCGTTATTACTGAGGAATAGGGAGTACCTGACTAATAAGATAAGGGGTATTTCCAAGTACCTAGAGCCTCTGGTTACTAGGAGCACCGTTTATAAGGCATTGTGGAAGAGGGACTTCGAGTTCATAGACCTGGTCAGTAGGCAAGGTATTAATCTCGAGTTAATAAACGATGCCCTTCCCTACCTACTAAGTAAGGGTGAGGTCAGGGATAAGGTTCTTCAGACATTTTATGAAAAGTTACGTGAAAAATTGCGCGAAGCATCAATACCCTGCTTAAGCGGGTTCATCAATGATGATCTAACTTCCTCAATAATAATAGGCTATAGAACCTTCGAACCAGAAACCAGGTTGCACATAATGCATGGTAATAAATTGGTTGATATAAATAAGTTATCGCCATTGGCCGCATCCGTTACAGAAGCATGGAAGAGATCGCCACACATATTCGCGTTCATTGATGTAACAAGGATGAGAAATTGCATCAATAGTTATGACAACACGGTCTTTGATAGCATTAAGAGTATAGTCATTGCCTCGCTTAATGAATCGTTAAGGGAGCTTGGTGATATCGTTAATAAGTATCTCGAAGGCTCTCAGGTAGCGAATACCATCCTCACTTAAGGTTACCTTATCTCCGTCAATAGCTATTATGTCAAGCAAGTAAATCATGTAGTTGTTTGCATTGTTGGGGTAATTAACGGCATGCGTATATTGCATAACCTTAGCGATTAGGTTGGGAAATTCCATTACGTTAATGTCTCCGGTCCTTTGGAGCTCTTTTGCGATCATAGCCTTGAGAATAAATAGGCTGGGTACGTTGTCTAAGCCCATCATTAGTAAATCACGGTAACCTGCTTATTAAGCTAATGATTAAGTAAGTGAACTAGTATTAGCCAAAACTTTCATTTAATTAAAATAGATATACTGGATACTTACTAATTAGCCTTGGACCGCTCTCCGTGACCAATATCGTGTCTTCAATCCTAACACCACCAACACCCTTAATGTAAACGCCAGGCTCTATCGTTATTACAAAATTGGTTCTTAACTCTTCATTACTAGATGGTCCTATGACAGGTTTCTCATGAACTTCGATACCAACCCCATGCCCCGTACTATGTATATAATACGAGCTATACCCATACTCAGAAAGTACCTTCCTAGCTACTGAATCAACCTCGCTGGCCTTAACGTCAGGTTTCACATAATTAACAGCCTTCCTATAGGCCTCAAGTACCGCGAGGGCCATGTCTCTCAATTCCTTACTAACCTGGCCAACAGCTATTGTTCGAGTCATGTCAGTACAGTACAGGTGGTACCTGGCGCCAACATCTATTGTCACCAATTCACCCCTCCTAATGACCCTATTCGTAAACACGTGATGCGGGTAGGCCCCATTAGGTCCTGAGGCCACTATGGGTTTAAAGGCGACATCATCAGCGCCACCATCTATCATTTCCCTGTAAAGCATAGCCGCAATCTCATTCTCTCTCCTTCCCTCAAGGCCGACCTTAAGGACCTTATCGAGGGAGTCTTCGGTTATTTTGCTCGCCTCCTCAATAAGCCTTACCTCATCCTCATCCTTGACCTCCCTAACACCCAAAACCCTATCATTAATATTGATGGTCTTAATGCCAACGGACCCAAGCTCCTTAGCCACGGGCGAGTCGGTATTGTCAATACCAACAATATTATTAGGCTTAAGTCCAAGCTCCTTAAGCAAATAATCACCTAACCCCTTCGATACAAACAACACCTCATCACTCCTTCTCTGTGGCACTTCAACAGTCGAGTAACCAATAAGTCTAGCCTCATTACCCACGATATCCTGAACCCTTTGGAAATCGAGCCTTGGAACTATCAATGTTGTATCCAGCGATCTATCAATCACAAGCATCAATCCACTATCAATCCCTGTAAAGTACGAAATATTGGTTCCGTCTAGTACTACGATGATGTCCAGACTTAACTCGTCAAATAAATTTGCTATTCTTCTAACCCTATTGTTGATCAAGCCCACGGCATAATTAAAAGTTACACATTTTTAAATTGCTTCCTTAAACTTAAAACCAATGATTAACTGGAGCCTTGAGTCTGAGGATGCTGTATTAAGCACGTATGTATATAGGTACTCAGTGCTTGGTAAGACTATAGAGGTTCGGGCGGTTCTTGATAAGGCAATTAATAAATTTAAGTTGAGGTTCGTATCAATAAAGCCATCGGATGAGAATGAGGTATCGCTACTCACAATACTCACACCACACTTTAAGTTCACGATAGATTACATACCCAGTGATAAAATCGTAATGATATATCCAAGCCCAGAGACCGAGCTATTTGATGATCTTAGGTCGATAAGCACGTATATTGATTCGTTAATAGCGCTGATAATCGAGGTACTGAGTTACTCAAGTAATCCATTATTAAAATCAGAAATTAACTATGAATTACTATCGAGGGGTTGGATACTTGACCTAGGCGAATCAACAACGAGCATGTTTAAGGTCTATGATACTAAGGTTGGGATAATGAGGGTTAATGTTGAACTTGAGCATCACCAATTAGAGCTTGGCAAGGTCAAGGTGGACATACTAATCAGGGCAATAACGGCGTTGAACTGTATAGTTAATTCCCTAGCTAATAAGGGGTTTACTGAATCTATAATTTACGATGATCTCGGTATCGCGCACCTTATCGGGGAGTTTCCAAGCCTTGGTATATTAACCCTAATAGCTGATAAGATTGATGGTATAATCAATGACGTTGTTAAATCCTGCTCTCAATGAGTAATCAAGATCTAATATTATATGGTTAGGTATTATGTGCAGTGTAACTTATAAATAGTTCGGGTTCATTACTGTTAAGTATGGTTTTTGTAAATTCCTATGATTACTACGTGGTAATCACAATAGCCTTCATTCAATTAACAGTGTTGGCATCATTGATTTACCAAATATTCAGCGAATCGAGAAAACATATGGAGAAGGAGCAGGAATACCCTAAAAGCTCTGAATCATCATCCGTGAGACAATTAGAATTTGATACACCCAATAATAAACTACAAAGGATCATAGACGTTAATACATCAATAAAGAACATAAATGAAGACGAGGTTAAGGTATTATCATTCTTACTAAGTAAGGGTGGTGAGGCGTATCAGGCGGAGATCGCTAGGGAGCTTGGGCTTCCTAAGAGCACGGTCTCTAGGATAATTAGGAGGCTTTACGAGAAGGGCTTGATCACCGTTAGGAGGGTTAGTAGGTTTAGTTATGTCCAGGTTACGGACATGGATTATGTAAATGACATAGTCAGTAAACTACGTTACGATCAATCTTGAGCGTAGTCTATCAACGATATTGTTGACAACATCCCTACTTATGGAGCCATAAGGTCCTTCACCCATGGTCTTTGCCACAGCAACAGCGTTAGAGTAAATAAAGGACCAGGTTAAATCATCCCTCTTACCCATTAGGTGCGTCATTGTGCATGTAAGCACATCACCAGCGCCGGTGGGATCCTTAGCATCAACAATGCCACTAGTTAGAACCTGGATCCTTTTACCGTTATGCATCATTATTGAGCCACGGTGACCCATCGACAGTATAATCACCTTATTTGGAAATTTACTAACTATGGAGTTAAGTACCTGAAGGTCTGCATCGTCAATACTGATTTTAAGTAGGTCGGCATTTTCGAGTATTCTAATTAAATCATCCATGTTTATTGCCGTACTTACATAACCATCACTATCAAACACCCTAGTAAAACCCTGTAAATCAACACCCAGAGTGTCCACGTGCTCCCTGATGTATCTAAGCATGTCAATACTAACCTCCCTGGCAATCGGATTCACAGTCACAACGCTGGGTAAATCATCCAAATCCTCAAGTGTGAAATCCCTACACCTGGATAATAACCTCAATACTCTCTTACCATCATCGAGATACGTTATTTCATACGAGGTAGTATTGCAGTCATTGATAATGCGAATTCTATGGGTAGGTATTTCCCTCTCGATATACTGGTTTATGTACTCATTGAAGTCCATGCCGGCAACGGTTATGGGCAGCACATCAATACCCACCTGCCTTAAATAAAATGAGCAATATGTCGGAGCTCCACCTGGCGATCGCCAGGACTTTAAACCCTTCCTTATCAAATCGATCGCCACATGTCCAATGACACCAAGCACATTACGACTACAGCGCTCTATTAATAAGCATTAATATTAATGAAGCCCTAACACACAGCGTTAAATGTGGCTATTCTTTACACCTAATACTAGGTTGCTTGGTATGAAGATATCGAGTATAGTCTTCACAGAATGACCGATTCTACCTAGCCTAACGTCATTTATCATCCTTGACATCCTCAATAATGACATTATCACACCAACGAATTGCTCAACGGCCTCTATGGTCGAGATTAGAGAAATCCTAACCTCATCACCGCTAGTTTCTCTAATAATTACAATACCATCCCTAACATATACCCTCACCCTACCTCTAACGTACTCCCTATACTCAGGTAACTTGATATTACCACTAGCCACCAGCTTTAGATATGCAGTATAGATCATGAAGCTTGATCTAATATAATTCCTCAACACAGACTCAGCTACACTCAACACGTCGCTAACCCCATTACCAGAAAGACTTATGCCCCTCAGGAACTCCTCATTAACACGATACCTAACATACGATGCCCTACCATCCCTAATACTTAATTCATAAAGTGCCAACTCATCACCAAGTAGGGCATATACGTCCATACTCAAGGTACCACCCCAGGTTATTGGTTCAATGGGCTTGTCACCCACATAAGCACCTTGGTGGGGGAGAACAATTACGTAATTATTCCCGCCCTCGCAAGACGTTAAAAAATCCAAATGCTTACCCCTATGTACAATACATAAAGCATCATTACCCAACCTAAGAGTCAATAATGGATGCCTCCTTGTTAACAACAACCTAGGTAGCACACATCATCATCTATACGATAAATAAATACTTAATACTTATAATCTAAGGAATTAACCACTCGCGTAGAGACGGGGGTCGATGATTTAAGCGATAGTTATTGGCTGTGGCGTGTAAGTCCTGTTATCAATTACGTGACCCGCTTAAGAAAAACTAATGATCCATACCTCTCGAGGATATCAGCTATTAGACCGAGGTAACCATCACTCCTGCTAGAAAAACCCACCACCCTAACGTCCTTATGACTCAATCTAATGTAATGATCAAGATCAAACCTAATTACGACCTCCCTGGGCCCAAAGACCACCTTAAACTTAACTCTATTCTCAACAAGTCTCCTCACGGCATCCGCGGTCACGGATAACTGCTTAGGCGTTGGTTTACCCCTAGGGCTTCTTTTGCGTAGCTCGCTGAGCTCCTTCTTAGTCTCCTCATCCTTAATTTTCACGATACCTTTAACATCATCAACTAGTATGTAATCGCCCTGATAATTAACAACTTCGAAATTCTCTACATTATTAACCATACTTATCAACTCATTAATAGATACCTGCCTGGTCATTATTATTACGGGGAGGTGACAGGGTTTATATGCATTTCATTAACCTACTCCGACTTAATCAACGATAGGTAACGCTTATACCTACTGTCATGAGTTGCCAAATGCCTAATCGCATCCTCCAAACTAAAGAATAGGGCGCCGCACTCCTTACCATCCTTACCCCTATACTTACACCTTATATGTGCAGCTTCGCCCTCATACACAATCTCAAGAACAGACCTTAAATCTCCAGGTATTTCTGGGAATGTACCACTCATACTAACCTGAATAATTACGATTTAGAACCTACTTATAAATGGTGTGTCTCGGTATTTACGGCCTTACACGCCTTTAATGATGTGATGTACGTGATTGGTTATTGTGCGTTGTTAGTTAAACATTTATTAATATATGCGTATCTGAGCCTCCTTCATCCTAGAGGGTGGGCTTGTTGTTATAATCTGTTTTTTCAGTGGTTATTGGACAAAATGTTTTTAAACTATAACAGTATTGATGACGTGGTGATTGAATGCGCATTTATGGTATTGCAATATTTGAGGTTAAGAAAGACCTTGACGTAGCCATCCTAGACCTTGAGAACGTTGGTTTACATAGGCTCGAGTACATGGAGATAGACCCAGATCTGGTGGCATACCTGGACATGGCTGAGGAGGAGTTTGGTGACACCCTTGGTAAGTACAGGACTATTAAGGATTATGTTTTTGAGTATGAGAATGAGAGGCTTGTGCTGGCTAGGTTCTTCATGCAGGGTAAACACGTTGGTAAGGCATTGCTTGTAAGTCTTAGGACAGGTACGCTGAGGATTGTAAGTAAGAGGTTAGAGAATGCTGGGTGGAATAGGTTATTCATGTTTGAGATCAAGAAGCTGATGAGGAGCATTAGGTACACAGACCATTAAATAACCAGGTCTGTAAATTATCGTATACTCCACGATACAGATTACCATAGATAACAGGATTGAGGAATCACGATAAGCAAATATCCAACTCCTTACTTAGGCTTATTAGGAGGTTCGTATCCACATCATCAAGCCAATCCACAACACCTACCGCGGGTCTTCTATCGGCTATCCTATTGGTTATGTAATTAACTACTTCGTCCACATTCTTATTTGTTGTATCAACCTCTATCACCCTATCTCTTCCAAACATGTTTATGGCCATCACTAATGATGAGCCAACAATCTCAGCTAACACATTCTCGACAACCTTACAATGAGGCCAACTCCTCTGTGTTAACCTATCCATGAGTTGCGTGGGTTCGAGTCTAAGTACTATGCACCAATCAATTAATGAGACGTCAATTAAATTTACAGCGACTGTATCAATAATGTACGAATTAAGGGTCTTAAGTCTCTCCGTTATTAGTTTACGAGCTTCATTCTCGTTAGTTACATGGTAAGTTTGCAGTTCTGGATCCCATTTAAGTACTGGAGTTATTATCTCGTCCAAACCCACTATTGTTGCTCCATAAATTCTCGCAAGACCTGTAGCTATCGTTGTCTTGCCAACCCCCGGGGTACCCGTTACTAATAACCTAACCATCCTCATTACCCATTATGGCTTTATACGACGGACGTCGCGCGGGAATGGCATGGCATCTCTAATGTGGTCAAGACCGCAGATCCACATGACCACCCTATCAATACCAAGTCCAAAACCCGCGTGTGGAACGGAACCGAACCTTCTCAGGTCTAGATACCAGTCATAATCCTCAGGCCTTAAACCAAACCTCTTAATCTTGCTGAGTAATTCCTCATAATCATAGATACGCTCACCACCGCCAATAACCTCTCCATAACCCTCAGGGGCTAGGACGTCCACACTCAGTGTTGTTTCGGGTTTTGCTGGATCATTCCTGTGGTAGAATGCCTTAACCTGCTCTGGGAAGTGGTGCAGTAGTATTGGTTTATCAAACTGTAGCGTTAATATCCTCTCCTCATCAGCACCAATGTCATCACCCCACTTAATCTTTAACCCCTTACCCTGGAGTATCTCTATAGCCTCATCATAACTAACCCTATAGAAAGGCGGTTTCACGTTCTCTAGAACCTTAACGTCCCTATTCAACAGTTTCAACTCATCCTGCCTCTCCTCAAGAACCTTATCAACAATGTATGTGACCAAGTCCTCGAGCAGGTTGAGCAAGCCATCAAATTGGAGCCAAGCCTCCTCAGCCTCAGCATGCCAGAACTCGGTTAAGTGCCTCCTCGTTCTCGAAGGCTCAGCCCTAAAGCTCGGCGCTATAGTGTAGACCTTCTCAAGTGCGTATATCATAACCTCCAGGTAGAACTGCGATGATTGTGTCAAGTAAACGCCCTCCTTATCAAAGTACTTAACCGGGAATAGGGTGGCACCACCCTCAACGGCTGCGGATACGAACATGGGTCCCTGAACCTCGTAGTATCCCCTGGATCTAAAGAACTCGTGTATTGCGCCAAATACTGTATGCCTAACCCTAAGTACGGCCCACATTCTCCTACTCCTAATCCACAGATGCCTGACATCGAGTAAGTATTCGCTATCCGCCTTGGCAGCATCCTCATTTATGGGAAATGCCTCACCAACATAGTACCAATCAATACTCCTAACATGGATCTCCGAGCCACTTGGTGCCCTAGGCTCCCTCCTTACGGTCCCGGTTAGTACCACCGAGGATTCTATGTTAAGCTTTGAAGCCACGCCCGCCACCTGTTGGTTAGATTTATCAACCACGGTCTGTATTATCCCACTGCCGTCTCTAATGACGAGGAATATCTTATCCCTCAATTCCCTCTTCCTATAGACCCAACCCCTTATCGTTACCTCCGTACCCTCACTTAAGCTAAAAACATCTTTTATACTCACAACCTTACTTCCCATTAAAATGGGTCACGGGATTTATGGCAGTTAAGGCAATATAAAGCTTACCTTCACAAGCCTTGGCTAGAAGGCCCTGAATAATATATTGCGTGAACAACCAGTCTCTCACCATCGTTAGGGCACGCCTCATTCGTGACCTTACCAACATAATCACCAAGCCTGAAGGGAATTGTTTTTGTGAACCCACAGCGTGGGCACATCAGTACCTCAACCTCACCACTTAAAGCCTGACCTCCACCATGGGCTTCAGCCTCCTTAGTCTGCGAAAGATAGCTCTTAATTAATCTGAAGTACCTCTCATTCATCACCAGGGCTATTACGATCGCGACTATGAAAATAACTAATCCCACCACCGTGATGTAGTAATACTCAAAGCTCATGGTTGCGTCATGTACCTAAATCATTATTTAAATAAATTACTAACTACTGCGCAACGCCACCTGTGTTACCAACGCCAACGAGAATAACCTCCTCACCCTCCCCAACGCCCTCTTTGATGGCTCTCTTAACCCTCTCCACAGCATCATTAACCGCGCCCTCAACCTCCTTAGGCATTGCTGATAAGGCCTCTGGCATGCTCATTTTTATGAGCACGGCATACAGCGGTATACCGTACTTACTCGCAATCCTCTCTATGTTGAACCTCTCAACACCAATACCGCCCATAGCAACACCAACACCCTCAGCTATAGAACCAGTCTTCTCGCCCTCTAATTTGAGGGCTGCGTCAACGGTGATTATGAACCTAGGCTTAACACTAACCCTCTCCACTAGGTACGCTATGCCATCATCGAGATTCCCAACAGTCCCTCCAGGACCTCTCGCCTTAACCACGTAAACCCTCCTACCCTCAAAATTACAAAGCCCAATGTAGGTGTCCTTAACATTATGACCTATCTCCTCAACGCTTGAACAACCCCTCATGAATCTATAGACTGTAAGCGGCCCGGCAGCATCACCGACGGGTTGACCCTTGAGGAACGTCGATATTGCCCCATTGAGTGCATCAACGTATTCCCTGAGTATTGGTAGCAACATGTAAACCTGCATCATTAGGTATGGGTTCCTATACTTATTACTCAACCTGTAGTAATGCATTATTACCTTATATATGAAATTTAACTCCCTCAAACCATCCACCGCATCCACAACATTCTGGACAAGAGTCCTCTCAATACTTGGCAGTAGGGATCTTATGGAATCCTCAAGCCTGTCATTATACGTAGTCACCAAAAGCTTTAGTGTTCTCATTAAACCCGTAGGCTCGGCGTTAACTGGCTCGATTACCACGAAATCCATTAAGTCCTTAATCGTCTTTTCTATAGCGTCCTTATTAACGTTTTTTGGAGAACCGTTTGACCTGAGTAGTTGATCAACATGGTTTATAACCAGGTTAACATTATTTGTTATTAACCTATTAAGGTTCGTTAGGAAGCTACCCACTGTGTATGCATATCTCCAGATCATTACGTAGTCCTGGAAGAAGAATAGGAAGATCATAGCTATCCAGATTATGTTAGACAGGAATATTAACCAGGCATTACTCTGGCTTGTCCCAAGTCCCGTCTGTAGCAATACCTGCTGCAGTACCGCTAATAAGTCCATCAATTAAAACGTCGAGTGTCTAGCTTAAAAACATTCCTAACACGCCAACAGCATTGAATAAAACACAACCACTTCCTCAGCACTAACCTAGCATAAAATACCATCGGCATCATGATTAAAAATAGGGGGTACAACGCCCTTGGTGACCCATTGTGCTGTGGTTATTATTCACAACAGGAGCTTGCAACCTTAGATGCGCATATTGTGGTGGCTCCTTTGAGCCGAAAATCGTGCCTTGGAGGGTGAATTACGATTTGAAATCGCTTAAGAGGTTGATTGAGGCTGATGATGAGGCTGTGGTGATATTCTACGGCGGGGAGCCACTACTCAACCCTGGCTTTATAATGAGGGTCATGGATAACATAAGGGCTAGGAGGTTTGGTGTGCAGACCAATGGCACCCTAGTGAATCTATTACCGAGGGATTACTGGAGGAGGATGGATGTGGTATTATTATCCATTGATGGCAGGGAGGAAGTCACCGATAAGAATAGGGGCGTTGGCGTGTATAGGGCTGTCATTAAGGCCCTCAATTACCTAAGGGGTGCTGGTGCCAAGCGGGTAATAGCCAGGATGACTGTTACGCAATTAACCGACATTTACGAAGACGTCGCACATCTACTAAACCTGGGCTTTGATCATGTACATTGGCAGCTAAATGTAGTGTGGACCGAGAGATGGGACGTACTCAACTGGGCCATTAACAACTACCTACCCGGGATTAGGAAGCTTGTTGACCTATTCGTGGAAAACGCCCGTAAAGGCACAATACTAGGCATTGTACCAATACTAGGCGTACTGAGCGCCCACTTCTTCAAGCCATATGAAGGACCACCCTGCGGTGCTGGGTACAGGGCCGTGGCAGTGTCAACAGACGGGAGGGTGCTGGCATGCCCAATAGCCGTTAGGGAGGATTGGGCGGTGCTTGGTCACGTAAACGTTGGCTTTAAACCAATGAGTATACAACTACCTGAAACCTGCCAAAGATGCGAGTACAGGAGGTACTGTGGCGGTAGATGCCTCTATGCAATCATGGAAGGCGAAAAATACTGGGGTAAGGATGGAGTGGAGATTGTGGATTATGTAACTAAGGAAACAATTAAGGAAATATTAAGAATCATACCTGAGATGGAACAATTAATCAGTAAAGGAATAATTAAAAAAGAGGATTTAATGTACGACCCAATCCTCGACTCAACCGAGGTAATACCCTAAGCAAAAGCAAAAATAACACTAAAGCTCTAATAATACGGCCCCGTAGCTCAGCCAGGAAGAGCGGCGGCCTTCGGAGCCGTAGGTCGTGGGTTCAAATCCCACCGGGGCCGCCAGTTTTTCCTTCTATCTCTCCTTACCGTGTTACATATCGATGTGTTTCCTGTTACAGAAGGTTTAAATACCCTGCTGTAACAATAGGTACAGTGGGTGAGGTTTGTGGTTGATTGCGAGCTCATAAACATCGAGAAGATAAGCAATGAGGAGAGGGTCAAGATCATCAACTACATCATGGAGAAGAAAGGTGTTAGGGCTCGTGACTTGGACGTAACCCTCAACCTAATCAGCATGATTAGGAGTGGTAAGAGGCGTGTTACCGAGGACCTGCTATGCCGCGCCTTGAAGTTCCTGAGCAATGAGGAGTTGGCCCAAATCCTGGGCCAAATACCGGAGCTTGAGCCAGCGAGCATTGGTGACTTGGTTAGGGTGATTGCGAGGGCTAGGGCAGACCCCGAGTACAGGGACCTACTGCTCTCGTACCTGGACAGGTACTTGGGTGATTACGTGAGGTCTATAGGCAGTAAGTGGGTGGTTACTGAGCAAGATATTGAGGAGTTTATCAAGGCGAAGAGGCTTGAGGGGGTTACAGAGAAGACGCTTAGGGACTACGTGCACTACCTCAGGGAAATGCTCGCGGAGCTTAACTGGAACCTAACGCCTGACGGGATTAGGGAGTACTTAGCCGAGCTCAGGGAGGAGGGCGAGGAGCATGTACTGCACCACCTAACCACCGCCCTCAAGTCCCTGCTGAAGACTGTACTGGGACCGAGGGACCCATACCTATTCGGCTTGCTCTACCACACATTCAAGACATACAAGGCAAAGAGCAACAACCGCATTAAGCTACCCACCATTGACCAGCTACGCCAAATCTGGCAACAACTACCAACAATAGAGACCAGGTTCTACTTCGCGCTTCTGGCTGAGACTGGTTTACGCCCAGGGGAGCCTTTCCTACTAAGCATTGATGACTTGGATGTTGAGCATGGTGTGCTCAGGATTGGCAAGGTCACGGAGACTAAGCGTGCCTTCATAGCCTTCCTAAGGCCCGAGTTCCTGGAGTGGGTCAAGAACAACTACCTCCCGCATAGGGAGTCCTGGGTTGGGAGGATGGCAAAGCTGTGGGAGGCGAGCAACCTCTTCAGTAGGGACGTGATTGAGAACGCGAAGCGTAGGTTAATACCCTTCGACCAATCCAGGTTGCGTAGGGAGATAAAGGACGTGGCTGGGCAGGTGCTTGGCAGGGAGTTTGAGTTGTATGAATTGCGTAAGTTCTTCGCCACATTCATGATAAGCCAGGGAGTGCCTGAGTCCATAGTCAACACCCTACAGGGCAGGGCGCCGCCCTCTGAATTCCGCGTATTGATTGAGCACTACTGGAGCCCGAGACACGAGGAGTTGAGGAACTGGTACATTAAATTCGCCCCAAGGGTTTGTTGCTGACTTTAGCTGATGCACAATGCCTTTAAAAAGGCATGGTAAATAATACCTCAATGGATTGGCGCAGCATTGCTGGTATTGTTAGTGTGCTTGGCCATATTGTTAAACCCCAGTTAAAATACGTGGGCATAACTCATTCATATCCATTTCTACCAACCAGTCCTAGTCTAAGTATGTTTCACCGACTCCTCCTGTGCGCCGCCAGGTTTAGGGTTGCATGGCCTTTTCACAGCCTGACTCGGTACCTTAGACATACTGCGAAGAACTCCACGGGATGGGTTGGCATCTATGATGACCAAGACGGACAGGTCTACGGTTCACAGAGCGTCTGGGTTCTGAATGATGTTGCTCAACGCTGGAATAATGTCCCCATTATTGGTAGTGATGCATTACTGCCCATCAGCATGAATATTGTTGTCGAGGGTACGCTACTGCTCTTCCTAGTATACCCCTCGGACATAAAAAGTTCGAATGACCCGGCATTAATCATATTGCGTCCTAATGACCCGACTTGGCAATTAACCCCCTTCTCCTCGCTATGCTTCAACTACAATGGTTATAGCGGGACGCCAATATGCAATGTAGCGGGTAGCCTATGGCCGAATTATAAGGTTAGGTTCAGGGTAGAGTCAGATGACGCATACGGTGCAGAGAAGGAATTAACACTGAGCGAGTTACTAAATTCATGCATAAATAGTATCTAATAATTGCCCCAGCAAGTCCACGCACGTCGTAACAACTTAAGGCGAGGAGCCTCAGGCAGTACTTGGGCATCCACCGAGAGTTTGCCACACTCTCAGCCCCAAACACTTTAATTCTTATTATCTTATTTTGTAAATTAATTATGTCTGTTCAAATTGAGGGTAGGTATGATAAGTACGATGTTTGGGATAACGCGCTTATTTTGAAGATTAATTTGGAATTGAAGATTGATGAGCAGTGGCTTGGAAAGAAGATAAAGGCCGGGCAGGTTTTACCGTTCTTCGTGATTCCCAGGATCATCTATGATGTACAACTATACAAATGCGCCATTATTGATGAAAAATGTGACCAGTTTGGTCAGGGTAGTGTTTATCGTGGCGAGATTAATTGGTTGGTAATACCATGCAACGCCTTAGGTAGTAAGTTTTCATGTACACGAACCCTTGAACTCCCAATAACCCTCGATAAGGAGCTTGTTGAGAAACTTAATAAGATTATAGAGGAGGGTGGGAGACCTGCTTTCCAAGTATCATTTAGAGGTGATCCCTATTCCTATTACGTAATGCCTCACGTAATAGTACCAGTAATATCTACTGGCGAGGGTGTGCTGGAGTACTTACCCATAACCTCAATAACCCTCAGGGATAATTACATAATCCTATCCAGCGACGACGTTAAGGAGATCTTGAAACGCGTTAAGTACTTCGAGAGGGTTAAGGTGGAGGTTGAGGTCAAGCTACCCGAAACAACGGAGGGGTTGCCGAAGCCCTTGGTCGATGCCGTTAATACGCTTAGGAATGCCCAGGAGTACCTCCGTAACCTGGATTTTGCAAGGGCTATTGAGGCGTGTAGGAATGCATTGCACGAAATTACCTATGTACCTAAGGAGGGGTCTCAGGATGATTCGAAGGAGGGTGGGCAAAAGGCGAAGCAGGGTGGTGAAAGGGTTATTAATGCTGAGGTTAAGGAGGCAATACTTAATAGGTACGAGGGTGATGCGAGGAAGGTTTACGAAAGAGTCCTTCAGGACATCGAAAAAATTATTAGAAAGACGCTGGATATAATGAACAGTTTCATCCACGAATCAGGTAGGGTGCAGTTTAATCCAGGCATTAATGACGCAACCTACCTCTGTAGGCAGGTTATTGAGATAATTAATTACTTGGTGGAACTTTCACGAGGACGCTAGTCCACGGACGTCATGATGGTCACGGCATTAAGGTTTATAAAGACCATATAATGCCCTAAACTATATGGACAGTAATAATGCAATCTCAATTATTGGAGAGAGACTGGTGAAGACTATTATAACATATATTTTTTATTTGATTCTTTATTTAATTGCAAAATATACGCCTATTGGTCCGTATGTAATTGGAGGACTAATGGTTTTCTTCGTACTTACCATTGCAAACATTATACTCCTAATAGCGGACTTAATAGAATATGGTGAAAAGTCCCAATGGTGACCATAATCAACATAGACTCGCCTTAACATGTAATGTGCTGTGGATTACGGTGTTAAGGTTTTTAAACACAGGGGGTTCGTAAGGGTCTCATAACATTAAAGCCATAATCCAGAACGCAAAGATTAATTACGAGAATATTTTCTGCAACGCCACAAGAATTACGCACACTTACCGCATTACATCCCAGGGGTGAGTCTCTCGTCGTATAGATTACTCAATAAATGCTTGGTCGTTGTACACCAGAAATTCGCAAATTCTCCACGTGGTGTTTTGACAAACGTCTATATTACAGTCCCGTGGTTACTTGCTCTTTGTTGTGACAAACCTTGTTATTTGTAAAATCTTCTCGACCCTAGCCTTAACCGCATCCTCACCCCTGCCTCTCCTTAATGAGACCGCTATGTACCTTGCAGACTGTTCCGCCTTTCGTAGCGTTATTGCGTCAATGTACTTCTCGACTAACTCCCTGACCCACTTCGGCATTTCCGTGTTTGCTACCTTACCCATGAATGCCACAACCTCATCAACACTCGGCTGAGGAACCTCAATGGGCACAAACCTATCCATCAGGGGCAACCACCAATTGCTAGCCCTAAGCCTAGGATTAAACGGGTTTGCGGCAGCCACAGCCCTAACCCAGGGAGCCTCAATAACCACCGCCTTACCACTCTTTGTAATCCTCAACCTACCGCCGTGGTCGAGCAATTGCAATAATGGGCTCAGGGCAACATTCCTAGCCTTGTCAACCTCATCAAGGAGTATGACGTCGAAGCAACCAGCCTCGATTATTAGGTCCTCGATGCCTGCTGCAGAGGCGTCTGCCATGTTTATGTACAGCGGGTTACTAGACGCCTCATAAATCGCATCAAGGATTAAGGTTTTACCACTGCCAGGGCCGCCGAGGAGCATCACGTGGTTTCCGGCTTCCAAGTTAATGGCAACCTCCTCAATGACATCTTTCAGGCTAGGTATTAGGCTGGAGACCCTATTTACGACGGAGTTGGCGATACCCTGTATATCGGCTGGATTGCATACCCTGTTTCCGGCCTCTCCTCCCTCTTCCTCCTCACTCATTACTTCCTCTACCACCCTGGCGACCTCGCTCACAGCCTCGTCGCAGGGCTTCCTCGCCACAACCCAAGTGTAGCTCCTGGACCTCTCAACCCTGTAGCCAAGCCCAACCAACCTCTCAAGCAACCTACCATAATTACCAACACCAACCCTAAACCTGAGTCCCCTCACCTCAACCCACGCCTCACCATTATCCTCCATGCACTGAAGCTCCTCACCCACCACCCCCACCCTCACTAATGTATTTGCCATACTTATTAACTAACTTAGTGAGTGAGGTTATTGTCTTCCTTACTTCCCTAGCCATCTCGATGCTCGGTATGTTCATCGGAACCCTCGCCTCAATAATCATTGGGTACACCTTGAACGATACGTACTTCACATAGATGCCCGGCTCCTTCTCCTCCACTATCTTCTCCGCCACCTCCTCCCCCAACTCCTCGCTCAGCCACTTCTTCAACTCCCACTTGTAACAGCCAATTGGCCACTCACCCTCATCGACCACCTCCAGACTTGCCTCAATAATTTGTTACCGAATACCATATCAAGTACTAATAACTAAATGCACAAGCCACAACAATGATTTAACACTGCCTTTATACATCACTAACTCCTTAATTATTACGTCTGCATTTCATATATTATGAGTGCTAGCGCCGTGCATATTGATCGGCGTGAATTGCAGGCTGAGGTCAACTTAATATCAACTATCCTAGCACCAGCCTTAGTTAGTCGTAATGGTAATTTCAACATAAATGCAACATCTTAGAGACTTGAGAAATATAATTCATGTAACATTAAAGCATTATCGTTAAGCTCATTTTTTAAATGCGTGTTGCTTGGCGAAGAGCTCGCTAATACAAGGCTTGGGATTACTTAACACCCCCATAAGTAACATCAGCAAGCATTATCACCTAACTTAACATTACAAAGCCACGAAACCCTCTCACAAGAAGCAATGAATAGAACAAGTTATTAAGTTACGGGTAAAGCCAAGCCAAGAATGCATATTTCTAAAATAAAATCATTATAAGTCCTAAGTCCTAAGAGATCTAGAAGCAGGGATAGCCGTAATCAAAGCACCTAAATTATACCATAAGTTTTATAAATGGTTTAGGCATAGTAGTATGTGGTTGGGGGTATACACTATGGAGTTGCCTGCTGTGAATGAACCACTTGATATAAAGAATAAGATTAAGAGTGTTAGACGGAGCATTTGTGGTGAGAATAATGACGCAGATTGTGATAGAATTGCCGTGTGGAGTTTTAACGACTTGCCGAAGTATTTATGGACGGCGTGGTCTCAGGAGCTTAAGGAGCATGGTTACACATGGCAGAAGTTCCTGAAGGTGCTTAAGCTATCCACGGGTGATATAGTTCTCTGGGCTATAAAGGATTCCATTACGTGGAACTCTCTCATTGAGAGGATTAAATACCTATTAGTGACATATAAGGGTGAGAAGTAATGGTTTCAATAAAGGTAGTATTTGGTAGTTCGGAGGATATGCGTGAGTTGCGAGATGGCAGTATTGCTTTGGTTGTTACCTCACCGCCATATTACAACGCGCCGTTTGACTTCCCCAACCTCTTCAAGTCCTATGATGACTTCCTTAATTTATTGAGGAGGGTTGGTAGGGAGTTGTTGAGGGTCTTACAGCGCGGCAGGGTTGCTGTGTTTGTGACGCAGGACGTTAGGATTGACGGTAGGCTCTACCCAATCGTTGCCGATTTAATAAGCGTCATGGTTCACGAGGTTGGTTTTGAGTATCAGGAAAAAATCATTTGGCGTAAGCCTGAGGGGTACATAAGGATTAGCAGGAGGAGCGGTGTCGTGATCCAGCACCCATACCCAATGTATTACTACCCAGACAATATATATGAAGAAATTGTTGTTTTCAAGAAGCCCGGCGAGTTCGATAGGGCAAGCGTCCCCGAGCAGGTTAGGGAGAGGAGCAGGATTGATGTGAGTAGGTTCCAGGGCGAGAAGTGGTACCTATCGGTTTGGGACATAAAGAACGTGCTACCACACGAGAAGTGGAGCAAGTACACAGCCGCGTTTCCCGAGGAGCTTGTCGAGCGTTTAATTAGGCTGTACAGCTACTGGGGGGAGACCGTGCTCGATCCATTCCTGGGCACCGGCACGACATGCGCAGTGGCGAGGAGGCTGGGCAGGAACTGCATAGGCTACGAGATAGACCTGGAGCTCAGGGAGGCGATAGAGGAGAGGTTAGGCGTGAGGGAGGGGTCGATAACGAAGGCCTTGGGCGTTGATGGAGACAATATAGAGATAATTGTTAGGGATGATGCGAGGAGGCTGAGAACAAAGCTCAGGCAGGAGATAGAGAGAAAATTACGAACTAAGGATAGCACGTAATATAACTCAATCACTCGGTAACTTATTCAGGTACTCCTTAGTACTTTTTAATGCTATGTAGAATCTGGGTAGGTCGAGTATAAGGAATTGCTGTTTAGCTTTATGGTCACAGTAAGTGAGTGAACCACGTGCTTTGCCCCGTATTTGTTGCTTAATTATTCCATTGATTGTCTTTAAGGGTCCCTCTGAGGACAACTTCACCATAATCTGTGGCCTCTTACCAACTATCTTCGCAACACCAACCTTCGCATAAGTCTGTAAACTAGGGTCATACCTAAGTCTCAACTTCAATTCCCCAAGTGCGGCATTAATATTAGTACATAGTTTAAGCCCAGGGTTCCAACGACAATGTTCCTCAGCCTTAATATTTAGGTATCTCCATGCAAGATCAAAACATCCCAAACAAAAACTAAAGTCCCTAACGGGTACTCTGCAGAAATAAGTCTTTTCCTTACCACCCTGTTGCTCCTCATACTCAACTTTACACATTGTTCCATCTAGAAATTGTTTATCTAAGTATTTTTCGAGTAATCCGATGATATCATCAATATATTGATGGTTTATGTAAATCATGACCCAATTATTCCACTTCTCAGGATTGATTCCCCTAAAGGACGTCCTCTCAATATGATAACTCCTAACGTTGAGATTCAGTACTACAGCATTTACATTCTTTATAACCCCAATTCTGACAAAGACTTCATCTGGAGGTAAGTAGTATGCTTTTTTATTCCTAACCTTAGTTTCCTGCCACCCGAGACTTTTGGGATCTAGAAAGCCATTCTGGTGGTATTAATCTCTCGATTGTTATAGCTTCTCTAGGCTTAACCCATCCCTGAAAATTAGCATATATTATGGGTATAGGCATCTTAATCTTACTATCACGACTCCTAGACACTTGGAACCCATGCTTAATAAGCTCCTCCTGCAACTCCAGGGAAGCCGAAAAATACATCTGTAACGAATCCACAGGATACTCATTAATCCACTCAATAAAATTATGGTTCAGCGTCTATCTTCAATTCGTTAACTTATACTTTATAATTATCTGTTAAGATAAAACTACGATGCGCAAGGAAATTAAACGTCAACTTTCAAACGATGAAAGAAAAGAGTTACTTAGGGAGCTTGAGAGGATAGGTGCTGAGAACATAAGAAAGGATCTTGAAAGCACACTCTTATGGGAGAGCCCAGATTTGCAGGATGAAACTAAACAGAAGTTACATGAATTAATTAATGATAAGGAATTTCTACTAAGGTATTTTCTTTTAGCTGCCGTGCTTGATCAGCAAGCAGAATCAGAAACCGCTAGAAAGACCGCTAGAAAATTATTTGAACAATATGGATATGAATTCTTCATGAAACCTGAGAATTATTTCGATAAGATTTACGAAGTAATAGGGTTTGCATTGAAGATCTATGAGCCTAAGACTAGGGTCATTAGAATTAGCAAGGAGGGGATTACGTTTTTTAGAATAGGCGGATTTATGCTTACAGTTCATAATATATCTAATAAATATGGAGGTCTCTATCGTTACTTTAGTAGCAAGTATGATAATCCACGTGCATTACTTAATGAAGGAATTCTCGGAGATTCACTACTTTCAGGACTTCTTTACGAGAAAGCTGCACGCCTATATGTCGGATGGATAACACACCCCATGTTGTACGTGAAAATATTTGGAGATGATGAGAGGATAAGGAGTTCCATACCCATGGTTGTGAATGGGCATGTTACGAAAGTCCTCGCGAGAACGGGATTTTTAGATAAGGTTTCCGTAGAAAAGGAGAGAAATATCGTTAAGGCTGAAGAGGAGAGGAAACGCATTGAAGAACTCGTTAGAACATTCGGGGAAGATAGGGATCCATTTCTCATAGACTATGGCGCATTCTGGGTAGGGATTAATTATTGTAAGGAGGAGAACCCTAATTGTGATCAATGCCCTCTTAAGAATATATGCAAAAAGAATACCGAGTTTAGAGCATACTAAATAACGCTTCTTTACTTTAATGTAGTAGCTTTGGTAGGTATAATTGAAATGGAGCTCAAGAATGTGCTTATTAAGAAAAGGCAAGTGCTGAGCGCTCGTGATGCCCTATCTAGGGCTTTTAGATTGGTGATTGAAATCGGCGGTTTGAAGTTAATCCCTAGCGTTGAGGATGAGGAGTTGTTCAATACGTTTATTAATGGCGAAGACTGGACATAGAACGAAGTAAATAGGTTTTACAACGATAATCTATCAGTCAATGAATGGTAGAGATTGTTTGTCGTTTACCTTGCATTAGCGATAGCGGATAAGATGATGCCGAACCACGAGATATCGAACGACCTAAGGATTTTTTGGATCGCCAAGCCTACTATACCGCTCATATGAGTACATTGGATGCTAATAGCCACAGACTCGAAAAATGCTTCACAAAAATAAATTCAATAAATAATATAATTAACCGTAATTAAGCGTGAACTGGTTCATTTATAGGGATGACATATTCATGCCGGTGGATGTTAAGGCGCTAACGATTGATGAGGTGATCAGTGCTGGTTTGACCGTTGCTAGGGAGGTTTTGGGCACTGTCGACAGGTACTGCCTGTATGAGGGTAGTGGTGAGGTCGTCATTGAGTACTAGCGTGGTAGAGAACTGTCGGTTAAGCTTATCTATGCCAATAACCCAGCCGAGGCATTGATGCATTCTTATAACGCCGAGAAGACCGGCTTAGTCAGGTGTTTCTCGGTCTCCTAGTTATTGCCGCGGCGATCAAC
>Ga0081474_124133_pt1 | contig 34913 bp, 40 predicted proteins | sample OneHunmetagenome_2_FD_70978 | JGI IMG/M metagenome (GOLD analysis project Ga0081474, IMG submission 70978) | Ferrous microbial mat communities from One Hundred Spring Plain, Yellowstone National Park, USA v2 (version 2) | ecosystem: Environmental > Aquatic > Non-marine Saline and Alkaline >... | reverse complement strand
TCTATGTGGTTACGGCCGGGTTGGCTCTTTACCACGCGAAGCTAATGTTCGAGGCCGTCCTGCCGACCTTCATAGCCGGCGTGGCCGTGGCTTACGCTACCTCGTCGTTAAAGGGGGGCTCTAGGGCTGCCAGGGCTCTGGAGTACCTGACCTCAGCCCTGGCCTTCGCTGTCGCGGCGGCTGGCCTCGCGGCGTCGCTAGGGGGTCCTACAGCCCCTCTGGGGGCCTCCTTGATAATATTTGGCGCCTCCCTGGCCTCACTCTCTGTCTACGCCCTGAGGAGGTGGGACGTCAGGCTATCTGTGGCCATGCTTGGCTACACGCAGGCGCTGGCCGGGCTGGTAATTATAGGGGCGTCGGTGCGTGACCTGTTTCAGATGGCGCTTATCTTCATGGTTATAGAGGCTGTTGGCGCAATCTTTGCGGTGACCCTCCACACGTTCCCCTCAACTTTTGGCGATACGTCATCAAAGGCCTTGATAAAAACAAAAGGCAAACCTCGCCCTCTAGGGCGGGGTCACCCCACTATGTGGGCTAGGTTTATTAACCTTGGCTTTATGCTTCATTTGGTGCCTCATAGGTGCCATCCCCTGGTGAACTTGCTAAAGATGGGGAGCGGGGGCTGACTCCCCCCGCAATGCCAGGGGAGGACATCTACGAGGCTGAATTCAAGAACGCGAGAACAAACGTAATCCATCTTTTGCCAAACGGTTTTCAAGAGAGGAAGCTTAGGAAGCTGGCAGATGCCGCAGCCAGGCTGTGGAATGAGCTGAACTACGAGAGGAGACAACAGTTCTTCCGCAATGAAGGCGTTGATTTAAAAGGCACATGGCATAAGTACTATGAGAAGTATAAGGGCGTGCTTGGTGTTAATGCCCAGGCAGTGCTTCAGAAGAGTAATGAGGCGTGGAATGCGTTCTTCTCACTGCTAAGGCTGAAGAAGGAAGGGAAACTGCCGCCATTCATGAGGCGCGTTAACCCGCCTGGCTACTGGAAGGATAGGGCGAGTGGAAGGAGGAGGCTAATACTCGTTGTTAGGCAGGATAGGTACGTAGTTGATGAACAAAGTCATGTTATTATCCTAAAGGACTTTAGGATGGAGGTAAGGTTTGTTGGTAGGCTTAGGTGGCTCGGTAAGCAGGGTAGGCTCGAAATACATTACGATCATGCTAAGAACGCCTGGTACGCCCACATACCAGTGGAGGTTGGCGTCGAGGAGACGAAGACTGGTAAGAGGAGTAAGCACATTGTGAAGGGAGAGAGGAGGTTTATTCAAATCGCAACCCCAAAGGGTAACAGAGCAACGTCTATAGACTTGGGCATTAACAATTTAGCAAGCGTTGTGGCTGATGATGGTACGTGGATTCTGTACAAGGGCATGAGAGCCAAGGAGGATTACTTCTACATGCAGAGGCTAGTTTCAAGGATTCAATCCCTGAGGGATTCCCTCAAGGATAAATTGCCGAGTGATGCAATCGATGAGTTGAGTCGTGAGATGAGGAGGCTTTATGGTAAGTTGATGAGGAGGTTGCTTCATCTATATAGGAACTTCGCAAAGCACCTAATCGAACAACTCCATGAACTGGGAGTCTCAACAATCTACCTTGGTTATCCTTTCAATATTGCTCAAGATAAAGGCAATAAGTTCACCGTGAACATGTGGAGTTACAGAAAGCTCATAGAAGCTATTGAGCTAAAAGCCCAGGAGTATGGGATAAGGGTATTTGAGGTTGTTGAGTACAACACCTCAAAATACTGCGCCTACCACAATGTGGAGGTGGAGAGGAGACCGAGAGGTGTTGTCCACTGCCCAAGGGGGCATAAGCTTCACTCAGACCTAAACGGGGCACTAAACATAATGAAGAAGGCAACAGGCGAAATACCTCTAGTCATAAAGAAGCCGCTGTCCTTTATTGTAGACCACAACCGAGTAGCCCCGGTGAAAGCGGGGTAACCTCCAAGACCCCAAGGAACCCTCGCCCTTAAGGGCGGGGAGGGGGTCAGAGGACTTACCTTTGTTTTCCTAAGCGCTGCAGCAGCACTGGCCCTACTTGGCGAGCCTAAGCTCGTGGAGGCCCTCCTAGGGGCCTCGATGATAGTCTCTGTGCCCGCCTTCAGGGGCGGAAGCTTAAGGAGGTACTATGCTAAGGCCAAGGCCTCGCCCTCGCCCGCAGCTCGCGGCGGCACGCTTTACTTCCTTTACGGTCACGTCTTTGCATTCGCGGCGCTGCTAGCCGTTGGGATCACATTACTGGTGTCCGTAGCCATTAAGTTGGACCTTCTCGTTATAATCCACGCCGTGACGCTGGGCATTATAACTATGTTTGTCTTAATACATGTACCCACGATGCTGCCGGTCATCATGGGCTGGTCCTCGGCTAGAAGATACAACCTTACCCCCTACGTGTCTCAGGCCACTGCGGCGCTGCTATGGCCGTTTAACGCGCATGTCTCGTTCTTCTTCGTAGGCCTTGCGTTCGTGTTTGACGCGCTGATAGTTAAGCCATCAAAAAAGCCGCTGCCGCTAAGCCTTGCAAAGTGAGGGGCTTTAAGCCGACCCTAGTGAACTAAAAAGGCGTCAAGCGCTGCCGCTCTCCTTCATGGTGTTCTTGAACTGCTCTATGGCCCTCCTTATCTCCTCCACCTCGCTCTCATCCTCAAGGGCCGAGACGTCGCCCAGCGACTCATTAAGGTAGACCGCCCTGATGACCCTTCTCATTATCTTCCCGCTCCTAGTCTTGGGCAGGGCCTTAACGATCTCTATTGTCTTGAAGACCGCTATGGGGCCGAAGGTCTTCTTCACGTGCTCTATGAGTTCCCTCTTCAGCTCCTCGCTGGGCCTGTAGCCCTCCTTGAGCACCACGAAGCCAACGGCCACCTGCCCCCTCTCTGGGTCTGGCACGCCTATCACTGCGGCCTCTGCGACTGCCGGGTGTGAGACCAGGGCGCTCTCAAGCTCAAACGCGCCTATCCTGTGAGCTGATATCTTTATAACGTCGTCAGCCCTCCCGAGGAACCATATGTAGCCGTCCTCGTCGACCATGGCTGCGTCGCCGGAGTATATTATGCCCTTGAGCTGCGGCCTTGCCTCCCAGTAGGACCTGAGGTACCACTGGTAGTCCTGCCAGAGCTCAGAGGTGTACCCTGGGAACGGGTTCCTTACCACGAAGACCCCCTTCTCTCCCGGCTTCGCCGGCTGTCCCGTCTCCTCGTTAACTACCATGCCTAGGATGCCAGGCAAAGGTATGCCGGCGCTGCCTGGCTTTATTGGGATCATCTGTATGCCGTAGGGGTTTCCAACGACTGGCCCTCCGGTCTCGGTCTGCCAGTAGTGGTCTATCACCGGCACCCTCCCGTCAAGTACGTCATTCATGAGCCACCTCAGGGGCTCAGGGTTCAGGGGCTCCCCTGCGCTGAAGACCACCTTCAGGCTCGAGAGATCGTGCTTCCTTGCGTACTCCGTGCCGTACTTGCTCAGCAGCCTTATGCCTGTGGGCGATATCCATAGCTTCGTGACCCTGTTGCGCTCTATGACATCCCACCACATGTCAGGCCTTGGGTAGTCAGGGGTGCCGTCGTAAACAATGCTTGTGGCCCCAAATACTGGAACGCCCCAGACCATGTAGCTGACGCCCGCCTGCCAGCCCACGTCGCTAGTTATGAACCACGTGTCCTCAGGGCCGAGGTCATAGATCCACCTGCCCATTGTGACCACGTGGACCTGGAAGGGGCCGTGCTTGTGAACCACAGGCTTAGGCTTTGCGGTAGTGCCGGAGGTGGGAGTTATGAGCAGGGGCTCGTTGGACTCGACCCACTCAACGTCAGGCGAGCCCTCCTTGCTCATTGCAAGGAACTCCTCAAAGAGCACGTCGCGGCTGCCCTGCATCTGGGGCTCCTTCTCGGTGTACTCAGACTTAAGCACCACCACCTTCTCAACCGTGGTCCTTTCCATTGACCTGAGGGCCTCATCAACCACCCCCTTGAGGTCTATCAGCTTACCTCTTCTTGCGTTGAAGTCCTGCGTGAAGATGACCTTGGCCCCGGTGAGCTCTATGCGATCCCTGAGGCTCATTGCTGAGAAGCCAGCGTAAACGGATGTAGCGATAGCCCCTATCCTGGCGGCGGCGTGAAGCACCGCTATGGCCTCAACTCTGGTGGGCATGTAGAGGAGCACCCTGTCGCCCTTCCTCACGCCGAGGGCCCTCATGGCAGCTGCGTAGCGGCGGACCATGTCGTCGAACTGCAGGAAGGTATACGTCCTGGTTACGCCGAGCTCCGCGTTCTCGTAGATGTAAATGGCCTTGTTGCCAAATCCCTTCTCAATGGGGTAATCTACGTGGCTGTAGTGGGCGTTCGTTATGCCGCCTACGAACCACCTGTAGGGCTTCCCTGGCTCCCACTCAAACGCCTTGTCCCACGTTCTCTTCCAGTAGATGAGGTTTGTCTCCTCCTTTGCAACAGACTCCCAGAAGGCTGTGGGGTCCTTCTCGGCCTGGGCGATTAGGTAGGAGACCTGCGGGGGGATCAGTATTGCCTTACCCCCTATTCCGTCAGTTGACATAATCTCACTCATTAAACTTATGGTGGGCCTAGAATTTCTACACTATATTCATGAATGTATATATTAATGTCTACAGCATGTACAAGCCTTAAGGGCTAGCCGACGTCGCAGCAGGAGGTAGCGCCCTGATGAGGTGCGAGCTCCGCTGTCCCAGGTGCGGATTTGTTTCAGATGATCATAACATGATGCGCTGCCCTCGGTGCGGGTCGCCGCTCGTGTTCAAGTGTCATGAAGTTAGGCTCGACGTCAATAGCGGCTACGCCAGCATGTGGCGCTACGTCAATATGATGGCAGTAAAGCCAGCGAGAGTTGTAAGCTACGGCGAAGGCCTGACCCCACTTGTGAAGATAGGCGAGGTCATGAGCAAGCTGGAGACCAGGAACCCGACTGGGAGCTACGCTGACAGGGCCTCCTCGGCTGTCGTGAGCAACATTGTCAGGGATATCTACAGGGTCAGGTACGAGAGCGACTTCGCCTACTCTATGGCCTTTTACGCCAGACTGGCGGGCTCTGCCATCTCGGTTGTGGCAGACCCCCAGAGCCTCGACCCATATGATGTGGTGGAAATAGCGTCCTTAGGAGGCTCCATAGAGTTTGACGCCGCCCCAGACCTCTACTACGAGAACCCCCTTAGCGTCGAGGGCCTTAAGACTATAGCCTTTGAGCTCGCTGAGGCGAAGCCGAGGGCGGAGGCCGTTTACGTGCCCTCCTCATCAGGGCTTTTAGCGATCTCAGTCGCAGAAGGCCTAGAAGAGCTTGTTGGCTCGCCCCCTCTTGAGGTAGTCGCTGTAATAGTGAAGGGGAGCCCCACGCCATCAATGCTCGGCCTGTCAAAGTCTATCAGGTTAGCTGAGATAGAGCCAGAGGAGGTCGTGAAGTCGCAGGTAAGGCTGGCCAAAAGGGGCATTTACATGAAGTTCCTGGCGGCCTCGGCGTACTCATATGCCGCCGTCGAAGGTAACGGCATCGCGCTAATCACTGGGAGCCTTAGGAGGTCGCTACAGAGGAAGACAAAGGTAGGGGGCACAACGATGCTCAGAAGCATGATAATAAGCCTGCTGTCGAGGAGGGGAGGTCTCACAGCCTATAGCATATGGAAGGAGATGTCGCAATACACCCTAAGGGGGGTCTACTCGGCCCTGAGGTCCCTTGAGCTAAGTGGCACGGTCTGCGCGCGTTATACAATGGAGGGCAGCAGAAAGGTTAAGGTGTATGAGCTCTGCGACGGTCAGACTGGCGAGCAAAACCTCAACACATAAAAGCTTAAGAGCCTTTAACTTTATTTTAAAAAAGTGGTGGGTCACGTGAGCGCCGAAGGGCCCTCTCACGACGAGAGCGTGTCCAGGGACCTCGAGAGGGCCGAGGAGTACGAGGTGACAGTAGCCGGGGGCTCCGTGCTAGGCGCTAACAAGTACCAGATATCGACGGGTGTCATAATAGCCGCGAGGTATGCCGACAAGCTTAGGAGGGTGGCCCTCGTAGCACTGGGCAAGTACATTCCGAAGGACGTCATTATAAGGGACATAGCCCAGCTCAACAAGGAGCTCTACCATGAGATAGTTGAGAGGAGGAAGCTCGGCAAGCTTGACCTTGTTAGGATAACTGTTACCCTTCACTTCGACGAGGCTGAGAAGAAGTTAGTGTTTGACAGTGTGAAGATAGCTCCATATATAAATGAGGAGAGGTGCAAGGAAATGTATGAGGGGCAGATAAACGACCTAAAGAGGCAGGTGGAGCAGCTAACGGCCGAGAACGGCAAGCTGAAGGAGAGCCTTGATAAGATAAAGCAGATACTACAAGGCTGAGCAGAGCACGGCTATGTAGTGTGCGCTTCTAAGGCCAGGGCTTAGCACAACTTAGGCAGCGTCCCGTTGAGCTTACACAGCCTTTATACCGCAGGGTGCCCGCTTAGTCCCCTGTCGCGTTGTGATCAAAATAGTGCTCAGCATCAAACCCGTGTGAGACCGCACTAAAAAGCCCCCTTCTGCTATGGGGGCCTGCAAGGCATTTAGCGTTGACAAAAGCAAAAGGCAGGCCTTGCCCCTTCCAGGGGCGTGGTAAGGCATAAAACATCTGAGCACTTGAAAGCATCGCAGAACAAATGGTGTCCCCGCAAGGGGATGCCCCAACAGGGGCCCCACATATCCCCAAGCCCCTGGGACCCAGGGGATGGGGGCAACTCCCAGCGAGGGATAGGGGTAATGGGCTGGAGGCCCAGCCCGCGGCCTGTCGCTGGACGAGCGAAGTGGGGTGGGGTAAAACCCGCTAGCCGTGAGGTGATGAAGGTGAGGGCGGCAAGCCGCGAACCAGTGAGCCGCCCTGAGGGAGCCCTCGCCCTTCAGGGCGGGGAGGAGGTCAGACGCCCTTCAGTATAAGCTAAGGTTTTTTAAATTTAATTCGCTTATTCGATACACGTGAGAATATGAAGGTGGCTTTACCCACTGATGACTGCATAGGCATGTCACCTCATGGGCCTAAGTCAGGGCTCTTCCTGGTGCTAGAAGTGGACGATAGCAGCGGCAACATAATCAACAGGGAGTGCCGCACTGTTAACGTTGAGCACCCTCGTCATGAGCACAAAAGGCACGGCGCACATGAGGAGCATGAGACTGACCCTGAGCATGCGCGGTGGCACCTAGCCGTGTTGCAGGCGCTAAAAGACGTTGATGTCGTTATAGCGTTCCGCATGGGGCCCATCATGGTTGAAGGCTTACAGTCATTAGGAAAGAGGGTGCTCATTGGAGTCTTCGTTGATAAGATCTCAGAGATCCCATCCCTTCTAAAGGAGGCGGGCTGAACCCTTTTTCACATCAATAGGAAATCCTTTATAGTATTACGTCCGCAACAGGCTGAGTGGATGACCCCTCGCCTGATGGGGGCGCTGCCCCAAGGGCGAGGGGGATAAGGGCCTTAGATGCCCCCGCCGCTGAGCTTGACAGCCGCCCATGATACCCACACTGATTGCCTATGAGGCGCGGGCGAGGTGGAAGTCCCGCGCTCGATAGTGAATAAGCAGGTGATTGAGGTGAGGGCGAGGGGCAAACGGCTTGTCGGGCGATCTTAGTTCAAAAACTTCTTCAGGGAAGGGAAACGGGCCGCAGAAGGACCTATTCCAGGCTCCTGTCGGCGGAGCCCATTACGACGTCCTCAGGCTCCAGCGCCTTAGCTATGTAGTTGAAGGCCTTAAGAGGGTTGCTCTGCGACCCGCAGGCGTAAACGTCTACGGTAGCAAACCTGTACTCCGGCCACGTGTGTATTGTTATGTGACTCTCAAGGACTATCGCAACGGCGCTTACGCCTTCACCTATCTTCCAGCTCTTGACGTCAAGTATTGTCATCCTGCCGACCCTGCCGGCCTCGCGGAGCACCCTCTCAATTACGGCAGGGTTTGTCAGGGCATCGTAGTTGCGGCATCCCTTGAGGTTTCCATACACGTGGCGCCCAATGACCCTTGGTGTGTCCTCTGGTAGCCTCTCCTGCGTCAAGCTCTCCATAGCCCCCACCCCCTATTTAAAGGCCCTGCAAAGTGTTAAACCCCCTATCCTTTTAAGCTTTGCCGTCCGCCCCTAGGCGCTTACCCTCATTAGTTGGTGTTCACTGGTCACGCCTAGGGACCTCCACCTCACACACAGCGCCTCTGTTTAAGGCTTCAATAAGCGCATCGCTAAATTGGTGATTAATAAGTTAGTAAGTTAAATAAAATTGATAAAAACAACGTCGTCCTCACAACATTATTTAAAATATCTAAATAGCTTTTGTTCGTCTCATGTATTACAAGCTCCTAAGCTTTGTAGTCGTGCATATCATTGAGCACGAAATTAATTAGTGGCACGAGGAATGCTCAGCAATTGCAGCGTTTTATGTTAGCCTTACCTAACAGTCTTAAGGGGGTGCCCACTTTGGAGGACCTGCACTCAAGGACCCCGCGCGAGCTGATAGACCTAGTAATGATAAGACTTGACCTGGTCGAGCGCACGGCCAGCGAGATGGCCAAGGAGGAGCGCAGCGCAGGGAAGCTGCTAGCTATAGTTCAGGAGACAGAGAGCATAAGGGATATACTGGCGGTGCTCAGGAGCAAGTGCGAGCTGTAAAGGCGAGCAGGAGCCCCAAGCTCCTATGCTAAAGCTAGACCTTAAGGTATACAACAATGACATGGACAGTTTAACTATAAAATAGAACGGAGGACGGGTGACGCTTTTATCACTGTCCCTCGATTACCTTGCCGGCCATGAAGTCCTCGTACGTGAACGGGGGCTCCTGGCCAGGCTGTAGCAGCCCCCTGCTTCTCATGATCTCCCTTGTCAGAAGGTAATATACAAGTGCTAGGCTTCTCCTTCCCTTGTTGTTAGCAGGTATTATTAGGTCAACGTCCTCAATCCTGCTGTCCGTGTCCGCGAGGGCCACCACAGGGACCCCTATCTTCGAGGCCTCAACGACTGCCTGCCTGTCGGTCCTAGTGTCTGTGACAACCACGACCTCTGGCTCTACGTATATGTCAAGCTTTGGGTTCGTGAAGATCCCTGGCACTATCCTCCCAACGACGGCCTTGCAGCCGAGCTTCTCGCACATGGTGGTTACAGGCTTCTGACCGTAGATCCTGGTGACAACTACAGCTATCTTAGCGGGGTCAAAGGAGGCCAGGAAGCGCGCTGCTATCCTTATCCTCTCGTCTATCTTCTTAACGTCAAGTAGGTAGAAGCCGTCTGGGAGAACCTTGTAGACGAACTGTCTCATGTACTTGGTGCATATCTGCGTGCCGTATACTACGCCGGCCTTCTTGTAGAGCTCCGAGGGGACCAGCAGGCCCTGCTCCTCAGCCTCGCTTATCTGCTGGCCCTCAACAACCCTCTCCTCAGATGGCTCCTCCCTGTCCTCACTCACTCCTCGCTCACCCTACCCTCAGCCCTGAGCCTGTTCAGCCTTACTGTGCTGTAGCTTGCGACCTGCTCTATATAAACGATGCTGGTGTAGAGGGTCCTCCTGCAGCAGTACCTATAAACTCCTAGGCTGTCAAGGACCTTCTCAGGGTCCTCCCCAGCCTCTACCCTCCTGCGGAACTCCTCCCAGAGGTGCCCAAGGGGGGCGCCACAGGTCATGCACCTTACAGGTGGAAGCAAAACTATCACCTGTAGGAGGTCTGCCACTTCCTCCTAGCGCTGTACCTCATGTACTTCTCGGGCTCCGTGCGCCTCTGGTCGCCAGCAAGCATAGTTCTGTCGTACTCCATGTAGAGGTTGCGCAGCTTCTGCGCAATCGCCTTGCTCTGGTCGCAGCTGTCCCTGCTTGCGACGCACTTCTCAAAGAAGTCAACAAGACCCCTAGCAACTGCCATCCTGACGGCCTCGGCCTGACCCATGAAGCCTCCTCCCTTCACACTGACGTCTATGTCGACAAGACCTCTTACCGCATCGCCGGCTATTATGAGAGGCTCGCTCATCTTGAGCCTGGCCACTTCAACAGGCCATATCTCTATGGGGATACCATTAACCCTCACGCGCCCCTTCCCAGGTCTTATATATGCCCTTGCTGTGGCTGTCTTCCTCTTGCCAATAGATATCAGCACCTGTTGTCCTACCTGCTCCGTCTTGCTCCCCTGGCCAGCCTGCTCAGCCATGAATATCACCCTGACCAGCCTAGCTGCCTGGCTATCTCTGCGAGTGTGGCGTACTTAGACTTTGTTAGTTTCTCCACGGTCATGATATCGGGCAGCTTCTGGGGAGCCTTATTTGAGAGCCACTTTGGCACGCCCACGAAGACCTTCAGCCTTGAGAGCGCCTCCCTCCCCTTGTCGTTCTTGGGCAGCATGCCCTTCACGGCCTTCCTGACCAGCAGCTGCGGGTTCCTGGCCCTCTTGGGCCTCCACTTCTCGGACAGGTGTGACTTGACGCTGAGCACCGTGCTTCTGTAGAACTGCACGAGCCTAGTGGGGTTACCGCTTACAGCGACCTTGTCAGCGTTGACAATTATAACGCTCTTGCCGCTGAGTAGCTGCTTAGCTACGTAGGAGGCCAGCCTGCCCAATATGGCGCCGCTGCCGTCGATCACCAGCTCCTCAACGTTAGCCTGAGTCTGCAAGCCGCTCGCACCTCACACTATTATCTTAACTTTGCTGTAGTCCTGCACCTCGCTGACCGCGTCTCTAAGGGTTAAAATTCTTCCGCCGGCCGAAGCTATCTTCTCGGCTGCCCCGGCCGAGAAAGTGAAAGCTGCAACGGTCACCTTCTTGTTCAGCCTCCCGGACCCCAGCACCTTGCCTGGCACCAGCACTATGTCGCCGTCAGAGGCGTACCTGTTTATCTTGCTCAGGTTGACCTCGGGGCGCCTCCTAGCAGGCCTTGAGAGCAGCTCAGCGACCCTGCCCAACACCGGCCTCTCCCTGGCCTTCGACCTGAGCGCCTTGAGAGTCTCGTGCAGCGCCTCGTTTGTTGTTACGACCCTCCTCACTTCTGCTCAGCCTCCGCAACCTGCACCTCATCGAGCTCCTTTAACAGCTTATCTGTCTTTCTGGTTATGCAGCTGGTGGCCTCCCATATAATTCTTGCTGGCTCCAGCGCGCCTGTAGACTCAACGGTCAGGTAGAGCTTTGAGGGATCGTAGGTGACGCTCAGCGCCCCCCTACAGGCCTCGGACTCGCAGTACCTCAGCGCGCTGGTGTTCTCCTTGTAGCTGAGCTCAAGCCTTCCCGGCTTACCCTCCTCAGCGGCCCTGAGGAGGTCGGGGTAGGCTGAGATGCAGTCCAGGCACTCCTTCGTCATCTTTGACGGGTTGAAGTCAACGAAGACTGAGTACCTGAGGACCGACACTGCGGCTGGGCTCCACTTGCCGTGCTCGTAGCCCCTCCCGAGCCTGGCGTAGGCCGCTAAGTGTATCCTCTGGCCCGGGGCCAGGTAAACTATAGGGGTGTCTGGGTAGACTGGCTTCACGTCGGGGTCTGAGATCTTAAGGTCTGAGGCCTTAACGTAAACGCCGCTGGAGGAGCTTGGAGGTACCTCGTACTCAAGGTAGACCTGGGCGTAGCAGTGGGAGTCACTCTCGCTGGCGCCAGCGCACTCCTCGGGCTGGCCGTACTTCCTCAGGGCCTCATCAGACTTGAGGACCACTAGGCCCAGCCTGTGCGCTATGATTTCATCATAGACGCTGCTCTCATTGTCGTAGAAGTACGCGAAGTCGACAGCCATTGTGGGGACATCCGACAGCGCGAGGCGCCTTAGAGCGTTGCCGTAGGCCACTGGGAAGCCCTCCATGGTAACAGTAATTCTGCTGCCGCTGAGCTCCACTATGTCGACCTTCTGTTCAGTCATTGCATTCTCCCTGCAGTTAGAAAGGTCGCTCAGTTATTAAGGGTGTCGAAAGGGCTTCAGCGCGAGAGGAAAAGCTTAAAGTATTTTAAATAATGCAGAAATAAAATGGCAAAGGTGGTAGGCCCCCTCAGACCCTCCTTCCTCTCCTGCCGCCTGGCCTTCTCGTGGTGTCGTGGGGTACTGGGGTCACGTCCTCTATTCTGCCTACTACGAAGCCGGCCCTGGCCAGGGCCCTTATTGCAGCCTGGGCGCCGGGCCCAGGCGTCTTAGGTCCATGGCCTCCAGGGGCCCTCACCTTTATGTGGATGGCAGATATTCCCCTGTCCATCGCTGTCTGGGCGGCCCTGGCAGCGCCTATCATAGCTGCGTAGGGCGAGGGCTTCTCTCTGTCAGCCTTAACCACCATGCCCCCTGTTACCCTTGCCGCCGTCTCGGCGCCGCTCATATCTGTTATGTGTATTATGGTGTTGTTGAAGCTGCTGTAGATGTGGGCCACGCCCCACTTAAGCTCCCTGAGCGACACTCTGACCACCCACCTGCTGCTCCTGGGCCGCCCTCAGCGGGCTCCCTGGGGCTATTTCTATCTTGTCCTCCTCGTCGCGAGGCACCAGGTAGCCTGGGCTGGTGACGCGCCTTCCATTAATGGCTATGTGGCCGTGCACTACCATCTGCCTTGCCTGGTGCAGGGTCTTCGCCAGACCCTTCCTATAGACCAGCGTCTGGAGCCTCCTCTCGAGGACGTTCTCGGCCGTGAGGCCCAGGACGTCGTCTAGCACGGCGTCCTTGCCGACGAGCCCAAGCCTGTAGAGGGCGTCGAGCAGGCTCTTAGCAGCTGTGGACCTCTCCTGCTCTGGCAAGGCCAGCAGCGATCTCGCCCTGAGCCTGAAGTTCCTGACTACTGACTCAGCTATCCAGACCTCCTTCTTGTTCCTCAGCCCGTACTTTCCTATCAGCTCCAGCTCATGCTGGAGCCTGTCCTTAATCCATGGATGTCCTGGGCTTATCCACCTACGCCTACTTTTCCTGGGATCCCCCACCGCCACTCACCTTGCCGCCCTCTCCTCCAGCGCCTGGGAGAGCAGCTGCTCTCTTGACACCTACTGTCATACCAGTCCTGCCGGTTGTGCGGGTCTTCTGACCCCTCACCTTATAGCCCAGCTTGTGCCTAACGCCTTTCCACGAGCTCATCCTTATCTCCCTGTCTATGTCGTGTCTCGCTGCAAACATCAGCTCTGCGCCAACTAGATGCTTGTTCTGGCCCGTCTCATAGTCCTTTCTCCTGTTATAAAGCCACGGGGGCAGGCTAAGGCGCGTCAGGTCGTTAATGGCATCCTCGAGCTTCTTCAGGAGGTCGGGGGGCAGGTACCCTATGTGCGTGGTAGGATCTACGCCAAGCTTTCTTGCTATGGCAAGCGCCGTGGTGTAGCCTATACCCTTAATCCTTGAAAGGCCGTAGATTAGCGTGTCCTCACCGGGCACGTCGGTGTTGGCTATCCTTACGACCTGAGCAAAGGTTGCAGGCTCACCCTTTGGCATGCCTTACTTACCTCACTTGCCGGACTTAGCCCTAAGGTCCTTGACCCTGTCGACTATCTTCTTGAGGTCCTCCGCCCCCTCGCCTGGGTCAACAATTGCTATGCTGGCCGCCGCCACGTCTATCTTGGCGGCCTCCCCAAGCCTCTTCTTGCTTGGGACGTAGACGAACGGTATCTTCTTGCTGTCGCAGAGCAACGGCAGGTGCTCAACTATCTCAGGCGGGTCGACGTCAGTGGCTATTACAACTAGCTTTGCAACGCCGCGCTCCACAGCCTTCGTAGTCTCATTTGTGCCCTTCTTTAACTTGCCAGATTCCCTGGCCTTCGCAACCAGCTTATACACGTCCTCAGCTAGGTCGTCTGGGACCTCAAACAGCACGTAATCGGGCTTCGACACCCTTCATCCTCCTCCTGGGTTCAGGGGACCTGCGGGGACTTGGGATTAAAAAGATAACGAGGGAAACCGATGACATAAAAGAAGGCTCACAATAGTGCAAAGCTTCAGTAAGGGTGAACGCTCTTCATCGCCTGTCGCTCAGCTTACCGTCGTTACATCACTACAAAAGCTTCTGGCATTTGAGGCTTAAAGCTTACCTTGAGGTCAGGATCTGGCCAACGTCAGGCTCTCGCCCTTCTCACTGAAGACCTTAACCTTAGGGAGCCTCACGAGCAGGTTCTTCTCAGACCCTGGCTCTACGTAACCATTGGTGTTAACAAGTATCTCTATGGAGTCATCGTCGGTTGGCGAGACTAGGGTCCTAAATATGCCAGCGACGTAGCTTGAAACCTTCACCTTAAACCTGCCCACTAGGGTCATCCCAGGCGCGTCTGTCGAGTCGCTCAGCATGAGGTCCTCGGGCCTAATTCCGAGCCTGAACTTACCCTCCAGCTTGGGGATCGGCGACGGCAGCTTGACCGAGTTTGAGATGTAAATAATCCCATCAGAGACCTTGACATCTATAACGTTTATATCGCCTCCCAGCTTTGCCACCGTCTCATTGGCTGGCTTGTCATATATCTCAGTTGGCGGGGCCACCTGCACTAGCTTGCCGTTAATTATGACCCCTGCCACCTCTGCTATTGAGAATATGTCCGCCGGGTCGTGGGACACTATTATCGTGGTCAACTTCCTCTCCCTCTGGACCCTCCTCACCAGGGCCCTGGCCCCGTCCCTCATGGCGGCGTCCAGGTTACTGAAGGGCTCGTCGAGCAGGAGCACCCTTGGGTTCTTTACCAGGGCCCTCGCTATTGCTGTCCTCTGCATCTGGCCCCCGCTTATCTCCCTAGGGTAGTGGTCAAGCACCCTGGTGAGGCCGAGCTCCTCAGCTATCTCCCTGACCCTCTTGTCTACCTCGCCCTTGGGCATGCCGGCGTTGCGGAGCGGAAAGGCTATGTTGTCGTAAACTGTCATGTTAGGGTAGAGGGCCCAGAGCTGGAACACCATGGCTATGCCCCTGTGCTCTGGCTCAACTACAATCCTCCCGGGGGCTGACACAAGGTCATCGTCAAAGTAGATGCTGCCGTCAGTTGGGACCTCAAGGCCCGCCACCAGCCTCAGGAATGTTGTCTTGCCGTGGCCGCTGGGGCCGAGGACCCCGAAGGCCTGTCCGTCCGGTATTGTGAGGGTTATGCCGTCAACTGCGTGGACCTCTGACTTGCTCTTTTTGAATATCTTCTTGAGGTTCTCTGTTCTCACCGACGCCATGGTTACACCCCCTTAGCTCCGCCTCCCAGGGCGGCGAGCCCGCGTATAAAGTACCTTCCAAGGACTATGAAGACTGCCAGGGGCACTATTGAGGCTAGAACGGCAGCGGCGTAGGTCTCGTTGTAAAGGGTTCCATAGCCGCCAGTGAAGTACCTCTCCTCCACGGGCACCATTCTCATAGATGGCGTCGTGGTCAGGGTGAGCGGCAGGAAGAAGTTGTTCCAAGACATAACGAAGACGAAGATCAGCGTTGAAAGGAAGCCAGGCACTATAAGGGGGAACACGACCTTCCAGAAAATGGTCCAGTGGTCGGCCTCGTCTATCCTTGCCGCCTCTATCAGGTACCTGGGCACCACTGGCATGAATATTGACATGAGGAGCGCCGCGGTGGGGATGTAGAAGAGCAGGTAAGCAAACATCAGCCCCCAGTAGGTGTTCACCATGTGCGAGGCGTATTCGAACCGGTAGAGCGGCAGGAACACTGACTCCACGGGGAGGAACGTGGCCAGGGATATCACTGAGAAGCCGGTGTTGCCTACTATTGGGTGCTTCTCCCCGAGCACGTAGAAGAAGTAGGCCCCCATAGTTCCAAGTACCCCCGAGAGCATCGTGACCGGGACCGTTACTATCAGGCTGTTAATCAGAGGCAACTTCATGCTGTTCCAGACGGCTATGTACGCAGATAGCGTAGGCCTTACAGGCGGCAGGAACACTGACGTTACAGTAGCCTCAAAGTTTGTCTTGAAGCCGTCAATTAACATGGCGTAAAGGGGTGTGAGCCAGAATATTATCGCAATCGCGCCAACCAGCTGGAGGATCACATACTTAGTGAGCCTAGCCCTGTATGAGGCCATTTACATCACCCCCTCATTACCCACTTCCTGATGCCATAAACAGCGTATGGTATAATGACGGCCGCCGCTATTACAGTGATAATTGTCGAGGCGGCCGCTGACTCGCTGAAGAACTCCGTGTAGAACTGGTAATAGACGTACTCAACCAGCGTCATGAGGTCCAGGTTCGTAGGTCCTCCACCTATTACAAATGGCAGGCTGAACATCCTGAAGGAGAAGAGGAAGAGTAGCGCGGTCGCAACGATGAAGCCGTTCATAGAGTTCGGCACAAGTATCCTGAAGAGTATCTTAGAGCCGCCAGCGCCGTCTATCCTCGCCGCCTCAACTATGGACTTGTCAACGCTCATGAAGGAGGCGAGGTAGAACAGCACGGCGAGGCCTGTGTAGGCCCAGAACTCCACAAGGAACATAGAAAGCGTCGTGGAGGTGGCCGTTGCCAGCGGGTTCAGGCTAGGTAGGCCTATGTGCGACGTAAGCCAGCCGAAGCCGAGCTCTGGGTTAAAGAGCCAGTCCCATATGAGGCCGTTGGTCGCCATAGAAATGGCAATCGGGTAGAGGAAGATTGAGAGGTAGACGGCGCGCTGGGTGTTAGGAAGGTAGTACAGAAGGCCAGCCAGCAGGAGGCCGACGGCGTCGCCTATGGCCACCAGGCCAATGGAGAATATCATTGAATGGTAAATGGAGACCTTAAAGAAGAGGCCATTAAAGACGGCTGCGTACGTTCCAAAACCAACGAAGGAGGGCTTGCTGTGAAGCAGCGACCAGTTAAGCGTTGAGAGCCACAGGTTCCAAGCAACTATGTAGATAAGGAACGCGCTGAAGAAGAGGGTAGGCAACACCATAAGGCCCAGCTGAATGTAACTCTTGCCGATACCCTTCCCCTCCTTAGTTTTGACTTTAGCTTCCTCGCCATGGCCCTTCTTCATAGAAGCCCTCTCGCCTCTCCTTAAGCGAGATGAGCTATAGGGGGGTTATAAACACACCTTTGGCTAGCTGAAAGGTTTTAAAAAACAAGAAAAAGATTAAAAAAGTCGCCATTTAAATCATGGGAGAGTGTAGGTCGGGCAGACGTAGCTTGAGTTGAAGTAGTACCCTGGCACTATGACCCACGGCGGCACGTAGCCGGCGAACGGCTGCCCTGCTATGCCCAGGTAGCCGAGGCCTATCTTGCCGGCGGCGACCCAGTCATTGCACTCGCTGTGAACTAGTGAGGCGAGCTGTGCGTTGTATGCAGGTATGTAGGCGGAGCCTGTCTCCTGCAGTGCCAGCAGCTGCGCTATCCAGGAGCCGAAGACGTCATCGAAGAGGCCTCCGTCGGAGAGCTGGTACACGAACTGGTCGGCAGGCGTGCTCACCAGCTGCTCGTGACTCCACCACTGCTCTGGGGTGTTGAAGTAGTCCGTGGCGTTCTTCCAGTAGGTTGTGGCCTTCCACTTAGTCCAGGTCTCCTGCCCAAGGTAGGAGGCCCAGAACTCAGCCAGCTTTATGCCAGCCTCGGTGGTCGGGTAGGGTTGCGGCACGCCAACGGAGTCTATGACGAGGGCGTACGTGCCGTTAGTTCCTGGGAACTGCTCAACGACGACTGTCACGTTAGGCCAGCTTATGTAGGGCTCGGTGGCAGGATAAGTGGTCGTGTTGAGGAAATCGTAGGCGTAGTTAGTGAGCCAGTCCCCGTTCGCCTGGAAGGCCACCTTGCCCTCTATCAGGTCGCTCAACCCCTGGGTCCAGGTCAGGCTCTGCCAGCCTGGGTAGTCGTATGAGGTGAAGTTGACGAAGAGTTCGTCAGTCTCGTTGATGAGCTGCTGTATTGAGGTGTTAGCAAGGTCTATAGTGCCATAGGCGAACTCATTGTAGAGCCTAGCGCCGCCGGCTAGGCCATACTTCTGAACTGCGAGGGACAGGAATATGTCCTGCCACAGGTTGAGCTGGTCCCAGCCGCCGTCAGCCCCTGGGACCATCCAGGGTGTCACTCCGTGCTGCGCCAGCTGCACGGTGTCGTATATCAGGGTGCTGAGGTTTGTGGGCAGGGGCAGGTTATACTCCCTGAGCAGCTTTATGTTGATGTAGAGTAGGTCTCCTCTGTGGACATTGACTGGCATTGAGAGCATGCTGCCATTGAATGTGCCTGCCAGCAGGGCCTCAGTGACGCCCCCGGTCCAGAGGCCCATCTTAGTAGCTATTGGGGTGAAGTTGACGAAGTCCTTAGGTGAGGTTATCAGCGCGTAGGACGCCATCTCAGGCCCGAAGTGCACCTGGAAGGCAGCTGGAGGCTTTCCAGCCTCCATCATGCCAACTATTGTGAACTTTGCGTTGGTGCCGCCGGCGCCGGGTATTATCTCAAGGGAGACCGTGTACGGCGAGTTGTACTGCTCGAACACAGGTATAAAGTGGTTCAGCGCTATCTTGCCCTCAGTTGACCACCAGGTGTAGAACGTAGTTGACGTTACCGGCGTGGTAGTTGTCGTAGTTACGGGCGTCGTTACAGTAGTCGTCGTAGTTGTAGTCGTCGTAGTTGTAGTCGTCGTAGTTGTCACGGGGTGATGCCTGGTGGCCAGGTAGGCGGCGTAGCCTCCTACCGCAGCCACCACAACTACTACAATCACGATTATAGCTATTACTGTACCACTTACAGAACGCCTAGAGGTGTGCACCGCTCCACACCGCAGGCTTCTCTGTAGAAACTAGGCTTTTTACGTTTATAATTAAAGACATAGCGCCGCTAACGCTTTTAAATAGCTCGTTAACTCATATTTATGAACTAAAAATTAGGTTTTCTTATTAACTTTTTGAAAGAAGTGGCGCCATTAAGGCCCCTGCTCCACCGGCTGAAGGGACATGTCGTCCTCATAGCTGATGGCACAGATGAACTCCGCCTCCTCGTCAGAGGGGTTCTCTATGCTGTGGGGCTCGTAGGGCCCCGTGTAGAAGAAGTCCCCAGGGCCAAGCACCCTCTCAACGCCGTTTATGTTAACCTTGAGCCTGCCCCTGAGCATGAAGACGGCCTCGGCGTACTTGTGCTTGTGATAAGGCATGATGGCATGCGGCTTGACCAGGAACCTCCTCAGGGCAACCTTCTCCGAGCCGTCAGCCCTGCTCACGAGCCACTGGACGTAGACCCCCCTCGTGCCAGGGAGCAGCTGGGAGACGTCCTGCGCTGGGACCTCGGAGGAGCTTCCAAACTTCACGCCTGCACCCTAGGCAGCGGCTCGCGCGGAAGATGAAAAGGGTTAAGCTGTAAGGGCTTGTCGGCTGCCTAGGCACTTGCGGGCTGTAAGGGTCTTTAGGCTAAAGAGCTTAGGCCCCACGCGGTGTCTTCTGCGGCCTTCTGTGTGATACGCGGGCCTGTCAATGGGTTAGTTAACCGGCCAGTAAACCTACAGGTCTATAGATGGCTACACTTGAGGCTGCACATGCCGTTAGGATGGCAAGCGTCCTTAGCAGGCTGCCCTGCAGGGGGCTCCGGCCGCAGCCCGGCTGGGCTACCATGGGACCCCCATCAGGGGCTGTGGGCTGACTGCTGACCTTGCGCCGGCCCCGGCGGGCCGGGCCACATGGGTTAACCTGGAGGTCAAGGACCTGAACTTAACTCCAGTTAAACGATGGGCAGCCCAAGGCTGGGGGCGAGTTAAGTGCGCGTTAACTCCAAATCAAAAATGTTAGTGAAAAGTTAAGCAACCTGATGGAGGCCGCAGTAGCACACGGCGGCTTAAGGTACCTGGCCTGGCGCGGAGGGCTGCAGGCCACCTGGTAATACGCTGTTGCTGCCTGGAAGTGAGCAGGGCCCCGCGCCAGCTAGCTGTCAGGGCCCTGACCCAGGCCCCCGCTGCCCTCAGCGTGTTACCTGCAGTCCCTGGGCCCGGCCTCGAGGGAGCGCAGGTAACACCATCCAAGAAGCTCACCTAGAGGCGCCTGGCGACTGCTCTAGCCGGAGGCCCCCAGGCTATGTGTTAATTTTAGATTCAAAATATTTAGTAAATTACTAATAGAGCTGCTAGGTTCCCTGCATTCGACCGTAGGGCTTACTGGTTGATCTATCGAGCTCTGCATAGGGCTATTCAAAGTTAGGTGCACTGCATTAGATAGACGAACTTGATCTAGAGGTTTAGACTTTCTATAAATTTACGTGGGTGCCTTGTAACGGATCAGAACTTCAACGCCTTAAGGTATCGTAGGCTTAGAGTCACAGCCTGCTGAGAGCTGGCGTAGGCCTTGGGTGTGCGACGCTGCTTTGCATGACGTAGGTAACTTGTTCGAGAGGCGCGATCATGGCTTAGGCGGTAGTCCCGTCCACGATACAGATTGCCTTAAGGCGCCCCCGCCCTCACTACAGAAACGCTTATAAATAACCTAAGTAACAGGCGAGAGAAGGCATTTTGGCTAGGGAACTGAGCGGCCCGTCAGCTGGAGGGTCAGACCCTCCTGAGTTTGACACCATCTCAATAACTAGGTACGACCCGGGCAGGGGCCAGGTTGAGCTGACCAGGGGGTTCCCTCACGAGGGCTCCCTCTGGAACCCTGACGTACACCCCGTGCCCATATCGGGCAGGAACTGGGGCGCTATAACTTACTTCCTGATATGGGTCTCCATGGCCTTCATAGTGCCCTCGTGGACGCTTGCGAGCATAGGCCTCATCTATGGCCTGACGCCGCTGCAGTCTATACTTACGGTCTTCGCAGGGAACGCCATAGTGCTAGTTCCAATGCTAATACAGTCCCACGGAGGAGCCAGGTACGGCATAGCTGAGCCCCAGCTGACGAGGACCAGGTGGGGCACCTACGGTGCGATCTTCCCGAGCTGGGTCAGGGCCGTCATAGGGGCCGGCTGGTGGGGCATAGAGAGCTACATCATTGCTGAGGCCGCAACCGCCATCTACGCCATCTCGACAGGCAAGGCCTCGTCAATAGCCTACACCGTGGCCCACTTCTCGGACTACCCCTTCGTGCTCGCGAAGGACTTCCCCTCGATATTCTGGGCCACCTTTGCGGCGGTGATAGGCGCACAGATCTTAGCGTTCTACCTGTCGCCCATAGTGAAGTCCCAGCCAGCGCTCAGGTGGCTCGCAAGGGTAGGGGGGCCCATAGTGATGGCGGCCTTCTTTACGCTCTGGGTCTACTTCATGTCGGCCGCCAACTGGTCCGTCAACCTCTCGGCGCTGGCCTCCACAGGCCACTTCACGTGGCTCGGCCTCCTAGTATTCCTCAACGCCAACATAGCCTTCTGGGCCACAATGGCCTTAACGATGCCTGACTATACCAGGTTTGCGAGGTCGCAGAGGTCCCATGCCTACGGGCAGGCGGCGATGCCCTTCCTCATGCTTGTGGTGGCAGCGCTCTCGGTTATGACCACCTCAGCCGCATATAAGCTCTATGGCGAGGCCATATGGGACCCCGTGGTGCTCGCCTCGCTCCACATGGCCAGGCCGCTGGCCTACTTCGTGCTGCTATCTATAATACTGGCTACTTTCCTGGTGAACGCCTTCGCCAACGCAGTCGGCCCAGCGTATGACATAGCTAACACCTTCCCGAAGTACATGAGCTGGTTCAAGGGCTCCCTGGCCCTTATAGCCATAGGCATAGGGATAGGGGCCTGGAGCTACTACGGCAACGCCTACAGCTACATCCAGAACTGGCTCCTGACCTATGGGGGCCTGCTGGGCAGCATAGAGGGCGTCATAATATTTGACTATGCTATTATAAGGAGGTTCAAGTTCGACCTGGCAGACGTGTTCAGGAGCGACGGCATGTTCAGGTACTGGCACGGCATAAACCCTGCTGCCGTAATAACGTTCGTAGTTGTGGCGCTGTTGATCTATGCGCCTCTACCGTACCACGCGCTGCTATTCGACGGCTCCTGGCTGCTCTCATTTACTGTCTCAGGGCTGATATACTTGCCACTCATGAAGTACTGGGTCATACCAAAGTATCAGCCGCAGCTCAGCGGAGGCCTCCTCAAAGGCTACCTCAGTCCAACAACTACAGTGATATTCTCTCGCTCAGCCAACAGCGTGGCTTAAGCGGGAGCTCTAATAACATTTTTATTTGTTTTTAAGTTATAAAATAACATGTAATGGAAAAGCAGAAAAACTTGCCAATACACGTTTTTCGTGAGGAGAGTGGTTGAAGTGTCAGAGGGAGAGCCGGCCTCAGACCAATGGTATGCCATCAGCGTTAACATGCACAGGTTCTACAGCGGCAAGATAGAGGTGCTGCCCAAGGTGCCGGTCAGGGGCATGAAGGACTTCGCCGTTTGGTACTCGCCCGGGGTTGCCGCAGTCAGCAAGCTCATAAGCAAGGACCCTGACCTCTCCTTCGAGCTCACGTCAAGGTGGAACACCATCGCCGTGGTCAGCGACGGCACCAGGGTCCTCGGTCTCGGCAAGGTGGGCCCCGAGGCCGCATACCCGGTGATGGAGGGGAAGGCGCTTCTCTTTAAGTACCTGGGGGGCGTAGACGCCGTGCCAATTGTGCACAGGGCCAGCGATGCCGCTAAGTTCGTTGAGCTTCTCCAGCTCATAGAGCCCTCCTTCGGCGGCATAAACCTCGAGGACATAGAGAAGCCCAAGTGCTTCACCATACTTGACGAGGCCAGGTCAAAGCTCAGCATACCCGTGTGGCACGACGACCAGCAGGGGACCGCCACCGTAGAGCTGGCGGGCCTCACGAACGCCCTCAAGGTCGTAGGCAAGAGGCTTCAGGACGTGAGGATAGTAATATTTGGCGCTGGGGCTGCCAACACGGCCTTCTACAGGCTGCTAAAGGTGGTGGGCGTGAAGACCTCACATATAGTCGTGGTTGATAAATACGGCATTCTTCACCCTGAGATGAAGGACATAGACAAGCTGATGCTCACAGACCCCTATCAGTACCGGATGGCCATTGAGACCGGTGGAGGGGGCCTCCCATCAGATGCCCCCATCTCAAAGGCCTTCGAGGGGGCCGACGTCGTCGTTGCCGCCTCGGCCCCAGGGCCCGGCACCATAAGGCCCGAGTGGGTGTCAAGGATGAACAGGGACGCCATAGTGTTCGCCCTCGCCAACCCTGTGCCCGAGATATGGCCTTCGGAGGCGAAGAAGGCGGGGGCGAGGATAGTAGCCACCGGCAGGAGCGACTTCCCAAACCAGGTCAACAACAGCCTCGTGTTCCCAGCCGTCTTCAGGGGGGTCCTTGACGTGAGGGCGAAGACCATAACTGACACGATGGCCGTGGCGGCAGCCTATGAGCTCGCGAGATTTGCCGAGGAGAATGGGGGCATAAGCGAAAGCAGGATACTTCCGACCATGGATGAGTGGGAGGTCTACCCGAGGGTTGCTGCTGCCATAGCAGTTAAAGCTGTTGAGGAGGGGGTCGCCAGGAGGACGACAACGTACAGGGAGGAGCTGGAGAGGGCCAGGGAGATAATCGGCACCGTCAGGCAGAAGTTCCAGTCCATCTGGTCAAGCGGCCTCATACCTAGGCCCCCCGTTGACTATAAGGGGTGATGTGCTTGTTTGCCGAGACTGGCGTGAGCGTCAGGAGGGCCTCTAAGGACGACGTGAAGCAGCTGGCGGAGCTTGTTTATAGGTTCTTCTCGTTTAACGCGGAGTTCGACCCCAGCTGGGCCCCCGCGAACAACCTGCTGGAGCTGGCGCAGAGGCACGCAGACGGCATAGTCAGCGACCCCAGGCTCGTAACCCTCGTCGCTGTAGAGGGTCTTCAGGTCGTGGGCTACCTGACTGCCTCCCTTGAGGAGAACGAGATGCTATACATGAGGAGACAGATGGTCATAAGGGAACTTTACGTCAAGCCCCAGCAGAGGAGGCAGGGCATAGCGACACTACTAGTTAACAAGCTCAGTGACGAGGCCAGGAGGCAGAGTGCCTCCCTGGTTACAGTAGAGTTTCCAGCTGGAAATAAAATAGCGGAGGATCTCTACGCCAAGATGGGCTTCAGGCCCTACTTGCTCAGGTACGTGAAGGAGGTGTGATGAGTTGTCAATAGAGAATATAGTGATAAGGTCCATGAGTGAGAGCGACATAGACCAGGTGGCCGAGCTCGTTGTGAGACTGAAGTCACTTAACGAGGAGCTCGACCCTCACTTTAAGGTGGTTCCTAACATATTTGAGGTCGTCAAGGAGTACCTGGCGAAGTCAATTAAGGACGACAAGGTCGTAGTCCTGGTCGCTGAGGACGCCTCAAATAAGGTCATAGCTGGGCTCATAAGGTTTGAGCTGGAGGACAGGGTTTTCTACGAGCCAAGGCTCGCGGCTCAGATAACGGACTTCTACGTCAGGCCTGAGTACAGGAGGAAGGGGCTTGGCAGGATTCTCGTGGATAAGGCCTCTGAAGAGGCCAAGAGGAGGGGGGCTGGCATAGTTACCGCGATATACCCTGCCGATAACTCTATTGCTGACAGCTTCTACAGCAAGCTCGGCTTCACAGAGCTCAACAAGGAGCTCTACAGGCCCTGCAGCGGCTGACAGCGCCAGCTGGGTCATTTAAGCTGACCCTTTTAACTCTTTTTAAGTCCTCAACGGACAACTGTACTCGGGCATAGGTAGTGCTAACAGGAGAAAGGCCCACGTCGTCCAGGAGGCGCGTGTCGCCTAGCCTTCAGGAGTACCTGACAGCAATATACAAGCGCGGCGGCCTCACATCGTGGGTCCGCACCACTGACATGGCCTCAGATCTGGGCATGGCTCCTGCCAGCGTCACAGAGGCCTTCAGGAAGCTGGCCTCAATGGGCTACATAGATTACATACCCTACAGGGGCGTGAGGCTGACCCAGGCCGGCGCCTCCCTCGCAGAGCCAATAGTGGAAAGAGAGGCGAAGTTAAAGACAGCCCTGGTTAAGATGGGCGTCAGCGAGGCCGAGGCGGACAGGCTCGCATGTATCCTCGAGCATTACATGAGCGATAAGGCTGTGGCCGCTGTTAACAACTTTGTGAAGAGGTGCGGCGACGGTGGTTAACAAGGTAAGGTTCGGGGTTAGCATACCCAGTGACCTTAGCAGGGAGCTTGACGTCCTGGCCAGTAAGGTGGGCACGAGCAGGAGCGAGATCGTGGAGCAGGCCATACGAAACATGCTGAGCGACTACATACACTACCTAACGCCTCACCAGTGCGAGGGCGTCATGGTGGCCCTCTGCCCCGAGAACAGGGGAAATGAGAGCGTAATAGAAAGGTACTCTGACGTGGCGGAGACCTACATGCACATCCATAGGAGCGGGAAGTGCTTCGAAGTGCTCATGCTCTCAGGGCCGTCGCAGAGGATATCGGAGCTCCACGCCAAGCTGCTCTCCTCGGGCTGTGGGGTCAGGTTCCTGCCCAGCCTCTCCCTAGAGTCTTACTTCCCACTGCTACCCGGTCAGGGGCAAGAAGGGGCCGCGGCGCAGGCCAGGCCCTGAGGGGCCTCCTCTGAGGCAGCAGGCTCAGTACTTGGGCAGCTCAACCAGCGACGCGGCCTTGTCCTTGTAGGTCTCCAGCAGGCGCTGGTGCGACTCAAGGAACTTCCTCAGCTTCTCGGAGCCCATGAGCTTGCACTCGCCGCAGAGCAGGGAGCCCGACCTGCAACTCCTCTCTATTGAGGCCAGCTCAGAGTCGTCAGGAACCAGGTAGTAGAGGTACTGGTCGAACACAGGGCACTTGTCCGGCTCGCCGCCAAGCCTCCTCTGCTCCTCAGCCGTATTGCGGCCTCCTGTGAGCGACGCCCTGAACTTCCTTACGGCCTCCTCAACGGGCTCCGTGAGGAATATCGTTGAGTCAGGCTTGCTCTTGCTCATCTTGCCGCCGTCAAGGCCCCTTATCAGCTTGTGGTAGGTGGCGGCGGGTGGGTTGAAGTTTATCTCCCCCCTCATCCTCGTCGCCATGTCCCTTGTGAGCCTTATGTGGGGGTCCTGGTCGGCACCGACAGGCACTATGACGTACTCATAGCCCCCGTACTCCTTAAGCATGGGGTGAAGTATGTCTGCAACCTGGGTGAGCGCGCTCACGACCTTAGCTGGGCTGAGGTCACCGTAGATGGCCTCCATCTCATTGGACGTCACCTTTGAGCTGAAGAGCTGTATGAGCTCATGATATGGCCCCTCCCTCCCCGTCTGGAAGTAGAACTCAGTCTTCTGCGGGTCAAGGCCTAGGGCCAGCAGGTTCGGTATAAACTCCTCGAGCGCGCTCCTTATGGTCTCCTCCCTGCTGGCCCTCCTCACGGCGTAGGCCTCGGCGTCAGCCATGCAGACAAAGACCCTGAGGCCCAGCCTCTGGTAGTAGACCAGCTGAAGGGCCGTGAGCATGTGGCCGAAGTGGAACCGGCCGCTTGGCATGAAGCCCGTCACCACGGCCACGGGCCTGCCCGAGGCCCAGGCCTCGAGGGCTATGTCAAGGTCCCTGTGACCGAATATTACGCCCCTCCTCATGAAGGGGCTAGGCTCAACGCCCAGCGCCTTCAGCTTGTCAAGCACTTCGTCGAACTGTCTGATGCCGAAGACGTTGTAGAGTCTCCCGTAGTCCTTTATGTCAGGCCTGCCCCAGGGGTCTATCCTCTCCTCAGCGCCCACGCTCTCAGGCCCAGCGCTATGGGCAGTGGCCGGCTTTTAACCTGGCCTCCTCACGCAGTGAACGGCGAGGCTTTTAATGTAACCTATTTAGAGCTGGAAAACAGATGTTATTCTAGGTGAGAGGGTGCTGGACCAGGTAGACGCTGACGTCATAAGGGCAGTCTCAGAGCACGGTCCCCTGACGCTCTCAGAGCTCTCAAGGCAGCTGGGCTGGAGCAAGAGCATGGTTCTGAAGAGAGTTAGGAGGCTGAAGTCCCTCGGCCTCATAAGCGTCAGGGAGGAGGGAGGAGTAGCCATAATAGGCCCAGGCTCCCGCAGGGCTAAGGCGCCCGCCATAGTTGGCATAGTCAGGGCCAGCGAGTACCCCTACATAGTAAGGCTTGTCAAGAAGCTCTCGGACAGGTACGGCTACGTCACGGTTAAGGTCTACGACGACGCCCTGCAGGAGGTCATGGACCTGGCGGCGGGGAGGATACAGCTAGCCATGGCGCCAGCTATAACCCTGCTTACCTTCAACAGGCTCACCGCTGGCGCCGTCCACATAGTCGGCGGCGGGAGCAAGGGAGGGGCAGGCGTAGTGGAGGGCAGAAGCGGCTCGGGCCACGCGACCTCCAGGCTGTCCTCCATGGAGCTCTGCGCGGAGTCGAGCGGGCTTGAGCCACCTAGGGTCTACCTAAAGAGTGGCGAGGATATACTCAACTCCGTGGCCAGGGGGCAGGTCAGAGAGGCAGTGGTCTGGGAGCCCTACCTATCCATGGCCTCCAGGATGGGGCTTAGGGCAGAGCCCTGCGACCTGGAGACCTGCTGCCTCCTGGGCGCCAACAGCTCCCTTGAGGAGGAGTACGAGAGGATAACGTCAATAATGGAGGAGGCCGTCTCTGAGGTCAAGGATGCCGACCTGCAGGCCTACGCTAACATTGTTGGTATGCCTTACCAGCTCGTCGAGGAGTCCGTGAGGAGCTACTTGTTCCTTGAGAGGCCTGACAGGGACGCGCTCAAGAGGCTCCTTCCTCACATGAGGTCGGCGGCTCTCCCAGCTTCGGTGGTAAGCGAGGCGGTCAGGGCTTAATGGACTCCAGGGAGGACCTCAGCTCGAAGAAGAGGGGCGGCAGGCTTGCTAAGAAGGGGGCCAGCCTTGGGCTGAAGACCTGTCTCCTCACCCTCCTCCAGGCCTGCTGGTCAAGGGATGACGCGTAACTCCTGAGGGACTCCCTCACCAAGTCAAGGGGTGCCCCAAAGAACCTGGAGTAGTAGAAGAACACTGCGAGGTCCCAGGCCCCCTTCTGGGGCGTGAAGGGGCTGACCTGCTCAACGTCTATGAGGGCGGGCCCGCCCTCGGTTATGATTATGTTGCCTGGGTTTGGGTCCCCCATGGCATAGCCCGCCCTGTGGACCGTAGCTAAGGCCTTCCCTGCCTCCTCCCAGTGGGAGGGGTCCCTGCTCCTCAGCACGTCCTGCCCATCTATATACTCCCTCACCATGGAGGCCTCCATGGGCGTCAGGCACACGCTCAGCACCCTTGGCGTCCTTATGTAGCGCCTGAGCTCAATGAACCCCCTGTACTCGTTAGAGGCCCTGCCGTTCGGCGTCTGTGTAAACGGGTAGGCGGTCACGGACATTATTCCAGCGAAGAGCCACTTGAAGGTGCCATAGCCGTAGTCCTTTATGACGAGTCTGCCCTCCTCATCCTCGCAGACGGTCGACGAGTAGAGCATTGATGACCTCCTGCACCTGCTACTGCCGTCGAGCTCAACCACGTGGTCGGCCCACCTGCAGGAGCTCATAAAGATGCCCTCGGGCACCTCTAACGTCCTGTAGGGGTCCTCCACGAAGACGTTAGGGGGGCACTCCGACGACTTAAGCAACAGCGACATGTAGGTCCCGGCCACGCTGACGCCAGCCGCCACGCTCTTCACGACGCTGCCCAGCACTGAGGCGAAGGAGCCCCTGACCCTCTGCTCGCTCAGGCTGACGTAGACGCGTCCGTCAGGCGAGCCGACGAGCTCCATGAAGTCAGCGTAGCCCTCACCCAGGCGCTCAAGGTCCCTGGAGGCATCGTTGAATATGCACGAGTAGAGCCATGAGAGCTTTGACATCCTTGACAGGGGGAAGAAGTAGCTAGGAACCTTAATGACCCCAGCGGCGCGGCCAGCCCTGGCCACGAGGTCGCTTGCCTCCTCTATGACAACCCTTCTCCTGTAGGACTTCACTACATCAGCCACGTCATCGCTGTACTCCACGGGGGGCAGCAGGAGGGAGGCCAGCGACTCGCCAAGCACGCTGAGGCCTGCGTCGAGCCTAAGCAGCTCCAGGCCTACAGTTATCTCCCTCCCGCTGACCCTCGGCGTCGCGTAGCCCTCAACAGGCCTTATCACGTACGAGGGTCCCCTTATGTAGCTCAAGCCTTCGTACCTCTCCTCCAGACGACGGCCCCGCCGAGGCCCCTTATCTCAACGACCCTGTGAAGGGGTATTATATTGTCATCGTCAAGGGTCATGGCCCACTCGCTCACGGCCTTAACCCTTGAGGCGCTCAGCTCCGCCAGCCTCTGGCCCGCCTCGGGGTCCCTGTCGACGTAAACTATGACGTAGTCCTGGGGCCTGCCGCTGAGCAGTACCCTGTTGACCTCCTGCCTTATTACGCTCCTCCTCCTGCCCATTTTCCTCGGTCGAAACATTTTAAGCTGGAGCTAATAAGGCTCTGAAGGGTGACGGACGTGCAGGGCGGCGACGCCTTCTGCAGGATATCAAGGGGCGAGGAGAGGGCCCACGTGGCCTACGGCGACGACAAGGTCATGATAATACTTGACAGGTCGCCCATATGCAGGGCCCACATGCTGGTGATCTCAAGGGACCACTACGAGAGCGTCGACAGCGCTCCCCCTGACGTGGTCTCGAGGGCCTTCGTAGTCGCCGCGGCGGCCGCCAGGTACCTCAGGGAGAGGCTGAAGGCCCCTGGGGTTAACATAGTGACTAACAGCGGCGCCCAGGCCGGCCAGGCAGTCTTTCACTTCCACGTCCACGTCATACCTAGGTGGGAGGACTGCCCGCCCCCGGTATTCAGCGACGAGGGGACCAACATAAGCAGGGTGGCCAGGAGGCACAGGCTGACCGAGGACGAGGCGAGGGAGGTGCTCTCGGACCTCAGCGGCCTCCCCGACTTCATAAAGGTCTACGTGGGCGTCTCAAACGGCTAGTCAGCACTCAAGACCCTCCTCATCGCCAGCGCTCAGCAGTGCCGAGGTCATCACGTTTGGACTCCTGTAGGCTAACGATTATTAGTTCAGATGGGCCAGGTCTCCAAGGTGGTCCCTTGCTCTGCTCCGCCGAGCTTCACTCCCACAGCAGGGCCAGCGACGGCAAGCCGACGCCCGAGGAGGTCGTCGTCAGGGCTGTCCAGCTCGGCCTGAGCGCCCTGGCGCTCTCAGACCACAACACCTTCAGGGGGTCGGCAATTGCTATAAAGTCCGCCAGGGAGCTGGACCTCGACATAGCTGTTATACCAGCCAACGAGGTCAGGACATCAAGGGGCGACGTGCTGGTCCTGTGCCCCTCCATCCCCAACGAGGACCCGCCCAGGGGGATAGAGCCGCCCGAGCTGAGGAGGTGGAGCGACGAGAGGGGGTGCATAATGATAGCCGCCCACCCCTTCCAGCCGGGCAGGAAGGGCGTCGGGAGGTACCTCCTCTCACACTACGCTGAGTTTGACGCGATTGAGGTCTGGAACGCCAGGGGGCTGCCCCTGCTCAACTGGGCAGCCGAGAGGTTCGCCAGGTCCAAGGGGCTACCCATGACTAGCGGCAGCGACGCCCACGTTATCTCAGAGGTCGGCGAGGCCCCGACCAAGGTAATGGCAGAGAGGTGCACGCCTGAGCATATAGTGGAGGCCATAAGGAAGGGCATGTGCTACCCGACCAGGAAAGGCATGGGCCTGAGGGCCATAAAGGAGGCCGCGAGCTGGAGCATAATGAGGAGGCTGAAGCCTTCTACCGCAGCAGGTCTATTATGATCCTGGCCCTGAGGTCTGCGTCGTCGAGCTTAAATGAGAGTATTGAGTTGCCGAAGCCGCTGAGGTCTATCACGTTCTTACCGCTGGTAATGTCATAAGTCTCTTCGTAGGCGTCCTGGGCTGGCAGGGAGAAGTCGTACTCGTATACATGGAACCTGTTGCTCCTGCCGGACCTTATCACAAGCCTTGGGCTCCTGTAGCCGGAGGTCGGTATGCCGCCGAACACCTTATCTCTAACGAGCACCCCTGGCACTGAGAACCTGACGCTTGGCGGCGACTCGAGCAGCTGGGACACGCTCTCTATTATGAAGCTCCTGTAGCCTATGTCGAGCGGCAGCGCGTTGTACCTCGAGGTGTTGGACATCGTGTTGGTCCCTATGACCAGCCTGTCGCCAACCGACTCAAAGCTCGTTATCCTGGCGCCGAAGGCCCCCACTATCCTGGCCGTCGGGGGAGTTATGTAGAGGAGGACGCTGGGTCCCACTATCGTGTTTGTAGCCCTGGCGACCATCTCCTCAAACTGGTTAGTGGGCCTCACCAGCGACTCCGAGTAGGCGTTAAATGCGACCAGTACGCCGCCGCCTATGGGCTTCGCAACAGTCCTCCTTGAGAAGTAGCCGGAGTCGCCGAAGTCGAAGAGCCTTACGAACCTCATGGGCTCGGTGGCCTCGTCAAGCGGGTTGCCCACGAAGGCCCCTCCCTTGACGAACAGGAAGAACCTGCCGTAGGCCGAGGCCGCGGGCCCCGTCTGAGGCCAGCTGACTGGGGCGCCGTCAACCGACCTCTTTGATACGTCGCCGAGCTGGGCATATGAGACCTTCCCGTTGGTCAGGTCGACGCACTGGACCCCTGTCACGGCCTTTGTGAAGAGCACGCCGTGTATGTCCTTTATCTGGCGCTCCAGCACGTCAAAGCAGGCGTACTCGTAGACCAGGGCCCCCTTGAGCGCCGGCCTCTCAGACACCCTCCTGGCCTCGCCCGTCCTGCGGTCAACGCTGTAGACGCCCAGGTTTATGGTGCCGTCCCCCCTGGCTATGAGGAGCTCGTCCTGGACAGGGTTGTAGATTATCTCAGAGACCTCCCCGGCCCACTCGTCCCTCCTCCCGGCCCCCTCCTTCCAGAGGAGCGATATCCTCCTGTCACTTATGTCGTAGAAGTGCACGTGGCTGTACTTGTTGGTGAAGGATACGGTGCCCCTCAGGGAGGACTCGCTGCCCTCATACACCGCTGGGGCGTGGACCCAACCCCCAAAGTATATCCTGTCGTCAACAGCCTCAACGGCGTTGTAGGTGTCCCCTCCTGACGTGGGCAGGGGGCCCACCTGCTCGAAGCGGTACCTCTCAACGCCGCTGTCAGTTATGAAGTAGGAGAGCGCGTCGAACGCCAGGGTGTAGTAGAGGACCCCCCTGTAGTACTTAAGCCCGAATATGCCCCCGCTGCCCCACTCCGGCGCGTAGCTCGGCGGGTGATCGTGCAGCATGCCCAGTATCTCGTTAGTGCCCATCCTGGCCTCCCAGACAGGGCTGGGGCGCCAAGCTAAAAAGGCCAGGGCATCTATGCAGGAATAAAAAAGTTACTGGAGCCTTGAAGGCCAGGAGGAAGGGTCCCTTGGAAGTGATAGAGACAGTCAACCTAAGGAAGGTCTACCCCAACGGCGTCGAGGCCCTGAAGGGGGTCTCGATCGGGCTCTCGGCCAGGGTGCCGTGCGTCATAGGTCGAAACGGCGCCGGGAAGACGACGCTAGTTAGGATACTCTCAACGCAGCTGAGGCCCACGAGCGGCGTTGCTAGGGTCCTCGGCCTCGACGTCGTGGCTGACAGGGAGGCCCTCAGGAAGAGGATATGCAGTATACCGCAGGAGGCCAGGCCCATGGGGGTCGCCTCCCCCTACGAGCACGTGACCATGTACCTCGTGGCCCGAGGCTGGTCATTATCAGAGGCCAAGATGACGGCCAGGAGGGTCCTGAAGGAAGTGGGCCTGGCCGACTTCATGGACACTGCGACGGACGAGCTCAGCGGCGGCATGAAGAGAAAGGTCTTCCTAGCCATGGCCCTCGCCGCCCAGGCTGAGCTGACGTTCCTAGATGAGCCAACCGCCGGCCTCGACCCGCTCTCAAGGCTAGAGACCTGGGGCCTCATGAGGCAGCTCAAGTCCTACATACTGCTGACAACACATGACATGGAGGAGGCCCAGACCCTCTGCGAGCACCTGGTGCTCCTGGACTCGGGCAGGGCGGTCACGATGGGCACCATTGAAGAGCTCATGCGCCCGCTGAGCGGCAAGGTCAGGGTTGAGGGCTACGGGGACATAGTGATAGGCGGCATGAGGATATCTTACATGACCCCGGAGGAGGCGAGGGGGCTCATAGGTGACGGGCTCAGGGTTACAATAAGGCCGGTCAACCTTGATGACGTCTTCATAATAAACGGCGTCAGGCCCCCGAGCGAGGAGGCGGAGGAGGGTGGCGAGGCTTAAGTTCAGCCCCAAGTTCGTTGCAACGTTCGCCTGGTTCTACGGCTGGTCCTCAGTGAAGAGGGGCCCGGGCTGGGTGCTCTCGTACATGGCCTGGCCCCTGGCCCTACTCTTCATGATATACATGATAAGCAGAGGCAGCCTCGTCAAATACGCCATACTGGGCGGCGTCATATCAACAGTCACCAGCAACGCCCTCAGCGCGCTGGGCGACACGGCCTTCATGAGGCTCGAGATAAAGCTCCAGGACCTGCTGGTGGCAGCGAACGTGAGCCCCATAGAGTACCTGGTCGGCATAGGGCTCGGCAACCTGCTCTACTCCTTCCCAGGCCTCCTCGTCTTCCTTGCCCTGCTCGTGGTGTTCAGGGTGCTGACGACGCCCCTTGAGTGGGCGACCCTCATAATAACGCTCCTCTTCCTTGCCGTGGGAGGGGCAGGCCTCGCCTTCCTCGGCGGCAGCAGGCTTAGGCATGTGAGGAACTCGTGGGGCCTGGCCTCCTTCCTTTCAATATTCCTCACTATGATACCGCCCATATACTACCCCTACACGGTGCTCCCGAGGCCGGCCCTCTACGCCCTCATGGTGTCGCCTGCGACGCCCGCCGCAGTGTTCCTTCAGCAGCTCATGGCCGGCGACCCGCCGAGCCTCGCGCTCCTTGGCATATTTATAGCCGAGAACGTACTCTACGCCATGCTTGGACTTTGGCTTGGAAGGTGGGAGGATTGACCAAGTGGAAGGTGAGGTGCACCGAGTGCGGCCTAGAGAGGTTCCTTGAGACGGGCTTTGACCTGTCGACGCTTAAGGGCGGCAGGATATACATTTACTGCCCCAGGTGCAAGAGGAACACATTCCACGAGATAATTGGGAGGAGCGAGGACTGAGGTCGCTTACGTCGGGGCTGCGGCCCATGAGCTGGTCGCCAGTAGGCTTTGACAATGCAGCTCATGACCTCAGGATAGGAGACGTTGACACAGTAGAGGAACATGAGTGCCGCCAGGTCCTGCGAGCCGACCTCCTCCCCGCCTTAAAAGGCGAGGCTTTCAGTTGTAATATATGGCCTCAAAGGTCACGTCAGGAAAGCTCCATACTATCAGTATATGCTGGCCTGGCGGGATTCCCGTGAGGTAGCCGCTGGCCTTAGCTAGACCCTGGCCCCGCGCTCCCCTTTTCTTGCCAGTTTGTCGGAGCAGTTGTTAGCTTGAGAGGAGAAGTCTTGCCCCCTTCTAGGGGTCTCCTTGCACTAGAGGCTAGCTCGTCCGTCCAGGGCCTGCGGGGGCTTAAGCTATGTTATGCGCCAGCAGCGCGGCCGCGGCGGCCTGGCCAGAGGGCGTCGCCATGCCCCTCGCCACTAGCATGAAGATTATAGCTATGACCATTAGGGCTATGGCCAGGACTACTGCAATTATTGTCATCTTCCAGGACGTGCCAAATATTATTGGTATGGGACCTATCATTATGACGCCGCCGGCCTGAACCTTCTGCCCCTGCGCCTGCGACGCCTGCCTGTAGGCCTCGTATATCCCTGCGGCCATTATTATGAATACACCTATGAGTATAACCAGGAAGCCTATAGTGAACCAGGCGGCGGCGTTCATCGCCTTCCCGAACGTACCGAGGAGGGGAGGCCTTAAAGCCGTTTTCAGCCTGGGCAGGCCATTGAAGGGCTGAGGCGCTGGCCTACGCGCAGATTTATGATGACCTTGCAGGGCTACTCTGGCGTGCTGGCAAGGAGTGTAGGGAGGAGGCCAAGAGGCAGCGTTTTAGGTTTACGGTAGCTAACAGCTTGAGGGGGCCAAGAGGCCATCACAGGCGCCCTCTGACCTCCTCCCCGCCCTAAAGGGCGAGGGTTCCCTTAGGGCGGTTCACAGGTTCCCCCCATCTGTTCGGGCTTACATCTGTCACCTGGGGGGCAGTCGGGGAGGCCAGAGTTCCCCCCATCTGGCTAAG
>Ga0081474_123218_pt1 | contig 35286 bp, 32 predicted proteins | sample OneHunmetagenome_2_FD_70978 | JGI IMG/M metagenome (GOLD analysis project Ga0081474, IMG submission 70978) | Ferrous microbial mat communities from One Hundred Spring Plain, Yellowstone National Park, USA v2 (version 2) | ecosystem: Environmental > Aquatic > Non-marine Saline and Alkaline >... | reverse complement strand
TTCAAACCCTTATAGGTATTCTACAAACATATACTAATAACTACTACTAGCGAAAGCTACATAAGTTTCAAACCCTTATAGGTATTCTACAAACAGCATTGTTTTTGGCTCTATTTAAGCTTTTAAGCTCATTTTAGCCCTCTTTTTTGTACCTTTGCCGGTCGACCTCTTGCAGCAAGGTGCCACGCATGGGTCGACCGGGTTCGTTTCATGCAAAAATTTGCATAAAAATTTGTCAGTTGCCTAATCAAAAAACAGGGGGTCGACCGGCTTAGACAAACTCCGCAGATTTAAAAAATCCTCCAGCTTTAATTCCGCTGTCGGAGTTATGCCAAGAGGTTCTAGCACAGTTCTTGCGGCTGATATTGCAAGCTCTGCATACTTTTTCCAGTCATACAGCTGTCCACTTTTTACAGAAATACCGTTTACTGATATTATGTACCTTACTTCATCGCCCTTCCTCGAGCCTGAAAGAATTGCTGCAATCTTTTGTGGTACATTAGATGCGTACTCTTCAGGATCTTTGCTTAGTATTTTTTTAAACATTAACAAACTATCTGGAATGCTTCCTTCCCTTAATTCTTTTATAAATCTAGAAAGCATTTCAGAACTTATGCGTCTCGCATTCATTTTAATTTCCTTTAAGCTACCTGAAGAGTAAATTTTTTCTATAAGCTTTAGCTGAAATGTTCTTATTGCCTCAGGTACATCGCTTCTTCTTGCCTCTATACCCCTGGCTTCAATTTGTCCATCTTCTAATATACCAAAATACCTCTTTACCGCAGCTGTTCTAGCATCACCTTTTTTCCTCGTAAATGCAATTACCCTGAAAAGCTTATCAAGAGATACTGGTAGACCAGTTTCCTGAGAAATAACACGAGAAAGGTTCTCATAATCCTCCCTTTTTGCATTATCCCTCTTTACAAAGAGAGAATCTACATCGCCGTAAATTACTTCATAACCTAGGCTCTCGGCTATGCGCTTCGCTTTAATCATGACTTCTCTGGAAATCCTATTTATTTCTTCAAATGCAAAGTGATTACCGAACCTGTTTCTAGAGCACCCTGATATGCCGTACTCACTAACCAGTAACAATTTAAGCGAATCTGAACGGGCCTTATATATGGCCTTCAATCTTTGATCATTGACAAGCTTCATTGATCTTTTTATCTTTAGCCTGCGTTCCAACCATGGCTTTATTACTTCTGGAAGTAGCCAGCCATGACCGCCATAACTTATCCTTTCCTTTACTATTATGCTAGGATATTCGGAATCAAAATCTATCACTCCAACATTTTCAAATACGCCTGCGCTTTTTGGCGGTATTGTATATCCTCCTCTATCTCGAGCCAGAAAGTCCATCATAGCCATAGGAGGTTCTTCTGCATGAAATACAGGAACCACAAACCCCTTAGAGATAAGTGTAAACGCATTCCTAGAATCTATTATTCTGTTGCTGCTCCACCTTGCGGCCAGACCCAACGGCAGAAAAGCGAACTTAGCCCTTTCTATCAGCGCTGCCAGCCCAGTTTCACTGCACTCGAACCATCTGGCGCGTGCATTCATCAATATTCTGCCAGCACAGGATCCCTGATTATAATCAACCGGATCACTTTCGTTTCTCTTCCAACATGACTCGCCACATACAATATCATTAGACAGGTCAAACGGCGGCGGATATGTATCGTCCCTGTCTTTAGCAGGTAAAATACGCATATTTTTATCGTCAAATTCCACTGCGCTGCCAGGCTCGATCCTTAGCTTGTTAAAGAGATATTTCTGAACTGGTAGGAGGTCAGAATCATAAATTGCAAGTATGCGGGGGTCACGTCTTGCCGCTTTAAGCATGCTTCTATAATCTTTCCATTCAGGTTCTACCATGATCATGTTCCTGCGTTCAGGATCATCTACAGGATATAACCTTTCAACATAATATGCCTTGGCTTTTTCTGAAATATCGTACAAAACTTCAGAGTTTTTATCCCCTGCATCTATAATAAAATAAGGATTATATTTTTCAATGTATCTGTAGAATGTTTTATCTTCACCCATTATCCATATGTATATGTTCCCATCTGAAAAGTAAACATCAAAAAGCCAGCCATGTTGCACCTTAGTGCAACCTCCCCTTCAACTCTTCAAGCTCTTTCTTGGTCTTTGTCAGTTCCTTCATAAGATAAATCACCGCTACAAGCACCATAGAATCCGATACCTGTGGCAGATTAAGCGCTGACATGGCTGCAGTTTCTGGGCTCCAGACAAGCTCTATAAGGTCTTCTAATGCCTTGTCATTTCCATCCCTGAGCAAGGGTTCAAAGTCCCTCCTTAAAGTTTTAATATAATCTTCATACCTTTTCCTAAAAGAATGTGTAAGCCTACCCATTTTATCCCACCCGACCGTAAGCTGCCGCTCTACAGGCTTCAAAAAATGAAATTCTGCGCCGCCTTCCACCCTTTCCACGGCAACCATGTAGTTGCACATAGACGCCATCGTGGGGGTTACAAGCGGCGCACCACTTTTGCAATCAGTTATCGACAAAAACGGTACTCTTGATTCTGCAGCAAGGCTTTTTAGTTTATAAAAAACTGTATCTGAAACTTCCCTATCTTTTAAAAATGAATGCAAACCGTGAAGAATCAAAAGCCTTGCCCCGCTTATGTTCATGGCAGCTTTAACTGCATTTAATAGCCTTTGTGAACTGTGCGCGGAAATTTCGATTATAGATTTTAACGCATCATCTATACTTATCCCAGCTGATTTTATATAAAATGCAAGAGATTCTTGGTCTATTATGTTCCTCACTGAATAATAATCAGTTGAATTTATATAAATTACTTTGCCAGAAGCAGATGCTGAAATCATATAAGCTGCCATTATGCTTTCTGCAAAATAGCCGCACAGTATGTATGACTGGCCGTCAATCAGACCGCCGCCTAATATATCATCAATCCACCAGTTTGATTTTAGCTTGCTTTCCCTGAGCTCTGATGCCTTAATCAATCTTGATCACCCACTTGGTGCAGGCTGAACACATGAGCAGCATCATGACCATTTTTCGTTCACGTAATATTTAACATAAGCAGCACATTAGGGGGGAGGGGGGTTTCGCTCCGTAGGCGCAAGTAGGTACGCATCAACATAAGTGTATTACGCGTAGAGCTTGAGCTTCACAACTTCATGCAACTCCCACTCCGTAACTGTCTCGACGTACCCACCCACATGCCTTTTACGTTGTCGAAGGCATCATAAAGAACACCGACCATCTTTAGTCTCACTTTGTGTGTCCGTGTACTCCTTCTCTTTTTAAAGGAGGTCTTGGGTCTTTGCTAACACCCTAATGCCCATTTATACAAAATTGTTCAAATCTAGAAGAATATATAAAACTATCTATTTTGAAATTGCTGACTGCAGCAGTCTAGATAAAATTTTTAATTTTCTATTACGCATATTTTTTGTGGGTAAGAAAATATTTATTGACAGCAGCAAGTTGCTTCCATCATACGTACCACAAGAGCTGCCATATAGGGAATCAGCACTAAATGAACTCGAAAAATCGTTTGCTGAATCTGTACGTGAAGGAGGATATAGAGTACACCAGATAATTGGTGATGTCGGCACAGGCAAGACGGCTACAATGCTACGGTTTGCCCAGAACGTCGTTAGTAAAAAGAAGGAACTGGATATCAGGTATGCATACATAAATCCAAGGCAGCACGGATCAAGCCGACTAATGATTTTCAGGCAGCTAGCATACCAACTTGCGCCCGAATCATATTCTACAAGCTTAAGCGCAGAAGAATTGTTGCTAGAAACGCTTAGGGCGCTTGAGAAAAATGAAAGGCTGGGTATACTGCTGTTTGATGAAATAGATTTTGCACTTAAAAGAAGTAAAGAACCTATTGTTTATAACCTGACTCGCCTGAACGAATCAATGCCATCAGGAAGGATAATGATACCTGTTGTAATCATAAGCTCAAGATCGCTTAAGTTCAGGGATGAACTGGACAGAGCTGAACTGAGCTCCTTGGGAAACAGGATTACAATTTTTGAGCATTACACGCCCAAGCAAGTTTTTGATATCGTTTTAAAGAGGGCCGAAGAATCAATAAGACCATCAGCTTATGACGAAAAAATTATCAAATATATCGCAGATATATCATCGCAGCCACCAGTTTATGGCGACATAAGGTATGCGCTTGATATACTGTTAAATGCAGGTATGCTAGCTGAATCTCAGGGCAGCGACAGAATAACTGTAGAACATATAAGGAAGGTAGTAAGTATCACCAGCCCTTCAATAACTCAGGAAGATCTTACATTGCTTGACACAGGCCTCAAGATTGCATTGCTGTCAGTTGCCAGAGCTCTTAAAGCGGATGGAGAACCTTATACTTCGCTGGACAGGATAGTAGAGATGCAGAAAGAAGTGTGCAAAGAAATCAATGTAAGCGAATATGAATTAAAAGATTTTATCAGATTTTTGCAGGAGCTCGAGGACCGCGGTTTGATTGAGGTAAAAGGAGTAGCAAAAATTGGAATAAGCGGTGCGCCGGTTCAAAACCTGAACGATTTTCTTACTTACCTTATAAAAAGGCTTGATGTAAATGGTGAACAAAACGGCTGAAATTGGTTTGGCAAGCAAAGGGAGGCTCAGGATTATAAGGGAGCTTTGGCTTGCAGGTAAACCTCTTTCTATCTATATGATTGAAAAGAAAACTGGTATCAGAAGAAAGGCTCTTGTTTCTGACTTAAATGCACTGATGTCCATAAATTGGGTAAAAGAGATTGCTGGTAGAATAAAAAAGTATGAATTGAATCTGGAAAGCGAAGAAGTTATGATAATCGTCAAGGCGCTACGTGATATAAATTATATTGAATAAGAGCACAAACAATATTTAACTTACATCCTCACATCATAGGGCTATGCTTTTCCCCTGATCTTTGAATTTTTTTCTTAGTTTGGCATTAACAATGTAACGTTTATCTTTATAAAAAACCTGTTATAAAAGGCTACACAAAGCTTTTAGAAATGGACTTTCTTAACCAAAATAAAATTAAACAGCTTTTTCAGATAACGATTTTTAGCATAGTTCTATGTAATTGGAATCAAGCATTGCTAAAAAGGTTTAGCATTCTTTGGAAATTTTAGAAACTATTTAAAGCAATGTTATCCTTAGATAATCAGATTGGGGTTAAAAAGGACTATTTATGTATTCTTTGTACTTCTTCCTAGTTTTATAAACTTCTACTTTGACAGGAGAAGGTACATGCAAGATCATGACGTTTTAAAGTACTACGATAAGATGAGGTCTCGCGCTAAAAAGATGGTGGACAGGTTCATAAAGCTGGGGCCTGCTTTTATAAAGCTAGGACAGTTGCTGTCTGTGAGAGCTGACGTTCTGCCTCAGCCTTACATGGACGAGTTTTACAGGCTTCAGGACCAGGTGCCGCAGTCTCCTTTTGATCTTATTGAAAAGGAGCTTAACGAAGAGTACGGGGATTACAAAAAAGTGTTCGACAGCTTTGAGCAAAAAGCTGTGAACGCAGCAAGCCTCGGGGAAGTGCACGAGGCAGTCTATAAGGGTAAACCGGTTGTCGTCAAGATCCTGAGGCCAAACGTGAAGAGCATCATAGATGAAGACGTTAGAACAATCAAAGACCTCTTGCCGTTCGCTTCATTAATATTTGGCAGAGTCTTCAGGAATACTCTTGAAACTGTCATAGATCAGTTCTACGAAACTGTTCAGGATGAAATGGACTACAAAAAAGAAGCCGAAAACATGAAGCTCTTGAAAAAGTACCTCGAAAACTACGATTATATAATGGTTCCCGAACTCATTGAGGAGGTTTCGACTAAAAGGGTCATAGTTATGGAAAGGTTGAACGGCATAAAGATCACTGATGTGAGCGAAATAGACAAGGCCGGTTTTGACAGGAAGTCTCTGGCTTACAGGATATCTAGGGTTTACCTGGGAATGGTCCTTAAGATGGAGATATTTCACGCTGACCCTCACCCTGGAAACATTTCTGTTTCAAAAGATGGCAAGATAATAATTTACGATTACGGCATGGTCGGTTCTATGAGTAAGGACCTGCGGGACAAAATGATCTGGCTTTACATGTCTTTAGCTGAAAGGAACCCTAGCGAGATTAGAGAAGCTCTTGTAGAAATAGGAGCTCTTGATCCTTTTGCCAACAGCTACGTAATCGAAAAGGGAATAGAGATGGCGCTCAACGAAATGGAAGGCTTTGAGGTTTCAGAGGCAGACGTCAGGATGCTTATGTACATAGCAAACAGGGTAATTTACAGGTTTCCATTCAGGCTGCCAAAGGACCTTGTGCTTTACCTTAGGATGGGCCTCTTGCTAGACAGCGTCTGCAGGACGCTTGACCCAGATTTTAACTTTTTAAAGGTCCTGCCGAACCTGATGAGAGAAGAAGGGCTTTTCAGGGAGTACTATATATTCAGGGTTAAAAGGCTTTATCAAAGGATCTCAAAGGCAATCGACATAAGCCTCAGGTTGCCTTCTCTCATGCAGGAAAGATACCAGCTTGAAATAAGCAGGGAAAGGGAAAGCAGCACAAAAAACATAGCAGTGGCCGCTGGATTCGTTTTTGGCTTTATAGTTGCAGCTGCCATATTCTTTTTATTCCATTTCTGACATCCTCCCCGCCTTAAAAGGCTATTTCTTCAAGGCTGATCATCGGTTTGTGGTTTACCGCGATCATCCACATCGTTTCATAGCTAGCGGTTACCCACCCCGCTCCGCTCGTCCAGCGATAGACCACGGGCTGTGCCTACAGCCACTTACCCCTATCCTCAACGGACTCGGGGATATGTAGAGCCCTCGTGTGGCATTCCCTTACGGGACACGCTTTAATACGTTTTAAAAGGTTTTAGTAATTTAAATTTTACCCCTCCTCTAGAAGAGGCGAGGCTTTCGTTCATTTTGTAAACTAACTCACCCTTAAGGACTGGGCCTCTGGTAAAAAGATGAAATAACTTCCTTTCAGTTTTCAAGTTTTATTATTTCATCTTTGCTTGCTGAAGTTGGTTTACACTAAAAGCTTATTTATTGCTAAAACATGAAGGTTTACGTTAGAATTGGCCAACCTAGAAGAACTGTATGATCAAACGGTTCAGAAGTCTAAAAAGAGGAAGTTTGAGCAGTCAGTAGACATCATAGTAACGTTTGACAAGAACAGGGTAAAGGCCCAGTCATTTAACGAGGTAGTGTATTTACCAGTTAAGTTCAGGTCTCCGGATGAAATAGTTGTAATAGCAGGAGGAGAAACGGCGCTTCAGGCAAAAAAGCAGAACATCAAGCTTATTGAGCCTGACGCCCTCGACAGATTAGCTAGCAACAAAAGGGAAGCTAAAAAACTGGCTTCAAAGAATTACGCGTTTATAGCTGAGGCTTCTGTGATGCCAAGGGTCGGTAAAGCCCTGGGCCCCATTCTTGCTCCAAGAGGAAAGATGCCTATAGCTATTCCCAACGCCGCTGCTCTTAACGCAGCCTTTGATAGGCTTTTGGGGAGCACTAGGATAAGGGGCAAAAACGTCTTAGGGATTCAGGCAAAGATAGGGGTTGAAAGCATGAAGAAAGAAGACATAATAAAGAACGCTAAAGCCTTACTAGAATACCTTGAGAAAAAACTTCCACCAAAGTCAATAAGCAGAGTTGGGTTTAAGTTGACAATGGGAGAACCGGCAAAGGCGAAGTATGAAGAGGTAGCATAAAAATGATGAGAACTTATCAAAGAAAGAAGGATTATCCATCGAGAAAAAAAGAGCTGATGGAGAAGATCAAAAAGAACCTTGATTCTCATAAAAACGTAGCTGTAGTGAACCTTTACAAGTTAAGGTCGATACAGATAGGCGAGCTCAGGAAAAAGCTTAACGAAAAGGTAGTTTTTCTCGGAATAAAGAACAAGATAGCAGAGAAAGCGATGAAGTCTACAAAGTATGAAAAACTTTCAGAGTTCGTAAACGGACAAAGCTTGCTTATGTTCTTTGACATGGATCCGTTCGAACTGAACCTTATGCTCGAGAAGAACCAGGTCTACCTTCCAGCAAAGGCCGGCGATATCGCTACAGAAGACATTATAGTTCCTGCTGGAAACACGGGTTTACAGGCGGGTCCGGTCCTGAGCGAGTTCAAGGAGCTTAAGATACCCACCAGGATAGAAACTGGAAGCGTTTTTGTTACAAAAGACACAGTCGTTGCAAAGAAAGGCGAAGTTATAAGCGACAAGCTCGCCTCACTGCTTTCAAAGCTCGGCATAAAGCCGATAAGATCAGGCCTTTCTATAAAAGCTGCTTACTTTGAAGGGCTAGTGCTTAAAGGGGAAGACCTGAAGATAGACGTTGAAGCTTACAGAAACCAGGTGATTGAAAGCTATCAGAACGCGTTCAAGCTGGCTTACGTTCTGGAGCTACCGTACCCAGAAACCTTAAGCCTTGTAATAGCTGACAGGTACAGCAAAGCAAAGCGCGTTGCTGTAGAAGCAGGGGTTTATACCGAGGAAACTATTAAGGACATAATCGCTGATCGTGAATCAAAGGCTTCAGCCATCAGGTCTTTAGTCAAGTAATTTGTCAAAAAGCTAACTTTTTTTCTCAGACAGCAACGTTAATTAAAACATCTTTTGATATATTAGAGCTATGTCGAGCATAAGCGGTTTTTACAAGATGAGCGTAGAAGAAAGGAGAGCTTTTCTAAAAAAGCTGGGTTATTTAACAGATGAAGACATTCAGAGCTTAAACTCTGGAGGTCTTGAGATTTCCCTGGCTGACAGGATGATAGAAAACGTAATCGGCCTTATTTCTTATCCGCTCGGCGTCGCAACCAACTTTTTGGTCAACGGGAAGGACGTGCTGGTGCCCATGTCGCTGGAAGAACCTTCAGTGGTTGCGGCTGCAAGCAAAGCTGCTAAGATAGCGAGGAGCGGAGGGGGGTTTACGGCAGAAGCTGACGAACCGGTCATGATCGGAACAATACAGTTCGTTGAAATTAAAGATACAAACGAGGCCTTTCACAGGGTTATGGAACAGAGAGAGAACATAAAGAGGATGGCAAACGAGATGCTTCCAGAAATAATAAAGAAAGCTGGAGGTTTTGAAGGGTTTGACTTAAAGGTCCTTTACACTGATGCAGGAGAGATGCTGGAGCTTTATTTTTACGTTCACGTGCTTGACGCAATGGGCGCAAACACAATAGATACTGTTGCGGAGGGACTCGCACCTTACATAGCAGACCTTGTAAAAGGAAGGTACCTGCTGCGCATCCTTTCAAACTATGCTCTGAAAAGGATGGCAAGAGCCAGAGCAAGGTTCCCGGTTGAGGAGCTCGGAAAAGATGGGGATCGCGTTGCTATGGATCTGATTTATGCTTATAACCTGGCAAAAACGGACGTCTTCAGGGCTGTTACTCACAACAAAGGCATAATGAATGGCATTATAGCTGTTGCAAACGCCATCAACAACGACACCCGAGCTATAGAGGCTGGAGCCCATTCATACGCATCAAGGTCAGGGAAATACCAGCCTTTGACGGATTACATGATCGAAGGAAATTATGTGGTTGGGCAGATCGAGCTCCCGCTGCAGGTTGCAACCGTGGGCGGTTCAGTAGGACTTAACAGGGTTAACAAAATAGCATTAAAGCTCATGGGTAACCCCACTTCAAAGGAGCTTGCAGAGATAATGGCCTCTGTAGGCCTTGCTCAGAACTTTGCCGCGATGCTGGCCCTTGTAACTGAGGGGATTCAGAAGGGGCACATGAAACTGCATGCAAGAAGCTTGGCACTGAGCGCTGGAGCCAGGTTAGAAGAAGTTGACGTTGTGGCTAACAGGATGATAGAGCTCAACAGCATAACCTTTGATACTGCTAAGAAGGTCATAGAAGAGATCAGGAGCAAAGGTTCCGGTAAGCCTTGATAGATTCAAAAAACTTATATCTTTTAATTCCTGTTTGATTGAGGAAGCTCAATGCTGGTTTTCGCATCTGACTATGACAGGACGCTTACGGATCAAAACCTTCAACCGTGCTATAAAGTTATAAATTACATTTCTTCTTTCAGGCCTGAAATCTTCTTTATTGTAGCTTCCGGAAGGAGGCTTGAGTTCCTTCTGGAAAACCTTGAACCTTTTGCAGATGCCTTCGTTGCTGAAAACGGAGCCGTTGTTTATCATGAGAAAAGAAAATACGTTTTCGGAAAAGAATGGAACGAACGCGTCAGAAAAATAATAGATGAAAAAGAAGGGATCTGGTTCGGTGAAGTTCTGCTCTATTCTCTCCTGAGCAGAGAGGGAGAAATCAGGGATGCGCTAACCGGAAAAATAAATTACAGGATAGAGAGGAATAAAGATTCGATCATGGTGATGCCAGAATACATAAACAAAAATTTCGGTGTGCTGAATCTGCTAAGATCCCTTGGATCTGAAAACTTAACTCTTGCGGCTATTGGAGACGATTATAATGACATAAGCATAATTGAAGCTTCTGACATTAAGCTTGCCCTGCAGAACTCTATACCTCAGATAAAAGCGTTTTCAGATTTTGTGTCGGTACAGCCTTATTGTGAAGGAACACTTGAGGCTTTTGAATACCTTTTACAAAAACTTAAAATCTTAGGGAATAGATTTTGAATCATAATGAGCTTTTACCTTTTAGATTCAGACCCTGGCATAGATGATGCTTGCGCCATCATTCTTGCAGATAACTATTTTGGAAACAGTTTTTTAGCTTTAACAACTGTTGCAGGAAACGTCAGCGTAGATAAAACCACGATAAACGCGCTCAGGCTTAAAGAAGCTTTTAACTTTAGCTTTAAAGTTTATAGAGGAGCTTCAAGGCCTTTAATAAAAAGGTTTGTTGATGCTTCTGAAGTTCACGGTCAGGACGGCCTCGGAGATGCTGGTCTTCCTTTACCAAAGATAAAAGAAGAACAAATGAGCGCGGCAGAAGCCATAATCAGGTTAGCTAAAAGCGGTAACCTATCATTGATAGCTACAGGACCCTTAACCAATCTTGCTTTAGCGCTAATCCTTGAGCCTGAACTCCCGAACATGATCAAAGATCTTACAGTAATGGGCGGAGCTTTCAGGTTAACAGAGTTCGGTAAAGGCAACGTTACAGCCTTTTCAGAATTCAATTTTTACGAAGACCCTGAAGCTGCTAGCTTGGTATTCGGATCTTTTAAAAAAGTAAACGTTGTACCTTTGGACCTGACGATGAACCCTTTTTTCTGGTTCAAAAGACCCGATCTTAACAGCTTTCCACAAAGCAGAAAGTCTTTGTTTATTAAGATGATCACACACAACTTTTTGCAGAAGTACAGCGTTCTTGTGTTGCATGATGCGATAGCTGTTGATGTGCATAGTAACAGGGAAGAGTACGAATTCAAACAGGGTCATGTAAGGATTTTAACTAAACCAGGAACCATGAGGGGTGCATCTTTCCTGGAATTCAGCAAAGATTTCCTTCATAGGATATATTTCAAACCAATAAACGGAAACCGGTTTAGAGAGAGGTTTTTGGAATCTCTTTATTAAAAAATATTTTATGGACTTATTTCCAGAAAACCGTCGGCTGAAACGGAAACGTTGTAAGTCTTCAATGGAATCTTGAGTCTTTCGGATTCACATGGGACTTCAGGTTTAACGACAGGCTTTTCTATAAGTTCTCCTGTTCTTACATCGTACTTGGCGCCGTGTGCAGGGCAGACTGCTGTGGTTCCGTTTACTTCGCTTAATAAAGCACAACCCATATGCGCGCATATTGCTTCCATAGCGTAGAATTTTCCCTCGTTCTTAACTATCAGAAGCGGTTTTGAGTTATACCAGATCAAAAGCGAGCTCCTTTTCTCAAAAACCATGGAGTGTATTTTAACTTTCATGCAGTTAATTTACTTTAACCGTTATTTATGCCCTTCTGTTTTATAAAAGTGAACTACCTATGTTTTTAGCCGACATAAAAGTTATTAATTTATTTACTTTACCTTTTAGCATTGTTAAAGAAACGAATACTGGTTTCTGCACTGGTAATAATGCTTTTCAATTCAGTTTACCAGTATTCATGGAACGTCTTCGCAATGTACCTGGCAAAATATTATGGTTTATCGGTCATGATAACGGAAGTCATGTTCTTTATTTTTGTTTTTATGAGCACTTTTCTTCAAATTTTAGGAGGTTATATATCTGATATAAAAGGCCCGAGGTCAATTGGCTTGATAGCGGCTGTCTTCTCTGCCGCAGGTTACATAGCATTTATGAAAGACATAAATCTGCTTTTTAGGTTCCTGCTCTGGGCCGGAGGCTCCGCGGGCGAAGGGATACTTTACGGTATAGCTACAAACTCAGCTTTAAAATGGCACAAGGACAACAGAGGTCTTGCTGTTGGCATCGTCTCTCTTGGTTTCGGAGCTGGCGCAACGATCTTCAACCCTGTGTTTCTGGGCATTCACAGCCTTCAGGAGATAAGCGTCATAATGTTTTTTCTTGAAATCATAATTTTGCCTCTCCTTGTAATGAACCTTTCATACCCAGAAAAACTCAGCGGAAAAAGACCTCGTGAAGCAGTCTTTACTTTGTCATTTCTGCTGATTTATCTCTCATATTCCCTTGGGGCTGTTCCTTTGATTTCTCTCTCATCAAGCCTCTTTATTTTGAGGAGCGGTTACTCCCTGCTGATAGCAATAATCACTTTTCCTTTAATGAGCGGTCTCGGAAGGCCATTTATGGGTAGATTTTCTGACATGATCGGGAGGGTAAAGACTATTTTTATATCCTTGAGCATACTGATACTGGCAGGAATATTAGGAGCTTTTAACGTGCCCCTGTTGCCTGAAATACTCATAGGCTTCCTCGGGGGCTCTTTGATCCCGCTGTTTTTTGCGCTTGTAGGAGATTATATGGGAGAAGCTTACTCCGCTTCTCTTACCAGCATACTTTATACGGGAAAAAATTTAGGTGGCGTCATAGGAAGTATAGGCATAGGATACGTATCAGAAAAAAGCGTATTTTATGGATGGTCCCTAATGGTACTTTCTTCTGTATTATCCTTGCTTTTTCTCTTCATTTTATATAATCTTAATAGTAAAGAGAAGGCTTAGATATTTTTTATTATAAAATATAAATGTTTCTGTTCAAAACTTGTTAAAATTCTGGTTAATAAAAAACAAAAACAAGCAATGATTTCAAAATTATGAAACATAAGATTTATATACTAAGTAAATTTATATATTATCTGATAAAATGTTTGCTCAAATACTCAATCCATTCAGTAACCTCGTTGTCTCCATGCTTGTAGCTCTGATACCTATCATAGTGATCTTTGTCATGCTGGCAGGTTTAAGGATATCAGCGTGGATAACAGCTATAGTAACTTCAATAATTACTTACATATTGGCCGTTGCTTTCTGGCACGCCCCAGCTCAAGCCACGCTTTTAGCTTACATTTATGGCGCTGCAACTGGTTTCTGGGCTGTTGACTAGATAGTGATTTGGGGTATAATCATACTGAATACGATGATAGCTGCCGGCGCAATGGATAGATTCAAAGAATGGCTTGTTCATTCTGCTACCGCAGATGTAAGGATTCAGGCTGTGCTGATAGCGTGGTCATTCGGTGCTCTGCTCGAAGGGCTGGTAGGATTCGGTTACCCATGGGCGTTTGTTGCGCCAATACTAATGAGCCTTGGAGTTGTTGATATAGAAGCTATAAGGGTTGCAGCTCTTGCAAACAACGCACCGGTATCATATGGGGCTCTGGGAATTCCGATAATAATCCTTGCAGCAGTTACAGGCCTTCCACTGATGCATGTCTCGGCAGCAGTTGGTAGAGTTGTGGCTTTGCTAGCTCTTGCACCCCCTTGGATACTGATCTACCTTGTTTCTGGAAAAGAAGGGGTAAAAGAAGTATGGCCTCTTGCGATCGTCGGTTCTCTTTCATACATACTAGGCCAATTCCCCGTGTCAAACTATGTAGGTCCTTATCTACCTGACATAGCTGGTTCTCTTGTATCTTTCATAGTGATACTAATTTTCCTCAGGTACTGGAAACCCAAAAACATCAGGGGGTTTGGCGGGAAAATATTAGATCCTTCAAAAATGAATTCAGATTCGGGAAAAAAGTTCACAGCTTCAGAAGTAGCTGAGCTCTTCATGCCTTTTATAGTTTTGATAATCGTCGTTGTACTCGGTACAGGACCATGGTCTCCGCTTCCCGCTTATAAACCGTTTATAGGTGCTGTGAAGACGATCTCATCGATAACCCATAAAACAATGGCTGTAGCTTTTGAATTCTCTCCATTTGTCGGAGGAACTTTCATTCTAATCTCATGGATTATAATTATGGCAATACTGAGGCCGCCAAGGGACAAGTTCGCCAATGCTATGAAAGCATCTTTAAATCAGCTCTGGGGCGCCGTTTTAACTGGTATATTTATGGTAGCTTTGGCTGACACGTTCAACTATTCTGGAATGGCGGCAACTTTAGCATATTCTTTCTCAAAGGTAGGCCTCGTTTTCATTGTACTTGCGCCAATATTAGGTTGGATAGGTGTGGCACTTTCAGGAAGCAACACGTCAACCAACGCAATGTTCGGGTATTTACAGTATTCCGTCGGGGTAATACTGGGTCTGCCGCCGTATCTGCTACCATCGCTGAATTCTGTTGGCGCTGAAATCGGAAAACCGGTAGCTCCTCAGACAGCCAGCGTTGGGGTATCTACATCAAAATACTTAAGGAAAGAAGGGGAAGTAATAAGGCACAACATGGGCTGGACTCTGGTAATCCTGATCTACCTCATAATAATAGGACTGATATACGCATTCCTGCTACCTGGAGCAATGAGATTCTAGAAAATTTTAAGCTAATTTTTTATTTTAAGCTATTTCTAATGCGTCCTTAACCTCTGCTCTGTTAAGTCTCGAAAGGTTAGATAAGCATATAGGGCACCAAACAAGAACCTTGTTCTTCCCAGTTTTCAGAAGCTTGTCCATCCTCAGCTTTGCTATTTCAGTTGCTAACCTTGGAGAAACGAACTCGATAGGACCTCCGCAGCATCCCATTTCTTTTCCAGATTCTTCAGGCTTAACCGCGTTGCTCGTAAGCTGCATGTTCAAATACCTTACAAGATAGCAAGACTCGTGGTCAACAAAGTCAGCCGCATTTTCAATTCTTAGAAATTCAGAATAATGGTGAACTTCCGCTTTAAACGTTGGATCAGCTTTCTTATAAAGAACCTTAACTGCGTATGTGGTGTGCGGGTCGAGCGTAATCAGCTTTTTTGTCATGATACGGGCATAATCGTTAAAATACTGGCTTCCTAGATCGTGAAATATTACTCCTGAATAGTAATCTATTGAAAAATCATAACCAACGTCAATACCTATCTCCTTCAGTTTTGAATAAGCTCTCTTAACTATGTTTTGATACCTTTCTTTTACATGTTTTTTGGGTTTTAAAAAGCTCCACACTGAATCAAAATGTATGTAAAGCGAAAAAAGGAACTCTTCGATGTTCTCAACTTTCTCCAGCATGTCCCTTATTGTATCAAGGTAGGGAGTGACCTGATAAAGCTGCCCCGTATAAAGCAAATATTCGTGATCGGGGTCATCTTCAATAATTTTTTCCCTGGGAATCTTTGCTGGCATTAAATCTTTTAGAGACTCTTTAGCTAAATGGTCTATAAATTCATAAATATCCATGGCTATAAGAGCGCCGCCTTAGCACAGGCTTCGTCCTGATCGGGTGAACCACCGCTTACGCCTATGCCACCTGCTATAGCTCCGTTCTTAATAATCGGCAAACCTCCCTGTCTGCCTATAACCTTTCCATCATACTTTAACGACAGGCTGAATAGCAAAGACTGAGCTTCAGAAAAATTTCTACCAACGGCTCCAGAATCTGAGTGCTTCTCCCCGAGAAGCCTGAAAGCAACAGCTGTAAATGCTTTTCCCATAGCGAGGTCCGGAGTTATCCAGGCCGCATCGTCCATCTTTTCAAGCAATACGAGGTGACCGTTTACGTCGTACACAGCTACGCTTACTTTTATACCAATTTCTTTTGCTTTTTCTATGGCCTTTTCAGCCATCCTTTTGGCTTCTTCAAGAGTTATATTTTCTGTCATATTTCTATTTAATTGATCTAAATATATAACTTTTTAGAATAGCTATTGGTGACTTAATTATACGTTTGTCTTATAAAAAATTTTTGTGTTTTAAAAATGAACGTTTTAAACGCATAATTATTACGTTTGTAAAAATTTATATTCTAACATTTTGTATAATCGTTCAATAGAAGCCCAAAATCAGTGGATATCTGAGTTAAGGTCTATCGTGGGCCCTGAAAACGTTTTTCTTGATGAAGCAAGCAAGTACCTTTTCCAGCAGGGAGCTGTGGATGCATTTAAAAGAAAGCCTGAAGTTGTAGTTCACATAACAAAAAGGGAGCTTGTCCCAGAAGTTGTTAAAGTTGCTTATAAATATGGAGTCCCCATAGTTCCGAGGGGTTCCGGTTCAAGCGTCACGGGCGCGGTTGTCCCTGCCCGTGGTGGCATAGTTCTCGATTTGAGAGCTCTTAATCAGATAAAGGTTGATGTTGACAACGGAATCGTTGAAGCTGAGGTTGGAGCTACAGTTCTAGATGTGGATACAGAATGCAGAAAACATGGGTTCTTCTTCCCACCAGATCCTGCGAGCAGCAGGGTTGCAACCATAGGAGGAGCTCTGGCTGAAAATTCTGGAGGAATGAGGGGTGCCAGGTACGGCGTAATGAGGGACTGGGTTTTAAAGGTTGAAGCCGTGCTTTCTGATGGTACGTTAACGTACTTTGGGGAGAGCACTTACAAGAACAGGGCCGGTTATGACCTCCTTGGATTGGTCGTCGGAAGCGAAGGCACTTTAGCCATAATAACAAAGGCATGGCTGAAGATGATGCCTCTGCCCGAGAAGATAATAAGGGTCGCAGGCTTCTTCAACACTCTTGACGATGCAGGCGAAACAATCTTCAGGATAAGGAGAGAAGGCGTTAATCCTTTGATCTTGGAGTTTGCTGACAAACAGGGTATTGAAGCCGCAAACAAAGTCAGGGGTTACAACTATCCAGCTCTTGACGGAGGCATGGTGCTAGTGGACGTTGACGGACATGCAGAGGGCCTAGAAAAAGTTGCTGAAAGAGTTGTTAAGATAATGAACGAAAACCACGCTGCGCAGATAATAAAGGCTGACGATCCTCAGAAAATGAACGAGCTTTTGGATGTCAGAGCTGTTGCATTTACAGCTCCAGGACACCTCTATCCAGGTTTTATCGATGGGGACATCGCTGTGCCCCTTTCAAAGATAAAGGACGCGCTTAGAGGTGTTGATGAAATAAGAAAGAAGTATAACGTCTTTATAGCAACCGTCGGTCACGCCGGGGACGGAAACCTTCACCCTAACATCGGAGCTGACATGAACAACAAAGAGGAGTGGGAAAGGGCAGAAAAAGCCGCGAGAGAGATCAACGAACTGGCCATAAAGCTCGGTGGCACGATCACAGCTGAGCACGGGATTGGAAAGCTGAAAGAAGACATGCTGCTGGAACAGTTTAAGGTAAGAAACCAGATGCCAGTTTACAGGTTCATGAAAGAAATAAAGAAGTTATTTGATCCTAAGAACATTCTGAACCCAGATAAATATGCGCTAGGTGAAGAATGGAATGAGTGAGAAACATAGAGAAATATTTGTGGTCCTCAACTTCACTAAGGAAACTATACTAAAGTACGGTAACCCTGTAGGAGTGCCCCAAGAAGAGCTTTCTCAGTGGAGCAAAGGCCTTAACCTTAAAGAAAAAGGTGATACGATTTTCTATACTGGAATGTACTCTTACATGGGTTATGCTGAAACCGCCTTGCTCCTTGAATATACCGCAAAAAAAGAAGGAATGAGCATAGCCCAGATGCTGGACATGGCAAAGAAAGCAAAGTACCTCGGTTACAAGAGCACGATGAAGGACGTGATAAAGCTGCTGAAATCTCCAATGAGCTCTCTTGGCAAGCTGCTGGGCGTATCTTCGGAGACTCTTTCAAAGTTAAGGTCTATAGCCGAAGAAAACGATAGAAGGAACGAATACTACTGGAGAGTTCTGAGAAAGGGGGTTCAGGTGCTCCAGAGAAGCGGCATAGACATAGCTTATCTCGGAAAAAAAGAACCTGATTCGGGAGTTGCGCTTCACACTTTTGGTTTGCTCGAAGATTTTTCAGAAGTTGCAAACGACGTTTACAAAAAGCTGAAAGAATATGGAGTTAAAAGCATAATAACCATGGACCCTATAACGGCAACAGTTTTCAAGAAGTTCTATCCGCAATTTGTCCAAGGTTTCGACATTGATGTAAAACACGTTACAGAAGTCCTAAAGCCAGAAGGTCAGAAAGAGCAAAAAGATAAAGTTGTGTACCATGATCCATGTTATTTGGCAAGGTATCTGAGAATTACTGAAGAACCAAGGAACCTTATTTCTTCATTTGGCTACAAAGTTATTGACCCACCTAACAACAGGCTCAGGACCAGGTGCGATGGTGGAGGAGTTGAATATACAGACCCCGAAGCAGCAGTTAAGACAGCAAAGATCCGTCTGGATGAGCTCCTCGCAACGGGCACGAACAACATAGTTACTTCATGCCCCGCATGCGATATGATGTTCAGGGCTGCTGGATATGTATCTAACGCTAATTTCAAGCTTTACGACCTAGTGGAGGTTCTATGATAAAAATGAACTCAGAAGAAATACTGAAACAGGTAACTCAGAAGTGCATAAGATGTGGATTCTGCGTTTATTCGTGCCCTAGCTGGAGCGTCCACGGTATGAATGAATACTATAGTCCTCGTGGAAGGGTAACGCTTATCAAAGCTATGGTTAACGATCCAAACTTTAAAATCGAGGAGGCTGTTGACTCAATATACACTTGCAACACCTGCAGAAGGTGTTACATAGAGTGCCCTACCGGCGTTGATGTTGGGGAGCTTTCTGTTTATGCAAGAGATTATATAGCGAAAAAGCTAAACGCTGTAAAGTAATTTTTAAACTTCTTTTGCCTTTATTTTCCTTATCAGCTCAGGTATATCTATATTCATCGGGCAGACTTCCTTGCATTTCCCACATTCAAGGCAGAACGCAGCCAGCGATCTTGCTGTTTCTTTTGAATTTGTTATTGCAGTCCAAGGGATCCCGATCGCTGCTGTGTATATGTACCCCCAGGCTCCGTCGACTACCTGAAAGACCGGACAGGCAAATTGACACGCTCCGCACTTTATGCAGAACAAAGTTTCTTTAAGGTCATCGCTTCTTATTCGTCCGTTATCAAGAAGTATTAGATGTATCTCTTTTGGTCCATAAAAATCATAAGGCCCGTTTATTATGTGCACATAAGTAGTGTATTCAAAACCGCTGAATATTGCCTGTGTTGTGACGGCCTTTATAGCATCCAGCAACGTTGGGTAAATCTTTTCTACAGAAGTTATCACAATAAGCTTATCGGGCAGCGTTGATGTCAGCGCTCCGTTACCTTCATTTGTTATAAAAATTATAGAACCGGTATCAGCTGAGAGAGCGTTAGCCCCAACCATACCGAAGTCGGCAGAGAAGAATATCTTTCTCATGAACTTCCTTACGCCAAGGACCATCGAATTTACGTCGTTCAGCTTTTCCCCGACAACTGGCTCAAGCAGCTTTCTGGCCCTTTCTTCGCTCATGTTAACGGCAGGCGTCACCATATGTGCTGGCTTTTCGTTTGCGAGCTGTATCAGGAACTCACCAAGGTCGGTTTCGTATATCTTGATTCCGTGGCTTTCCATGAACTGCCTGAGCTCTATCTCCTCCCCGACCATGCTTTTGCTTTTAACTACGGTGCTCCCTGGTTTTATTATTTCAGCGATTATGTTCTTCAGATCCTGCGGCGTTCTTGCAAAGTAAAAGTGTTTGTTTTCCCCTTCGAACGCTTTTCTGAACTTTTCGACTGAAGAGTTAACATCATACAGCATTGTTGTCTTTGCGTTTTTTACGTCTTTAGCCCAGTCCATGGAGTACTTGTGCGTTGCTATTGCATGCCTTCTCTTTTTTAACTCGTCTTTTGTTGCGGCTTCTGATCCCTTTCTCAGGTCCTCCTTTTTTAACGCGTTAAGTATCTTTTTATGAACCTGTTTGTAGCTCATTTATTTCACCAGCAACAAATATGCGTCCTTTGGTCCATGTGATGGCCTAACTATCTTGTTTTCGATATCCCCTGTCCTGCTGGGTCCGTTAACTATCTGTATCGTAGCAGGCATCTTGCCATATTTTTTGATCATGTTGCCTATAGCTTCAGGTACAGTATCAAAAATAGTACTTTCCTCAGCAACAGCTATAAATATCTCAGGCAAAAAAGCAACAAAACTTTTTGTACCGTCAAAATCGAAGAGCACTATCGAACCAGATTCAGCGGCTATAGCGTCAGGCTCAAGAATTCCAACGTCTACATCAAAGAGTTCTTTTTTAGCGTCTGTAACCGAACCATTCTCAAGCTTGATAATCGTTTCTAACTCGAGCTTTTTTACAAGATCTTCATATTCTACCCTTATGTTTGTATAAACCAAGGACCTTTTTCCTTTTATGATGCTTAGGAGCGTGTCCCGTAAAGCTTTCCTTTCAACAACATAAAAGTAACCCCCATGGTTCTGAAACATTTTATTTAAAGCCTCGATTTTATCCTCGATAAAAAGGTCACTGACCTTCCAATCGTAAGAGTTTAGTTTCTCTATTTTGTCTTCCACATTATTTGTTATCAGAACTGTTTTATAGCTTTTTAATTAAAAAGTTAAACGCTTGGCAAATCTGTTTTTTGTGCTTAAAGGTTTATATATTATCCACGTTTTAATTTAACTTAAAATGGAAAGAGTAAAACTTTCTAATAAACTAGTTCAAAAATATTCTGAGCTTTTTGGCGAAAAAACTGTAAACGGTAAAAAACTTGTTGTAGAAGACGTTATAGCCCAAGTCTACGATGAAGTCAGGGACCTCTGGGAAGCCGCACTAAAAAAGAGGAGAGAACTTCTTGACTCTCCGCTCAAAGTAAGGGAAAAATATTCAATACCAAAATGGGACGAAATTTATGAGGATCCAGTTACTGGGGAAAAGAGAACTTACAGGGAAATAGTTCAGGGGCTGATCGACAATTTTCTGGGAAAGAACACTCCGCTTTCATGGCGTTTGAACGATCTGGTATCGATACCGGATTACGCTCATCCGCTTAAGAACCCTGGACTTGAAATAACAGGTCCCTGGAACCCTCCAGACATGGCAATAAAACAGATAAACGCTGACGTTGCGGCTACTATGGGACCTGATGACGAAGATGCGGCCCCTCCAGACTATATACCTTACAGCAGCAGAGATAGATCTTCAATAGGTCTCTTTGAATCTAGGTTAAACGAAAAGAAGATACTTGCAGGTCAGCTGCTTGAAGTCAAGATGGAGAAAAAGGGCCAGCTTAGAGTTTACAAAATGCAGAAACCCATGGAAAAATGGCCCGCGAGCTTTCACAGGATACCCGGAATCCATCTTTTAACTTTTAATGTTAAAATAGACGGAAAGCCAGCTCCTTCCTTTATAGTTGATATGGTGATACACGCGTTAAATGATTTTGACTCTCTAAATAAAGCTGGAAGGATGGTGTTATTCTACCTACCAAAGACTCAAACCCCGGAGGAAGCTTTCATGATAGCAAAAGCAATCTGGAAGTTAGAGAGGCTGATGGGCGCTGAAAAGCCAGGAAGCCTCATTAAATTCAAGGCTCTTTATGAAGAGGGCAACGCTGGAAGGCATTTCCCTGCGATAATGTGGACCTGGAGGTACTGGTTAATAGGGGCAAATGTAGGAAGGTGGGACTATACGGCAAGCCTAATCGAGATGTGGAAGAATGAGAAGATTCTTCCAGACCCTCAGAATGGCTCTCGCATGGGAATGGTTTCGCCTCATATGATGGCTTATCAAAGGTACAACGCTTTGTTAAACGTGATGGCAGGCATAAAGAATGGCGAGCTGGAGAACGGTGCACCTATAGGTGGAATGGCCGCTGTGATGCTCTATCAGAAATCTGACGCTTATGGTAGGCACAGGCACAATGCCGTAACGCTAAGAGCAATGAAGCTTGATAAATTAAGGGAGAGATTGATAGGCCTTATCTTTGTTCCTGAAGAAGACGTGTCCGGTAAAAAAATAACGCTAGAGGATGTTATAAAAGGAACGGTAAAAGGAAAGCTTTACGATGCGTACAGACAGAGCTGGGTGGCATCTCCTGATGATCAGTACGTTGCGGCAGGGAACGGGCCTTTAAGAGCTGATGTATCAGAATTGCAAAAAATGCTAGACGCGCCTGTTGTTTGGGAAGAACAGAACGGTGAAAAGATTGCTCCGAAGGTTGAGAGCGGACTAACAGAAGACGAAAAGAAGCTCCTGTACAGCCTTGGACTTGTAGATGAAAACGGCAAAATAACTCCGTGGATAGTGACAAGGGACATGTTAGAAACGCCCGAAAAGTTCATTTCGTCAGAAAAACTTTGGAGGGGGAAAGATCTCTGGAACAGCCTTTATGATATAGCGGAAGGAGACGTGACTGTCGAAAACATACAGCACGCGTTTTACATGGCAGCAAACTATGGCTTTCAGGTACTTAACGGAAACCTTGCTGCAGCAATAGACGATTATAAAGCCTTCGCGAACAGACTCGTAAGATTTATGAACGACCTTGCTACTTACAGGATATTTGTTTCTTGGCTCTGGACACTGGCTAATAACGGCGCAAAAGTTACAAAGGATGGGTTTATAAAAGGACCGAAGCTTACAAAGGACGGCGTAATCCCAGATGAAAATGTGTACCAAATAAAAGCTGGAACAACGTTTGATAAGCAGATGTTTGAAAAAATTTGGGAGCAGCATTATAAATGGACGGCAGAATTCTATAGAGATTACGACAGGCTAGTGGCTTATAGGTTAGCAATAATTAAGATAGGCTTAGAAGGGGGCAAAACATATGAAGAAGTCATACAAAAGCTCGATGAAGTTTTAAAAGAAATCGTTCTTTATAATGTACTTGACGAAGACGCCGTTAAAAATATAGCAAGCCTGCTTAATGTTCAGTATACTGACAGTATGCTAAAAGTAATCAAGAATATTAAAGCAGTACAAGATTCTGTCTCAAAAGCTTATGGCAAAGAGCCAACATATGAGAAAAAGATTACTCTGAACGAAGCGGCTAGAAACATATCTAGAAAACTTGGGCTCAAGTACCAGCAAACGTTAGAAATAATAAAAGCGAACGAGCCTATGTTTGACCGCAGGGAAGCTCCTGTAATAATGGACATCCTTAAAAGACAGATATTCTCTCCCAAATATATTCAGCATAGCGCTAGGGTTCTTTTCTCTTTGGCCGATAAAGATACAGAAAAAAGACGAAAGCTTCTTGACGCAATATATTACTTGGATAAGAACCTGAACCCGGTTTATAGGGATAAAGATGGAAACCCATCCAGGGACGAGTTAGTAAAGGCCGTAAAGAGAAGGAAAATATCAAGAGATATTCTGCAGATTCACGATTATATCTATGATTTCTTTTAAAAAAAGACTGATTTTTTATTTATAAATCGCTTTATTAACGTATTTTGAATCATAATTTATATAAGACCGTTACATCAATTAATGATAATGGACATTACAGGTGAGCTTGCAAAGATAGTGGGCAGAGAATATGTTTTGACAAAGTACGAGGATATTGTTCCATACGTTAAGGATGCATCATACATCGAAGGAGAAAAACCTATAGCGGTTGTTATCCCGGGGAACGCTTCTGAGGTTTCTAAGGTTCTGAAGCTTTGCTACGAAAATAACGTGCCAGTATATGTAAGAGGAGGGGGTACGTCGTTAACTGGTTCATCTGTGCCTGAAGGCGGCATAGTTATGAGCATGCTTAGGTTTGACAGAATACTTGAAGTAAACCTAAAAGATAGATATGTAATTGTGGAAGCTGGTGTCAGGGTTGGAGAGCTTAATTCCTATTTAGAAAAATATGGATACATGTATCCACCAGATCCAGCAAGCGATATAGCAGCGACCGTAGGCGGATCGATAAACACCAACGCGGGAGGTGTAAGAGGAGCTAGATATGGAGCAACTAAGGAATGGGTGTTAGGCCTAGAAGTAGTTCTTCCTGATGGCACGATTACCCAGTTTGGCGAAAAGACTCTTAAAAGGTCAGAAGGTTATGACCTTACCGCTTTGATGATAGGCAGCGAGGGCACTTTGGGCGTTATAACCAAAGCAATTTTGAAAATAGCTCCATTACCGAAAAGAGAAGCCATGTTTCTCGCTTTCTATGATAGCTATAAAAGATTTGGAGATGTAATAGGCACGCTTAATGAAAGAGGACTTATACCGCTCACAGCTGAGTTTTTAGATGAGGTTTCAATGAATGCAGTAAAGGGCTATGGCATACCATATCCGGATAATGCGAAGGCACTACTGATTATAATAACTTCAGAGGAAAGCGAACAAGTGTTAAAAGCACTTAACGAAACGTCACCAATCGAATTAAGAACCATAAAGGATAAAAAAGAGATGGACAATGCGTTAAAGCTCAGGAAAGGTTTATACTCCTCTTTACTTTTAGAGAGAGAAAACCCTGAGCAAAGAGTTATTATAGGGGATATAGTTGTCCCTCCATCAAAAATTTCAGAAACTGTCGACGAAATATATAATGCAGCTAAATCGAGCGGTTTAAAAATTGCTGTATTTGGACATATAGGCGATGGTAACGTCCACATAAACATCTTCGCCGGCCCTAACGATTTGGATAAAGCAAAAGAGTTGCTGCTTGAAACAGGGATGATAGCAGTAAAACATGACGGCTGCGTTTCAGCAGAACACGGAATAGGTTTAGAGAAAAAAGAGCTTCTCTTAAAAGAGTTTGCTTACAGGAACAACCGGATAAACCTTGAACTTATGAAAAAGATCAAGAACGTATTTGATCCAAAGAAGATACTCAACCGGGGAAAGCTAATTGAGTGACGTTGTAAGAGCTCTCTCTTCAGAAGCATTAAACTGCATTAACTGCGGCTTCTGTGAAGCAGTATGTCCTACAATACCCGCTTTTGATTACAGAACGTCAATGGGCGCAAGGGGGAGAATAAACTTAGCCAAAGAGTTTTTGAGCGGTAACCATAGCCTTAACTTTAGAGATCCTTTTGAATCTTGCCTTGACTGTTATGCTTGTTTTCAGGTATGCCCAGCGCATGTGAATTCTGGAGTTGTCAGCGAGCTTATGAAACAGGCCATAGCGGAGGGTCAAATAGAGGACCAGAAGCACCAGGTAGCCGAGATGATAACCGAAATTATATTAGAATACAAAGACCCTTTAGGTTTGAAAAAAGAATTAACCGAATGGTCAAAAGGCCTTGAATTTGAAAATTCATACGAAACTATACTCTATACTGGGCACATGTATCAGCTCATGGCTTACAACAAAAAACTTAGCGAAATGCTGAAATCAATAGGAGAGCTTTACAGATTCTTGACCCCTTTACTTTCATCTTTAGGCAACCCTTCTTTTATTTTCTCAAAGTTTTACGATAAAAAGATTAAAGAAAGGTCAGAAAGTCAACTCAAGAACATTTACTTTCTCTTAAAAAAAGCAGGCGTCAAATTTTCTTATCTAGGAGCGGAAGAACCATATCCAGGTACGCTGATGATAGATATGGGTTATGTGAATGAGTTTAAACAATACGCTCAGTGGGTTACTGATTTGTTTCATAAAAAAGGTGTAAAGAACATAATTACAGTTGACCCTCACACTTACGACGTTTTACTCAACAAGTATACAAAATATGTAAAAGGCTTTGATTTTAACGTAACATTTTACCTTGACCATCTGAGCACGCTAAAATTCTCAAGATTAGATAAAAAAGTAACTTATCATGAACCGTGTCACCTTGTAAGACATACCGATCATAACTTGCCGAAAGGTTTTATTGAAAGCATTGCAAATCTAATACTACCCATACATAATGGAAAAAACACGTACTGTTGTGGCGGACCTATTGAAGCTTTTTATCCTAAAGCTTCTGAAAAGATTTCAGATAAAAGGTTTAAAGAACTCAAGCAGACAAAAGCGGAAATCATTATTACTTCATGTCCAATATGTTTTGTTAACCTTTATAAAGATGAATCAGTTATGGATATAAACGAGCTTTTAACTTTTTTGGGTTAAGGGGCGAAAGACCCCCTCCGTGAGGTGTAAATAGCCCCTTACAAAAATTTTTTATATAAAGAAATTTTATATTATTAATGCCCAAATGGGCTTTGCCTGTGGAACGCAGGCGAGACGCCCAGGGATGAAAACGCCTCTGCGATGGTGGAATACTTGAAAAGTATTCCACGCGTAAGCGTTTCGATGAACTGGGAAGCCCTGTCCGTAAGGTCAGGGCAGTTCACCGTGTCAACAGATGTACCCCCTGATGTTTATGCTCTTATGGAGCTCTATCCTCAAGCTAGAGCCTACAGGCCAGGAATAGAATACCTTCCTTATCCGGCAGTTCCGAGCTCAACTCAGGGAGAAAAAGAAAAAAAGTAATGTCTTAAATTATATTTGATCCTGTTTTTTAAGAAGTTCAGAATACCAATCTGGAACTTTGAATTCTCCAACAACTCTTTCATATGAGTATGGTTTTATATCAAGTATCGGCGTTTCGTTAAAGAGGTCAAGCCCTTTTACCGTGATGACATTTTTATCTATTTTAATTATCTCTGCTATGCTCAGCCCTATGGGGTTTGGTCTGGCCGGCGAATCGATAGCAAAAACTCCAACTTCTGGAAGCTCTTCTATCTTTAATCCGTACTTGGTTAACCTCCTCGGCTTAACCTTAAGCACGCCAATCTCAAAATTCCTCAGTTTGTTTAAATATGAAATAACCAAAAGATGCGAATAACCCTCAAGACCCTGTAAACCTTCTGTGTACTCCTCTTTTATTATTATCTTTGAGATGACATTTTCGCTCGCTTTTCTTATATCTTCATCCCCCTTCTCAGTTTTTACATATCCTATTGGCTCAAAACATATGTTCATGTGTAAAATCTTTTACAAACAGCCATAAATTTAAATTTATACACTTTTTAATGTATTAACTAGAGAAGGTCTATAATGTTCAGGTCTTCATTGCCGCTTATAGTTGAGCTCTCGAAGAACGATCCTGAGCTTGCATCAGCTTCGCAGGAGGGAGGTGCTGACGCTGTTCTTGTTCAGATTCTATCTCAGAAACAAAATTATATAATGGGATCACTTGATGATGAATCAGAAAACATAAAAAGCGTGCTAGAAAAAGTAACCGTAAAAAAAGGAATTCTCCTCGGTGATGTAAGAGGCGTAAACAGGGAAGAATGGGTTCAGATAAAAAGCTTAAACTTTGATTTTATAGTGGTCTACCCTTCTACAGCGCCAATATTTTTGCTGGAATCAGGAGTTCCGATATTTATAAATATACAGCCCGGTTTACCTATGGAATATTACAGAGCGCTAAGCCACTTACCTTCGGTAGAAGGTTTCATCTATGGACCCTCAACACAGAACAGGCTTGAACCTTCGTTCAATTTTGTCGACCTCGCAGTGCTCGAGCTTCTTTCATCAAGTTTGTCAAAGCCAGTTTATTTCAGATCACTTAATGAACTCAGAAATGATGAAGTAATGCTTTTGATAAAGAGGGGAGCTTCAGGAATAATCATCGATCCCTATTCAATAGGGATCATGGATCCCAATGATATAAAAGAAGCCGTCAGTGGTTATAAGAAAATAATAGATCAAAGCGGATATAAATTCTGGATGTAAACCTTTTTTATAGCCGTAGTCTGCAGTTTTTAAATAGATAGTTTATATGTATTTCTGAATATGAACAATTTGCGTGTGCACGGGTAGTAGGGTGGTAGCAAAGACCCAAGACCTCCTTTAGGAAAAGATTGAGGGGTACGTGCACACACAGAGGGGGAAGGTCACTGAAGATGGTCGGCGTTCCCCATGATGCCTTCTGCGTTGCTGAATGCATATGAATGGGTGGGTAAGTCGAGACAGGGGCGGAGCGGAAGAATCCCGATGAACTCGTGAGGGAGTTGCATGAAGATGTGAAGCCCAAGCTCTACGCGTACGATAGGTATGCTGATGCGTACCTGCGTGCACCTACGTAGAGCGAAACCCGAACGCTGTATTGGTTAATGCTGTCCACTTATATTCCATAAGGCTACCTTTTTAATATTCAGATATATAGTTTGATTCGGCTGCTGGCTATCTTAATGATCAGAAACCTAAGCTTCTTCCAGATAAAACACGTACCTGGCGCCTTCGAACTCTCCTTCCCCCTTTTCCTTCCAAGTTATTTTGTACTTTTTGACTGACCTAGCAGAGCTAACCGTTGCTTCAGAAGGCACGCTTTTCCATAACCTTTCTACCTTTTCCTTATCTTTTGTCATCAATAACGATCTTCTTTTTTTCATAAGGTACTTAATAAGAGCCTTTTGCGGATCATAACCTTCAACCTCAACTTTCTCATTCCCGAAGTCAAGCAGAAACTTTCTTTTTCCCATGCATAAATTCAAACGTACAAAGATAAAAGCTTTAGCCCTGAGCGATCTAACCCAACCTCGTTGTTGGAGCTTACGGTTCATAGCCGCGCTTGCTTTCACGTGAGCTTGTCACTTGAGATCCTGCTTTTGTAAAACTTCATCTCATAAGTTTTTGTTCCCTGAAATTTTCTGCTAAGGAGAGTGTTTTTCTCTTATTATTTCATTCTTGTAAGGGTTGAGCGTAAGTATTTAAAGAAAATGTGCTGTAGAATTTAAAAAGCATTTCTGAAAGGTGCTATCTAAAGCTTAAAAAATATTTTTTGCCTTTTAATCTCATTAAGTTAAAGAGGCACGAAGATCCATAAAATGCTCATATTTATGATTGAAAATGTCTTAGCAAACTCTGAAAACTTGTTTAAAAATAAAAATTTTTTTTAATAAAAATATCTTTTTTACAGCGTATAATGTTTCATATTTAATTATTAATCGCTGTTTTTATTAAAAATGTTATAAAATTTGAAGGTTTGAATGTCCAATTTTCTTAAAATCAAAACAATGAAAATCAAATAATTTGGAAATCCTTAAAAAACATGCGGCTCAGGAAGGTTGTGTGAGCGGAAATTTACCCCCTAAAAAAAGCTTCGAAGAGCTTTTAAAAGAACTGGGGGTGGACCCACTAAAGGGCCTTACTTCTGAAGAAGTCAAAAAGACAGAAAAAATTTGGACTTAACGAAGTTGTTGAAAAGAAGGAATCATCTATCAAAAGACTCGCAAAGAAGTTCTGGGGACTTACTTCGTGGATGCTAGAAATAACTATGGTTCTTACGCTGATTTTAGGAAAGTACCTTGATTTTTACATAGTAACAGGGCTTCTTCTTTTAAACGTTCTTCTTGGGTACTTTCAGGAAGAAAGGGCAAACAAGGCTCTAGAAGCTCTCAAACAGAAACTTCATGTTAATTCCAGAGTTTATAGAGATGGTAAATGGACTGTAATACCGGCAAGAGAACTCGTCCCAGGCGATATAGTCAGAATAAGGGCAGGTGATATAGTTCCTGCTGATATAATAATAGGAGAAGGAGAAATCGAAGTTGATCAATCTGCCTTAACTGGAGAATCGCTAACAGTATCCAGAGGTTCTAACGAAGCCGTTTACTCTGGCTCTGTAATAAGGAGAGGTGAAGCCACGGGAATAGTAACAGCAACGGGTGCGAAGACATACTTCGGAAAGACAACAGAGCTTGTCAACGTTGCAAGGCCAAAGCTCCACATGGAAGAGGTCATAGGACAGGTTGTAAAATGGCTCTTAATCATGGTCATTACTCTCCTAGCTGCTGCTTTTGTATATTCAGCAATACTGATAAAGGCCGGTTTCCTTAGCTTGCTTGAACTTTCCCTCGTACTTTTGGTCTCTGCTATACCGGTAGCTCTGCCTGCTATGTTCACAATAACCATGGCTCTTGGCTCCATAGAGCTTTCTTAGAAGGGAGTTCTTGTTACCCGTTTATCGGCTTCAGAAGACGCAGCGTCAATGGATACTCTCTGTGCTGACAAAACTGGTACTATAACGTTAAATAAGATTTCAGTGGCGGAGGTTGTACCAGTTAATAGCTTTAGCGAAGATGATGTGGTGATATTTGGAGCACTTGCTTCAGAAGAGGCTAATCAGGACCCAATAGATCTGGCTTTTATACAGGAAGTCAAAGATAAGAAAGTAGACCTTAACAAATACAAGGTTTTAAAGTTTGTCCCATTTGATCCAAAGACAAGAAGAACAGAGGCTACAGTACAGTTTGACGGAAAAACCATTGATGTGATAAAAGGAGCTGTTGGCGTTATAATTCAGCTGTGCAAGCTTGATGAACAGACGAAGAAAAAGGTTCAGGAAACGATGAATGAAATGGCAGAGAAGGGGTACAGGAGCCTGGGCGTCGCGTTAAAAGAAAATGGTGAAGTTAAGTTGATAGGCATGGTAGGACTTTACGACAAGCCAAGACCGGATTCAGCTCATCTAATCTCAGAATTAAAAGATCTTGGCGTAAAGGTCAAAATGCTAACTGGGGATGCAAAGCCCATAGCGTTGCAAGTTGCAAAGCAGGTTGGGCTTGGAGAAAGCGCTGCTGACATTGCTGAAGTAAAACAAATGAATGATGACGAAAAGGATGAAATAATAGAAAAGAGCGACGTTTTTGCAGAAGTTTATCCTGAGGATAAGTACATGATCGTAAAATCTTTACAGAAAAAGAAGCATATAGTGGGAATGACGGGTGATGGGGTAAATGATGCACCGGCTCTAAAACAGGCGGAAGTTGGCATAGCTGTAAGCAATGCAACTGATGTTGCAAAGGCCGCAGCAAGCGTTGTTCTGACGCAGCCTGGTTTGATAAACATAGTTGACCTTGTTAAAACTGGTAGGATGATATATCAGAGAATAGTAACCTGGATATTTAACAAAGTTGTAAAAACATTCCAGATAGTGGTTTTTACTGTCCTCGCGCTGTTTTTATGGAACCGGTTCGTCGTAAATGCCTATGATGTTTTGTTGCTTCTTTTTCTTATCGATTTTGTAACAATATCGATTTCAACCGATAACGTAAGGTATTCAAAAAACCCTGATAGGTGGAACGTAGATTGGCTTGTAAAAGTTTCTGTGTTTATAGGAATAGCATCTGTAATCGAATCCCTGTTCTTCACTTATATTGGCGTAAAGTACTTTGCGCTTCTTAACAACGTAAACCAGCTGCATACTTTTGCGTTTGAGCTGCTTATGCTTTCTGGCATGCTAACCATATTCGTGGTAAGGGAACGTGGTCATTTCTGGAATTCGAGACCTAGCAATACTCTGCTTCTTTCGATTGTGGCTGATATAGCTTTGGCGGTTGCAATATCAACTTTTGGGATTCCGGGCATAACTCCAATACCTTTAATTGACTCTCTAACGCTCCTTGCGCTTTCAGTGATTTTTATGTTAATGGTAAATGACTTCATAAAGATAGCAGTGATCAAAAAGATTAAACAGTAAACAAAAGCAACGTTTTTAAATTTATTATCTGTATAATTAAAAATATTGAGATATTGGAAAAAGTAAAGCTAGATTATTATGAAAAATGGGCTGTGCTTGGAATCTTGCTGGGCTTTGTAGCCGGCGCTACATCACTTTTGATATTTTACATTGTAAGGCTATCAGAATACTTTTTCCTTTACACTTTAGTTGGCACAAAGCTACCAACGCCTTTGGGCTTCGGGGGAAGCTTAAGCTATAAGTATTTGGCTCTCAGGCCTTACCTTCTGCCCATTACAGCGGCTATCGGAGCTTTTATTTCTGGACTTATCACCAAGATTTCCCCAGACGCCACGGGCAACGGAACCGATAAGGTTATAGGTTCATTTCATTTTAAGCAAGGAAAGTTTGACAGGCTTGGATGGATAATAAAGGCTGTGGCTTCAGCTTTTACAATCGGAAGCGGAGGCAGCGCGGGCAGAGAAGGACCGGAAGCGTTTGTCTCAGCTTCTGTGGCCTCACACGTTTTTGATGTGCTGAAGCTTTCCCCTGAAGACCGGAGAAAGGCCGTTGCGATAGCCCTCGGATCCGGAATAGGAACAATATTTAAATCACCGATAGCCGGAACCCTGCTGTCAGCCGAGCTACTATACAAAAGGGATTTTGAATATGAAGTAATCTACCCTTCGCTGATAGCTTCAGCAGTGGGTTACATGATATTCGGGATGGCCGTGGGATATGGCCCGATGTTTGGGATAATAACATATTCTTTTTCTATTTCGCAGATCCCATCTTTTTTGGCCCTTGGGATAGTAAGCGGGCTTTTTGCCATACTTTACGTTAAGTCCATGTTTTCTTTTGAAAATATTTTCGGAAAGGTAAAGGCAACCTTGGCCGTAAGGGCTGCTATAGGAGGCGCTGCTGTTGGGGCCATCGGAATGGCTTTCCCCGAGATCATAGCAGTTGGATACGGCTGGATGAACCTGATTTTAGATGGAAAGCTCAACGTACTGGTTGGGCTTGGGATGAGCCCGATCATAATTTTGATCTTGCTTCCTTTTTTAAAGATACTTGCTACATCGCTTACAATAGGCAGCGGGGGTTCTGGGGGTGAATTCGCTCCTGGAATAATGATAGGCGGGCTCGTTGGCTCCGTTTTTGCAGTTCTTATCAGCGTTTTAACTAAAACGTCTTATCCTCTGGCACCATATGCTATAGTCGGCATGGCTTCCCTTTTTGGGGCTGCTGCAAACGCCCCGTTAGCTGTTATAGTTATGGCTGTGGAAATGGGTGGAAACCTTCAGCTTCTGCCTCCTACTATGCTCAGCGCTAGCGTAGCTTTTATAATTGCGTACAGACACTCGCTTTACCATGCTCAGGTTCAGAGCAGAAAGGATTCACCGGCTCATGCGCAGGAGTACTCTGTCCCATTATTAAAACAGGTAAAGGTAGAGGAGGTTACTATAAAGAACATATTCGTTATGGACAGTTCAAGCTCAAAGGAGGTAATAGATAAAATGAAAATGGAAGGACTCGCTTCTCTGCCTGTCATAGACGAAAAGGGGAACTTCATAGGCGTTGTCAAGCTTGAAGACCTTGATGAAAGCTCAAGCCTGAAGGAAAAAATAATCAGGGGAACGCCATACGTGAGGCCTGAATCAACACTGGAAGAAGCCTGGGAAGCGATGGCAACGTCAAAGTCCACATGGGTTCCCGTGGTCAAAGGTGGAAAGTTTATAGGCATACTTACTATGGAAGACATGCTTTCCGGTTACAAGAAATTTGCAAAGATGAAGTGATGGCTCACCATTTTCTAGCCCTGTATATGGTCATCAGAGCCCAGGCTTCTATGCAGATTATTCCGAAAACTTCTAAGGTGGCGCTCGAAGGCCATCTCACAAGCAAAGCTATTACTGGGGCTGAAATTCCTATCGCGAGTGAAAGGATTCCCTCAGCTTTATCGTGAAGCAAAGAACCGAAGCCAAAGACTATTATTGCTAGATCGGCCTGATAATAGAAATAAGTTGAAACAAAAACGTGGGGCCTTGTGCCAGCAAAGAAAACGCCTATAAGCATGAGGAATATTGAAGATATAAATAGAAAGCTGGAGCCAACCGTTTCAAGCTTGTTCTCTGAAAGCCCTGCAAGAGAAACTGAAAACAGCATCAGCAAAAACCCCGTAACGATCATCCCGAATATGTTGTATATAAAAGGATAGTTGGCGCTTGGAGCCCCGAACTGGCTCAAAGCCCCTTGAGTAAAAACAAAACCAGGATTGTAGTGATAGCATATAAAAATTATTATCCATATGTAGATCGATGCAAGAGCCCCTGTCCAGAGCAGCCTTTTGAATATACTTTTCACAGATTATTTTGAGCTTTTTAAGATATAAGCGTTATAATATACTTTAAGATCTAAAAGTTATGCTTCTTCTCCCAGGACCTTATGAGCCCGTAAAACGTAAGCGCGCCTGCCACCTGCAAAAAGCCTCCCGTAACCAGGGGAAGATCTAAAGCTTCGCTCATAAGGTAGCCTGAAAGCCCAGATGTCAGCTGGGAGCTTCTTGTGAATATTCCCTGCACAGCTGACGCTGTACCGTAGTCCTCACCGCTGATGCCTCTTACGCTTATCGCGCTTCTCATGGGCGTTCCAATTCCAGCTATGAAGCTCCTGATCGAGTACAGGATTACTGAAAGAGAAAGGAAAGGCGTAAAAGCTATAGCTATGAGCATCAACCCCTGCAAAATTCTAGCTGAAGAAGAAACCGTTATGGCTCTGATATTCTTTGCGTTCAGGAAAGCTCCTGAAAAGTAAGAACCCGCTGCAGTAAAAGCGTACGCAACCGTAAAAACCGCTCCGACATAGCTTGCGCTTATCCTGTACATAAGCTCAAACCACAGCGGAAGAAGGGGAAAAGCTATCCCAGTTCCGGTCCCGTTTATTATGTTTGGTATCATGACCCTTAATGAGTATGAAAAGCTTTCTTTCTTCATCAGCCTTGTTGTCTTTTTTGGCCTCTTTGTTTCTTTTAAAAAGCTTAAAGAGATTAGAGATCCAAGCGTTATGATAAACGAAACCCCAAAAAGTATCCTGAAAGAGTTTATCGCTCCAAAATACCGGCTGAGGAAGCCGTGTGTCACAAGCAAGAACGAACCGCCTATTGCGGCAAAGGAAGCAGTTGCGTAGATCCTGGACAGCTTTTCAACCCTTTCCTTTTCATCAGGCCAGTTGCTTGCTATATAGGAAGTCATTCCCGGTGAAAAGGCTCCCCTCATGCCGCCGGGGGTGCCGGTTATGCCTCCAAGCATTGCAGAAGCAATTATTACGTTAACGTTTTCTGAAAGGGCAAGGCCAAGCAGGGCTATTAGCGGCAGGAATTCCGCCATAAGCAGCGTCCTAGCGTACCCTATCCTGTCTCCAAGGGTACCGAAAATAAAAGTTATCAGCACGTTAAAGAGAACTATAAAAAAGTAAACTATACCTATAAATATCAAACCCTGACATCCTCCCCGCCTTAAAAGGCGATGGTTCCTTCAAGGCGGATCATAGGTTCGTGGTTTATCGCCTTCATCTTCATCACTTCATAGCTAGTGGTTACCCACCCCGCTCCGTTCGTCCAGCGATAGACCACGGGCTGTGCCTTCAGCCACTTACCCCTATCCTTAAC
>Ga0081474_122061_pt1 | contig 35372 bp, 36 predicted proteins | sample OneHunmetagenome_2_FD_70978 | JGI IMG/M metagenome (GOLD analysis project Ga0081474, IMG submission 70978) | Ferrous microbial mat communities from One Hundred Spring Plain, Yellowstone National Park, USA v2 (version 2) | ecosystem: Environmental > Aquatic > Non-marine Saline and Alkaline >... | reverse complement strand
TTATACCGTAAGAAATATAATAGAAATAATTTTATGCGGGGGACGGGATTTGAACCCGCGCAGGCCTTCGCCAGCGGAGCCTCAGTCCGCCCCATGGGGGATACCCCCATACCTCCAGACCTTAAAAATAAGGGAGTTATCACAAAGGACATGGAAATCACGCGTGATAAGCTGAATGAATTCTTTGAGTGGTGTGTCAAAAAAAGGAAAAATTCTATAGATACATGCAAAGATTATATTTCGTATCTTAAACGACCTCTCAATAAAAATAAGAAGTGGAGTATTTTCGCTTACAGATTATATTATGAATTTTTGGGGAAAGAAGATAAGGCGAAAGAGTTGAAAGTTGAGAAGAAAATGAGTATCCCCGTTTACCGCATCCCGTCACTTGAGGAAATAAAGAAAGTGTTGAACCATGAAGATGAGCGTATTCGCATTCTTTACCGCTTACTCTTAGAGAGCGGGATTAGGTTGAAGGAAGCGTTATTTATATTAAATAATTATGACCCCGCTTTAGACCAGATGGAAGACGGTTTTTACGTCTACACTGTGAACCTAATACGTAAGAGTAAGAAAAGCTTTTATGCGTTTCATATTACGCCACTACAAAAGACTTATATCACTGAGAGTATCATAGACCATACCGATTTACCCGTAAAGCCAAAATTCGTCAGAAAATTTGTGGCCACAAAAATGTTAGAGTTAGGTATACCTAGTGAGGTCGTAGACTTTTTCCAAGGTAGGACTCCTTCTTCTATTCTTTCAAAGCATTATTTGGACTTACTTACTTTAGCGAAAAAAGAGTATAAGAAGTACGCGGAATGGTTGTCCAAAATGGAACATATGGCGTAAGAAATTGTTCCAATTTGGAACAAAGCTGTTAGTATACACTTATATACAACACCAAGTACCTGGTCAAAGGTTGTGATGGGGGGCGTAAAACTCCTAAACCCCCCGTTAAAGTCACGTTATTTTTTACGTGTTTTAGGTACTTGATACGGGTGATGGCACAGTCAAATAATGCTAATTTATTAACCTGGTTTCGAAATTATTACTATGGGTATGGAAGGCTATTTAGCTCACCCTATTTGTCAAAAAGTACCCGAAATAACCATAGCATGGTTCAAGACTGTAGATGAATTGACAAAGGCAAAGCTGAGGCGTGACTATCTACATGACTTGATTAAGGAGGCTCAAAAGGAGTTGAAGAAGGAATACGGTGAGGGTTACATCACGAGAAAGCGTGTAAAAAATTACCGCTTTCCAATTTTCCGCTCTTTCGAGAAGGGGAAGGACTACAATTTAGAAAGGAATTTCCCCGAGTTGGCTAAGGCTGTGAATGAGTATTTTGAGATTCGTAAGCAAATTAAGGAGTTAGAGGCGAAACTGAAGAAAATAAATGAGTTTATTGACATGGCATATGTGACATGCGTGCCGTATGAAGTTAGAGACCCAAGGAAGGCTTACAAAGAACGCCAAATGATAAAGGCTATAGCTTACATAACTGAGGCTGAGGATAGCCTGGAGGAAGACTGTGAAGAAGGTAATGAGGAGGCGTGCAAAAATTTGGAGCACCTACACGAGTGCATGAGGAAGGGCTTTCGTGTAGAAGGGAAGAAGATAATTTGTTCTGGTCTGAAAAACGACGTAATCAAGAGCCGTGAATAACTCGTGAATGTAAGACAAATAACGCCAAAAAACTCACGTGACTTTTTCTACTCTTTTTCTACCGCGTTATTTTACGCCGTCATTCGCCTTTCGAGTTTTCTGGTGAGTTTACTATATACAACTGCAATCTGTGTTTTTTCCTCATCCTCTATCGCCTTTATTGAGAAAGATGCGAGTACCCCCGTTTCAACCACCAAAACGACTAGGAACGCTTTCAGTATTAAAGGAAGTAAAATTGTGAAGATTGCCGATAAACCTATTATTGTCCCGGTTAAGAACAATATTTCATCTGAAGGCCTTAGCATAAACATTCACCTTGGCCTCTTCAGTCTTTGCATCTTTGAGTAAATCTAATAGGCCTAAATGATTTATAGCCACAATAACCATAGCCACACTCAGCGGATTATTTGCCTCTTCCCATAACTGCTTAATCTCAGCACGTGCTGAACAATAATCCCCGCTCTCAATAATCTTCTTAAACTTCTCATAATGTTTCAGTATGGGTTCCGGTAAAACATAATTATCCCACCTTTTGTCCAAAACCCCTAATTCCCTCAGCTTCTTCACATAATACCACCACGTGCTTTTTGCAAAACCTTTCGAATTTGCATACTCAATAGCCACACTATCCTTAACGACTCCAGTTCCGTTAGATGCCTCATAGATTATGCCTACCACGTTAATTGCACCTATCACGCCCGGTGAAAGTATAGAGGTTAGGAATTCGCCCACTAACCTAGTATTATCCGTTTCCATAAGACTTATTAAGCTAAAGTGACTTATAATTTTTTAGTGACTCTAAGTGTTTGGAGTAAATTTACGTAAGAAGAATGAACCTAGTTGGAATGGAAAGAAGAAAGGGAAGATATTCTCGATTCAGCTGAGTGATGAACTTTACAACAGACTGGATGAAATCAGCAAAAAGTACGGTATACCTAAAGCACAATTGATGAGAGACGCCCTAATAGAGAAGATTAATCGCCTAGAGAAATCATCATGAAATCAGACCACGCGTGATCATCAAAAAAATCAGGGGGGTGGTGATACTTGGTACTAAGTAGTACTAAGTTTAAATCGGGTAAAAAGCCTTCATGCCCATTCGGAAGGCACTGTTTCACTGATTCGAGTGTTTGCGGGTACATAGGCTATTATCTCGAATGCCCGCTGACGCTCAAAGACCGAATCTATGCAGAGATTAGGGAAGGCGTGTATGAAGGAGTAACCCCATACGACCTCTTTAGGGCGGTGAGGTTGAATGGATAAAACGTTAGACTATGCCTTATTTTATGTCTCATATGGATTAAGCGTTATACCGCTGAAGCCTGGAGAAAAAGTACCGCTAATCAAATGGGAACAGTACCAAAAAGAACCGCCCTCAATTGTGGAAGTCCAAAAGTGGTTTAAGGACACTGATAACAACATAGCGATTGTTTGCGGTAGGGTGTCCAGGAACCTGGTGGTAATTGATTTTGATGACAAGGAGGTTTATGAGAAGTTCATGAAGGAGTTAGGAAGTGACTCGGAACTTAAGGACATTATAGATAACACATGGTTAGTAGAGACTGGAAAGGGTTACCATGTCTACCTAAGGGTTGATAGGCCCATAAAAACGGGCAAATTGCCAAAAATTGACATTAAAGGAGAAGGCGGTTATGTTGTAGCCCCTCCTTCACTTCATCCCTCAGGGAAGCGTTACACATTCGTGAGGTTCACAAAGACTACAGACCATGAGATTAGAATGGTCTCAGAAGAGCAGTACAACAGGCTATTGGCAATACTCGAAAGGGCGAGTAATGCTAAACTGTCTGGAGGGCAAAAGGTAGAGAGACCTAAAGGAGGGCATGAACTAACAAATGACCAAATCCAGGGAATCGTTAAAGCAATTGAGCCAATATATAAGCCTGAACATAGGCATAACACCATTTTATACCTCACTGGATGGCTATACACAAGGGGCATTAGTTATGAGAGTGCTGAAAGACTGGTAAAGGAGATATGTGAGCATTACAAGGATGAAGAATGTGAGGATAGGTTATATACGCTTAAGGACACTTACGGGATAGGTAGGACTCCAAGGGAAGAGGTAGTCAAAGCCGAGGGTTCGGGGCTAAAGACCAAAAACGGCCTTATTGAGGAGATGACTAAAGCAGGCTTACCCGAGGGTGTAATTACTACAGTAATAACAGACCTGGATAAACTCCTTAGGCCCTCAAAGGATGAAGAAAATGAAAGGCCTATAGAGTCATTCGATACTCTAAGGGTCTATCATGACTTCAAACATGGAAAGGCCTATGTTAGTACCTACAAAGCAGTTATAGCAAAAGTGGAAGTGAAAGTAGGAAAGACAACAGTAACGCAAGAGGTACCTATGGTAAAGATAGGCAAAATATATGTAAACGATGGCGGGGGCATAAAAACCGTAAGCCTTGAGGAACTGAAAAACGAGTACCTTGATATTGAAAACCTTAACGTAGAAGTTAAACAGTACCCAGAATTGAACCTACCTACATTAATCTATGATAACGTAAAAATCTCGGAAGTCTTCAAGGAGGTTTTGGAGTTCATAAGGCCAAGAGTTGATACTATGAGACCAGAAGACCAAGTAGCAATTGCGATTTGGGTAATTGCCTCATACTTCACTCCAGTCTTCCAATACTTCCCATACTTAGCCCCGTTAAAGATGGGGTATAATTCTGGCGGGACACAACTATTAAAAGCGTTAGAACGTTTGGCCCCAAGGCCTAAAATGATTACAGGCCCCTCACCCGCTTCAATATATAGAATGCAGGAGGACTATAGCCCTACCATGTTGATAGATGAACTCAGAGACAACATAAGCAAAGAGACCTTTAACTTGATATACAACATACTGGTAGCGGGGTATACAAAGGGCATAAAGATACCGAGGGTTTTGAAGACTAAGGGAGGAGGAGAAAGCGTAGTAGAATTTGAGCCATATGGGCCTAAGGCCGTTATAGACCAGAGCCTAATAACCTCACAATATGACATAGCCTCCAGGTGTCTGTTTGTGAGACTGCAAAGAAATCCCTATAGGGTCTCAGACTACACCGAATCCGCGGAGAAAGACCTCGTAAACAGACTATATGGCGTTTTCCTGGTCTATGCCCCTAAAGCTTACTCATTATATTATAATATGAATGATAACGGGTACTTGGGAAGGTATGACCAAATCTTCAGGCCCCTCATAACTATAGCAAGGCTGATAGACCAAGAAGACCCTAGTCTCAGGGTCGAAGAACAACTAAAGGTTGTATTGGATGATAGTAAGGCCTATTCAGAAGCGTTATTATATGAAGGTGACCCGCAAAAGAAAGTAGTGAAACTGATAAACGAATTTGTTGTAGACTCCTTAGGAGACTTCATGGAGGGGAAAACAGGGGTATTACCAAAGCCATGGCATATACATGAAGAAGGTGATGTCTACATTTTCGTGAGTGACCTAAGGAAGAAGATAGCAGAGTATGCCATGTCACTTCACCAGAAGGACATAGCCTATAGGTATGATGAAGGCGGTAAAATGGCAGTGAGCGAGAGGGAATGGGAGAAAATAGACCCCGAAACTGCTGAAGTATTAAACGGTAGGCAATTTATTGCACTCCTGAAGAAGTTCTTCCCTAATAACATTAGAAACCATAGGGATAGGCCAGTCTTCATTATTTCAAGAGGTGAATGGGATAATTTGAATTTTCAACAAACCCCTTCCCGAGTCGGGACAGAAAAAAACAAAGCACAAAAAACACCTAAAAACCCGATTTCTCAGAATGGTGAGAAAAATCCAAACACGTCAAAAAACCCCCGAGTGTTTTCCTTTTTCGACTCAAGTTCCGACTCAGAATTAAATATTCAAAAGAAGGGAATCGAAAATAAAAATACTAAATCATCCGATGAATTGAATGAAAATTTGCCCTTGCAATTTACAAATAAAAATTCTGAGTCGGAACAAACTAACCCGACTCAAACCGACTCAAATTACGACTCAGAAATAAAATCTTTGAGTCGGAATAAAGCGGAACCCCGACTCGGTAAAAATTCAAACACTCCTGGTTTAACCGCCCGCCAACAACGGATTTATGAGTTCTTGAAGAAATTAAGCGAAAGAAGAGACTCGGCAATTCGTTTGGCCAAACTCTCCAAAGAAGAATTGGAGTTATTGCCCGAATTAAAGGAAAAAGAATACGTGAACTTCGATAATGTACGCGTTTGGCTAACGTTAGAAGGTTACCTTTACTTAAAGGATTTGTCTAAGTTAGCCGGCGATAACTAACCGTTACTCGCAAAAGCCATATTCTTTTTCCATTAAACCGTATTTTGAATTTTCTAACTGCAGCAGTTTAGACGAAATTCAGTTTTTCGCAAAAGTGAGGAATTGTTATCATCTTCTTTCAACTCCACGCGTAATATGATAGTTAACAGTCCTTAAATAGCCCCACGTGATAAATATAGATGGGCTGAAGGTATGGGTAATAAAGTTTTCACATTTGGTGATATAAGGATTCGTGAGGTTAAGGGGAAGTATTACGTTTACCCAATAGAGAAGGGTGATGGCGGTCAGAGAAGAGACCATTACATAGGTTCTTTAGAACAAATCGTAAAGGAATATTACGATATGAAGTGCCGCGGCCGGGATTTGAACCCGGGCCACGGGCTTGAGAGGCCCGCATACTCTCGGCGCAGAGGCTTGACCGGGCTATACTACCGCGGCATTAATAAATCTTTCCCTTAACTTAAAAAGTTAGCGAGTAGAGAGTAGGATCCCACTAGTCTGGATAAGGTAAGTATCCCTCGTTAATAAGAATTTCAGTTCAACCTTTAGTGATTTTTACTGAACAAAGGGATATTTGAAAGATGCTTCGTTTAAGCGGAACTGTGTAATCCAAACGAATTTCTTGTGTGTAAAAGATACGGAGAGACCACTAATCATTTCAGCAATTCGGAATGGGAAATGGGTTTTACCCTTATTCGGTTAACCTTTTATTTCCCTTAAGGTATCTTATTCTATGGAAATTAGTAAATATGAAATTTTTTTAGATTTTGACTTTAAGAATTTGATATATAAAGGCTCTGAAAAGATATATTGCAAAACTGAAGATGAGTTAAGATTAGACGCTGTAGGTTTAAAGGTTAATAAAGTCTTTGCAGATGGTAAAGAACTCCCCTTCGAGCAAAATGATAGACAAGTTGTTATCAAGACTGGGAGATTTGAAGGTGTTTTACAAGTCGGGTTTGAGGGGAAGGTTAAGGAGAAAGAGTTGGTGGGGATTTACAAAGCTCCTTATAATGGTACTTATGTGATCTCAACTCAATTCGAATCAAGTCACGCAAGGGAATTCATACCTTGTGTTGATCACCCAGCATATAAGGCTGTGTTTAAGATTGTCGTCAGAGTAGATAAAAACTTGGACGTAATCTCTAACATGCCAGTGGAAAAGGTCAGTGAAGAAGGGGATAAAAAGGTTGTTGAGTTTATGGAGACCCCTAAGATGTCCACTTACTTACTTTATTTAGGAATAGGTAAGTTTGAGGAGGTTTCAGATTCCCTTGAAGATATTAGAGTTATTGTCGCGACAGTTCCAGGGAAGGTAAATAGGGGTAAGTTCGCATTAGATGTGGCTAAAAGGGTTATTGATTTTTACAATAACTATTTCGGGATAAAGTATCAGCTTCCTAAAGTCCATTTAATAGCTGTACCGGAATTTGCATTTGGCGCTATGGAGAACTGGGGGGCTATAACTTTTAGGGAAACTGCATTACTTGCTGGGGAGGATTCTTCAGTATCTCAGAGGATGAGGGTAGCGAGCGTTGTTGCTCACGAGTTGGCTCATCAGTGGTTCGGTAACCTCGTCACAATGAAGTGGTGGGATGACTTATGGCTCAATGAGAGTTTTGCCACGTTCATGAGTTATAAGGCTGTTGACTCGCTTTTCCCGCAATGGGACATGTTCGGTTATTTCGTTTCGAGTGAGACCTCCTCGGCAATGTTTAGGGATTCTTTAAGCACTACTCACCCTATTGAAGCCCATGTAAATACCCCAGAAGAGGTTGAGCAAATATTTGATGATATAAGTTACGGGAAGGGCGCAAGTGTGCTTAGGATGATCGAGGCTTATATTGGTAAAGAGGCATTTCAGCACGGTATTCAGTACTACTTGCAGAAGTATAAGTTTTCTAATGCCGAGGGTAAGGATTTTTGGGATAGTTTGGAAAAGGGTTCCGGGGTTCCGGTCGGTGAAATCGTTAAGGATTGGATAACTAAGAGCGGTTATCCTATTGTTTACGTTTATGTTAACGGTAGTCAGATAAAGCTCGTTCAAGAGAAGTTTTCGTTAACTCAGAGTGTTAAAACACTTTATACAATTCCTTTAACCTTAGAAGTTAACGGTAAGAGGATTACTCATTTAATGAAGGACGAAAGTACTACTATTGATGTTGGTAGTGATGTGAAGAGCGTTAAAGTAAATTTGGATAGGAGTGGGTTTTATAGGGTTTATTACGACGATTTGGATATGTTCTTAGCCTCAAACCCTAATCACTTAGAGAGATGGGGTATTTTGGATGATTATTATAATTTCTTATTTGCGGGTAAGGTGGATTGTAAGGCTTACGAGGAGGTCGTTAAAAGGTTAATGAGAGATGACAATTATCTGGTCGTTGATGAGATTAGGTCTGAGTTGTTCTCTCTATGGTGTGTTAACCCTTCGAAATACGATCTAATATACGATTTCCTTGAGATGCAGATTCCTCATTGGGCTAAGAGAAATGATGATAACGGCCAAAGAGTTTATGGTAATCTACTGAAGTCTTTTGCCTATGTAGATGAGAGGTTTGCGATGGGGCTTTCTGTAGCTTTTAGCAATTACGATTCTCTTAATCCCAACGTTAAGGAAGCAGTTGCCACTGCCTATGCTGTAACTCATGGAGAGAGAGGTTATGATGATTTGTTGAAGAAATATAGGGAGCAAAGGTTTGATGAAGAGAAAATCAGGTTATTAAATGCTATGCTATCCTTTAGAGAGCCTTACTTGGTCACTAATACTTTAAGTTTGTCTTTAACTGGGGAAGTAAAGAGACAAGATACTGCTAGGATTTTGCCTCACGCTTCTATGAACCCCTACTCTCGCTTTGCTGTGTGGAGATGGATTAAGACCCATTTGGAGTTCCTAAGAGGAATATATAGCGGTACTGGTATACTTGGTAGGTCATTAAGGAGTGCTATAGCTTATTTGGGTATTAACAACACGGATGTGGAGGAATTCTTTACAAAGAATAAGTTCCCAGAGATGGACGTGGAGATAAGGAGTGGTTTAGAGATTTTAAGTGTGATTAGGAGATTGGCATAAAATAGACATTATTTTTTCCACTTCCTCTTTACTCACCTTCTCTACTAATACAATTTTTTCTCTGTTTTCATTCTTTAAAGGTATTGAGAGTATATATCCTTCGTTATCTGCAAAGATCATTGAGAAGGATACTTTTCCATTGACTATTACTCTTAAATTCTTGTTTAGCTCTTCTCTAACAATTTCCGTCTCTTGTTTCCTCTCATTAATCATTGTGTCTTGATAGGCTAAAGTTTCGTTTAGGTTTTTTATTTTTTTAGATGCTAGGATTATAGTATAAATCGAGACTATTAGGGCTGTTGGTAAGGGTATAAAAGATATATAATTAGGTATGGTTGATAAAAAGTAGTGTGTTACAAATAAAAATGATAGAGCAACTCCGATAAGTAAAGTGGGTATGGAAATTCTTAAATTCTTAAATTTTTGTAGAGTTTTCCTATTGTATTCTTCGTTTTTCATAATCTCTTTTATTTCGTCAAGTCCATATGATTTTTTCTTGTTCTCTAACCAACTTGCCCAGTCTGTATCCCCTGTTATTACTGTAGTTTTTATTCCCCTAGATGCTTTATAGAGTAGTAAGTTTGCGAACTCATCGTCTAAGTCTGGAGTTACAACTATTATCTCATTTATGCCTTTATTTAACAAGTTTTTTATATCATCTAATACTTTCGTAGACTTTCCATACATGGTAGCACCTCATAATAATGCTATCCCCGGTGATAATGGTAATGAGACTGTTTTCTTACCTTTTATATCTGGTACTGAGGGGTCGTTATAGTCGTAAACGGCTATTTCTGTAACGTTAAGTTTATTCATTAAGAATTGTATGTGGTCTATTATTACATCTTTTTCGTCAAAGTCCGTATTTACGTATAATTCTTTAATTAAATCTGGTAAGCTCATGGCGAGTTCATATAACCTTTTACCTAAGTTCTCATTGCCTATTTTCATAATGAAGTCTCTAAGCGTGACTCTGTTCTTGATCGCATTGATTGCTTCTTTCAACATCTTCTTAATCTCCTCATCTTGATTAACATAGATAATTACCTTTTCGGGTTCTTTTGAAGTTAAATTCGATATGTCATTAATATAACTTACAAGGAGTCTGAGGTATTCTATACTTATTAACGACCTATCGTCACCCTTTAGTTCATCGCTTTTCGGAAATTGCTGTTGGACAACTAGGCTATTGTTTAATTTATGCCATAATTCCTCAGCTAAATGTGGAGTGAAAGGTGCCATAAGCCTTATCCAAACGTTTAGTACTTGTCTTATTATTTCGTTATTCGGCTTACCGTTTGTTAGCTCCATATAGTCCTTTAAGGTTTCATATATTGTGTAATAAGTTGTTATATATGCTGTCCTTAAGTCAAATTTTTCTAAGGCTTCATCCACTATTTTAACATATCTAGCCATTATCGATGATAACCATAAATCCTCTACTCTTACTTCATTTACACCGTTTACTGATAATAAGCCATTAACGTAATCGTGGATGTGTTTAAGTTGTTCTGCAATACTCTTAGCTATTGTAGGATTAAACTCTATGTCGTCTGAGATTGAGGCGGTCGACGTCAAGGCCAACCTTACGGTATCTACGCCATATTCTCTTATAGCCTTGTTCAACGGATAAATGTTACCGAAACTTTTACTCATTTTCTTTCCTCCTACTCTAATAAAACCGTTAACAACTATTTGTTTAGGTATTAATGCTTCGCCAAATATTGCAATGTGGTGATAAACGTAATATGGTAAGTGGTTTTGTATTAAGTCTCTCCCACTGTGCCTCGAATCAACTGGGTACCAATATGTAAACTCCTTCCTTAAGTCCTCTACTTGTTCTCTTGACAACCCTAACTCTTTAGATATCTCTTCTGGGTTTCCTCTACCTAAAAACACGTAATCAAGTAGTTTGTCGCTAATTATTGGGAACTTGATTTTGTGTGAGATTGTATAAAAGGCCGTATAGATTGTTGAGTCGCTTAAACTGTCTATTATCTCTTTATCGTCCCAAGGTAGTCTAACTCCTAAACCTCTTGATCTAGTAAACGCTCTTGGTTGCAAGTTAAAGACTATTTTCTCCATTTCTTTCTTAGCATCGGGGGGTATGAAATTGATTTTCTCTAACGCTTTCAGTGTAGAGGATTTCCAAATAGGGTTTGAATAGTTAATGAACCACTGTGAGTCTATTATTTTGACCACTACTTCAGCACCGCACCTACAATATACTGGGCTGTTTGATATTTCGTAGATTGTGGAATGTGAGCCTAAGTTTTCTAATAATTCTATCACACCCTTCCTAGCTTCCATTACACTTTTTCCCGCTATTTTCTCCTTAACGAACTGTTTTATGAAATCTGGTACTAGGTCGACCACGTCTTCCCTTATCACTCCTTTATGGTATTCAATTCTGTAAAGTGTGTCAATATAATCTTTTAACTCTTGAGGGTTCTTCGTCTGTGCTAAGCTTACTATTTCTGGCCCTGGTAGTTCCCCGTACTCATCAGTCCTTATAACTGGAATTAATTCAAAGCTTTCCTTTAGCTCAGTTAGTGAGAGGTAATGTAATGGTTCATGGGATGGAACCGCCATTACTACACCAGTACCCTGTTTTGGTTCTACGTATTTACTGGGTAAAACCCTCATTTCTTTTCCGGTAACCGGGTTCCTCACTTTGTATTTTAGCAGTTCGTCAACGTTAATCTTTGTTTCCTCTGTGAGTTTTAGTTGATATTTAAGTTTGTTATATGCAGGTAGGGAGAGAACTAATCTCTTTCCTCTCTCGTCTTTTACTACGATGTATTCCGATGAGGGGTTAACAAGTAGTGCTATTGCTCCAAATACTGTTTCTGGCCTTGGTGTTGCGGCGGGAAATATTAGGTCGCCTGAATCAAAATATATTACGTCTATGTCTTCAATCTCAGGCTCTATGTCACCTTTTGTATCGTGCATTCCTACCGGGAACTGGTCTACTGGGCAATAGGCCACTGGTGCTCTTTCCACTTTTAAGTATCCTAATTCGTATAATCTTTTATACTGCCATTGGATAAATTTCTTGAAAGCAGGATCTATTGTTGTAAACTCCCTCCTCCAGTCAATGCTTAAGCCCAATGTTTTTGCTGTGTTCTTCATGTCGTTTTTGAAGTATTCTGCAAGGTATGAGGGGTCTGTGAATTTCTCGACTTCCTCTTTACTTATCCCGTAAACGTTTATGAATGTTGAAATTATGTCCTCATCTCCCCTTTTTATTGCATCAGCTATTGACAATATTGGGGTTCCAGTAAATTGGAAGGCGAACGGTAAGAGTACGTTATAGCCTTTCATTCTTAAATATCTAGCGTAAATATCTGCAGTTATGTAAGTCCTCCCGTGGCCTATATGTAGTGGGCTATTTGTATAGGGGAACGCTACGGTTATGAATTTTTTAGGTTTTTCACTAGGGTTTGCCTCATATACTTTATTTTCTTCCCAAACTGTTTGCCACTTTGTAGCTATGTCGTTAAGGAATGATGCAATGCTCACAATTTCTAAATAGTTAAAAGGGATATTTTAAGGTATTACTTCAGTTGAGTCTTCGGTGGGATCGTAGTATAAGTCTGAAAGTCTGATAACACCCTCTTTTATCAGTTCTATAATTTCACCGACATGAGACAAGACTATGCTCAAGTATTCTTTAGTAACTTCATCAACAGCTTTAAACCCCTCTTCACCCCAGTATTTCTCTTTAATTGCGTACAAGCATCTTCCTCCACAATAGTTCTTGTATTCACAATTTCTGCACTCTTCTGGCAAAGGTTCATCTAAAAGTCTGAAACTCTTTAGGTTTCCTAGCTCTGCCCATTTCTCCCTAACAGCTATAGGACAAGATAAGACCCTACCGTCTGTCGAGACTGTAACACTATCATACCCTGCACCGCACGCAACCCCTCTGTATTTTTTAAAGAAATGTGCACTTAAAACTCCTAGAAATGGAACTATCTTAACTACTCTCCCCTTTCTTAATTCACTCATAAAATATTCCATTAGCCTCCTTATTCCGGGTAAGTAAGAGGTATAAGCCCATTTCTCAAAGTCCCACCTCTCGCTCCATATTACGTTCAACTGCCAATGGATCTTATCAAATACTCCTAATGATAATAAGTGCATGACTTCTTCATATATATCGCTGTCTTGTGTAACTGCCATTCTCGCTATAGTTTCAACTCCCAACTCCTTCAAGTATTTAGCGTGTTTTACTACTACTTTATATATTCCTTTACCCCTATGCTTATCGGTTATCTCCTCTCTGCCGTCTATGGACAGTAAAGCTACGTTCATCCTTTTCCAATACTTCTCTGGTAAAAGTCTTATACCTATTCCGTTGGTCTGTATTCCCCACCTTTTAGCCCTTACGTTATCCATTACTTTCATAATGAATTTATAGTTCATTAATGGTTCTCCGCCATAAAATATAACTGTAGCTTTCGGATCTTTTTCTATTGCAGTCTTTAGCTCGCTAATATTATATTTTACATTCCAGGGTACAATTTCATTAGGGAACGAGCCACCACAATAGTCACAGCTCAAATTACATTTTCCAGTAGTCAGTATTAACCAAAGCATTTCTCAGTTCCCGCTGATAATTCTCACGAACTCTTTCATCCATTTTATTGCTAGATAATAGTCTTCAACGTTTATGTTTTCGTTAAATGAATGTATATTAGACCCGTAGTTATCAACGCCTATACCATCAGCTATTTGGTTAGCTTTTAAGTATCTAGCCACCATCTCCATAGGGCCAGTCCCGGGGGAATTAGGTAAGACAACGGGGTCGCTTCCGTAAACATTCTTAGCTGATTCTATTAATGCTTTGGCTATATCACTGTTTATAGAAGTCCTATACGGTTTTACCATTCCGTGAACAATTATGTCCAAACCGTAGGGTGATAAATATTCTCTTAAATTTCTCAAAATCTCTTCTGGGTCTTGGTCTGGAACTAGCCTGAAATCTATTTTCGCAAATGCGTAAGAGGGTATTACTGTCTTAGACCCTTCACCGGTATAACCACCGTATATTCCATCTATGTTACAAATCGGTTGTTCTATTAGCCTTACGAATGCCTCCTCATCTTGAATTTCTTGTTCTATTGCGTTTTCCAAATAAGTTTTTGGTAATTTTAGATATTTTTTCTCTTCATCGCTCAACCACCTTACTTTGTCATAGAAGTGGGGGATTAGGACTTTACCGCTTTCATCCCTTAAAGACCTTAATGCGTAAACGATGTACCAAACCGGGTTTTTAGCTATAGGCCCATACATTGAGTGTAAGTCCTTTTTAGTGCTTTTCCTAATTTCAACGTAAAGTAGTCCTTTAACCCCTAAAACTATTTGGGGTGAACCGTTTGGGGCTCTTCCAGACCCTTCCCAAAGGATGTAATCCGACTTTAGTAAGCCTGAATAGGACTTAAGGAATTCCTCCATATTAGGGCTTCCTATTTCCTCTTCCCCTTCATAAAACAGCTTCACGTTGATCTTGAGTTTTCCTTCCTTTATTAACTCTAAAAGAGCGTGTATTCTGGCCATTAAGGTTCCTTTATCGTCTCCAACTCCTCTAGCGTATATTTTACCGTTCTTGATAACTGGATTAAACGGATCGCTCTCCCACTTATCTAATGGTTCTACTGGCTGTACGTCATAGTGATTGTATACTAATAAAGTCTTGTCACTCTTTACGTTAATTTCAGCATAAACGTAAGGGTTTTTAGATTTGTGCTTTACGAGTTGGGCGTCAATTCCGTAGTCTTTCAAATAGTCAACTAAGAATTTAGCACCTTCTTCTCCTTTCCCTTTAGCTGAAGTAGTGTCTATTTTTAAGAACTCAAAGAGGTCTTTTAGGTAATCCACAGAATCTTTTAACTTGTCCCGAATAAAATAAGTTATGCTTAAATATGTTGAGTATACTCGTCATTCCCTTTGTGAACCTCTGTTAACAGTTAACGTTTATAAAAAGGTTGAGGACGGTAAAGTTATAGCGTTACTGAAGGTAATGATATATAAGAATATGGGAATAGCCGTATATGAGACCGATAAGCTTGACGGTGGAGATTTAATAGAGGTTGTTCCTTACAATATGGAATCAATTATAAATGTTGTAAAAAAGTTTTATGACCCTAAAAGCGATGATATAACGGTCTTAGGTGAGAAAAATTTAGTGGATGAGTTCATAGAAAAATTTACTTAATGATGAGAAAACTGGGACATCGGAAGGGTGAAGAACCATTCATGCGCTGATTTACCCAAAAATGAACTTTCCCCACTTGTAGCGGAATAGTGCTCCTATTATAAGGAATATTATTGCCATCGGTACGGCTATGTAAGGCACTAATTGCCACCCTGGCACATGCTCAAGGACGTTAGCAACCCATATTGTAAGTATTAGAAATACTACTAGAGGGCCTACCACAACAAACCATGTAGTTGCACTCCACTTTTTGCTCATAGGCTCTATTAAGTATGTTTATATTAAAATTTATTCGTTTAAAACTTTTGTAATTAATTCATACATCTCTTTATCCTTCTCTTGTATTTTTTTCAGAGACCATGGTAATAATTTCTTCGCCTTTACACCCCTTAATACGCTTCTAATCCAAGATTCGTAAACTTTCCCTCCTCCGGACTTATAGTAAAAGTCCTCTAATTCTTTTAAAGCCTCATCATCGTTAAGTCCCTTTACGTTAACTAAATACCTACTGGCTACGTATAATATGAATCTCTTTCTAGCATCTGGTAGTCCTTTCTCAAGGATTTTATCTATCCACTCATATTTTACCTTCTTTTTAACCGGGGGAAAGATACCCTCTACTTCAAACAATAAGTTCCCGTTCTCGTCATAAACCCTAGAAAATTTTCCATCAAATTCAACGTAACCAGCCGGTGTATCATCTGGGTAATGGAGCAAAATTCTTCTAACTTTTCTCTTTTCTTCACTCATACCCTAACACTCTGCATCTTTAACCTTATAGAGCAGAACGAGCATATATCTCTATCCTTTGTTGTAGGTCTGCCACAAATTTTACACCTTCCTATCTCCTCCTCCTTGACATACTCTTTTTCTAACGCCGGCTGTATTTTGTCTGTAAAGTTCTGTACTAGCATTAGCATAAAACCTGGGGTTTCATCTTCTAATTCTTCTAACTTTCTCCTTATTCTATCTTGAGTAGCCCCACCAACTCTGAACGTATGGGGGCAAGAGTCATAAATAAACGGTATATTGTTTATAATTGCATAAGTAAGTATTTCTTTCTCATATATTAGGAATAACGGTTTTATCTTCTTTACCTTGTACCCTTTTTCTGGCGGTGAAACGGGTTTTAACCTAGCTAAGTCCATTACATCTCCGCTGAAATAACCAGACATTACGAACTGGGCCATATCATTTAGATTGTGGCCAGTAGCTATGGTGTCTAGGCCCTCTTCTTCAGCTATCTCGTTGAGAGTATACCTTTTCACTAGACCGCAAGTACTGCATACTGGTCTTCTGACTTTGATTTTTGCTTCATCTATTGTAAACCCATATTTTTCCTTAATTCTTACTACACGATATTTTATTCCTAACATCTCAAAGTTCTTAACTGCGAACTCAGTACTCTTTGATGAGTATTTCTTACCCATGTCGATTCCTAGATCTATATTAATTCCGAAAACTTCGAAACCCATTTTCTTTGAAAGCTTGTACATAAGGTGAAGCAATGTAGTACTATCTTTTCCTCCAGATACTGCCACTCCGACCCTCTCAGAACCCTCCAGCATTTTGTATTTTTCTATTACTCTTTCGAATCTCTTCTCTAAATATTCGTTAAAATGTTCTTTACATAAAGCTAAATTAGCGTAAGGGATCTTTATAATTGCCTTATTATCACACTTACTGCATTTCACAATAAGTGGATACTCGTGCAAAAATATAAGTTAGTGTATATCATTATTAACCAATGCAAATTCTAGCCGAACTACATCCCAAAACAAAGATGGAGAAACTGATAAAAACAGTCCAAAGTTTAGCTGATTATGACGGCTTTGACATACCCGACTCCCCCATGGGTCTACCATCACCTTTACCATCAGTTGTAGCGAGCGTAATAAGAAGGGAGTTTGAGGACAAGAGGATTATAGTAAACCAGAGGCTGTTAGACGTTAATGAACTTTTCGTTGCTTCATTATCCTTGACATCTAAATTAGTGAGTTTTGATATAGCTTTTACTCAAGGAGATAAGCCTAAAATAGGTAAAGAAGTTGGCTATCTAAAAACTGAGGAGGCGATTGTATTGGCGAAGAAATATAACGAGAAGGCAAGAATAGGTATGATGATAAGCTTTAGGAAGAGTAGGGATGAAATTATTAGTAGGTTATCGCTGGGGGCAGACTTTTACTTAGCCCTAAGGTTAGAAGACCCAGAACAATTAAACGGGTTACAAAGTGAGAAAATAATACCGTATATCATTGTTTCTACTGAGAAAAATAAAGAAGTCGCCATGAGTTTAAACCAGCCAGTGTTTAACGAGGCAAAAGCCATGGAAATCGTTAAAAGATTAGAAGAGAAGAGAGTCCAAGGGGTATTAATTTCCACGTTAGGTGACAATGAAGGTTTAGTAAGGATCATAAAGAGCATCAATGCATAAAGGTATATCACGTATGTAGTAGATTTTGTTATCAATTAGCTTAAGAACCTTCACCTCTACCCCTACACCCTCATGGTAAGCCCTTTTGAAAGCTTCCGAAAACTTCTTGTCCGTTTCCCAATTAGGAGAGAAACACACAGCATCATCTCTCATAACTAGGATTAGGACTTTGGCGTTATAACCCATCTTTTTCAAGTTGATTAATTCCTCAAGGTGTTTTCTTCCCCTTTCTGTGGGGGCATCTGGGAATAATGCCTTCCCGCCCTTAACTAATGTACACCCTTTAACTTCTACGAAGGTATTATTAAACTCGAAGTCGATCCTACTATTACCTACCTTCACTTCACTTTTAACGTTTTGTGGGAGGAATTTTCTGGCTATTTGTGAGTGAATGCTTGAGTCAGTAATTACCCAATTTGCTATTGGGTGCCACGACGCTGTAACCCAGCACTGGGTCTTTTTACCACTCCCCTTTCTTACTAAAATTCTATTTCCTTCAAATATCAGTTCTTGTAGTCTACCGGGGTCATGAAGATGGCATAACTTTCCGCTCTTAGTGAGGACTGTAAATCTATTTAACCTTTTTTCAACTATTTCTTCCCATAGCGGGTCTGTGAACTCGTAAACAAGTGATGAGGAAGCCATAGCTGAGTTATGAAGAGCGGTGTAGGGTCTGATTTTCTATTTCTTCCACAACGCAAGGTAGTACTACTTCAGCCTTATCCCTAATTATTAAGTCTGCAATGTGATCCATTTCTGTTTCCTCAGCGTTTATGATAATAACTCTTCCTCCGTATTCTTTAACTGTCAAAGGAATTAAATTAGCTGGATAAACTGAGAGTGAAGACCCCACGACTAGTACTAAATCGGACTCCCTAGCTATTTCCAGAGCCTCATGAATCCTGTACACCGGTTCTCCGAAGAGGACTACGTCTGGCCTTATTATACCACCACAAGAACATTTAGGAGGGTTCTCCCCCTTATCTATTCTCTCTAGGATCTCCTCACTTTTGTACCCCTTAAAACAGTTTGTACAATAGCACCTCCTCATAGTACCATGTAACTCTATTACGTTTTTAGAACCGGCCATTTGATGAAGACCGTCTATGTTTTGCGTGATTACAGCTTTTATTAAGCCTAATTTTTCTAGTTTAGCTAAGGCATAATGGGCCGGGTTCGGTTTTGCAGTAAAAAGTCCCCTCATCCTTAAGGAATAAAATTCCCAAAAGCCTTTAGGATCTTTTTTAAAATATTCTATGCTTGCTAATTCTGGCGAGTACTTTTTCCAAAGGCCGTTAGGGCCTCTGAAATCTGGTATTCCAGAAGCAGTACTTATCCCAGCTCCAGTGAATGCTATGGCGTTAACAGATGTGAGTAACATTTCAATAATTTTATTGCACTCCATGTGTTTAGTATTAAGTAGAGTGTTTATAAAGTGATGAGTTTGCCGAGTGCTGAGAGGGTGAAGATAACAAAGGTCTGAACTTTGCGTTTAAAAATCTATAATCTCTCCTTTCCCTCAATCGTAAGTTAGGCTGATGGCGTTATTGAATGCAGATTGGAGTTGTGACGTAAGTGCGGGTTTCTTTACAATCTAGTAACGTTTTAACTCCGATAAACTGTTTTAGAGAGTTTCTTAATTTCTCGTCTATGAAAACTATTTTATATGCATATATGCTTTTCCAAAATCCGCTTTTATCTATTACTAGCAAATGTGGCATTAAGTTCATAGTTACATTTACTCTTTCTTCTTGGATTTTTTCGGTGGAAATTAGTTTGTATTCCTTGATTACAACTTCTCCACTGGTGCCATCAATATCTAACCCGTCAACGTAAATTGTTAAGAACGAATCCGTGCTTAAGAGAAACTTGGTGTCTTCAGACTGTAATTCCAACCCGTACTTTTTAATATACCCTTTCCATCTCTCATATTTTCTCCCCCTCAATTTCAACGATATAATACTACTTAAGCTGAAGGCTGTGAGTACATCTGAAGGGAATATCGTTATATAATCTGGGTCTCTAAATATCATATTGCCGCTACACACCGTTCTATTCATCTCGCCGTTACAGATGTAAGTGTATTCTGGTAAAGGTGGTAAGATTAGTTCTTCTACCCTCTTTGCTCTTATTTTCATAACCGTTGTTAAGTATTCGATTAAATAAATTTAATTGCTATTTTTGCTATTATAAATACTTATTGACTAGAACTGTAATGTTTTTAAAGTATAAACCTTTATAAGTGGGTAAAGGTAGTTTTAGTAGTGAGAAGAGATGAACAGAGAAACTCTATTTTATATCGCCGCGTTTGTAGCGTTAGTAGTGGACATAATTCTATATTCTATCTACCCAGTTTTTAATAGTTCAGTAACTTCAATAGGTGGTTTACCAGTTTTTTATGTATATCAACTTATAATGCTGGTAGTTTCTTCCATACTATTCCTTGCAGTATCATTAATATTTATGAGTAGGAGGTGGTAGAGGATGGCAACAAACGGTCTAAATATTGATTATGTCACGTTGGGTGTTTTTATAGGATTATTCATTGTTTTCGCCTTTTTAGGATTCTACGGAGCTTATTGGAGAAAAGGTGATTTGACTAAGCTAGACGAATGGGGTTTAGGAGGTAGGAGACTTGGTTGGTTATTAGTGTGGTTCCTATTAGGTGCGGACTTGTTTACAGCCTATACTTTTATTGCCGTACCTTCAGCATATTTCGCTAATGGAACCATATATTGGTTTGCCGTCCCTTATGTAGCCTGGGGTTTCGGTGTTGCATTACTGACTATGCCGAGGTTGTGGAGTGTAGCAAAGAATAAGGGTTATGTTACAGCAGCTGACTTTGTTAAAGATAGATTTAACAATAAGGCGTTAGCAATAGCCGTAGCGTTGACGGGAGTAGTTGCGGAATTACCTTATATAGCTTTACAAATAGTGGGTATGGAGGCTGTGCTAGTAGTATTATTAATAGGTTTAAAGATTACTAAAGTTACGTACTTGGGCTTAACAGTTTCAGAACTAGCCTTATTAATAGCTTTCATAATATTGGCTGCTTTCACAATTACTAGCGGGTTAAGAGGTGCAGCATTGACTGGAGTATTTAAGGACATCTTGGTTTGGATAACCGTATTAACAGTAATAATCGCTGTTCCACTTACTACGGGAGGCTTTCAACATGCGTTTGCGACAGCTTCCCAACTAGCCTCTAATAAAACTTTCGTTCAGCAATTCTCATCGGATACTGGAAGTAAATTCAGTCCAGCAATTTATGAATATTTAAATCCAAAGTTCTACATGGCTTACTTTTCCTTAGCCTTAGGTAGTTCATTAGCGCTCTATCTTTATCCCCATGCAATCAACGGTTCCTTATCTGCTAATGACAGAGATAAATTAAAAATAGCTACCTCTCTAATGCCAATATACGGAATAGGACTAGCATTGATTTCACTCTTCGGATTACTAGTATATGCTGTTCCTTCAGCTTTAAACTTTGTAGTATTTAAGGCTAAGACTGGTTCCGTGGTAGTTCCAGCTTTAATAGCTTACTCAATGCCCGACTGGTTTGTAGGATTGGCGTTCTTAGCAATATTCATTGGTGGTTTAGTTCCAGCTGCAATAATGGCCATAGGTGTTGCTAATTTACTTACTAGAAATGTAATAGAAGAATTTACTAAACTTTCTCCGACAAGTGAGGCTAGATTGGCTAAAATATTATCTACAGTATTTAAGTTCGTCGCATTAGGTTTCGTATTTGTAGTTCCATCAACTTATGCAATACAGTTACAGCTATTAGGAGGTATAATGATAGCTCAAACTTTACCAGCAGTCTTCTTAGCACTGTATACAGACAAGCTTGAGGGTTATTCAACTCTTGGAGGTTGGGCAGCTGGGATGTTTAGCGGAATATTCCTAACGTTATATGCTAATCATTTCAGTGCATTAAAGACCTCTTTATTCTTGACCCCCTTAGGGCCTATGTATATAGCCTTAATAGCATTAGGGATTAATTTAGCTGTAACGGTAATTGGTTCTTTAATAGCATATGCGTCAGGCTGGAAACCTACAAGTAAAATTACAGCTGTTGATTTTGAACCGCAAATAGCTAAGAACGTTAAACAGAAATAAATAAAAGAAAGAGAATAAATTTTTTAACTATTTGTTCTTTTTCCCTTCTCTTTTCCCATTGTTATTGCATAAATATGTCAAAGAGCATTATGTCTTGCAAAAGCATTGTATCAATTAGTGAAAGAGTTATTAATAAGGGGATAAGATCTGCGTATTCTTGCGGTATTTCATCACCATATTGGAGTGTATTGGCTATTTCATTAGCTGCTCTTTGGACTTTCTCGTAGGCCCTCTCAGCTTCGTCTAACCCAGAAGCTGTTAGTTCATAAGCCTCTTTTTTAAATATTAATCCCTTCTGTCTTTTTATAACTAAACCCTCCCTTTCTAAAACCCTTAATGCAGCTTGTACTTCATCCAATTCTTCCCTTATATCTTGTGCTATTTGGTTTGCAGTAGCCTCTCTTCTATCATATAGGTAAGCTAATATCTTGTCCCTTATGTTCATCTTATTATATTACACTGTTGAAGTATTTAAAAATTCAAATTGTAAAAGTGTATTGAACGCGTTACCATACTGTGTAATAGCGATTACTGGGACTTCTTCATAAAAGGTTTTGTAAAAGTTCTTACAATTATCAATGATTATTTTATAAGGAACGTAAGTAGATATTGCTGCTTCTTTCCAGTTAGGCCAATAAGGTGCATAAAGCTGGTTAGGGTATATGTATAGGGTTATGGAATTCTTAGGAGGTATGGTTTGGCCTACATAATATATGAATAACTCTGAATAATTTGCTGGTGATAAAAACACAATATAATTAATAGTAGAAGGTATATTACCTAGATTAGATATAGTAACCTCTATGTAACTTAAGTTGTACACTGTAATACCATAGGCTTTTCCGTGATATGCACCGATTCCTATCCACAATCTTGGTGACTTACGTTAGTATAGATTGCAATTGCTGTTAATGTGTCGTTTTCGTTTTTATAAATGTTTATTTGAGATTGTGCTAATTCACCGCCAATTTTTTGAAATTCTCCCAAATAAACCAGAATTAAAGATAATGCTACTAAAAGAATTATTAATAGGATTACTATGCCAATTACATTTCCTAGACCCCTTTCTCTATGCATATGTTAAAGCCTCATTTCAGCGATATAAGGTATAACGGAACGGCGGTGAAATTAGCCGAATTTTTTGTGTTTCTGCTGATTTTAATTAAAAAATAACTCTCTTCAATTTAAAAATTTTTAATATTACCAGGTTTAGGCAATTTAAAGATGAGTTGAGACAAATATTATAATTTAAATTTATTAAAAAATTAATATAAAAAGAGTAATAAGTCTATTAATAAAATATAAATATTTAATAAAAATTGTACTAAATTTCCGTTTAGTGTTACTCTAATTGCATTGAGTACCAGCAATATAACCATGATTTAATACTGAATCCCGTGGTTTAGGAAGTAGTAATGAAGGGTAAAATATTGGTGGAAGTGTGGAAATAAATATGGTCACTATATGTCATAGTTTATCAACAACTTACCATCCCTATCATTATGAGAAACTATACTGAGAGAATTTTAAGATTCTTAAATTTAAAATTATAGAGTGATAATGTAATTGCCAAGTGAAAGCGAATCTAGATTTCATTCAAGGTTTTTACTAAATAATATTTATAAACCCTCACTCTAATAGTATACGTGTCTACGGTTTATAGTATACGCATTCCTAAAAAGTTAAAGGAGTTAATGGATTCCGTAAATGTGGACTGGCAAAAGGAGATTAGTAATTACATAGAGGAAAGAATAAGAAAGGAGTTAATAAAAAAGTACATTGAGGAGAGTAAAGAAAACTTAAGCAAAATGAAAGTTATCGATAATTCGTTGATAATAAGAGAGGAAAGAGAGAAGTGATATTAGATTCATCTGCTGTCTCGTCATTCTTCTTTAAGGACTCCTTTACTGATAAAATAAGCGAAATTATACTCAATTCTAATGAGGATTTTGAGACACTGGATTTAGCCTTTGCTGAGGTATCTAATGTTGCGTGGAAGAGGATAATTATTTTTCAGGATGACAAAAGCGCTGTTCTGGGCCAATTACAAAAAGCCATTGATTTCATAGAAAAATTGTGTAGAGTAATTCAAGTTAGAGAAGTTTGGAGTGGTGCGATTGATCTAGCTATAAATGAAAGACTTCCCTTCTACGACTCCGCGTTTTTATATCTAGCTATAAGAGAAAATTCAAAATTACTCACAACTGATCTGAGGTTTTTCAACAAACTTCCTGATAAATACAAAAAATTTGTTATAACCCCGTAATCAAGGATTTATTAAATAAAATTCACTACTAAATTAAAACAGGATTTATGTTGGAAATTTTTTTTAAATCAACCCAAAACAATCTCTTATGAGCGAAGAGTCAGAACTTATCGTACAATCCGCAAGTGAGGTGGCTAAACAATTAGATACTACTTCTGAAGAACAAGGGATATTTGTAAGAAAGAATTTGGAACTTCTAGCACAACAAGGTTTCATGGGGATTTTAATACCAAAACCTTACGGAATGGGTTTACCGGCAAGAGTGTTCGTAGACGTAGTTAAAACAATTGCGAAAGCATCACCATCAACAGCATGGTTATATGTTACTCACGTGGCATCAACGATGGCCTTCAACACTTTTGCGTCACAACAATTAAAGGATAAATACATGAAAGACCTCGTTGAAGGCAAATTATTAATTGGTGCGGCAGGCACAGAGTCTGTCGGTGGTGCAATAAATGCTGAATTTAAGACGAATGCTGAACTTAAGGGTGATAAATACGTAATTAACGGTAGCAAGACTTTCATAACTGGTGCCGGTGAATTAGACCTTTATTTAATAATAACGAAAATTACCGGAAACCCGAAACCTGGTGTAATATTGGTTGACAAAAGCAAGGTAAAAGTAGGGCAAAGTTTCACTTCCTTAGGGATGAAGGGGATTTCTTGGGGTGAATTGGTACTGGAAAACGTTGAGGTGCCTAAGGAGAACTTCATTGTTGACGATTTCACAAAGTTCTTAGGAGTGTTAGGAAGAGTTGGGATGTTAGGAGTTTCCGCAATATCTGTAGGCTTAGCTGAGGGTGCATTTGAAGAGGCTTTAACACATGTTAAAAGCAGAAAATTAGGGCAAAACACACTCTCATTATTTGAGGGAGTTCAAATATACCTAGCTGAAATGTCAGCTAAGGTTGAGGCTATGAAGCAGTTATTGTATTACGCTGCGGATCAATTCTCTTCTCAAAACCCACTGCCTGCTGTGCTTAAAGCCAGAGTATTTATAACTGAGAACGCTTTAGATGTGATAGATAAGGCTATGAGGATCACTGGTGGTCACGGTTTCAGTAGCTTATTAAAACTAGAGAAGTACTACAGAGATGCCAGGGCGACGATGTTACACTTCCAGACTTTAGAAGTATCTAAGAAAGTTCTAGCTGGCATATTATTATCCTAACCACTTTTTCTTCCATATCCACCTCCTCCTGGTGTCTCTATTGTAACCTCGTCCCCCTCATCTAAGTCTATAATGAACTTACTTGGCATTTGAGTCGCTTTACCACCTTTAATGACCGTAACTTTTCCGGGTTTACCGTTACTTCCACCTTCAAGACCCCAAGGGCCTATTCTAAACCTATCAGCTAAAACTGCTAATCTTGTTTTTGAGAGTACTTTAAACCCCCTTATTATCCCATCACCACCTTTATATTTCCCTTCACCACCGCTTCCCTCCCTTATTTTATATACCATGAAGAGGATGGGATAAGAGGATTCAGCGACTTCTATGGGAGTGTTTAAGGTGTTAGTCATGTTAACGTGTACTCCAGAAACCCCATCGCCATTAGGTCTTGCACCACTTCCACCGCCAATCGTCTCGTAGTAAGACCAGTACTTCCCGTTATAAATACCACCCATCATTATGTTCATCATAGTCCCGGAACAGGCGGCGGGTACTGATAAGAACTTTGATAATGCTAGAAAAGTTACGTCAGCTATTCTCTGGGAAGTTTCCACATTTCCGCCTCCAACAGCGGCTGGTTTTACGGGGTTTACTATTGTGCCTTCCGGGGCGTAAACTTCAATGAAGTCGTAAAAACCTTCGTTAGTACTTATATCCTTATTCAGCATACTCCTTATGGCAAAGGACACTGCGGAATAAGTGACTCCTATAACTGCATTTAAAGGCCCCTCAATTTGCTTAGAAGAACCCGTGAAGTCAGCTCTAACCTTGTCTCCTATTTCTAACTTTATGCGAATCTTTAGTAAATCGTCTCTCCATTCTAAATAATCCTCGGCTTCATAAACTCCCTTTTCCCATCCCACGCTTTTAACAATCCTTGAAGTGTGCTCAATTGATTTATCCCACGCTTCTAAAACCGTGTCTACACCATATTTATCAAAAAGCTGTATTAGCCTCTTAACTCCCAGATTGTTTGCTGATAGTTGTGCTTTTAAGTCTGCAATTGAAGCTTCTGGTACTTTGAAATTCTCTCTTATAATCTTGACTATTTCATCATTGAACTTCATCGGAGGTATTACTATTCCTTCCTCATACAATGTTTTAGCACTTGGATTAATACTACCGGGTACTGGTCCTCCTACATCTACATGGTGGGCTTTGTTAATAACGTAAGCCACTATTCTTCCCTTATACTTTACTGGCGTAATTAATCCCACGTCGTTTAAGTGAGTCCCAGAAACGTAAGGGTCATTAAAGATTACTGTCTCATCTTCAACGTAGGGTAAAACGTTTTTGACAGCTATTTTAAAAGAGCCTAAGTGAACCGGTATATGCTCGGCTTGAGCCACTATTCTCCCCTTATAATCAACTACAGCACAACTGTGGTCCATTCTCTCCCTTATGTTAGGCGATACTGCAGATTTCTTTAAATACACACCCATTTCCTCAGCAATAAATACTGTAGCCTTATCGATGACTTCCCAACTCACCATTCTTTTACCACCTCAACGAAACCCATCTTCTTTACCTCAAAGCTCCAACCATCATGGATTACTATTGTTGAGCTATACTCCTCTATAATTGCTGGACCCCTTCCTTTGTAACCTTTCGGTAAGTCATCCCTTCTATAAACGTCAACATCTACCCAATCATCGATTAATAAGGCCCTTCTCTTCCTTATCTTAATTTCCTTACCTTGAGGGTCTGGGAGTGACGGTTTTACGGTCTTTTTAATCCCGAAGACCCTAACGGTCGTAACTTCAACGGGGTAGGGTAAAGTAAACCCGTAAATCGTCTTATGCCTTTCTTCAAACTCCTTAACGTAATCCCCTTTTACTGGAATCGTTAATTCCCAACCTTGTCCTTTATATCTAGCGTCTATATAGTGTAAGAAATAGTCCACGTTTACCCTTTTACTTAACTCTTCCTCTAGCCTCTTGAATTCGTTATAAACGTCTTTCGGAAAAGCACTCCTAATTTCGTACTTCTCATCAACCATTAACAGTGCTAGGGCACTAAACAGCCCGGGATGAGGAGGGATAAGTATTTTCTTTATTCCCAGTTCTTCAGCAACTCTTATAGCCCATTGAGGCCCTGCACCACCAAATGCGAATAATGTGAACTCACTGGGGTCTAGGCCTCTCTCGACTGTAACTAATCTTATTGCTCTAGCCATTTCTAGGCTAGCTAAATTTATAGCCTCTTTAGATACCTCTACCGGGTCTCCTAATTTCGAGATCGCTTCTCTTGCGGAGTTTATGTTTAACTTCATTTCTCCTCCTAAAAGACTGTCACCCAGTATTTCAAGTACTGCATTGGCATCAGTTAGTGTTGGTTCTTTACCACCCATATTATAGCATACGGGACCAGGGTCAGCTCCGGCACTTATTGGCCCTACTCTTAAAGCCCCTCCTTCGTCCCTCCAGATTATTGTACCACCCCCAGTTGATACTTCTGCTAAGTCAATAAATGGGAACCTAATTGGGTAGCCCGAGCCTTTCACTATCCTTCCGTGGTGTGCCCTCCCCCCTACTTCATATTCTGAAGTTATTTCAACTTCTCCGTTTACTATTGACCCCGCTTTAGCTGTAGTCCCACCCATGTCGAAACTTATTACGTTTTTTTCTCCTAGCATTTCGGAAAATATTTGAGCCCCCACTACCCCAGCAGAAGGTCCACTCTCTATGATTTGTACGGGTCTCCTTACTGCCTCTTCGCTATCTATTAAACCACCACTGCTAGACATTATGTAAAGTTCTTGTGTTATAGTTCTTAACGACTCAACATATTTTGAGACAATAGGCATTAGCATTGCATTAATTACTGTAGTTGTAGTTCTTTCATACTCCCTTTGTTCTGGCGAGACCTCAAATGACGCACTCACATATTTAAAGTATTTTGAAAGAATCTCTTTTGCTCTCAATTCATTTTCTGGATTTTTATACGAGTGAAGGAAGACCACTGCCACTGCAGACACTTCATTCATTATTTTCTTCGCTATTTCCTCTACCTCTAGCTCATTTAACCTCTTTAGTATTCTCCCGTCATGCAAAGTCCTTTCATCTACTTCAAACCTCAACTCTCTAGGTACTAATGGTTTAGGTTTTTGGAAGTAAGGATTATAGAGTTCCGGTCTGTTCTGTCTACCTATTTCTATTACGTCCCTAAAGCCCTTTGTAGTGATTAATGCTGTTTTAGGAAGTTCTAAATCCAGTTGGCCTAATATTGCATTAGTAGCTATTGTAGTGGCATGGACTATTTTATCAACTTTTATTCCCATTTTTTGTATTGCGTTTTTTACCCCTATCTCTGGACTTTTAGGGGTTGATAAACCTTTATAATACCTTATACTACCGTCAGGTTGTAAGTAAATTACGTCTGTAAAAGTCCCTCCTATGTCAACAGCAATTGTCACAACTGAGAATTATCGGTATGGATATTTTAATATTGTGAGAGTAATTAATTAATTACGTTTACTCTAACGCTGAGAGTATTGAAAGGTTTTAAACTAATTGCTGTTATTAGCAGTTTCTGTAAAAATCGCAAAGTTTAAGTTCATCATTCCTACGTCCCTTCTTAAAAGTTTATGAAAATCGAGGTTATGGCATAGAAGAGAGCCGTTTGTTCCTACACTTCACTCATGATTAAACTAGGGATTAAGCCTTAACCACACGTTTGCATGTGGGTTATGGAGTCCAACAGCACGGTACTCACATCTTTGCAATCATTCTTTGGGCACATCGGCGTAAGGCCGTTTACCAACAAATCACGACATAACTAAATATAAAAAGTCTGTTGACGCTAATAAAGGATTCAGCCCATAGTGAATTTGAGGAGGACGAGTTCGATGGGTGCTCTCAATATCTGATTGATATCCGTGTGGAGCTGGGCAAGTTGTTATGAAAAAAGTCAGACCTCCCTTCAGTTTCCTCATACGTTAACTGTTTAAACTCTCTTACATATTTTTAGGAATTGTGCCGATTCGTGACGAGTTAACGTACGCTAAAATGAGTTATAAGGACTTCATAGTGTCATATGAGAGGTTAAGAAAGGGTGAGTTGAGACTTTCCGCATTTAGGGCATATAAAGCCGAGAGGAGGCTTTTACAATCCTTAGCGATGAGATATGATTTGTATAATAGGAAGACTAAGTGCGCAGTCCCAAAAAAGGAGATGCTTCTAGTGGCTTCACAATTAGAGGGATTGTTTAAGGGGATAAGAAAGCTTACTGAAATGGCACTATCTTTATTTGATGAGTACAGAAAGGGTGAGGTTAAGAAGGAGGATATAATATCTCTTCTTTCTGGTCTTAATTACGAGTGGTTAAGTGGCAAATTAAGCCAAGACGAGATAAGTGAGATTAAGAAGCTCCAGTCCACTCTTAACTCTTTATAGCATTATCAATCTCCTTTCCTATACTTACTGAACGCTGATATGACGCTTCTACTGTTTTAATTATAGCCGACTTAACTCCCTCACTTTCCATAACCATCAAACCTCTAATCGTAGTCCCGGCTGGTGTTGTTACTTGATCCCTAAGGAATACTGGGTGAGTTTTACAGTTCTTCAAGAACTTAACTGTACCCTCTACCATGTCTAAGATCGCATTATAAGCTAATTCCCTTGGCATTCCGCAAGCTACTGCACCTAAGGCGAATGCATCGATTATTTCAGCCATGAACGCTGGACCACTCCCAATTATTGCAGTCCACGCGTCAAGAAGTTCCTCGCTAACCCAATAAACACTCCCGATATTTTTAAATATATCCTCGATCTCTTCGTCCCTTTCCTCAGCTATAGCTGTTGTGGAATGCCCTACAATTGCGTTAATGTTTGGCATGGCTCTGAACACTTTAGCCCCTTGAAGTATTGATGAGAGAGTAGAGATCTTAACACCAGCCATTACCGAAACCACTTTCTTTCCATTCCAAATATTGTTACCTAGTGAGGAGTATAAGGATTTGAAGTGCTGTGGTTTAACGCTAATGATTATTATATCTGACTTCTCTACAGCTAGTCTGTTATCTCTAGTACCTTCAACCCCCAGTTCTTTAATCCTTTTTAAGGTCTCCTCACTTCTCCCGGTGGCAATTACTTCATATTTGTCTTTAATTCCCCTAATTATTGCACTTCCTATTTTTCCCGCACCGAGTACTGCTATACGCATTTAATAGGGGTATGTCCTTCTCCTTTTTATTTATTGCTTAATTGTACTAGGGGTTTTACTTACATTTTGACAAAGAATTATTAGCCTTTAGACACATGTCGCAATTTATAGCTCAAATTTTTAATCCTATTTAAAGAAAAGATGTTATGCCACAATATCAAATTATAGGAAATGACTTACAGTATTTGCGTGTAATGTTAAACCCTGGTGAAATGATATATGCGGACGCTGGGCACATGGTAATGAAGAGTAATACTGTTATTATGCAAACGAGAATGAGAGGGGGTCTATTATCTGGCATAAAGAGGGCTTTAACTGGTGGTTCGTTTTTTGTTACCGAATTTTATGGGCCAGGCGAGGTAGACTTATCCGGTATTTTTCCGGGGAAGATTTTACAAATTCCATTAACTGGGGGAGGGTTACTAGCTGAAGCACATACTTTCTTAGCAGCAGAAAATACTGTAAATTACGACGCAAAATTAGCTAGGTTAACTGCTGGAATATTGGGCGGAGAAGGGCTTTTCTTAGCCCGCTTTTACGGCTACGGTAATGTCTTTCTGCACTCATACGGCGATGTAATTGTAAGGGACTTAATGCCGGGTGAAACTATACAAGTTGAAGCTTCGCACCTAATGGCGTTTCAGGAGGGTATGCAATATAGTGTTCAACTGGTAGGAGGTTTAAGATCCATCTTCTTCGGGCATGAAGGTCTATTCTTTGTTACCATAACTGGCCCTGGAAGAGTGTGGATACATACATTAACTGCAGAGCAACTGGCGTCAGCACTAATACCGTTCTTACCTCAAGGTCAGCAAGGAGGGATATCGATATCTTTCTAAGGGGTTACAGATGTTTTTTGAAGTAACCCCTCTTAATGGTCGTATAATCGTTAAAGGGAAGGGCAAACAAGGGATTATAGTTTTCCCAACCTGGGTTCCAGGGTCTTATGTAATTAGGGATCAGAGCAAATACGTAGTCCCATTGAAGGGACTTTCTCAAATATTTAAAAATAGGTTCTTTTTAACTGATGAGGAATTCGAATACATATTTTCAGCTATTAGTAAGGATCAAAGGGAGGCAATATCTATACCAGACTATTTATTTATAAACCCAGCTTCCGTTTTTCCTTATCAAACAATCAGTGAAGAATACTGTGTAAAGCTCAATATACCATCTAACTGGGTAGTGCATACTACGTTAAAGGATAAGGGGAATAATACGTATTGTGGTGAGGATTACGATAGTTTTGCTGATTCTCCCATTCAAGCTTCGCCGCATTTAAAGTTGATTGAGATTGATGAAAACCATAAAATTTCAGCTTATGGTGATTTAGACGAAGTTGAGAAGATTAGAAAGGCTATACAATACATAGACTTTAATATGGGAGAAAAGCCCAAAAATTACATTTTCTTCTTTAGGAGGAGTGACGTTAATTTTGGTGGAATAGAACATGAAAATTCTTCAGCAATAGTAGTTCCGTGGGATAGGAAAGAGCTTACTTCTTTATTTGCTCATGAGTACTTTCACTCATGGAACGTGAAAAGGATTAGGCCTCTAGAATTTGATAGAGTAGATTACGAAAAAGAGAATTATACTGACCTATTATGGGTTGCTGAGGGTCTAACTGATTACGTAGCTTTTCTAGCCACCCTAAATTCTTCTCCCTCCGAGGCTATGAAAATGTTAGCTAACGCGTTATCAAGCCTCACATTTCCGGGGATAAAATACATGAGCCTCGCAGAGTCATCGAGATTCACATGGATTAAGTTATATAAAAGGGATTCAAACTTTTTGAACTATGCGATTTCGTACTACGATGTGGGGTTGGTTCTCGGGTTTATAATTGATTTAACAATAAGAGAAAGGAGTGAGTGTAGGAATTCTATTTTTGACTTCTTTAAAAGGCTGAAAAGACGTTATACTTATGAGGATGTTAGAAAGACGTTAGCTGAACTTGGGGTGGGATTCTTAGATGAATTGGTATACAAACGTAATCCACCCATAATGGATTATGTTAGGAAATATGCTGAAGTTACGCTAGAAGATAAGGGGAAACCCTATATAGGTATTATGGTAAATAATGGTAAGGTAACCTATGTAGAAGAAGGGTCTCCAGCAGATGAAGCCGGAATATTACCAGATGATGAAATAATAGCGGTAAACGGAGTTAAGAGAGAGATTGAGGTTAAAGACGAGCCTATAAAACTTACTCTTTCATTTGAAAGGAGGGTTAGGGAGGTTCTTGTTAAACCCAGACCTTCCCCTGGTCATACTGTTAGAGTTAAATTAGCTGGTGAACTTATGAAATGCTTATCAAACATAGAAAGTACTGAGGGAATAAGCGATAAAAAGGTACTATGACGAAAACAAAAAAGAAAGAAAGATAATGTACTAAAATTCCTTCTCTTAACTCTTTTCTTTATTTGCTCTTTGACTGTTTTTCTAACATAGCTAGTAGTTCTTTTGGTGCATCCTTTTCGCTTACGGCACCCCTACCAGTTTTGCCGTTGTCGTCGTAAGTGAACGATATCATTTTTCCTACTCTCCAAACCTTTTTTATCTTTGAAACGTCTACTTCTTTTTCCTCTCCCTTATACTTGAACCTTACTGTTACCATTTCTGGTCAAAACTATTTCTGTAAGTCGAGGTATATTAATATTTTCATTTGATCCACAGTATTACTTTAATCTAAATAGCATAAGTATCACTTATCAATTTTTATCTATTATCACCTTTCTTATTATTGTCGCATTCAATTGGGGTGTCTTACCGTATTCATTTGAGGTATCATTACAAATTGAGTTTATAGGTTTTCCTTCAAGGTCTATGAGACTCGATTTGAACATAAATAACACATTTTTTGGGACTCCTTCAGATTTCCTAAAAATTACTTTAACTCTTCCCTTTTCGTTCTCGAGAAAGCCAGTCCCATCAAAACAACAATTATACACTATAGGTTCTGTGTTAAAGAGTTCTTTAAATTGACTATTTGTATGATTAGGATGTGAGGAAAACACTAAGTAATAATCGTCATTGGGAGGTGGGGTTAGATTTGGCAATGGCAGCACTTTAGCCACTTGATACCCCCTATTTAAATTCTTGATTTTTACAGCTTTCTTTTGCCTTAATTCCTCTAAACTAATGCCCGTCTTACTTATTGCACGGTTTACTGCGTCCCACTCGTCTTCCTCTATTAACGGATGTCTTAATCTCAGTTCCTCAGCTATCATTCTCATAAGTCTTACCTCATCTATCCCCTTTGCATCTCTTATTGGTTCGTTATAAATCAAATAATCATGCCAGTAACCATAAACGACGTCGTATTTTTCTAAATATGTAGGTGCTGGGATTACAATGTTTGCGATTTTTGCCGTTTCGCTCCAAAAGGGGTCATGGACTATCAATTTTACTTCGCCTTCTTCCACTTTTTCTCTTATCACGTCCCATCTCGGCAATGAGTGATAAGGGTTTGCATTCCACGTAAAAATTACTTTAATTTTCCCTTCTTCCACTTCTTTCCATATTTTACCCATGTTTACTATTCTTGAGGGTTTCGATAAATGATACCCCCTTAAATACTCAAAGTCTATATTAAACCCTTGGCTGTTTGAGTAATAAAAGCCATAACGAAGACCAATGAGTGCTGGTATTAATGAAATTAGGGAAATAGCATGTCCTCCGTTATAAGTTCTGCCCAGTGCAAAACCAATTATTGTCAAAGGCTTTTCCTCTTTATAGAAAATTGAGAGCTCTTTAATTTCTTCTTTCTTTAAGCCCGTGGTATTTTCAATTAACTCCCAATCGTAAGCTCTAACGTAATCCTGAAGAGCTTGTAGATCGTCAATTAAAGGGTTCTCTAATCCTAATTCGATTAAATATTTTATTATTCCTAAAGCAAGAAAGGCGTCACTACTGGGTTTGATAATGTAAACTCTATCGCTTCTTTTTGCGGTTTCGCTAAGTCTTACGTCGATGGTAACTTTACGTTTATTTGCAAGTAATTTCCAGCCGTGGATAAAAGAGAATGCGGCTTCACTTCCCCAGAAAACTACAGCCTTAGCCTTTATAAAATCCTCTGGTAAAGCACCCAATGAAGAACCATAATGTAATTTTATGGCGTTATGCCCTTCCGCGGAACATATTGAATAATCCGTTGACACAGTTCCTAACGCGTTCCAAAGTCTAGCTGGGAAATACCATGTCAGCAACCCTTGATTTCCGTCGTAATCGACATGAAGAATTTCGTCTTTAGATGTTCCATTAATAATTCTAGCTATCTCACGTACCGCTTCTTTTATATCAGCCTCTTTTCCCTCAATATATGCGTTTAAAATTCTATTCTTATCATTCCTCTTTAAGTCCATATTTCCCCTAGAGCATGTAAAGCCTAATGTAGGGAAATCTTTAATTGGTTTGTGGGAATCATCAAATATGCAAGTATCATAACAATCTCTCGTGCATGCATGCATTAGGGTTAATTTGATTTGAGAGTATTTAAACGTGATGAGTGCGACCGTAGCGGAATGATGAAGAAATTCCTTTAAGCTGAATTTTGTTTTAATTAGTTACGTCTAATAGCATTTCAATAGTTTCTATTGGTCATCTCCTAACTGGTAACCGCTCACGAGGATAGTGGTGTTTCTCTCGAAGGGTAAATATATATGATCCATTAGCCCTTGGTGAAACTAAAAGTTACGCCATGGATAAACACTATTAAAGCCTCTAATCAATTGGTGTTTACCCGTGGCGTAACTTTTCCTTACTTCTAATTCCACCACGGGCACCCCTCTTAAGGGATCATACACACTCACCCTTAACTCATTGGGGCTAGTCGAGGGAAACACCAATACCCTCCCATCCAGTTTTTCACTCCCCAAACCTCGTGAGCAGTGCCCGTCATCAGTTGGGAGATCATCAATAAAAACTACTTCAGTAATACTATATAAACATTACTTAAT
>Ga0081474_122261_pt1 | contig 35388 bp, 35 predicted proteins | sample OneHunmetagenome_2_FD_70978 | JGI IMG/M metagenome (GOLD analysis project Ga0081474, IMG submission 70978) | Ferrous microbial mat communities from One Hundred Spring Plain, Yellowstone National Park, USA v2 (version 2) | ecosystem: Environmental > Aquatic > Non-marine Saline and Alkaline >... | reverse complement strand
TAGCAAGGTTGATAAAAAGTATTTATCAAGCATCTGGAGGGATAAAGAAATTGTTTAAACGTAAGAGAAAAACGTAAACTGCTATTTTCACTTCATATCATATTTTTCAAACTTGATCACTAACGTTAAAAAATTATATCTTAAACTCTTCTAAAGGTTTAAATACAACTTTTTTAGTTAACTCATCAACTTCTGCATATTCACTTTCTTTCCAATCTAAGATCGCATATCCTATTCCCCTAGATTTTCCTCCACCTATGAAAGTACCCACTTCACTGAGGAATTTCAGCGTTTTAATCCAGTCCTCAATTCGATCTCTCACTATAGCATTAACTTTAACGTTATTAACGTTTACGATCTGTTCTTTGAATAAGTGTTTTTCCTTACTTCTCCTCGTTTTCCTTTCAATTACTACGTGAGTTCTCTCATTTATCTCTGCATCGATTAAAGTATCGGAAAATGTTACAGCTGATGCGAAATATTCGCTCCCATAAAGCCTTTCTACTGGGCAATTCCACATTGCAATAAACCTCTTTCTTTCTTTCTTTATATTCTCATCATTTTTGTTTTCTAATCCCTTAGCTTCTAACAATTCATCTAAACTACCATCATCTACTACATCTTCGTTTTCATGACCTTTAAAGTGATTAGGATTTGCAATTAGAACCTCAGTTGCTCTTCTGAATATACCCTTCCAATTGCTTGAGGGTATTATGTAATATTGATCTATTTGTAACGGGGTAAGAGTATTTATATCTTCCTTAGGTCCACCTACTCTCAGTCCTTGTGGAGTGTTAAACTTAAGTTTAAACAGATATACTTTCTTCATTTAACACTCACCTTTTGAAGTAACGAATCTAAATCATCAATTCCGAGCATGAAATTTAAGCCTGCAGGAAATACTTCACTGTAACTACCCTTATCCTTTACGAACACTAAAGTTCCTTCACTTAAAGTCCTAAAAGAGGGTTTTTGTCCAGAAATCTTATCGTTAGTAAACCAACCAGCGTAAATGGAGGTACTTCCAATTATTATACTTCTCCTGTCTGCCTTACCTACTGTGAAAAGTTGTTTGCCAAAGAGTGAGGGTATACATTGGGAAAGGCAATAGGAAAGTCCGTGAGGTTCTGGTAAATCAATTTCAGATATCACATCTACTATAATTAATGCATTTGTTCTGTTTTTGCCTCTACCTAATCTTACCTTATTACCTTTAATTACATCTATTACCTCACTAGGTTTAGCTATAGCCCATAAAGTGTCAAACCTCTTATATTCATAAGCATATAGCATTCTGTGATAAGATGAGGCTAACGTCTTTTCTATCGTAACGTGCATTGAGATAAAGGATTCCGAATTAAAGTGTGAATATCTGGTTTCATCCTTATTGCTTTCCTTTCTCTTGATTATTGCTCCTATTTTAGGTTTCTTTTCGCCTTCAAGTTTTAACACTTCCCTTAACGTTTTCCCTTGTTTTTCTAGTTCTTCACTTTTCCTCCTTAGTATTCCCTTCTCTTCTACGAATTCTCTGCTTTTCCTACCTTCGGCGGGACTGAAGTAATGGGCAGGTGCTGAGTCAATAGGAAACGCTGGAGAAGAGAAGAAGGATTGGTCTATTTTCCTTGTCTGATAATAGTATTCCGCCAATAAAGCTCCTCTAAGTTGTGTTGCGGGTATATAATCTGTTACTGAGAAATAATAATTACCTATTTTCCTTGTTCGTGTAGTTATATAACCGTTAACCGTTAACTTAAGTAATGTGAATTTCATCTTAATTACCTCCATATATAATTCAAAAGGGAAAAAACTAAACTCTTCATGTCTGCATCACATTTAACTCTCTGACAAATATCCTCCTTCAATTTAACGTCTACCATTGCATTTCTGCCTATTCTCCAAAAGCGTAAAGATAAAAGAGAATACAATAGTAGTTTAAGCATTCTATCACCGCAAGAGTCTCTGAAGTATATGTTAACTTCAAATTCAGTATTAGGAGCAATTACTTCTTGTGTGAATAAATGACCTTCCTCGCTTTTTTGGGTGCTATCATCTATTTTTACCCTAGTAATTCTGTATCTTTTAATATCTGGAACGCTCACCGTAATTGTGAAACAGCCGGAATCCTTATAATCGGGATAGCCGAAAAGCTTACATACGTCACAAACGCTACTTTTTTCATGAGCCTCCTTGATTTTACTAGGTTCTATTTTGCCGCACGATGTATAACCTTCTGGTAAGTAGTTATGAATAGCTGTTCTTAATACTCCCTTTATCGTTGAAGGCGGTAATATCATGGGGTTTAGTGGAATGTCTACTACTCCGATACTACTTCCTCCTCCCACTGTTAGGAAAGTTAGGTTCTTAATGTATACCTTGAACTCCATTATCCTACACCTACCTTAAATGTTTTGAGTATAAAATAATAGTCATAAAGCGGAATCTCCTTTAATGAACCTTCCTTCTTTTCAACTAACTTCTTAAGAATTTCCTTATCATAAGCCCTATCACTTTTAGCTATTTTTCTCAAAATGTAAGCTAGGGTTCTTAAATAGCCGTTGGATTTATCGAGGTTAGTTTCTGCATAACTTACTATATCCTCCAATTGCCTTAACTTCTCCCTTATCTCTTTCTTATCATTTTCGCTATTATAGAGACTAACTACGTCCTTGAATTCATATAAGTTAGCTAACTCAAGCAGTTCTTTTACCTTTTTAATATCGTTAGCCACTACTAAATAGGAATTATTTGGCTTCTTGTATTTACTGATTTCTGAATGAATTACTGACTTACTAGCTAATGTTGACGAAAATACCATGCATGCAATACTTGTTTTATTGTATTCTATTGCGTTTTTACTATCCCTCTCTGGCTTTATTTTACTCCTTTCCATTAACTCGTCTGAAGCCTGGAAGGCAAATTGGATTGGATGGTCCGGCTTAACACTAACTATTCCCACTTTAAAAGTGAAACCAGTAAACTGAGTTGCCTTCTCGAAGAATTTTACAGCAAAAGGTATTGCAATTATAGAAGGAACCAAGATCGTGAGATCATCCCCTCCTAAGTATAATACTCCCGAAAGAATCCTACTCGTTAGAGGGAGATCATCATCTGACTTTAAAAACTCCCTTTCAGCATTTGCTAATTCAGTAAGTGTCTCGTAAAAAGCCTTCTTAACTCCGTAATCTAATCTGAAACTCTTATCAATATAATCAGAGAATGTGACACTAGCTGAAAATATTATTCCCCCTCTATTTCCGTCTGCCTTAATTATGGAGACGTATCTAGTATCCTCTAATCCCTTATACCCAGTTATGAACTCCATAGCATATTCAGTGTAATTCTCTCCGAAGATCTTCTTAGCACTTTTTTCTGGGGTTATTTTTAAAGGTACTTCCCCAGCGGGAAGTAAATAAGTTAACTTCACTTTGCTTGTGAAACCTCTAGTTGATGATAGTCTTCTAACCTCATAACATCTTTTACATAAGTATTCTCCGAAATCTTTAGCGAAGACGCTAGCTGGTCTAATACCACAATTATCACAAACCATATGGAGGCCCATAGAGTAAATCTCTTCGTCAAAATCTACTAAGTGTCTCTCACTAAACTGATCCTTTATTTCATCCCAAACCTTGTTATAGTTCTTTATATAATTGTCGTAAGCAAATTCCGCGACGCTGACTTGTAATTTTAAATCCAAATTACTTAGCAACTTTATGCCTCTGAATAGATCTTTTATTTCTTCATAGCATTTATCACTATTACAAATATCTTTTCTTACTACTAGGTAGGAGTGTCCACCATAACCACTCAGTAAAGCTTCTGCAGGTAATCTCGAATTAACTCTGCTAGAGAATTCTGTATCGAGGAGCATAAAGGAGTAAACGGTTACCAGAAAGTCCACTAACATGCTAGCAAAAGACATATCCCTAAGTTTAGAGAAATTTGTGATAAAGTTCTGTATTCCTGGAACATCAATATAGACTAGATAACCTAAAAGTCTGCCTGGCTGTATTTCCTTCACACCCTTCTCCACTTTTTCCGGTATGAATGGAAATACCTTAACATCTTCATTTTTAATTACCTCTTCCGATACAACTTGGCTTAAGATGAATTTGTAAATATCCTTTGAGACTTTTTCGTATTTCTCTTTACCTAAATTAGTAAAACAATCATATGACTGCTCATGTTCTTTGTTAAAACACTCTTTAACCTCCTTACCGTATTCTATGGTGTCTAACGCCTTGTTAACCAGCTCAGTTAACCTATCAGCACTCGAAGCTAAACGATCTGCCTTTTGGGCGATGTTTTCATAATCACCGTGATGCGATGCTATTAGTTCTTTAACTCTTTCCAATTTAATACACGCTCCTCCACTCTCTAGAGCATTTTCAAGCTTTCTTAATATGTTAATAGCTTCGGTTACATGATGGCGTGGATCGATTAACTTTCCTATATCGTGAAGTAATGAGGCAACTCGCAGATAACTTAAATCTATAGAGTAAGGCTGAAGGAGCCATGAAATTAGGGAAGTTAACTGTAAATGGGAAGCAAGAGAGGTGAAGTTAAAGCCAGGTCTGGTATCTGCAGGAGTATTAATTAAAGCCTCGTAGATCTCCCTAATGGACAAAGAGTAAGATCTAATAAGCGATCTTAACATATCAATACGTTCAAAACTTTCTAGTTTTTTGAATACATCTTCAAGAGATGTGTTTTTATCTATAGTAATATCCATTACATGCCTTGCTACAGTGTAAATGAAGAAGTACTCAAAGGCCGTAGGAATATAATTTACTTTGTTTACTTTCGTCTCTTCGGCAATAGGTGCGTATGATACGAACATGGGTAATTTATATAGCATTGAAACAATGTCTGCGTAAATGTCCATTGCCTTCTTTTCGTTACCTTTAGCTATTTCACATGATATTCGCGCCATATGAGCTAATGTATCTACTATTTTCTCCTTTAGGTTCTTATTACCCTCATATACCTTACCGTCTTCACCATCAAATACCACTCTAAATTCGGGTAAATTTAACTTACCCCTTAATGTCATGGATCACCACTAACGTATAATACTCACTCTTTATTTCACCTTTGTCAAGCCATTTGAATTTTTTAATTTTCTTCTCTTCATTTTCTGCTTTAATATTCTCTTTCTCCTCTTCTACCTCAACTACTTTAAAACATCCTTCTTCCCTTCCTATTTCTAAGGAAAGATCTTGCTTAATACAGATCCTCATAATCACCACTCCTCATTATAGTCGAATGGTCTGAACGTTCTCATAAAATCTTCTAAGGCGTTAATATAATCCTGCTTAGGTGAAAGTAAGGAAAATCTTATTCTACCGAAACGTTTATCAGAATACTTAAATCTGCCAATTAACATGACTTTTCCCTCCAATTTCCTATCCTTAACTCTGAGACCAAAGCCGTAAAGAAGCATGCCTAATTCAATGGTTTTTAACGAGCGATAAACGACCTTTCCTTTAAACTTAGACCCTTTTACACTACTTTCATAACACTGGCCGTTAACATTTACGTACTCTACCTTTCCTTGAGTCATGACGAAATCTGAAAATGATACCTTGCTGGCTAGTCCAGAATTACCTAATAAGTCACATACTGGGCATACTCTTTGAGGGAACCTATCGGTGGCTCTAGGTCTGGGATTATTAAATATTCGCCTATAAGTACTTGAAGAGCTATTAGCATTCCTTGAGATTATAAAACATGCATCTCTTATAGATAGTTCTAATCTTGTTCTTACAAGTCCCTTAATCGTCGACCCCGGTATGATAACCTTATCTAAGTATTTATTCATTTCTTGAGTTACGGGTGAGAAGTAGTTATTAAGGTTGGGAATACTCCCTTTTAATGCACTTTCAACTAGCTGGTCTATATTTTCTAAAGGTTTTATTATTTCTATGTCATAAACTCCACTACCTATATGAAGGTAATCAGATACTACTTCCATCTCTAATTCTAGCATCCCTTCTAATCCTAAGCTGTTCCTTTCAGTGTACTGGGTATGGGATCTTTGCATTATTAAACGCCTCCATGAAAGGCTTTATCTTTTCGAAGAACTTATCCCCCTCTTCTTTAATTTCGTCCTGTGTTGAGACTGATACATCCTCATCCCCGATCTTCTTTTCTCCTTTATCTGAGAACCTCAAATTAACGAACCTTATAAATCCGAATCCCCTACTCTTATGTCCTCCTATTTGTACAAAGCCATCGTGAATATTCTTCATTATAGTTAACGAGTAACCTATTGCGTAGTTTGGCAAATTATTCCCCATAATTTTAAAGGTGAACTTAGAGCCAGGTTCTACAAATTCAACTTGAACTAAAGCACCTCTAGCGACAGCACCTTCTGTCCTACTTATAGCTATCATTGTTCTAGTACCAAGCTTAAACTCAATAGCCTTAGAGTCCCAAAACTTGACAGCTCCTATTACGCTCATACTACCAAAGAGTTTACAGTTAAGACAAGTATAGTTCCAGAATATTCTTATCGCTTCATCCATATCACGTGTTAAACTCCTCTGAAAATCATCATATTTTCTGAAGTTATTTAAGCAGTAATCTTTACCTACACCGCTGCATACGATAAGATTTTTTCTCCTAAGGATTCTCTCTCCCTCAGACCTAAAGACTCCCTTCCAAGAAGATCCCGGTATGATAGGAGTCCCTCCAGTATCCTTTAGTACTGTATCTCTAGCAATACTAGCAGGGTCCATTCCTCCAGATTTCCCAACTCCTATTCTCAGAGGAGATTGCAGTTCTAAAATTCCCTCAATGACAGTTTGCCTCTTTATTATATCTTTTCTGATAAAAGTGTAGTCTACCAAGACTTAACCACCTCCATAAGGTTTAATTTAATAGGTTTCATAAGGTCAGGTAATTTACGTATTTCAATTTCTCCCGATATTAATTTAATCAACCCAAAACCCGTACTTTTCTTAGCTCCTATGAATATTCCGTCAGTAATTAGGGTTTTCAATAAATACCTCACTACTTCAACTGTTTTCTTTCTCCATTCTTCTGTTTCTTCATCTACGATATTTATGTTATACAAAAACATTGAAAATTTGAAAATAGAATTGGGTTCTACGTAATCTAGCGTGTAAAGGTTACCGGGCAATTGACCTCCGAAAACTCTATTTATTGTGACCAAGGTTCTTTGAGAAATGGAGTATTCCTCGGCAATAGCGTCTAGTATATAAACTCTGGAGGATAGATCTTTGAACCCGAAAATTATACAAGGTATACAGTACTTTTCGTTGATACAACTAGAACAATTATTGTCATCCAAATCACATACAATGTATTTTGAATCGTTCCACGATTTTACATATGCCTCCGCTAAACTCCTTAACGCTCCTTTTAAGCTTGATCCAGGAATAACTGGTCTTCCGTTTACCTTTAATATAGGATTATCTATAGCATCTGTGAAACTTTGAGATTTGCCATACCCTATTCTCAAAGGTGTCTCGTTTTTTATCTTTCCAGTAATCTTTATTATACTTTTAATAATATCTAGATCGTAGCAAGGTTTTTCATTACTCATCTCACATCCTCTTTACTAATTCGTTTACTAACTTTTGGAAATTATCTACACCTTTAAGTTGGGTTATGTCTATTTTAAGACCGTTTAAAGTTTCGTAAATCCACTTTACATATCCTAAAAGTTCAAGGGCCTTATTTATATCTTCCTCGTTTTCTTTCAAATCTTTTAATGCAGAAAGTAGTAATTTGCTAGTATTCCTATCTATCTCTCCTCTGCCTGTTTGCCTCAAAATGTATGCTAAGAGTTCTTTTATACTCTTCCTACTCTGCATGTATGCTAAGAAGTTATTTATAGTATTACTATCTACTGCAGGTTCTTGTTCTCTACCCTTTTGTACTGGAGTGAGTGCAGATATTGCAATCCTAGTCGCTATATCTAACAAATCTGTATCCGTCTTAATTACTTGGGTCACAAAAATTCTATTTAAATGGATATTAATAAGCTTTAGGATACGCTAACTAACTTTGTAACAGTTAACATATTAATTAACTATTAATTCGAAACTGAAGAAAGATATCTTCCCTTAACAATATAGTCTTTTTCATACATAGTTGTAACGGTGTTATAAATTTTATCGATACAAAATATAGAAAAATATTGAGAAAAGGTTGAATAATTAAGAGAATAAACTTGTAAATATTATAAATAATGAAAAGAGAGAATTAAAATACCACTTAATTTATTTCTTATCTCCACTGCTGTGGTACGAGTACTTCCCAAACACTCCACCATTAGCAGATACTAGAGTACCTACTCACACAATATTCGACCATGCAACTGCTACTGCTGCAATGTTAAATATAATAGATTGTGAAGGTGATACGTTAAAGTTTAAGGGCTCAGTAGCAGTTTTAGAATTTCCGTCTATACAAGAATTCATATCCATAAGCAGAAAAAGCAGGGATTTATGGGCCTCCAGTTGGCTATCTTCAGCATTATTGTGGAAATCCATAGAAGAATTTGTAGAAAAATACGGGCCTGACGTAGTTTTAAGTCCAGAATTGAGTTTAAACCACTTCTTTATAGCTTGGCTTTATAATAAGGTTCAAAATAGTAAATCTGATGTTAAAAAATATGCAGAAAAGTATGCGGGATTAAAAGATGATCCTAGGATATCAATGATGAGTGAAAAGGTAATATTACTACTGCCGGAAGATGATACAAACAAGATAAAGGATAAGCTCAGAAAGAGCTTTTACAATGCGTGGAAGAGCATTGCAGAAGAGGCAATAGGCGAATGGGGAAAATTAAGTGAATATATTAGGAAAGCTATTGAAAATCCTCCAGTAAATCCTGTAATTAACGTAGTGGATGTAAATGATATATTTAAAGAGTATGCGCAAAAAATAGGACTTAAAGAAGTAAAGTGTAAAGAAGGAACATTTCCGTTAGAATATTCCCTATTCTTTGAATATTTGTACAGAAGAGCTACAGAATACAATAGAGTGAAATATTCTTACGGAAGTCTAATAAGCGACGTTATTACTAAAGTAACAGCACAGTCATATAAGGTGTGCACGGTTTGCGGTATTTTGCCTTCAATATTATATTATCACAGTGACGATAAAATAGATGATAAAGAAAACGACGCAGAGGATAATTTATGCCCATACTGTGCAATCAAACGCGAATTGAAAGGAGTTAAACTACTTAATGTACTAGAAAAACTGGGCATAAAAGTTTCAGGAATAAAATACAGATTTCCTTCAACGTCTGAATTAGCAATGGCAGACTTTGCAGAACATTATGTAAAAACGTTAAAAAGCTTGCCTGAAGTTGAAGAAGAAGTATTAGGCGGTAATATTGATGCTGTGTTCAAAAACCCTGCAGCCGCAGAAAACTATTGCAAGTGTTATGCCGGCGTAAAGTCAGCTTGTAATATCAGTGACGAAAAATTACTGAAGAACTACGGTAACTTATATTATGCAATTATTAAGGCCGACGGAGACTATATGGGCAAGGGATTTTGGAGTGGTATATTACCAGGCAAGAAAGATCGCATAACAATCAAGGAATACATGGAAGAGATAGCGAATTACCTAAAAGAAATAGGGGCAAATAACAATTTAGTTCAAAGTATAGTTAATAGCTCGTCTAAAGTAGAGGAAACTCTAATTGATATAAGGAAAAAGTTATATCCTAATCAGAAAATACATGATCAAATTCCACTTACTTTAGCGTACGCATATACGTTATCGAGATCTTTAACCGTTCAGGCTGTAATTGATAATAAAATATTACGCGATAATAATGCTGTACCTATATATTTGGGTGGTGACGACATATTGGCGTTATCGCCTATAAAGTTTAACGAAAAGTACGTAGTTTTAGATTCTGTAACTCAAAATAGAGAATCTTATTGGAGATTTGCAGACAACTCTAACAATAAATTTGACGGATTTAAGTCATATGCAGGAATGACGGTAGACTCTTTAAGAGCTTACGGTAGGAGTTACTCCGTATTTATAGCACATTATAAAGATCCCCTTCCCTTATCCTTATCAATATCAAATTACTTACTTGAGCTAAAAGACGGAGTTGAAGGAAAAGACGTTGTCTTCATATCTTCTGGCAGGGGAATTTCTAACTTTGATTACAGTATACTAAAATTCAGTAAGAGCGGGGAATATGACGATAGCCAAATAAAAATGGTAGGAGAAATCCTCGAATTGATGGAGAATAAAAAGAAGATAAGCAATAGTTTCATTTACGATACCATCAGTATAAGTGAATACAAAGGAGAAAAAGAGGTATTCAAACGTTTAGTTTATAAAGTAATTGATAGGAACACAAGCGATGAGGAAGTTGCAAAAGGCCTTTATAATGAGCTAAATAACATAATAGGAAATTATGTATGTAATGGTAATGCTTGTGAGAATAAGGAAACGTTCCTTAGTATAATTTACGCAGTATCTTACTTAAGGTGAGCAAACATGTATTTACTAATAAAACCTTTAGGTTCAGTAGTATTCAAGTGGGGAGGATATAACTCCATATTATTGGGAGGAGCTATAAATAGTGGCTATTTTGAACCACTACCTATGCCATCAACAATTTACGGACTTTTAAAATACGCATACATAATTACCAAATTAGGTAATGAGGCGCCTAAATTTAAAGGTCCACTATTATACGCTAAAAGCAAGGAAAAGCAAGCAATCTGCGTTCACGCATATCCTCTAGGACTGAAGTGCAATATTGAAGGAGAAGAGAAGGATATTAAAGTTGAAGAGGAAGATTTTGAAAGAAGAATAGGAATAGCAATAGATAGAGAAACTAAGATGACTAAGGAAGGCTATATTTATATGGAGAAAATGCTCGATTTGTATAAACTGTCTAAAAGAATACTGAACGAAGGAGGGGCTAAAAATGGAAAGTCTCCTAAAGAAGAGCCGGAAAAATATGGAATTTTAATAGAAATTGATGATGAAAATGTGAAAAAATTAAATGGGCTGATAGTGCCGTTCGGAGGAGAGTCTAGGCCTGCGAAGATAAGCGTAGAGGAGGTAAGTTTTAAAAAGCTAGGTAAAAGATTACTAGCTTCGCCCGCGATAATAGACAGAGGAGACGGTAGTAGCGTTGAATGGGGTTCAGAAAAAGTTAAAATAAGGATGCTTAAAAACAAAGTAACTTACAGACTATTATCCTTAGGTTTTGAAATAGACAAAAGACTCCAAATAAGGTTATCATTAATGCCGACCGTAGAGGTGTTATGTAATAAGGACTATATGGGTTACTTTACGGAAAAAGGTTGGGGCTCTATAATAGAAATTTAATTTATATAGTGGTAATTATACTAGTTATTAAGTTTATGATTTTTGTAAATGATATAGAAAATTTTACATAATTTTTCTATATTTTGTATTTGAAAAAGTTATAAACTCGTTGCAGTTACTATGAAAAAGACTATAATAACTTTCAATCCCTTTTGAAATGCATCTCCGGAGTACACGATTTACGACAAGGACGGCATTAACATCTTTCAATCCCTTTTGGGATGCACCCCCCGAGGCAATGAAGGCGGTAGCTAAACTGCCAGCACACTTTCAATCCCTTCTTGGATGCATACAGCAATATTGCTAAACCGTTGACAATGGGGTTATCGTAAGAGAAGTGGGCTAAAGCTATTCTCCTCCACTTTCCGTTAACCTTGTGGTAAATTCCCTTCTCAGTAAAAATGTCGAGTAGCATGTGTGAAGGGCCTACTATAACCCCGTCCAGGATGGTTATTAACATCAGTTCAGTAGGTGAGTATAATAGGAAATATGAAGCGAGGACTATCGGCAAGGAGGTTAATAGCCCCCAACCAATACTCCTAGGTAATGTGTGAGTTCTAGGCGTTCTTGAGACGTATTTTCCCCTTATTTCGTGACCCAGGTAATCAATAACGTTGTTTGCTGTTACGGAGATAATCCCTGAGATTATTATAACTTCAAGGAAGTCGTTTAAGATAAAGGAGTCAAGCAATGATAGTAAGCCTAAAGAAAACACGTAATGCGTTCTTAACTTCATCAGAACCTCCTCAAAGCATCTAACAAACTTTTTAGTAATTCTACTCCTGCTTTGACTTCATTTTCTAGAGGTTTCTTTAGCGGGAGTATTCTATTAGTTTCGAATTTCAAGTGTAACCCTGTATTATCACCAATTGGATATAACCATACTGAGATCTTATCCTTTAACTTTCTATCATTATAAATCTCCCATACAATATCAACATTGTTGAAATACACTATTGCATTGTACTTGTTGTTAATAATCCATGATAAATTCCCTGCAACTTCTACACTCTTTACGTCATAAAATAGTCTGAGCACCCCATCCTTTACCCCCTCTGCTTCATGTTTAACAGGGCTCAGTGAACCTAAATCCTCGTCCCCAACCTTTTAGAGAGCTTCACTTTACCAGATAAATGATCTGTATGGGTGTGAGTATCTATAATATAAGCTATCCTCATCCCCATTCCCTCCATAATCTTAAATATCTCCTCAACTAATTCATACTTAGGGTCTATTAAAAAGAGTTCCCCAATTTGGTTACATCAAATAAATAGCAATACACCATCCTATTGGGGAAATTATTTGCCTGAAAATCATGAATTGCGTTTGGAAGATGCAAAATATAAACGCTATTAACTCAATGAAAACCTCCAATAAGCCTTGAAGTGCTCAATTGATTGAGTAATACATCCCCTACAAGATTCCACCACAGCTGAGTCCTCGCCTGAGAACAACAATGTAACGGATTCATCGAATATCAAATACTTAGATTCTAAGTTATCAGCAAGAGAGTATTTAGCGCTTGACCCCTTCACCTTTGATTCCTCTCCTCTTGAGGTTAAAACGAGGACCTCCCCTTTGAATTCCCTGATTATCTTTAACAACCATTCAGGTATTTCTGGAAAACAGACCATAACTTTCCTCGAGGAGTTCATTAATTTCTTTGTGAAATTTATTATGGTTCTCTTTCCTTCTAAGTGAAGGGATTTACTCGCCTCCTTGCTAATAGCCTCACTTTTAGCCCACTCCTTTATCTCATCAATTAAACCATCTAGCTCACTCTTATATTTCTCAAAGCTGAGTTCTGGATTAACTATTTTAACCTTCCTTGGCCTGCTCTTTATTACAATTAAGAAGCCCCTGTTTTCCAACCTAGAGCAAACTTCGTAAACTTTCTGATATGGAACGCCAGATTCATCTGCTAACTCCCTCATGGTTGAGACACACTTTTTAAGAAGAGTTATATAAACCATAGCCTCATATGGAGTGAATCCCAATCTCTCCAATTTATTAAATATTTCACCACTCACAGTGAATACTACTTATTAATTCCTTATAACAGTTGTTATTTGTGAAGTTCCAGTTCTTTATCTTCACAGTGTTGGTTTTGTTGACTGGCATTTATTTAGGCGTTTTCAGGGTAGCATATCCGCTACAGTCCACTTATTCTCTCTTCATTTATTTATCATTAATAGTCTTTGGATTCGTGAAGGGGTCTTTAAACCTTTTATCAGGCCTAATTTCTGATAAATATGGTAGGAAAGCTGCCTTGATTTCAGGCTGGCTTGTTGCTTTGCCATTGCCTTTGATTTCCTTTATAACATTTTCAAACGAGCTAATAACTATATTAACCTCCCTCATTGCCCTTAATCAGGCATTTACTTGGACAACAACGGTTACGTCTCAAATAGATATTGCAGGAAAGAGGAGGAGTGGACTAGCAGTTGGCATAAATGAGGCCTCCGGCTACGGAGGCGTTACATTAGGTGGACTTATTGCAGGTTTAGCCATCTATAAATCCCTCTCCCCATACATCTTCATGTTACTTGTCTCCTTGGTAGCGTTGTTCTTTAGCTCTGCAATAGCTGTGGAGACCTCTAAGTTAATACTTAAGAAAAGGTTTACTTCTAGTTCTTCTCTTTTATTACCAATATTAATAGGAATACCGGGCCTGCTAGAGAAATTCGTTGACTCCTTTTATTGGGCAACTGCACCTTTGTACCTTAAATCCTTGTGGCTTAGACCCTTAGATATAGCCCTCGTCATCTCCACTTACACCTTTACCTGGACTTTCACCCAACCGATCTTTGGCTTCTTATCAGACCTCGTTAACAGGAAAAGCGTAATACTCCTAGGTTTTGCCTCTATGGCTTTGGGAGTGATCCTTTTTCCTTATAACTTTTACATAGCTTCACTGATTAACGGGCTTGGCATGGGAATGGTTTACCCAACCCTTATAGCCCTTGTGAATGACGTAGTTAATGAAGCTATAAGGGGGAAGGCCTTAGGGATTTACAGGCTTTTAAGGGATTTTGGGTATGGAGTATCAGGTGTTGTCTTGATATTTATTAGCTTTAGCCTGATTGAAGTAACGCTCTTGATAGCTTTATTACAATTAATCGCCTTCCTTATAATCCTAGTCATTAGAATAAAAGTAGTTGAATGACACAATTTACAAAGGAGTCCAAATTTAAAACAGTTGGAGTAAACGATTAAAGAACCCTTTCAATGGTCAAGAATGGTCTAGTCTATTATACTTATGTTAATGATAGTTAAATTAAACAAGTTCGCCTTTATTCTCTCATCTCAATCATTTTACTTAGCTTACGATCAGGCATCACTTATCCCCTCAATTATTTAATGCTTTACATAGCATCTCATTTACATTTTTTGTCCTATCGCTTTCTGGAGAGGCTTAATAAGTTATAACTCGTCTTATAATAAAAGCAAAACTACGCAAGAAGCTCCCTGTATGAAAGGGATTGTACGTTTACTTCATCTAATGTTAAATGTCTTTGAAAATCGCTCAGATTATAACTCTTTGAAGTCATTTTTGCCTAGAATTAATAAGTAATTAAATAAATTACTTATTAATTATTAGATATAGTTATTTTTATTAAATTTTATTTTAATTTTATAACAAAACTATATGCTGATTTCCCAGTTATTCTCCCACCAATTAATGACCTCAACACTGAAGTTGCTCCAGGATATTTCCCATAATAAACACCTGTAATTTCTCCTGCCGCATATAACCCTTGGATGGGGACTTCATCCCAACTCAACACTCTTCCCATTAAATCGGTTGATAACCCGCCGAAAGTGAAAACTATACCAACGCCTACTGGGATAGCGTAAAAAGGGGGAATAATTGGCACTGCCCAATTAGATTTAGGAGGGGTAATCCCTTTAGTCCCTTTACCGTCTAATTTACTTGGATCAAACTCAATATTGTTAACTATAGAATTATTATATCTCTCTATGGTTTCCTTCAGTTTATCAATTGGTAAATTGCATTTCTCAGCCAACTCCTTCAATGTATTGGCAATTATAGGTTCAGCCTTATATCCCAATCCATCATAGAACTTAGGTACTTTCTCCACAATATCTTTACTTAAAATAAGCCAGGCCATTGACTTGGGTAAATACATAATCTTCCTTGTTACTTCCTCGTAAATCTCATCTGGTGTAGAGGAAGCCTCATCAATAAACCTCTCACCGTTTATGTCTACCAAAACTCCAAAGGGAAATACCATGACATAAGGTTCCGCGAAGTTCTCTGGTGCGCGTAAATCTACGGGCTCTACGTGAAGCAACGTAAAGTCTCCAGACAGCTTTGCCCCTATTTCAGCAGCCATGTTAATGCATTCTCCTCTATGATATTTAATGCTCTCAGCTATTGGTTTGAAATTATATACTTCCCTTCCCATGTATTTGGAAAGCATTTCCTGGTTCCCCTCAAATCCGCCACAGGCCAAAACTACGGCTTTGGTTTTGACCTTTACTGAGATTCCGTCTTTTCCCCTTAAATATATACCATTTATATTCCCCTCATCGTCCAGGGACAATTTCCAAGCAGTCGTCTCATAAAATACTTCAGCACCCAGAGATTTTGCAGCTAGGAGAAGTTTCTCCACTATCTCTATCCCACCGCCTTTAGGTCTTATTCTAGGTCTAGACTTTATTATGAACATTTCCTCAGATTTAGTGAACTCTACTCCATACTTTTTTAACCACTTCAATGTCTCTGGAGCTTCTTGCGCTAATTTCTTGACATATTCTGGAGACGTCTTTCCCTCAGAGAACTTTAAAAAATCTTCAACGAAGTTGTCCGCTAATTCGCTTTCACTTTTCATCCTCATTAAAGCGGTTGTATATCTAGTATTTCCCCCCACTCGGTTCATATCACTTCTATCTATGAGCAATAAGGAGATTTTCTTTCCTTCTTCTTTAGATTGCTCCAAAGCAGAAACAGCAGCTGATAGACCTGCAGCCCCACATCCTACGACTATAATATCGTAATAGAACTCTTTTTCTATGTCACTCATAAAGGGTTTTAACTACATTTTTAAATAAATCTTTCGCTCTCACATGTGAGGTAATATATAAATTTTAATGGTTTTTTCCTAATTTTGTTGTAACTGGTTGAAGGAAAATCTGAAATAATTGCTCTACTACTTAATACTTGATGAAATCGGAATTACTATTAGGATGGTTGGGAGTCTCTTTAGGATGGCTTTTCGACACATATGAAATTTCACTGAACTCCATAATAATTGTGGCTATTTCTAAGGAATTGAACTTTACATCTATACAGTCAGCAGTTATTGCAGGATTAATACTATTATCCATAGCTATTGGTGGGATATTATTCGGAGTTGTTGGTGATAAAATAGGCAGGAGAAACACACTTTACATTACTATTGGGACTTATGCTTTTGGAACATTAATGAGGGCTTTAACTTTTAATTACTTTTGGTTAATTACTTGGACTATAATTACAGGTATTGGGTTAGGAGGAGAATATGGAGTAGGCCAAGCACTTATAACAGAGATTTCACCAAAAGAAAGAAGAGGGTGGTGGAGTGGTACATTTTACAGCTTCTTCGGTGTAGGGACTATTATAGCTTCTCTAGTGGGGATATTTTTAATACCAACGATTGGATGGAGACTAACTTTTGTTTTTTCTTTCCTAATAAGTCTAATACCGTTAATTCTAAGGAAGTGGACTCCTGAGTCAAGTTTATGGAAATCGAGGAAGAGAGAGGAAAGAGGTGTACTATTAAATAACACTATATATAACCCCTCTTTCTTAAAGGTGTTCTTTAAATGCCTTGTAGCTGGGATAATCCAATTTTTTGGTTACTATCTTATAAACTTGGCATTACCTTTATATCTAACTTCAATTGGATTATCTTTAACCAGCGCTTCCTATTTTATCCTAATAATTGGTGCTGGTGTGTGGTTTGGAGGAGTTTTAGGTGCATACATAACAGACAGAATAGGGAGGATAAGAACTGGAATTTCAGGGATGATAATTGCTTCAATATCTTCTATATTGTTATTCCTTACTGCTTCATTTATACGGAATGAATTACTTTATATCTTGTTTTTTACAGAAGCAGCTGGATTTTCTATTAGTGCTCAAAACTTAGGTGTACTATTTAGCGAACAATTCCCAACAGTAGTAAGGAGCACAGGAACTTCATCAGCTTTACAAATAGCCAGAGGCTTCTCATTCTTTCCACCGATAATTGCTACATTAATGTATACATCTTACGGTTATAGTTTAGTTTTCCTAACAGGCTCTATTTTAACTATAACCTTAGCACTATATTATAATGCATTTAAGGAAACTAGAGGCATAAATGCAGATTTTTGATGTTATACACCAGCTTCTGTTTTCTATATGGAAACTCTAGGACATTTGGCCAAGTAAGTAGCTAAAATGATTGGCATATATTCGAGATATTAGATCATAATACCTTTGAAGACTTAATTAATTCTATGATAATTAAAAAGTAGTATTTTACGGTTATTCTCTATACGTTCTGAATCTCAGAAAACCAGTACCTAATTTTTTATTTATAGATCTTAAGTTATATAGTACTACGCTTTTACTTATTCCAAGATTTTGCGCTATATCCTTGAGGGAAGTTTTCTTAGGATAATCATAATAGCCTAAATTAATTGCCGTCTCCAATATTCTGATTTGGAGAGGTGTTAAGTCCATAAAATAGTAGGGTTCAAATGCATTGGTTTTAATCTCCTTTATTTTAATTAAGTTACTAAGATCCTTTATAATATCATTTTTTAACTTTACAGGTACTGCAAAATCCCAATGTTCCATACCGTTCCAAGTCTCTTCACTTATAAAAATTGCACCTCTATTACCCAACAAGTTTAAGATAGAAGTTTCCTTTATATCTTTGGTAACACTAATTAAGTAGCTCTTTCTATATTTTTGCATTGAGTTAATTATAAAGGTTTTATGAAACTTCTTATATTCCTCAATAACTATCCTCCTTTTGTTTCCAGGAACAATCATATTAACTCTCATGTATGGCCAGACTAGTTGATAATAGAATACTTTAGTCTTAACTTCGTAGTTGTTAGACCAGCAGTTATCATGAATGCCACTCAATTTAATATGTATATAAGGATTAACGTCATTTTTCATAATTTTATATAGCATAGAACCTTTATAAATAATAATTGATTTCATGTTTTATCAAGCTTGTTAAATCCCATTATTAAGTGGTTTATTTTGTAATCAAAGGCTTGCAATTTCATAATCAATAATATTATGTAGTCCTTACTTATCAGCATTCCTGTATATTAACCTTAGGAATAACATTACCCAATTCCATGCTAATCATTTGTGGTAACTCATTTAAGGTTACCCAGAATCTAATTTAAGATCTATTGTGCTTTAATAAGGCATCTTACCAGTTAGATTTTACATTAATTAACTTATTGATATAAATTAACATAATGAGCAGTGAAGAGATTTTAATAGAGAGAGAAGAGAGTATGGGGCTAATATTTCTAAATAGGGAACAAAAACTCAATGCTCTAAACAACAAGATGCAGGAGACTTTATATAACGTAATTAGCGAAATGAATGAAGAGGATTCTATAAGAGTAATAATAGTTTCCGGAAAGGGGAGAGCATTTTCAGCAGGATCAGATATATATGAATATATAAAATGGAAAAGTGAATCTAATTTACTTGAATTCATCAAACATCAGAGGCTAGCAAATAGATTATTTGAACTTATAGAAGATATAGAGAAACCCGTAATTGCAGCTGTAAATGGATATGCTTTAGGGGGAGGTTTCGAATTGGCCTTGGCATGTGACTTCATAATAGCGAGTAAAGAGGCAGAATTTGGCTTTCCAGAAATAAAGCTTGGATTAATCCCAGGGGGTGGATTCAGGAAGCTTCTGTTATATATAGGTCCAAACAGGACAAAGGAATTTTTATTGACAGGCAAAACGATAAAGGCAGATGAATTAATGGAGTTAGGGATAGTAAATAAAGTAGTGGAAAAGGATAAGTTAATTATTGAAGCCAAGAATTTCGCAAGAAATATAATTGGTGCATGGATATCTGTGGAAAAAGTAAAAAGTATATTAAATAGTACCGTCAATAACGCATTTGGATTAAGGAATTCCTGGGAGTGGGATGTGACCTCAATGCTATTTAACACGCAAGATGCCAAGGAGGGACTGGAAGCATTTTTAAGTAAAAGACCTCCTAAGTTCACTGGAAAATAAAAGGGGTATTAGATGTATCCTTTAGAAAATATAAGAGTTATTGAGGCAACGTTCTTCTGGAACGGTCCCTATACAGGAAGACTACTTGCCGAGTTAGGAGCTGAAGTTATTAAAATAGAGCCACCAAACGGCGATCCTCAAAGGAACGTCCCTCCTTTAGTTAACGGAATCTCTCTTCACTTCATAAGTTACAACGCAAATAAAAAATTCATAACTCTTAACTTAAAAAAAGACGAAGGTAGAAAAATATTTTTTAAGCTGATAAGTAAAGCAGATGTATTTATAGAAAATTTCAAACCAGGAACTACGGATAAACTAGGTATTAGTTATGAAGAAGTGAAAAAAGTAAATCCTAAAATAATTTATGTATCAACTTCTGGATATGGAAATGGTCCATATAGGGAATTACCAGGTTTTGACCCTACTGTGGAAGCAATGAGCGGCCTTATGGATACAAACGGTTTTCCTAATTCACCTACTAGGCTAGGCATGGGAATACTTGATATAATGACGCCTGCATATTCTGCGTTTTCAATATTAGCTGCTTTAAGATATAGAGACTTAACGGGAGAGGGGCAGAGAATAGACATGTCAATGTTCGATGTTGGTGTTATAGCATCTCAGCAAAGCATGGTTTATTTTCTAGCTGGATTTCCTTATAGAGTAGGACCAACGGGAATGTTCTTTTATCCTGAATATTTATATAGAACTAGGGACGGTTATGTATATGTGATAATACATAACGATGAATCATGGAAGAGGTTATGTGAGTATTTCGGTAAACCAGAGTTTGCTAATGATGAGAGATTTGATAAAAATGAGAAAAGGCTAATGGCATGGAAGAAGTTAATTGAGAATTTTAAAGACCCTGAAATAGTTAATAGACCTGACCTCGAAATAAAAGTTTCAGATCCGCTTTTGAGTGCCGGCATTGAGCTACATAGGACTGTATCATCTTGGTTCTCTAAATTAACAAAAAGGGAGGCTATGGATATAGTGAACATGATTGGAGGTGCTGCAGGTGAGATGAAAAGTTTGAAAGACCAACTCATAGATCCACATGTTGCTTATAGAGAATTATACGTGAAAGTGAAAACTTATAAGGGAGAAGAGGTTGTAGTTGCCGGTTCTGCTTTAAAACTTGAGAAAACGCCTGGAAAGGTTAAATGGGGAGGAGGTTATCCCTTAGGATATCATAACGAGGAAGTTTATTTGAATCTTGTAGGTCTAAACAGAAATCAAATTGAAGAGTATAAGAGAAAAGGAGTAATTTAGCTTTAAGGAGAAATACAGTAAAAGATAAGGATAATCTTACCAGTTATAATTTAGTTTATTTAATAGTGAGTCAAAATAGTTTGCATGTGTGAATTAAGAGGCATAACTTGGGATGATCCAAGGGGGTATTCTGGGCTAGAGGCAGCTAGCCATAAATATAGCATTGAGGTTGATAGCGAATTCTGCATTAAGTGGGAAAAGCAGTCCCTCTATGATTTTACGATGAGACCTCCAGAGGAATTAGCAGAGAAGTACGATTTAATCGTAATAGATTATCCTTCTATTGGAGACGCTGCAATAAGTGGAAAATATATGCCTATTGATTTATTAATGGACGAAAAGACATTAGAGGAAATAAAAGCTCAATCATTAGGAGACAGCTTCAATTCCTATAAATACGGAAATCATATATGGGCTTTACCAATAGATGTAAGTGCCCAATTCTCAGCTTTTAGACCAGACATTTTAAGTGATCCTCCTAGATCTTTGAAAGGATTATTGGAGTTAGCAAGAAGAACTGAGAGGGAACTATCATATAAAGTGGCTATCCCGTTAAAACCTTTGCACGCTCATTCTACATTCTTAAGCATATTATTTAACATATCAAGTGAAACCAGTGCTAGTGATTTCAGGAAAATCGGAAATGAATTACTTCCTAAAGCATTAGAAATCCTATTAGATATATCTGAGTTTCTACATCCAAAAAGCTACAACACAGATGCTATTGAGATCTTAGATGAAATGTCAGAAAGCAATGAAATAGGCTATATACCGTATGTATATGGTTACTTCAATTACTCAAAAATTGGTTATAGAAAGAAACTAATTATGTTCAAAGATATTCCTACTACCTCTTATATTCCTACGGGAGCAACCCTAGGCGGAGCGGGTATAGCAATATCTAGGAGAGCAATAAATAACGTAGAAAGGATTGTGAAATTTTTAAAGTGGCTATTATCTAAAGAGATACAAATAAAAGTCTATTCTAAACACGGAGGGCAGAGCTATAACGTAAATGCATGGCTTGACAAGAATGTAAACCTAGAACATTCCAATTCATATCTAAATACAATATCTTCAGTGATTTTTTCATATGTTAGACCAAATAAGCCGGGGTATACTAAGATTCATGAGAGGAGCGGTAAAGTAATCCTTGAGTTCATGAAGAACAACGAAAATATAAATGTAATTGCAAGGGAATTAAGAGATTTATATATTTGAAAGACATTTAATGCCATCTTCATCAAATCCCTCATATGATAAAATCCTTTAGAAACTATTAATAATATCCCTCATAAGCTAAATGTTAGATAAATAGCTACTTTAAGAACTATATAAGCTTATTAAATGCACTTCTATTTACAATACATAAGGATGTAATGAGAGAAGATATTGGGGAACTAAATGTTTACAGGGTTGAATTACTGCACAAGAATTGCTGGAGTTCCGAAATTTCTAAAGATTACGTTGATACTATAGTAAGCCTAAACTTAACTCCTCCAAGTCTAAGAGCATTGAGGGTATGTAAAGCGAGGAGGTCTATAATAATCGAAACTTTACATAAAAATAGCTTCAGGAAGAGATATCATATTACGAATTTTCACATAAATAAACTACAAAGTAACCTATTCCTGATGGAAATGGAAGTACCAATAGCATTTACTAGTGTATCGAAATTCTTAAAAAGTGGAATTAACAGCTTCGTTCAAGTTGTGGCGAATAATCAAGAAACTTTCTATTTTATTTCTGATAGCTTCAAGGCTAAAAACTTAATTAAGTTTCTCGAAAAAGATTCTTATATAGAAATATTGTCTATACAAAGGAGTAAATTAAACGATGTGTTAGCGTTTGTCTCATCAGGAGCATTATACTACTTGGCATTTACAAGCAAAGAGAAAATTTTAATTAATAGAGCACTTAATAAGGGATATTTTGATATTCCCAGAAAAGCCAATCTATTCGATCTAAGTGTGGAGCTTGGTATTAGTAAAACCGAGGTTTCGGCATTGATAAGGAGCGCTATTAACAAGGTTATAAGAAGCATAATGCATATACATCATAACAAGTGAATTAGTATTGCTGGCCTTTAGTTCTCAAATAGGAGCCAATTAGAATAAAAAGATCAATTTAATGAAGTACGTATAATAAGCTATATGGACGTTATAGTTCCGAAATTCTAATAAGAGTAAATTTTTAGCAAACTCGAAATTCTTACAGATAAGATATAGTATTTTTAAATTAAGTTATATAAAAATCCACATGGAAGTCAAAAGGGAAGAAATAGAAAAAGGGATTAGGGAGGTATTTAGAGCAGTTTTATCAACAAAAAATATCTCATCTAGGTATATTGTAATTATAGCCATGGCCTCTCTATGGTTAGACGCCTATGATTTTGGCGCTTTTAGCTTCGGTGTAAACGCTTTTCGCAATACGTTTTCATCCATGTCGCCAATTATTTACAGTTTCTCGATAGCTTCTGTCCAAATTGGAGCTATAGTCGGCTCTGTTATAGGCGGTTGGTTAACTGATAAAATAGGGAGAAGGAACATGTTTACTATAAACATGATAATTTTTACTATTATGGCATTTGGCGCGGGCCTGTCCACAGATCCACTAGAGTTTTCTATATTTAGGCTCATTTTAGGCTTCGCTCTAGGTGCTGATACGGCAACTGGTTTCACATATATCTTCGAATACCTTGAGGCGAAGCAAAGGCTAGTATGGTCCAATGCGTGGCAACTTCAATGGTATACAATGTATGAAGTGACTATATTTGGAATAGTTCTACCTCTTTGGTTAATAACTAATTCATTAATAGACCCATTATTATGGAGGCTTATAATGATAATAGGTGGAATTTTTGCTTTCATAATCCTAATTTTGAGGTCTAGAATACCTGAGTCTGCCCTGTGGTTAGCATATAAGGGTAAATTGGCGACTGCTAAAAGAATTCTCAAGAAAACTTATGGAATAGAGTTACAAAACGTTCCAGATATTGACGTTGAATACAGGAAAAAGGGAGTAGGTCTTAAGAGCGTATTTTCAATCTTCAGGAGAGAGAAGTGGAAAGAAGTTATATATTCACTAAACGGAGTTTTTTCAGGAGGAATAGATTTTTGGTCTTTTGAATTCTTTGTCCCATTCATGTTATTAGCGTTTAAATTAGCTGGAGCTTTAGCATCAATAGAAATTTCTGCAATTTATTACGGGGCTGGAGTAATAGGTTCAATAGTTAGCCCTATATTGACTCCTAAAGTTGGGACTAAATCTCAATATATAGTAGGTGGAGCAATTATAGCAATTTCGTTCCTCGGATTATCACTTGCATTCCTTCTAAACTTGCCTACATGGCTTTTCGTAGTTTTTGTCTGCACATTTATATTTGGTCACGTCATAGGTCCAGTAGCTCAAGGAATGACGTCTATAAACGCTTTCTTTGGACCTAATGAAAGAGGTACTGCAGCTGGATGGGGATATGCAATGGGTAAAGTTGGGGCAACAATTGGAGCCTTAATTGGACCGCTCTTTATCTCTACTCCATTAACTGCAGTGTCTTTAACAATAGGATTAGCTATATATTTCTTAGCTACCACAATATTAGGAGTAATTATTGGAATTGATGCAAGGAAATACAGTGTTCCAGAGCTCTCAGAGAATTAAATATAATCACTATTATCCAAGTTACCGTAGTCTAAAAGGTAGTCGCCTGTTATTTTCTTGATAGCGTTCCTTAAGTGAAAATTGGCAGTTGTCTTAGTTACATGGAACTTATTTGCTATATCTTCCAGCTTAACCTTCCTATTTACCTCAAAATATCCTTTTTTGTAAGCATATTCCAGTATATCCCTTTCCCTTCTAGTAAGTACAGTAGACGAAATCCTAATTTCATGCCTAATTAGATTCCTTGAAAAATCAAAAACATACCCTTTTTCTTCTATTATACTCTTAATTCTGTCTATAGCACTTCTGTTTGCATTGAACAAAATTACATAGAAAAACTCCATTCCTTTTTTAACTTTAGTGTTTAGGATAATTGATCCATTTTCCAGGAAAATTCTCTTAATAGAAAAATCGTAGCCTCCTAGAAATCCAATCTTGTAATTTAACTTATATCTATTAAGAAAAATGACCTTTTTTACATTATTGGCTTTCTTAAAATTTTCATAGAACTTTTCGAGTGTTGCCTTATCATGAGCTTCGACGTCTAAGATTTCAAAGTTATAATTGCTGAAGGGATTTGGGTAAAATTCCTGGCATGTTATGCTAATCTCAGGAAATTTCTCTGTTATCTCGGACCAATCTCCATAATGCCTTAGTGCAACCTTCAATGTATAAATACCTCTAGCCATTTAAATTTACCACGTCTGATTATTAACCTAGGATTTATAAACAACCCCCTTTACAAGTAAGGGATTTTGCTTAAAAATTATACAGAAACAAACATCATATGACTGAAAAACTAAAACTTGGAAGTAAAATCAAAACTCCAGGAAGAACTTTAACAGAGGCTGATATAGTGATATTTGCTGGACTCACTGGAGATTACCATCCAGCACATACAAATGAAATATACGCATCTAAAAATGATATCATCAAGAGGAGGGTTGCCCATGGTCTATTAACACTAAGCATATGCCAAGGACTCTTGTTAAGATCAAACATTATAGATTGGGAAGAAGAGCCTATTCTTATGTTAGGACTTAACAACGTAAAGTTCATTTCACCCGTTTATCCAAACGATACACTTTATTCAATTTTCGAAGTAATTGATGTTAGGGATAGCAAAAGCGTGAAAGGTGGAAAAATAGTTACTATGAGATGTGAATGCAGAAAGGCAAACGATTTAATAGTCTTAAGTTACGAATATTCTTTTATATATATGGGAAATAATCAATTTACAAAGAGCTCCACATAGATAATAAATGTTTATTAATTGGCTTATAATTTTGATATGAATTTTCATATTTCTTAGATTCTAACTTTAAGCTAAAGATAGAGTAAAATTAGCAATCCTCTTCCACTCTTATACCTTAAGTATTTACCCTTAGTAAAACTCTATACTAATGAAGAACTCTGTCTACTGGAGTTGAGGAGGTGGATAGGAGTGTGAGTGTTTTTCCCTCACTAGCCCAAAGAGTTAAGGATTAGCGCATATGATCGATTAGGAGACGTGGTTGGGATTAAAAGTAATGAAAAACGTGGTGAATTTTTATCTTTAACATTGAAAAAAGCTAAAGAGTTTAAAAGTTATGCTGGAGTGTCTGATCCCTTTGTTCATAGGAGTTCTCCAAACTATTTAATGTGTTTAATCTGTAAGTATAAGTTGCTCACATTATGAACTTCAACTTCTATTACTTACTTTGACTCAATGGATACTATGAATACCCCAACTTTTAAGAGGATTACATTGTGGAATTCCCAATCATGAAATTTCCTCTCTTAGGGCTTTCTTTATCTCCATTCCTAAATTGGCTTTACTTTGTGATGGTTACTAAACTTTCTTACCATTTTAATTTTATGTTAACTAATACCTTGTTCCAGTTTTTCAATTCATTTTAAATTCTAACTACCATTAAGGCAACACTTTGGTGAATTTTTGATTTCTCGTGTAGTATTGGACAATATTCTCATACTTAATCTATCATCAACAATCCACAGGGAGAAATCCCCTGGTAAATCTTTTTCACTTTCATGACAGTTCAACGTTTGTGAGATTAATTTTTATTTAGTTTGATATGTATCATAAAAAATTATAATGATAGAACCTCTAAAGTGAGAATATTAAGTAAATACGTTATCTTAATTAAACGTGAGTAATACTTATAAACTCTAAAACTAAAAATAATTAGTGAGATATTGATCCTAAAACCTGAGCCTACTTTAAAGGACTTAGTCTATATCATAGATTCCTTGAAGTTAAGCAAGGAGAAACTCATTGACATGTATTATAAGATGTCCTTAATAAGGGAGTTTGAAGAGGGGATAGCCTCTAAATATTATGAGGGGAAAAACCCGTTTAATATGGCCGCTGGATCAATAAGGGGGGAAATGCATTTGTCTTCAGGGCAAGAGGCAGTTGCAGTAGGAGTTTGTTCTCCCTTAAGCAAAGGGGATGTTGTTGTGAGCACTCACAGACCACATCATCACGCAATAGCTAAGGGGGTAAATTTAAAGAGCTTAGCGGCTGAAATATTCGGGAAGGAGACGGGGCTATGTAAGGGAAAAGGAGGGCATATGCATCTCTTCGATTCCTCAGTCAGGTTCTCGTGTAGTGGAATAGTTGGCGCCTCCTTTCCCCAGGCAGCGGGAGCTGCTTTCGCCTTTAAGTATAAGGGGCTTAATAACGTGGCAGTGGCCTTTGCAGGGGAAGGGGCTGCTAACCATGGGACCTTTTACGAGACACTAAACGTCTCCTCCCTCTGGGAGCTCCCTCTGGTTGTAGTTATTGAGGACAACATGTATGCAGACTCAACTCCTAAGTCATTTTCAGTATCTACTACACATCATTACCAGAGGGGGTTGGGATTCAATGTTCCCTCTATATTGGTTGATGGTATGGATGTGTTAGACGTCTATTGGGCTTCAAATAAGGCAATAGAGAGGGCTAGAAAAGGGGATGGCCCTATGCTCATAGAGGCTCTAACATACAGGTTTAGGGGACATTTCGAAGGGGATGGTCAAGAATACAGGACAAGGGAGGAAGTGGAGTTATGGAGGTCGTTAGATCCCATAAACAGGCTAGGTAAGAGGTTGATTGCATTGGGTTTAACTAGCCAAGAGGAGTTAAGGGAAATTGGGGAAAAGGCTAGAGAGGAAGTGAGGGAGGCAATTGAGTACGCTGAAAGAAGTCCCTTACCTGACCCCTCTGAAGCCCTAAGGGGTGTTTTCAAGTGAGGAAAGTAAAGGGGATATCCTTTGCCATATCGGAGGCAATAAGCCAGGAAATGGAAAGGAACGAGAACATAGTAGTCCTAGGGGAAGACGTCACTTACTGGGGCGCAGTTTTTGGGTTTACAATGGGGTTATTCAATAAATTCGGGAGGAAGAGGGTCATTGACACTCCAATAACTGAGCAGACATTCATGGGGATGGCAGTAGGTATGGCCTCCCTTGGTCTTCACCCTGTAGTTTCGTTAATGTTCGTGGATTTCCTTGGTGCAGGGTTCGATCAAATGTTCAACCACATGGCTAAAAACCACTACATGTCAGGGGGTCAATTCACGGAACCAGTCACAATAATAACCGCTATAGGAGGTGGTTATGGTGACGCAGCTCAACACTCCCAAGTTCTTTATAGCCTCTTCGCTCATTTGCCTGGATTCAAGGTAGTGGTTCCATCTACTGCATATGATGCAAAGGGGCTAACTATAGCGTCTCTAAGAGACCAGAACCCTGTTGTGATCTTTGGACACAAGCTATTAACAGGCCTTCCATTCCTACCATATGAAGGTAGAGAAGAGGAGGTTCCTGAGGAGCCTTATACAATAGATATAGGCAAAGGGGTAATAAGGAGGGAGGGGAAGGACTTAACTATCATAGCACTGGGCTTAATGGTTCACAGGACTTTGAGGGCAGCTGAAATGCTTGAAAGGGAAGGAATATCAGCTGAGGTAGTAGATCCTAGGGCGTTAATCCCTCTAGACGAGGACTTACTTGTAAATTCATCAAGGAAAACTGGGAGAGTATTGATAGTTGATGAAGACTACATGAGTTACGGTGTAACAGGTGAAATAGCTTTCAGGATACAGAGCAAAGCTCTTGGGGAGTTGAAGAAACCTATATCTAGGTTGGCAGTGCCAGACGTCCCAATACCCTTTTCAGAGCCCCTCGAGAAAGCTGTAATACCAAGCGTTGAAGCTATTTATAAAGAAGGAATGAAACTGGTCAGGGGATGATCTCTAACCTGATGTAGTGCTAAAACAAATACTCGTTTTTGCCCAAGTTAACTTTGCATGCTTTCGTTATTTACTTAGTCCTCCTCACTAAAACCCTTATTACTCCACCAGATTGTTCTACTTTAATCACTTCCTGTCCTGCCTTCTTGGCCCAGGTCTCTATATCTGGTTTAGCAGAGGGGTCTGTAGCAAGTACTTCGATTATTTCCCCTATTTTAACATCTCTAATCGCCTTTGCAGTCTCCATTACAGGGACTGGGCAATAGGTTCCTCTCAAGTCAAGCGTTTTCGTTATCCTCATGCTTCCGCTCATATTACTCTTAATAATGTATTAACCTTAATAAAATATTTCTAGCTCTAAATGCAATGCTTTTCTTATATAATAATAAATATAAATCTATTAAGATAAATTATTTTGAATTTAATTAATAGAATTAATTATTTAATTGACTTCAATTACTCTTTTACCCTAAAATACTTTAAGATGTTTTCCCTGTGAATGAGCTTTAATATTCCCCTAGGTGCATATACACATCCTTCACCCTTCTTCAATACCTTTCCAATAACCTTTGGCTCTAATCCCTTCTTATTTAACTCCTGCATCAGGTCTTCCGTGACTTTCCTTGTAGCAAATATTATAGTTGCACCGTTAGTCCCAGCTGTTGAGTTGGGAATTATGAAGTTCTCAGTTGCGAACTCGCATATATCATTGTCGATTACTGGAACCTCAAATAATTCTATGTCTACTCCAGCCTTTTCTGCAAACTCCTTGATCACGAAGATGCCCGGCCCGGTGACATCTGTAGTCATAGCAATGTGGTTTTTCACGTCGAAGCTCCTCCCGAACTCAGGTAAACGATTATATATAGCCTCCGCTACCTCAATATTTGGCTTCTTCATGTAATCAATTGCCCTCCTCTTGACTTCCTCTAACCTCCTCAAACTTATTCCCCTCCTCTCCAAGTCCTCTAAAAGATCAGGTAAGGCAAGTAACCATAGGTAAACATTTACTGGAGTTAATTCACCTACAGGCCTAGTAACTAGGACATACATGTTCTCTCTTACCTCTGAATAGTAAACTGGAAGCTCGTGGTCGCTTTTCCCTATAACCGTAGCCCCAATCATGAGGGTGTTTGTTTCAGGTTGTATTTCCTCCTTCACCTCTATATTATACCTCCTTGAGTAATCATAGAAGTTAGAGAGAATCCTCTCCTTTAATTTCCTCTCCGGGGCATCTACTAGAGGAATTAAAACTAAGTCCTTATAAACTCCCTTAGTGAATAAATCGTTAAGTGAATTAGATATAGCCACGTCAGTTTGCATCTGTGATCCAGGTTCCTCGAGTGGATCAACTATTTGTATTGTATCATTGTTTGCAGCAGTATATGAGTTTAACTTCCTCCCTCCCAACTTGATCATGTCCAGAACCGCCACCTCTCCGTCGTTCTTAGTAGTCACGATTGAGTGCCCCTTCCCTATAATTAACCTCTTTCCCGTTTTCACTGAGCTGTAAACCTTTAGCAAAAATCGGGCGAAACTCTCTGGACTAGAAGCAGTTTGCTGGTTAACCTGGATAAGGCTGATCGCTCTGTCAGCTCCAAACTCACCAGAGTTTATCACCCTCTTCACTTCCATTTCTTCCCTGGAAACAAAGATGTCTGCGTCCTCCCTAGGGAGTATTTCTATGTTCATTGCCTCCAAGTCCTTCCTTATCATGTTTAAGGCTGGATAAACTATATCTATTAGATCAACCTTCACTGCACATCCTGTAGCTAAAGACAATGGGTTTAGTCCTATACTCTTATATTTTTCCATATTTTCTTTAAACTTTTCAAAAACATCCTTCAACTTTCATCACTGTTACCTCAGAATACCATTACAATCCCTGGGTAGACTTCCTCTAAAAAGGATAAAGCGCCCTTTATTTCATCCACTATATCTAGCAAGTCCTCCTTTTTTACGTTATATGCAGCGGCTGCAATAGGGCAAGCATATATCCTGAAATTGTCTGGATATTGCTTTTTAAGTTCAGATAGCATGTCTGGCCAATCTTGAAACTTCCCTTCCCTTATCATTTCCTGAACTTTCCTGAGGAAAACCTGAACTTCTTGATGGTACGCACCAGGATATATACTGAAGTCCTCTGGCTTCATGCTCCCCCATATCTTCTTTGCAACTCCCTTTTTGAACGCAATTAACCCCTCGTTTACCAAGTGAAGGGTCACTTTCCACCCAGACGCCAAAGCTGCAGCGGAATACACGGCAACACAGCATATCCTATTTGCAGCCCCTGACTGCACAATTATCCCCAATCTCTTGTTTTCCTGTTCCATATGTTTGTTTTTCATTAAACTTTATTAAATTTTATCATTAGGGCAGAAGTTTAAATAGATATTTATCATTTATGTTTGTTTAAATATAATTATATTATTTACTTTCCTAATAACTGAATACAAACTCCCATATTTCCTCACGTTTCTGTAAGGGTGTTGGAGTTTATACATTAGGAGTTTTACCTTAGATATCTCATTAGATATAATGAACTAGTGGTGTTAACGCGTTCTGAAGAGTTTGACTATCTTATATAGCCCTTTAATCTAAGACCTGACCTTCATAACGGATTTAAATTAGTTTTGAAGGGTGGGTATTTTGAAGATAACTTAGCATACACAAATTGATAAAGTCTTTCCTTGTCTATTAGATTTAGATGTGGTCATTTTCAAATACTTGTGGTATCAAGGTGGTTACGTTGGGATTAAATTGATGGTTAGGCGCGAACTCGTGTTCTTGATCTTAGTTTATAAACTAGGATTACAAATTTAACCTTGAATGAAAATGGACATAAGGGAAGTGAGGCGGAAGAGGAAGACTTCTAAGGAAGCCGAAATAATTGCTATGGCTAATAGAGCGAAGAACGCCCTAAAATTAATGAGGAGAATTAGAAGTAATAACAGTGACAATAATAGCAATGACTATGGATAGTTAATTGTTGAGGCTATATTAATGCTGAGTTCATCGAGTAAAAGTGAAGGCTCGATGAGCAATTTTAAGTAAAATACTGTTAGTAGTATCCCAAAATTTCAAGTAACTTTTAAAAATTAAAAATCCTTTGAAATTGGGGAATACATATGTTAAAGGGAAACATGAGCGTCAAGTAATTTTTGAGGAAGTAATTATTTCACTTTCATGTACTAATGTATTGAAGCGCAAATCAAGAAAATCTCATGAAAATGAAAAGCAGTTGAATGAAACACCTCTCTTAGTGAAAAGAACTCCCTTTAAACATTAAAGGGAAGAACAGAGTGAATCACATTTCCCCAAGAGTTTAAAGTATTTTATGGAGATAAACTTAAAACTAATTCTAAATATATAATTTTATCATAAATGTCAGTAAATCCCTATTTTACCTCAAGAGGGCCTCGGAACAAACGGATAAATTAAGAACGTTAACAGTTATTATAGATCAAATCTGCCTTGCTCTTACAGTGGGGAATTGAAAATGCTAAAGGTTAATAGCGTTAATATAACGTCAATTGCGTTTCCATGAATAACTTTACTAAACTTGTGGTTTCAGGTAATCTAAACAGCTTTAACTACAAATTTCCATAAATATCATAAAGGAAGTCACATGAAAACTATACGATATCGTTTACTTTATAGACGCTCTCCATGAAATCAAAAGCCTATAATTTCATATGACTTCCTCCTCCTCTGGGCTGTAATTTGGTGTTGAGAAGATTACCCTCTGGTTGAATAGTACTTCAGTTAAAGGGTAAAGTTGGACGTTGTAGTCCACCTTTCCCTTCACTATTAACCTTATCCCAGACTCTAGGTTCCTAATGTCAGAGGACTTAAGGCTCCCAACAAAGGCGCTCTTCTGCACCCTCTTCAATCCCATCTGCTTTAGGAACTTAGCTATTTTGCCCCTCAACTTGTTGTCAGATATATCGTAGATAACCAGGTAAATCAAGATGCCACCTTGAATGGCTTGTACTCCTCCTCAGTTCCAATTAAGTAATTAGCTAACCTCCTGGCCTGGGTAATTACTTCCTCCTCCTTAATGGAATTCATAACTGTTTTCCATACCTCCTTTAAGGGAGTCCTGTCTATTTCCCTCCGCTCCCTCTTCAAGTCCTCTAAGTACTTCATGAGCCCATCTATTATTTTCCCCTCCCTGAATGCCACAATCAACGGCCTATCCACAAAGGGGGCCCTGAACTCCTCCATTATATCAAAAACTAAGGAAGGTCTCCCGTTCCTGAAGGAATGGAGAAAACCCAAGTATGGGTTGAGCCCAGCTATGACAACTGCCTTCCAGGCTATTACCTTAAGTGCAGAGTACCCAATGTTCAAGGACAAGTTGAATGCGTCCTTTGCACCCCTCTTCTCCCTCCCCCTGAAATTAACCCATTTAGGTAGGAGGTTTGAAACACCTTTCCAGTAGTGTTTTGCCGCGTGGGCCTCTAATTCCCTTGCCTCCTCCCTTGTCTTGGCGCTTTTAGCCTTCGACTCGTAATCCATGAGGGTGAAAACTGGTTCGTCTAAGAATGAGAACTCGTATTTCCTTTGGTAATACCTCAAGACTATGTATTGGTTATGAACTTTGCCCTCCACTATTTTTCTAGCTAAATAATGGGGTTTCTTAAACTCCCTGAGCTGGGACGTCCAAACCCTCAGTGAACCGCCGTATTTATAATTAAGGAGCCTAGCCATTGGGTAATTACCCTTGAGGAATACGACGTCGACTCCGTATTCATTTGCCAGCCTAATGACCTCGCTCGATATCCCTGCATTAACTGTGAAGACGATTGTTGAGAGCTCTACAGGTGATACCTCCCATAGAACCTCTTCCCCTTTAACAGCTATTATCATCCCGTTCCTTACCTTGACAAATGAGCCCCACTTGTCTATAATAGCTACCTTCCTCTTCAACCCGCTCACCAGGAACCACCGTAAGCTACCCTTCCTTCAAACTTGGGTTTGCACGTAGTTAACCACCCGCAATTAATGCAAAGCCTGGAAGGTTTCCTTACCCTCAACGGTTTACCCCTAAGTATTATCTTCTTTATCCTCTCTATTATCTCCCTGACCTCATCCAACTCCTCCCCGCTTACGTGAACCCTGACCAACTCTTTCAAAGGTTTATAATATAGAAATGCTACCTTAACCTTGTAGTTGAGCTCCCTCATCAACAGGGAGTAGTATTTCACTTGGAGAAAGTGGTCTCTGTGCTTCTTTTCAGAGTACTTAACTTCCAGGGGAGAGGAATGGAAATCGAAGTGCAGCACGAAGTCAGGAGTTCCAGAGGCGTTAAGCTTGGCTGAGTAGAGGTAAGGCTTCCTCTCAACCCTCTTCGGGGAAAGAGAGGGATATACGAACTTTATTTCCTCCTCCTTGTCAATCTCCCCTCCCTCCCTCATTGCCTCTGTAAACCTCTCGTCAACATTCATTACTCTATTGTAGTAAATAATAAGGGGGCAGAATGCGTAGTGTTTAATGTCAATCCCAGTTATGATAGGATCCATATATTTAGTATTACTTCAAATAAATTAATTTTATTCACCAGTTATAAGTTAATCTAGTTAGGAGATAAAAAAACGTTGTTTTTATTTTTTTGAAATAGCATTCTTCAAAACATCATCCAGACGCTATTTATGCGGAATTCTTGAGCATTCTATTTAATGGAATAATGAGTTTTACTTGAAAAGTCATCCAGAAGTGCCAAGAGTTTTTCAAATCAACGAGGGATGTCTGGATGAGGGAAAAAAATAAAAGTGGGGGAGTATAAATAATTTGTAAGTAGAAATAACCTGAATCCAATATGGATGTGATAAATCGAGTGCAGAATCCGGCTTGAAGGAATTGAAAGTAGCTGTAACATCATGTCCAATCGCAGATATAAATTTTTGGTTGAATCCGGCTTGAAGGAATTGAAAGTCGGGTTTTGTGCAGTTAATTGTATTTCACTCGGCGAACTCGCAGGAATCCGGCTTGAAGGAATTGAAAGGGGATATCCAAGTATTTTTTTTGTAGTTTGGCCACTTATTGAATCCGGCTTGAAGGAATTGAAAGACTATGAGAAAGAAAATGAAATATATCGAACTCAGAATACCAGGAATCCGGCTTGAAGGAATTGAAAGTGAAACCTCTTGTTAAGGATAATATCGAGTAACATATTTGAATCCGGCTTGAAGGAATTGAAAGAATAGAACTATTTGAACAACACACTAACAGTAAAACAATTGAATCCGGCTTGAAGGAATTGAAAGTTGAACGTTTGAAATTAAATAATTCACAACATTATAAATTGTGAATCCGGCTTGAAGGAATTGAAAGTTTTCAAGCAATATGGAACGATTATCATAAACTACTGATAGTTTATGAATCCGGCTTGAAGGAATTGAAAGAGCCATTGAAACTGACTACTCATAAAAAAAATATTGTCTTATGAGAATCCGGCTTGAAGGAATTGAAAGGAGACAATTTTTGAGTACCAAACTGCACCACTTATAAAATATGAATCCGGCTTGAAGGAATTGAAAGTAATCTCTTTTGCCATTTTTTCCACCCATTAAAAAAAGGGGGAATCCGC
>Ga0081474_123461_pt1 | contig 35867 bp, 37 predicted proteins | sample OneHunmetagenome_2_FD_70978 | JGI IMG/M metagenome (GOLD analysis project Ga0081474, IMG submission 70978) | Ferrous microbial mat communities from One Hundred Spring Plain, Yellowstone National Park, USA v2 (version 2) | ecosystem: Environmental > Aquatic > Non-marine Saline and Alkaline >... | reverse complement strand
TAAAGGGGTTAAGGGGCGGAAAGCCTCGCCAGCGGGGATGGATAGCCCCCTCGTTTAAATACTTCTTTTCTTAAATTTCCTTAATGGCTAGGAGGGTTAAAGCGATCAGAGCTACAGTTTCGATGAAGATCGCCCTCTCCGACCCCTCCTAGCCCTCGTAAACAACTACGTTAAGGCACTCCGTTTCACCCTATTTTGGTTGAAGGAGAACGTGAAAAACCCGGAAGAGAAGGGAGTGCTATCGAAAGTTCACGAGGAGTTGTACACAAGGCTAAGGGAGGAGTACAATCTACCATCAAAGGTTGCTGAGGATTGCTATAGGGAAGCTCTCGCGACGTACAAGGGTTGGTATATTTCCTAGAAGAGGACGTTTTCCAAGAGTATACAAACCTACGGTGTGGTTAACGCCAAAAGCAAGTTATAATGTGGACTTCGACAAGATGATTGTTAGGATTGCAAGTGTTGGTGAACTACCAATCTTGGGTTATCCTAGAAACCTCAAGGAGTACATGAGTTGGAGGATGAGGGAGGCTAGGTTAGTAATAAAGGATGGGAAGGCTTTTCTAAAAGTTGAGAAGGGAGAAGAGAATGTTGAGCTAAAGGAAAGTATTGCTGTTGATATTAACATGAGATTGTAGTGGGGAAGGATGATACTCATTATGTTAGGATCCCAACTCGCCTTGAGGAGGTTCACCACTGGAAGTCTTTAGCTGAGAGTTTGCAAAAGAAGTATTCAAGGAGGTGGAGGGGGAATAAGAGGATCTTGTATAGAGTCCGTTCTTTCCATCAAAAGGCTAGGAGGACTATGGAGGATTTTGCTAGGAAAGTGGGGAAGTGGGTTGTTGAAATTACCGAGGATCTTTGTGCTAATGTTATTAAGTTAGAGAACCTAAGGAACCTCATTAAGAATGTTGATAAATTGTCTAAGGAGTTTAGGGATAAGTTGTATCTGATGCAGTATCGTAGGATTCAGTATTGGATTGAGTGGCAAGCTAAGAAGCACGGTATTCTAGTTCAGTATGTTAATCCTAGTTATTCTTCAGTCTCATGCCCTAAGTGTGGTAGAAGGATGGAAGAAAAAGGATATCGTTGGTTTAGGTGTAATTGCGGTTATGAGAACGATCGTGATGTTATTGCAATAGTTAATCTTAATGGGAGGGGGTCTCTGACCCTCTCGACTGTCCCTCAAATGAGAGATGTAAACCCGAATCGATGAGGGGAACGATGAGCCCTCTGGAAGGGAACCCTCGCCCTTCCAGGGCGGGGAGGAAGTCAGCTTTTCGATGGGGAGTAGTTCAATTACCGTACCTCAGTGGATTTAACCTTCTTTTCTCTAAATAATGAATCGATCACAAGGAACGCTTCCTCTCGATTTAGGTCCTCATATAATGAGGTGTGACTTAGAGATTCTTTAGTAAGGACGGCGGAGGTCATGAATGCTCCTTCCGCATGTGCCACCACCGTACCGCTGAAATCATCTACCTGATCAACATGCATGTTCTTCTCTATTTCTCCTCTTTGTCCTTCAATCTCAACCTTGAGTCTCTCCAGCTCCTCCGCCTTCAACTGGAGCTCCAATCTCAACTCCCTATTGATTCTTCTCAGCAGATAGAAGAGGGTAATGACTAGAGCAGCCATTGGTGGAACGATCAAGAGGTGTATGGGTAACCTCAAGTATGCTACAGGTATGAGGACCGCCACCACGAAAGGTATCAACACTGAGAGCCTATACGAAAGTACATTTTTCTCCTTGCATCTTTCCAACGCTCTCCTAGCGTTGTTCTCTTCAACGAGCCTATAGGATCTTCTCTGGTTCTGGAGCCATGGTCCCCACTCCCTATCACAGGTAATCAGCCTGATCCTCACTCCGCTTGCCGCCCTGAGAAGTAACATGTTCGCGTATTCCTCATCCAGTTTCGCGGTGGCGAGGGTTATATCACTCATCTTGTTCAGTGGGATAGGTCCGACAACTCTATACTCCACCTGTTGGAGATCATTCACTGGCTAAAAAATTAAGAACCACAAACTTCCCTTGGATCAACAGGAATCCTGGAGATCTTTCTACCTGTTACCTTCTCTAAGGCTAAAAAGGTCCCAGCCATCCCTCCTATGGTGCCGCTCTCCCCGACCCCTCTGGCTCCGTGAGGCAAGGTCGAGGGGAACTCAACGATTTGCGTGTTAACTCTAGGGGATTGATATGCCTTGGCAAAGCCTGAATCCACGATCGTGCCAAAGGTTGGAATTCCGTCACTGGAGTACTTCGCCTCCTCCCATAGAGCCTCAGCTATGCCCTGCAGCACTCCTCCCTTAACTTGAGCCTCCACATCCTGTGGATTCAATGCTCTACCCACATCGTCCACCGCAAACACCTGAATTTTTGGGACACAGGTCTCCTTATCCAAATCGACGGTAACCACGTAGGCTCCTGGAGCGAAGATGGGGTCGGCCCTGTAGAACGTCTCTACTTCACCGGAGCCTCCCTTTAACTCCTTCAATTTCTTCACCACCTCCATCACCGCTGCTCCAGCAACTGAGGCACTTCTACTCCCAAAGGTACCTATGGCTTCCTTGAGGTCTTGTGTATCGGCGAACTTAATCTTGACCTTGGATTCCTCCACTCCCAGGGTCTCCGCTGCTAACTTGGTGAATGCTGTGAGGTGGGCCTGACCCTGGGGCCTGGAGCCAACGATCACTTCGACTTCGTCTCCCACAATCCTAGCTTTGGCACTCTCACCTGGTGCGGTTGAGTTGAAGGCTGAGAACATCAAAATCACGGATCTTTCCTGCCTTTCCCTGTACACTGACTCCGCCCTCCTTAACACCTCCTCGTAACCTGCCGGATCTATCCTGTTCCCCAAAGGTGTAATATACTCACCCTTTACCAAGTTCTTTCTCCTTATTTCCACCGGATCCATGCCTAGCTCGTGGGCAAGCTCCTCCACCAGGGCCTCGTGGGCCAGGGCTGCCTCGGGCCTTCCCGCTCCCCTATAGGGACCGGTGGGAGGAAGGTTGGTGAAAATTGAGGTGGCCCTCATTTCTGCAGCCCTGATCGTGTAGGGTCCAGTTATTAGTCTGGCTGGGAAGGAGGCCATTACGGCGTTTATGGTGAAGTTGTAGGCACCAACGTCATGTATTACCCTCCCCTTTATTCCAAGAAATGTTCCGTCGCGTTTGGCGTAAAGGGTAGCGTCAATTATCATCCCTTTTCCTTGAGTCGGGTTAATTAGATGCTCCCTCCTTGTCTCCACCCACTTAACTGGTCTGTGGAGTTTCATTGAGGCAACTGCTGCCAGCACATATTCCGGGTACGCAGGTGTCTTGTTCCCAAAGGCGCCCCCCACGTCCGAGGAAAACACCCTTACTCTTTCAGGTGGAAGCCCTAGCACCTCCGTTAAATCGTTCCTGACCCTGAAGGGGGACTGGGTGGAGACATATACATCGAGCATGTCGTCATGGTAGTTCACCAATACTCCCTTGGGCTCGGTGGGGTTGGCCACCACTCTTGCCATCTCTATCCTTCTCTGCACCTGTATCTCTGCCTCCTTGAAGACCGACTGTTCACCACCCTTAAGGAACACTTCGTTACTTACGTTTCCTGGAACATCGTCATAAATGCTCACCTTGGGGGTCTCGAGTTCCAATGAGGGCTCAAGAGGTTCGTAGTCAGCTGCCACGTCCTCTAAAACGTCTTCCCCCTCATACCTATCCTCTGTCACCACTGCGGCCACAGGCTGTCCGTAGAAGTTGGCCCTCCCATCAGCCAGAACCGGCATCCTCTTTATTTTGGCTCCAGGGGAGGAGACCGCAGGCATGTATGTCTTCACGTCCTCCCACTTAAGGAAAAGGAGGGCCCTCTGGGGATTACTTAAGGAGATCACGTTGGCCCTGGCGTATGGTGACCTAACGACATGAAGGCTCAACTCACCTGGAAGTCTCAGGTCATCAAGGTATTTCCCTTGTCCCTTAATGAACTTTAGATCCTCGATCTGCATGGGTCGTAGATTATCCTTCCCCTTTTTTAGCCTGAGTTGGTGCCCCTACCTTAAGCTGAGCACATCCTCCTTTCCAGTCAACCTCTTCCTCCCTCTAAAACCGTCCTCCGCGTAGTGCCAGAATTCTAAGTCGTCTTCCTGGAGCGTCCAACATAGGTAGGCTGGCCTTCCGTTGATCACCGCTGGGAAATCCACCAATCCTCTCTCAAGGTCCCTAACCACTATCCCCTTGGATACGAGCTCCCTAAGGGACTTATCCATCTCCATGGAGTATGAAAGTATCAATGAGCTATCTCCCGCGATCATCCGTCTCTCGATTTCCCTCTTAATTCTCCTTGCCTTCTCCAAGGTTTCCCTCACCCAAGGTAAAAGCTCTCTCGCCGTCTCCACGTCAAAGTAAGGGTACTCCACACCTTAATAGTGTCGATAAGGCTTAATAAGAGGGCCATTAAGAATATATCGTAAGTTGCTGGCCGTCCTTCTGGCCTATCTGGCGGCCTTTGGTGTGGCATCAATGGCTGTCGCCATGGCTTCAGACATGCTCCAGGATTACCTGGGACAGGGCTTCACGGGCGGAGTATTACTGGGAATCCTTACATCCCTCCCAGAAACAGTTTTCGTCTCATTGGCCACACTGAGAGGAGACTTTCAGGTGGCGTTAGGGTCCGCCCTTGGAGGAAATCTAATCCTGCTAACCTTAGGGGCCTCCTTAGTAGTCATAGTTTACTTCGCGAGATGGAGGCGCCCCATAACCATGAGGGAGGACTACAGGACTGAACTTTCATTCATGGGAATAAGCTCAGCTATCCTACTAGGTGTTGTAGTTGCTCGCGTCCTAAACGTCTGGTTTTCAATTGCTTTCGCATCGGTGTACGCCATCTACCTTTGGGAGAGAGCAAGGAAAGTTAAGACCACAGGAAAGCCCATACCCCCTTCTGTTTTAATAAAGGCAGGACTAATAATGGGGGTGGCCGCCTTAGTCCTTGTGTTTATTTCAGGAGGTTTCGTCCAACAGATTGAGGAATCCTCTCTCTCCTTGGGCGTCCCTCCCCTGGTATTGGCAATGTTAGTATCTCCTCTGGCGGCAGAGTTGGAGGAGAACCTCAGCGCCCTCATAATGGCATCCAAGTTTGAGAGGGGAGGATCCATCGCTCTAGTTAGCTTCATGGGAAGTAAGATAGAGAACATGACGATCCTTTTGGCTATCGTTGGATTGGCTGGAATTGGAGTCGGAGGATATTGGCTCTATCTCACCACGGTTCTCTTGGCGAACCTGATCTTTACAGTTATTCTTCTTGACGGTAAAATAAGTTTAAGGGAGGCCGTTGAATTAATGTTGGTCTACGTTATTCTAGTTTCGCTCTCCTTAATCGTAAAGACGAGATGAGAGATTTCGGAGAAGACAAATGGGATAAGCGTTGGGTAATCAGTTAACTAGCCTCTACTCACACTTCAAAGTCAAGATTGACAGCCTAGGAGACTCTTTTCTATTTGTCTTTCCTCTTGTAGTTCTCCCTTGAGGGGAACGTTCCTTCCTTTACCTCCTTTACGTAATCCCTCACAGCGGACTCAATGATCTCGCCAACATTCCTGTATACCTTAGAGAAGTAGGGCCTGATCTCCGATAGTCCCAATATGTCATGGATCACCAGCACCTGTCCATCACACCACAGTCCCGCCCCTATACATATGGTCGGGACTCCTATGGCCTTAGTCACCTCCTCAGCCGACTCCGCGTAAACGTTCTCCAGAACCACCGCGAAGACCCCTGCCCTCTCCAGCGCTTTGGCGTCCTCTATGAGCTCTTCAACGTTAGCTCCCATTGTCCTATAACCCCCTATTCTCAAAAACCTCTGAGGGGTTAAACCTATGTGCCCCATCACCGGAATTCCAGCTTTAACCAAGGCGCTGACAATGTCCACCATCTCTCTCCCGCCTTCCAGTTTCACTGCATTTGCCCCATCCCTCACCAACCTTCCAGCGTTCTCTAGGGCCTTTTCTTGGGAGATCTCATAGCTTAGGAACGGCATGTCCGCAATTACCAACTGTGGGGGTCTAGCCCTTGCCACTGCCCTTACGAACGTCTCCATGTCTTCCATGGAGACGTTTAGGGTCGACTCATATCCGAGAACGTTCATCCCACCTGAATCTCCCACCAGTATGGCATCCAATTCAGTCCTGGCCATCAGTCTGGAAGTGGGATAATCGTATGCCGTAAGGACAGTAATCTTCTCCTTTCCTTTCTTTTTAACTATATCGCGCCAAGTCTTCTTCTCCATGATGATTCGTAAGGCCGGTCGCTTTTACGGTTGTCTCCCATCTCTCCATCCACGCTCCCAGTTCCTTTAACGCATCACTAAGGTCTCTTCCCTTTTCCGTTAAAGAGTACCTAACCGCGAAAGGCCTTGTACTTATCACCTCCCTCTTTACGATGCCTTCCTCCTCCAGAGACTTGAGGACAGCGCTCACGGTCTTTGAACTCAACTTGGTCATTCTCACCAATTGGTTGAACCCTCTTCCCTCCTCCATTAAGTACCTCACCACCAATAGCTTTGGTTCGGAGCCGATCATCCTTATGGCCCTTACTATGGGGCAGATCTCTACTTGCTTCTCCGTCACAGTATTCTCTTTGGGTGAAGCATTATAAGAAGCCTACTTACTGGAGTTTTGAAGGAGTCCATTCTTGCTTACTCTTTTTCATGAGCGACAAGGCCTCAGGTCTCGGTAACCCATTGATGTTCCATCTTAATCGCCCCCATTGTCGGAAGACCATGTAGTCTGCTGAAAGTTGTTGCTAAGTCCAAAAGATAATAGAGAGCTCTACTATACTCCTCAGTGGTCCTCAAGGTCACGTTCACTCACTTTAACGATCCCTTCCTTAATTTAGCGTTGGATGAGGCGATCCTTAGAAGAGGAGGGAAAGATCCTTTCCTAAGAATCTGGACCAATCCCAGGACTGTGGTCATGGGGATAAATAGCTCAACATTTAACGAGGTCAACTTAAGGGAGGCGGAAGCTAGAGGAGTAGCAATAGCCAGGAGATTCACAGGTGGAGGAACAGTTTACCACGACCAAGGAAACTTAAATTACACCATAGTGGCCAAGGTCAGTGGAAGAGGACCGGATGTGCTTTACGGCTACCTTTTAAGAGGTGTCACTAACGCCCTAAGGGAATTGGGCGCTTCCCCTGAGATTAGAAACGATACGGACGTAGTGGTAAACGAGAGAAAGGTATCTGGGAACGCGGGCTACATTTCAAGGGATTTACATCTTCTTCACGGCACGGTTCTAGTTAGTTCAGACCTGGAGGAACTTCACAAGGTTCTCGTGATTCCACCCCATAACATACGAAGTAATGTGGACATGGTGAAGTATAGGGTGGCCAATTTGAAGGAAATGCTTGGGATCGATATGAGTGAACTTTATCCTAGCCTAGTGAAGTCCTTCTCTGAACTGCTCAATGAGGAGCCCCTCGTTACGGAACTGGAGGACGAAATAGAGGAAGCAAAATCCTTGGCAGACTATAAATATAGGAAAAAAGACTTCATTTTTAGGAGGATGTAGATCTCAAGTTCCAGGCATCGGTGGAATATTTAGTTCTCATGAGCTCCTGGGTGAGCGCAACCTCAGCCTTGGTTGGTTCACCGAATTCAATCTCCTCTCCCAAGACCTCAGTGAACCCCTTAACTATGGCGTTAACTATCTCCTCCTCCCTTACTTCCTTCATCAACTGATCCAATGACGTCACCCTCTTCCTCAGGTCCTCCGCGTTCAAACCTGGAGACCTTATCACCTTTATCCAAAGCTCAGGGTCGAAATGGAGTAGAAGTGTGCCGTGTTGAAGGAGGTCACCGTTCCTCACCTGGGCGCTGCCGGAGATCTTCCTACCCCCTATCATTACGTCGCTACTTCCCGATCTCATATAACATATGTTATCCGTACCTACGCTGTGATCTCCCTTCACAGAGGCCGTAGCTCCCAGGAGTTCCACTGCCCTGGCCACACCCTGAGCTATGGTCCTTGCCGACTCTCCCACATCAAGTTTGACAAGTGGAGAATCTGAGGAGAGAACCACACTGTAGGTAATTTCCCACAGATGTAGGAGGGCACCTCCACCTGTCGGTCTCCTGACCAGCACAATTCCAGCCCGCTCCATCTCCTCAAGGTCTACCGTGTCTGCGCTCTGCCCACGTCCCAGCGAGACTGCAGGAGGAGACCACTTGTATATCCTCAAGGTGTCAAGGCCAATCTTTCTCCTACTAAGTAGGATCGCCTCATCCATTGCCATGTTGTACCATGGGTGTCTCGGTCCATCAATTATTACCCTTAGCAGCACCGATCACCCTTAGGTAAGCTTCCTTAGCCCTATAGGAAGTTCTGGCCAGGGTAGAGGACACCACAGCCTTAAACCCAATTTTCAGGGCCTCGTGGGCCAATTCCTGGAACTCCTGCGTGGTGTACCTTTTAACAACATTGAGCTGCTTACCGCTGGGTCTAAGGTATTGGGAAAGGACCAGGACGTCCACTTCAGCCTCCCTTAGGTCATTCATGGCCTCCAACAGTTCATCCTTCCGCTCCCCCAATCCCAATAGGATTGAGGACTTCGTCACCTTTGAACCCATCTCCTTTGCTGACCTAAGCACCTTGAGGCTCTGAGCGTATCCCGCCCTTCCATCTCTAACAAAGGGGGTGAGTCTCCTCACCGTCTCCAAGTTGTGAGCCAGAACATCCACCCCCGACTCTATCACCTGCCTTAACGCCTCTACGTCTCCCCTGAAGTCAGGGATCAGAACCTCCACCTTGACCGCTGGGAGAACTTCCTTTATTTTCCTAACTGTTGAAGCTATGTGGGAAGCTCCCCCGTCATTCAGATCGTCCCTATCCACAGACGTGAGTGTGACGTAGTCCAGGTTCATCTCTCTCACCGCGTTCGCTACTCTTTCAGGTTCCTCAGGATCCAGGGGGGCGGGTTTCCCCTTCTTCACATAGCAGAACCTACATCCCCTCGTGCAGATATCACCCATTAACATGAATGTGGCCGTTCCCTCACTCCAGCACTCTCCTATGTTGGGACAGAGTGCCTCCTCACATACTGTCCTCACTCCAGAGTTCAGCACGGTCCTGGATGTATGCCAAGCCAGCCCCTCCCTCACCGATATCTTGGGCTTCTCACTCAACTTCCAGCACCGCTAAGGAATCCCCTGGAGAGACGTTCTGTCTCTCCCTCACCCTTATCTCCTTGACTTTTCCTCCGTAGGGTGATTCTATCCTCAGGACAGCCTTCTCTATCTCCACCTCAGCCACCACCTTCCCTTCATTCACCGTGTCGCCCTCCTTAACTAGAATAGCCACCACCTGGCCCTTCCAGTCTCTCCTTCTGGGCCATATGTCCTCCGGTACCCTAACTTCCCTTATCATGGCCTTTACTCTGGGCCCAGGCTTTAACCTTTTAGGGATCAAGGTGGGTCTGTTATGTTGGACGCTGTTCCCTTAGTCTGGCAGAAGACCATAACTCCTTAATACTCTTGCTCCATTCTCCCACAGAAACTTCTCCGCCTTATCCCCGATTAATTCGGCAAGGGCAGGAACCTTCTCAACTCCCTCGAATCCCGATGGAAGTTCCTCCACACCAAGGAAGTCAGAACCCAACGCGACGTACTCCCATCCAAAGCTCTCCCCTACGTACTTTATCGCCTCCACCATTCCCTCCAGAGTCGGTTTCGGAAGGGTGGAGTTGATGGCTGTCACCCCTATCACACCTCCAGTTTTGATTATGGCCTCAATTGCCTCATCCCTCAAGTTCCTAGGTGAGTCCTTCAACTTCATGATGTTGCTGTGGGAAGCTATGACTGGTCTCCTTGAGGCCTGACATACCTCCATTGTGGTCCTATGGCTGGTGTGAGATACGTCAAGAATTATCCCTAACCTGTTGGCTAACCTTACCAACTCCTCTCCCTCTCCCGTAAGACCGTAATCCTTCTTGGAGCGGCAAGAGGCGGCGAACTTCGTATCGTAATTCCACGTGAGGCCTATGGCCCTAATACCCAGGTCCTTTAGGATGAAGATGTCATATGCCTCCTTCATCACGTCTGTTCCCTCCAGTGAAAGAACCAGGTTTACACCAATCGGATCCCAACCTCTTCCAATTATTCTCACTTTCCCTGAGTCCTCCAGATATCTGTAGAACTTCACCTGGGTCCAGAGCACCTCGATTGAAGGGGAGGTGGAGTAAGCGCTACCTCCATACAGCGAACTCATCTCCTCATCCCTCCAACCCAGTGTCCTGACGTGGGGATACACAACACCGAAGACTATTGATCCTGGAAACAATGAAAGCTTCATCAAACTTGATTGTCCGACTCTCCTCACGTCCTCATAGGCGGAGGCGTACGCCAGATCCTCATGGAAGTCTATGAATTTCACGTTCCACCCTAGATTATCCAGGTAAAATCTTTGTGGAGTATTTCGACTCCCACGTTGGAAAAGCTTAAAGGAATCATTAATTCAGGAGAAGGTTGAGGGTGTTCCGGTTGGAACAATACTGAGCGCAATTGACGTCTCCTATTCATACGGTGGTAACTACACCGTGTTCAAAGACGTCAACATCGATGTACCTCAGGATAGATTGGTAGCAATAGTTGGACCCTCTGGTATCGGTAAGTCAACTCTCCTTAGAATCCTGGGAGGCTTTCTCAAGCCCGATCAGGGCAAGATTATGCTCATGGGTTCTCCCGTTATGGAACCCACCCCTGAAATTGCTCTCATTCATCAATCAATTGTAACCTTCCCCTGGATGACTGCCCTTGACAACGTTATGCTCGGACTCAGAGCTAAACGAATCCCGAAGAAGGAGGCGGAGAAGATCGCCAAGAGAATGTTGGAGTTGGTTGGTCTCCAGGGATTCGAGAACTTCTACCCCAAGGAGATGAGCGGAGGAATGAGACAGAGAGTCGCGATAGCAAGAGCCTTGGCCGCTGACCCTGTTGTTCTCCTCATGGATGAACCTTTCTCCCACCTTGATGAGCTCACGGCGGAGGGATTGAGACAGGATATATACCAGATGCTATTCAGCACTGACACAACACTTAAGGCTGCGGTATTGGTTTCTCACAACTTGAACGAGGTTTTGGAGCTGGCAGACGTTATATACATACTTAATGGCTTCCCGGCAACTGTGGTCGGGAAGTTGGACGTTGATATGCCGAGGCCCAGGAGTCCCAAGGATCCGCAGTTCGAATCATACCTCGACTCCCTTTACAAGTATCTCACCCCCATAAGGGTGAAGAAAATTTGATCTCTCTTCTGATCCTGGCTGCGTTGGCCACCACAGCCAGGGTCTTAGCACTAGTTGGACTCTCGGTTGTGTCTGGATGGCTGCTTTGTTATGTAACAGTGAAAAACAGAGTGGCTGAGAACGTCTTCGTCAGCATAGTGGAGGTATTGGAGTCAGTTCCCGTCATATCCTTCTTTCCCATAGTTCTGCTTATCTTTGTACAAAAAATAGGGGGTCCGCTTGGCGTGGAACTGGCTGTGGACTTCCTCGTCTTCACCGCAATAGTTTGGAACATATGGATGGGAATATATCAGGCCTACAAAACTCTACCAAGAGAAATGGTTGAGGTCGTCGAGAACTATGGATATGGAATTCTAGGTAAACTGAGGAAGGTCTATATACCGTTCTCGATGCCAAGGGTGGTGGCCAACCTATTTCCCAGTGTAGCCGATGCATTTTTCTACATAACCGTAAGTGAGGTCTTTAGCGTAGGTACTACCACCTATGCAACATTTGGTATTGGGACTGTGGTTGACAGTCTTCTCTCATCTGGCCAATACTCACAGGTGGAGTTGGCTATTCTAATAATTGCAATCTTAGTGGCGATAATCACAGTTAGTCTGCGGGCTCTGAGCAGGTATGTGGTGACGAAGTATGCTTTGGACACGGACATCCCAATAAGGAGGAGGGGGAGGACCAGGTTAAGGTACTCAGTGAAACTATCTGTGTTAACCTCGACCAACCCGTTGGTGAGAATAGCTAAATACTCCAGGAACCTTGGAGCTAGGGTTATACCCAGAGCCGAGATATCTAAGAAGACGACGTCTAGACTATATACATATGTTGGAGCAGGAGTTTCCCTCGCCGTTCTTGGGTACTTGATCTACGGAGCGGCGAGTTTAGTTCTCTCCGTCCCAGATCCCCTCTGGTTCAGGCTCTTCTCCGTAACTCCCACAATTCTACTCGATCTGGCCTATGACTACCTGAGGGTAGCCATCATAGCCCTGCTATCGTTCGCCATTGCAGTGTTCCTGGGTTACTATTTGGCGGCCAACGATAAGGCCGATAGATTTCTAGTCCCGGTGATTCAGGCCCTCCTTGCCATCCCAGCACCTCTTTATTTTCCGCTACTTGTGGGATTCTCTCTCCCGTTTCTCCTTCACTCCTTAGGATGGATAGCCGGTGAACTGTATGTCCTTACTCTTGGCTTCATCAGCGCCTTTTACTACATTCTCTTTAGTTTTTGGATAGGAGTTAAGTCCATCCCGGTGGAGTATTGGGAACTGAGTAGGAACCTAAGGATGGGCTTCTGGACCAAGATGAGGAGGATGGTTCTCCCTTCAACCTTTCCCTATATGGTGGCTGGATTATCGTCTACCATAAATAGTATATGGGGAGGCCTGACAATAGCTGAATATTGGCCTCAGATAGTGGATAACTATACCCTGTCAGTTCATCACGGACTAATGGCATTCCTCGACCTTCAGACCAGCCAGGGAAACATAGCCTACTCCGCTTGGGGTTCCTTCATTTTCGGAATAGTTGTGGTGATCTTCTCAATCTTCTTTACAAGGAGGTTGTTGGACCTAGCTAGGAAGAGGTATGTAATGGAGGAAGGAATATACGCGGCATGATCTGACTCGGCAGTTGTACCTTATTGACATCCTTCATTCATATGAGTATCAAGGCGCCATTCCTATTCGCTGGACTATCTTAGTTTTGATGTTAGCCAAGACCCCTAGGGTTCAAAGGTTCTATCCCCAAATGGTACAATTATTTTTGATTGAGCAGAGACCTACTTCATTGGTAAATGTTTCACTGACACTTATCCCATGGCCGTTATTAATTGAGTGTTGAGCAATTATTCGAAAATGTATGATGGGGGTCCTGCCTCTTAGAGCAGCTCGATCCTCCTTCACCTGTAGAGGAGATTTCATGGACTCATAGTGTCGCCACTAAGCTACGAATTTTTCTTTTAGTCAACCAGAATTTCACAAGGGATGTATCACACTCTCAAGGAGAACACCTAACACTATGATTTGTAGGTTCATCATAACATTATCCATGGAACCGTTATTTCACGCCCAGTGAAGAGGAGTTACGAAGTGTTTTCTCTTCGTGTTAAACCCAAGTCCCATGGATACGATCTAGCTCTAATAGCTGAGGTCGGTTTTTCCCACGTTTGCCTAAAACTTTGGGGGATCCCCCATGGAAGGACTTCAGTCACCTATCGTCACAGCTAAAGTGAGGACTCACTCCCCTCTCACCTTAGTCTAGTGCCTCGTCATAAAGTGGAGGAGCTGAGAGCCAACTCCCTGAATCCAATGATTGTGAACCGTATCTATCCATTCTGGACGCTAAACTTAAATTCAGAGTTACGAGACTCGAGGAGAGGAAAGTTGTTCAAGGATGGGGACTTCGTCTTCATAGATTACACATTGAGGCTCAAGGACACAGGTAAGGTGGTCGAAACGACTAACGAGGAGGAAGCCAAGAAGAACGACATATACGAGACGGATAGGAAGTACAGGCCTCAGTTGGTCATATTAGGTGAGCACAGAGTGGTTAAGGGATTGGAGGAGGGTCTCTATAACCTTAACGTAGGAGACGAGGTTGAATTGGAGGTACCTCCTGAGAAGGGTTTCGGTGAAAGGGATCCAGGGAAAGTGAGAATAGTTCCTCTAAGCGAACTGAGAAAGCAAAAGATAGATCCTTATCCCAATATGCTCTTGAGGCTCTCTGATGGTGGTTACGCTACCGTAAGGAGTGTGAGCGGGGGGAGGGTTGTTCTCGACATGAATCACCCTTACGCTGGTAAAGTTTTGGTCTATAAGGTGAAGGTACTAAGGTCAGCGGAGGACAAACAGGAAAAGGTCAAGGCCCTCCTTTCAAGGTGGTTCGGCTCAGAAGGATCAGAGAAATTCACGTTCGAACTTACGGACAACTCCCTTAGGGTAAATGTTCCTCAGGAATATGTGTTAGTGGAAGATCTAGGCTTAATGATGAGGATGTTCGCAAGGGATACATTGACTTTCCTGGGACAGGAGCTAACAGTGGAGTTCGTGGAGAAGTTTGATAAGTCGATACTGGCTCAATGATTACTCCTTCTTAAGACCCCCTCTCACGGTATTTCTATATCATCACTAGGTCTTTCTCCATCCTAAAACAGGGCTAGAGAATTTGTTCATTAGGCTCATTTTATATTAACGGGGGTTAATGGGGCGGAAGACCTTCACTCTCTGTGTAGCTCCGCCCTTTGCCCTTAGGGTAAGCTGGAGCAACGAACCAGGAAGCCCTCCGTTAGGGCAGGGTAATTCACGTCGCTGGAGGTCGACGATTCTAGGCACTATTCAATAGACCTTGGCCTAGTCATTTATACAATCTTCATCAGGCATTTTGATTAATAGAATCTATAAAAGTTAGCCAGAACATTTGAGGAAGTCTCCGAAAATTCCTAACCATTAGTCTCCTTTGGAATACTTTATTAGTACCTTATACTTATTTTTTCTAATGTCGTGCCAAATTAGAGTGTTCACTCCCTCTTCTCTTCTTTCCTTCTTCATACCCATCGCAGCCCTGATCTACGCTGTTCTGGGAAGGAACTTCCTATTCCTAGATTACGTGCACGTCATCACTGGAGGCACCTGGACTGGGATTGACCTCTTCATGGGCTTAGTTATGAGCAGGGTCCTTAGATCCCTAGATCCCGAGACCAGGTCAAAAATAATAATGAGGTTGACTCCCCTCATGCTCCTCTTCATGCCCTCCCTAGCATCCACGGCCATTACTGCTGGAATTTATGTAGCTCAAGGTTTAGGTATATTCAGTATTCATAATCCATACATAATAGCTGCGGGCGTAGTCGTCTTCATACTTTCCGTACAAGGGTTTGGAATAATCCTACCCAACGAAGTTCTTATCTTCATGGAACTGAGGAAGGGCGGAGGAAACAGGGATAAGATCGTTAAACTCGGAATGAGAAACGTATACGTCTCTGGGAGCCAGGTCGTCTTTCAGATAGCGATCATCTTTATCATGGCGATCCTGACTGTTGGTATATGATATCTTACTTAAATTAGCAAAATTTTTCTAATCTTTCACTGCGGGTAGACTTTTTAATCCGATATATCGATATGCTCGAAGATCAGTATGAGAGTGAAAAGGGTAGTTGCGGCCATACTTCTCCTATTATCGGTGGTACCGTTTGTTTCTCCGGTATTTTCCCAGGTGGAACATATACAGGGCTTTGGCTCTCCTGTTGAAGGAGTAGTTGCCCCCGGGGAGACCGGCGTTCCCGTCAATTTTACCTTCGTTAATGAGGGACCCTTTCCCCTTCTGAACGTCAACTTCACTTTCACAAATACATATCCCTTCTATTTGGACAACTATCATAACGGTTCACCGAACTTCTTCGTTACCTATTGGGCCCCTGGAAGGGAGCTAAGCTTTGTAGTCTTCCTAAACGTCAGTGAATCGGCGAAACTGGGGACCTATAACTATGGGGTTAAGCTCAGTTATTATGAGAACGCTTCTGGCGTTCTATATTCAGTTAGTCAGACCCTTGATGTGCCAGTTCCAGTCATGGGTTCGGTTCAGCTCTCTCTCAACAGTCTGTGGGGCTCAGTCAATCAGCCACTGGCCGTTGGTCCAGGGGAGACCAACGTGCCACTGACTGTCCTGGTCAAGAACACTGGCACCGTGACGGCAAGCAACGTGACAGTTTACTTCAAGTCCAGGGAGTACCCGCTCATCTTCCAGCAGACCAACTTGACCATAGGTTACGTCCCAGCAGGTGAGGAGAACCTGGGAACGGTCATGGCAAGCGTCTATCCCAACGTCTCAGGGACTGGGGTCTACTACGTGCCAGTCACAGTGCACTACTTCCAACAGAACCTCACCGAGCTCCTACCGGTCTACATTGAAGGTTCAGTGACCCTTTCAGTTGACAGTCTGTGGGGCTCAGTCAATCAGCCACTGGCCGTTGGTCCAGGGGAGACCAACGTGCCACTGACTGTCCTGGTCAAGAACACTGGCACCGTGACGGCAAGCAACGTGACAGTTTACTTCAAGTCCAGGGAGTACCCGCTCATCTTCCAGCAGACCAACTTGACCATAGGTTACGTCCCAGCAGGTGAGGAGAACCTGGGAACGGTCATGGCAAGCGTCTATCCCAACGTCTCAGGGACTGGGGTCTACTACGTGCCAGTCACAGTGCACTACTTCCAACAGAACCTCACCGAGCTCCTACCAATATCCATATACCTCCCTAACATTACCGCACTACTTTACACCGTCCCTCCCGAGGTATTCCCAGGCTACTATCAAATACCAATTACGGCGGTCCTGATCAACTATGGTTCTGCCCTGGCGGAGAACTTAACGGTTCACATGTCCTCCCCCTTCCCAATAGTATCTCAAAATCCCATCAAGCTAGGTGCCTTACCATCTGGGGGAAGAGCCAACATTTCCTTCATATTTAATGTCCCTAACGATACACTGTCAAAGGTTTACTACTTCAACCTCACCGTATCTTACGATGGTGGAAAGTACATCCAGATATATCCCCTAACCATACAGCCGAAGGCAAACATACTGGTAACTAAGGTCTATCAACCTACTCTTAATCCAGGTAGTTCTCAGGTGGGCATCACGATCACTCTGCTCAATGATGGTAACGCCACCGCCAAGAATGTGAGAGTGATCTTGAATCCATCGGACGTAGTCTACCCTTACGTTAGCTCATCGAACCCGCTATCAGCCCTTACGGCCAGCTCAACTGGGATCGGAGATCTGGCTCCTGGGCAGGCCATTAATGTTACATTCGTCATAGACGTGGCGGGTGGAATTTCAGCCGGACACTACGCTCAGAGCGTAACTTTGGTGTGGAACCAAACAGGATCATTCGTTCCATTCGTTCAGGCTGACCAATTCCAGATAAACGTATCTCCTCCATTCACTCAGGTCCTGCTTAGTGAGCTATCCAGTATCTACGTCATTGCCATAATAATCGTAGTTGTTGTACTGGCAGTTTTGGTGGTTCTGCTCAGGGCGAGAAGGAAGTAATCTTTTTTCTAATTCAACTAGGGTTATATGTGGAGAGTTTAGTTAAGGAGATTTTAGCCTGTACCAAGTGTCAATTGTGGAAAACTAGAACAAATGCCGTACCAGGAGTAGGGAGCAGAGAGTGTCTAATGTTCGTTGGTGAGGCTCCTGGTGCCAACGAGGACATTGAGGGAAAGCCCTTCGTGGGTGCGGCCGGTAAGCTTCTCACCGACCTCATTAAAGAAGTGTTAGGACTAGATAGATCTCAGGTATACATTACCAATCTAGTTAAGTGTAGGCCTCCTAGAAATAGAGAGCCCACTGATCTGGAGGAGAAAACTTGCTGGCCCTATCTTCAGAGGGAGTTGGAGATTGTAAGGCCAAAAGTAATAGTGGCGTTAGGTAGGCATTCCTCCTCTTACCTTCTAGGAAAAATTGGGGTGACCTTCAAGACAATGGAGGAAGCTAGGGGGAAGATCCATGCCTTTCCCATCCTCGGATCTCAAGTTCCCCTGTTCTCCACCTATCATCCTGCTGCGGCCCTCTATAACCCGAAGCTGAAGGACATCCTAGTTCAGGACTTCAGGAGGATCAAAACTTACTTAGGAGGGGGCATAGACAAATATTTGGGTTAAAAATGGATCTAGGTATTTCAGGGAAAAAGGTAATAGTAACTGGAGCCAGTAGAGGACTCGGCTTCGCCACAGCCAAGAGGTTTCTCGAGGAGGGAGCTAACGTCCTAATATCATCCGACGATGAAGCTAGACTCAAGGAGGCAGTCTCACTTCTCTCCAGATATGGTCAGGTTAAGTCCATGAGGTGCGACTTAACCAATAAGGACCAAGTGGTCGCCCTCATAAAGGAGGGATCCTCAATGCTTGGTGGGTTAGACGTTCTGGTCTATTTTACGGGAAGTCCCAGGCCTGGGACTATCATGGACCTACAGGACGCCGATTGGGAGTATGCCTTCAGGTTGCTATTAATGAGCGCGGTAGTCGCGGTAAGAGAGGCCGGAAAGGTAATGGAGAAGGGAGGCAGGATAATTTTGTCCACCTCGATGACCGTTAAGGAACCCGTCGATAACTTAGATCTCTCCAACGTGGTCAGGACCTCAATGGCGGGGCTCGTCAGGTCCGCTGCTAGGCAATTGGCAACCAAGGGCATTTTGGTCAACGGTATAATGCCAGGCTACGCCATGACCGATAGGGTCACGGAGCTCATAAAGCTCAGGGCCAGGGCTAAGGCCATAACTGAAAAGGAGGCGGAGATGGAGATGACAAGGAACATACCCCTAGGCAGAATAGGTAACCCAGAGGAGGTGGCAAACGTGGCCATCTTCTTAGCCTCCTCATTATCCACCTATGTCACCGGCGCAATGATCCCGGTAGATGGTGCCTATCTCAAATCCAGCCTTTAAACCTGAGGGCTCATAATACTCCCTTCTTCTCTTTCGTAAGATATTCCCTACCGTGTGGGCGGCCAACCATTTTATGCCTTGAGGAGTAATACTCATCCGAAGTGAAGGCCAATGAGGCTCACCAGTTTCCAAGCAACTAATTTCAGGGGACTCGCTGAGGTTGACCTCCCACAGCTGGAAAAGTTCAACGTTGTGGTTGGCTATAACGGCAGGGGGAAGAGCAACCTTCTATCTGCAATATATCTCTTCCTAAAGAATATGAAGGCGGGCCTCATGAGAGCCTCCTTTGAGGACCCAGAACAAGAGCAGGTTTTACTTTGGAAGAATTACGAAACCGATAAGCCCATAACCCTCTCTGGGACCATATATCTCCCGCCTGGGGAGACGTTAAAGGCCATGGGTAGAGAGGACACTGTGAAATTGTCGGTCTCCCTCAGGATAACCTATAGGTCCAAGGCAATGTTTTGGGAGGCTGACTCCGCTCTCCTTAACGACAGACCGTTGAGTAATGAAGGAATAAGGGCATTGGAACCATTGCTGGATTACGTTGCCAACCAGGTGGACTACGTACCCATCTTCGACCAATCTTACTTTGACTCACTAATGAAGCGAATGGCGGAGCTCAACAGATCCCCCATAAGCCTAAAGAAGTATTGGTACGATTTCGTAAATTTGGTTAGTAGGACCGTCCCAGAGGTCAAGGGAATTGACTTCACTGACTTCAAGAAGCTAGTTATAAACATGCAGAGTCTCCCTGTATACATAGACCTGACCGCCAGTGGTTTTCAGAGGGTGATAATGCTTCTATTTGTATTCTGGATGAGTCCGGGGAAGCTGGTTCTAGTGGAGGAGCCGGAGGTAAACATGCATCCCTCCCTCCAATATAAGATATTAAAACTCATTAGGGATTGGGCGGAGAAAGATATACTGCAGGTGGTTACCACCACCCATTCCCCTTACATCCTTCCCCTGGCTCACGCGGTCATAGCCATGGAGAGAAGGGGTAACTCCTCCTACGCCACGGTAGCTAAGTTGGACGAGGAGGTCCGCTCTCTCATGACCTTCCTTGGTGTATCCCCAGGCGACCTGTTCTTCAGTAACTACATTTTGCTTACAACAGGCTCTCTTGAGCCCTCAGTGGTTAAGTATTGGATGTCGAAGGTAGGCGCAGATCCAGAGGAATTGGGAGTGAAGGTGTACAAGTTAAACAACGAGGTCGACCTCAGGCTTTGGAGGAGGTTGGAAGAGGTCCTCAACTTGAAGTTGGTCATAATAGGTAACTGTAGGGAGGAAACCTCTGGATGCGTGAAGATAGGCAGGGAGATGGAGAGTTTCTTCAACAGGGAGTCCGTAATAAGCTCCCTTAGAAAGATAGGTATAGTTCCCGAGGACAGGGAACTGAGGGACTTAAATAGGGACGACATGGCAAGTTGGTTAGAGTCCCTATTTAAGAGAAGGGGACTCAGTTACGAGTCGCTTAGGGAGAGGGTCGGTTCCTTGATCACGTCCATGGATTCCATGCAGGTGCCCACAGAAGTGGAGGTATTAGCAAATAAAATAAAGGCAGAGGGAGTAAAGTAAAGTATGGATCTAGTAGGGTTGGGACTGTTAGTTATTTTCGTGGGCTTCATTTTGGTGTTTGTGGGAGCAATATATGAAGCTCTGAAGTCCTCCAAGGGAGAACAAAGGCCCGAGGGTCGAAGTGAATATGGAGGTGTAATCTTCATCGGTCCGGTACCCATAATATTTGGCACAAAAAAAGTTGCCAAATGGATGATAGTTGTGGCAGCCGTAATAACTGCCATACTTGTGTCACTATTTATCATTCAATTCATATGAGGCCTCTAAGCCTCATGGCGTCAACCACCCTCTTCACCGCTATTGACATTGCGGCCGTCCTTAGGTCTTGGTCTCCCAACTTCTCGCCCATCTTATGAGTTTCCTCGAAGGCCTTCTCCAGCTTACTCATAATGAGCTTCTTTGCCTCCTCTTCCTCCACTATCCCTCCCATCTTATTGTTTGCCCACTCGACGTAGCTACCCACAACCCCTCCAGAGTTGGCCAATATATCGGGGACAACTGGTATTCCCCTGCTCTTCATGACTAAGTCGGCGTCTGCCGTAAGCGGACCGTTGGCTGCCTCTACTATTAATTTAGCCTTAACTTGGCCCGCATTACCCTTATGTATGACGTTCTCTATCGCGGCCGGAATGAGTATGTCACATTCTGAAACTAGCAGCTGCTCATTGGTGACTTTCCTTCCTGTTGGATATTCCGCAACGGTACCCTTCTCCTTTTCGACCGCCATGGCTCTCTCGTAGTCTATGCCATTGGGGTCTATGACTCCCCCTTTCACGTCGCTTACTCCTATTACCGTTGCTCCCATCTCTTGTAAGAACTTGGCAGCAAATGAACCAACGTTCCCGAATCCCTGAATTATGACCGTCCTCCCCTCTATTCCCCCCAGAAGCTTGCTGGCTGCCATTTTGGCAACAGCAGCAACTCCCAAGCCTGTGCTGTAGTTTCTGGTCTGGATTCCCCCAACCTCGAATGGTTTTCCAGTGAATGCGGCGAAGTCCATTCTGCCACTGAGTTTGGTATACTCGTCCAAGAACCAAGCCATGGTCTGACTATTGGTATTTAGATCTGGGGCTGGGACGTCCACCTCGCTACCCAGGTATTTATGTAACTTTTCCACGTAGTTTCTGGATAATTGTTCCAGTTCTGACCTCGTGAGTTTGGAGGGGTCAACTCTTATTCCTCCCTTTCCTCCTCCGTAAGGTAGCTGGAGTAAAGAGTTCTTCCAAGTCATCATCATTGATAGGGCTATAACCTCGTCCTGTGTCACGTTAGGATGGTATCTAACTCCTCCCTTGTAAGGCCCCAGGGCACTATTGTGCTGTGACCTCCAACCTATGAAGGTCTTAACTCTTCCGTCAGGTCCCACCACCTGAACCTTTACCTGAATTACCCTCTCCGGTGTGGAGAGGGACTCCATTTCCTCTGGTGAGAGACCTAGGAGCTCACCTATCCTGGTGAGCTTCTTCATCTGCTGTGTGTATAAACTTGCCGTAAGCACCTGCTGAACTTCTTGCATACTTTCCGTGCTGGACTTGAGATCAAAAAGATTAAAGCACTACCTTATACTGTCTCGACCCTGTTAAAACTAAATCATTTAGGCCTATGCAGAAGCACTATTATCGCTGATATCACCACAGTTACTATTATTGTGATCAATAGAGAAGTCATTGGAGAGATCACTTTGAAGGGAAGGTTACCACTTGACGACGATACAATAGGAGGAACTGTTCCGTTAACGAATCTGTTCCCCACAAGTGTAGCTCTATACTGTGGAATGTAGGTGTGATTTCCACCCTGCGTATATAACGAGAACTGATATATGGTTCCATTTCCTTCTATTTCCAACTCTGTCAAGGTTACTCCAGATCTGTTTACGTATTGATAGAGTCCGTCGGATGTTCCATTTAACTTAAAGATCATTTGTTGATACTGAATTTGTTCCGTATTACTGAACTTTGGTACAAAGGGTAGAGTAAGGTTAGACCCATTTCCAACCTCCAAAAGGAAGGAGACCGGTAATCCCTGCGAGGTAACTGGTACATATGCCTTGGTCACCGGTTCCAGTTCGACGTATTGAACGTAAGCTTGTTCAACTGTCATTATACCATTTCCGAACAATGTGGAAGGCATGTACTCCACGTATCCCGAGGGAAGTAGGGACTGGGATACGTCACTGAAGTTATACGTAGAATAGATGTAAGGTAAATTCATGACGCTTGATGGACTAACGTTTGATTGAAGCAGAATGGGGGAACTTCCCAAAACTTGGTCGGTTAGCTGTAGGCTCAGTGAACCGCCCTTATAGGTCGTGTTAAATTGATAAAGAACTCCGTCTCCCAATATTATGGAGCTCCCAAAGAGTCCATTATCCATGTAAATATTGTACTTATAGACGCTTTGGCCGAACAAGGTATAGTTAAGTTCACCCAGGAAGTTGAGCGCCACAGCCCCCTCAGGGGTACTTACTCCATATGTTGAATTGTAGAGGAAGCCTGGATATATGTAAGGGAGGAAAGTCAACTTCATGGGATCCTCAATGAGGTTCACTTGGTAGGTACCATTTTTCAGGAAAGAGAAGACGTACTGTACCGATCCGTTGACTAATTTTTCCGCATTGGTGGCGACCGAGACGTTTGCGTTTCCTTGTGTCTCCACGTTAACCGTATAGGTCAGATTGAACGTCTGCGTCTTATTGGATATGTTATACTTTATAACATATGTTAGTTGTGTTGGATATTGTCCCGCATTTATCTGATTAACTAGGGTGGTTGAGGGTGCTTGAGAGGGGAGGGATAGGGAAACCAGCGGGGTTGCCGATATCACAATCATGAGCAATAGGAGGTACGATAGTTTCATCCTGCTTCAACTCATTATTATTCATTTAAGTTTTTTCCTCACTTCAGGACATCTGCGTTGTCCTTATACGTGAAATATCACTCCCTTATTTCCTCGTCTCACCAAAGGGTGCTCCACAAGCTTACTCGTCCCTGAATGTACGTTACCCACGTAGAACGTAAACGGGGGCATACTTAGGGCCAGCTGTCTTGATCACCTTATCCCATGACCCTTGTTGGAGAACTTTAGATGGCTTTGTTAAAATGTAAGAACCATCTATTCTCTTTAATGGAGATCTCTCTTAGCTCTGAATAGAGCAAGTCCACTTTATCATATAAAATATCCATGAATATTTACTGTCGTCAGGGCAATGCTTCTCCTGGTTTAGAAGGAGAGCTTATTATAAGTCGACACATCCCATCACCCATGCAGGGAAGACCGTTGGTCGCCGTGGGTGCCCTGGTGAAGTTAGGTGATAAGGTCCTCCTGGTGAAAAGGGCTCACGCTCCCAACATGGGTCTCTGGGCTATACCTGGAGGGAAAGTGGAACACGGCGAATCCTTAACTCACGCGGTTGTTAGGGAACTTGAGGAGGAGACTGGCCTCAAGGTAAAAGTTGGTGAATTGCTCTGTGTTGTAGAGTCTTTGAGTGAGGGTTACCATTACGTAATCTTGGACTTCTGGGCGGAACCAGTGGGAGGCCAGCTGAGATCGGCCAGTGATGCCAAGGAAGTGGCCTTCTTCTCCATTGATGAGGCTTTGAAATTGGATTCCACCAAGACCACGGGGGAACTTTTAAGAAGGCTTAAGGCAGGGGAGAGGACACCGATTTTCATCTCTGCACTGGGGGGTTAATCCTCACTCGAACCTCCAATTGGAGCCTTCCTTGCTATCCATTATCCTTACTCCTGCCTTAGCTAAGATGCTCCTCACCTGGTCAGACAGCTCATACATCTTCCTGTCCCTAAGAAGATTCCTCACCTGCACCACAGCGTCTATCAGTTCCTCCATGTTCCTTCCTCCCATGAACTCCTCATCCATTACTCCAAACACCTGGTTGAACTCCTTAAACATGTTTAGGGCCATCCCTGCCCCAAGGAAGTTATCCTTTCCCTGAAGTTCCGAGAATATTAGTCCAGCCAACCTATGAATGGAGGCTAATGCCCCAGGAGTGTCGAAGTCATCGGACATCCTCTCGTGAAATTCGTTGTGCAACTGCAGAATTTTCCGCTGGACTTTTACATCATCATCTGAGGAATTGAACTTGGATGATTCCTTCATTGTGGTCCTCGCTATTGCCACCGCGTCCTTCAGTCTACCTAACGCTGAGGACACTTCCTGTAGAGCCTCGTCACTGAAGTCCACCCCCGATCTGTAGTGAGTGGACAGAAACCAATATCTGAGCACTGAGGGACTCCACCTTGATAAGGCGTCCTTCAAGGAAACGAAGTTCCCCTTGGACTTTGCCATTTTTTCCTTCTTGATTGTTACGAAACTGGCATGCATCCAGTACCTCACCCACCCTGGTCCTAACAAAGCCTCAGACTGAGCTCTCTCGTTTTCGTGGTGGGGAAATACCAAGTCAGCTCCTCCACCATGTATGTCGAATCGCTCTCCCAAATACCTAGAGGACATTGTGGAACATTCTATATGCCACCCAGGTCTGCCCTTACCCCACGGTGAGTCCCAGCTCGGTTCGCCAGGCTTTGCCGCCTTCCAAAGAGCGAAATCAAAGGGATGTCTCTTCTCCTTTAGGAACTCCTCTCCCTGATCCCATTCCTCCATCTTAGTGTTGGAGAGCTCGCCGTAGGGTGGATAGGTAGTTACGTCGAAGTAAACGCTACCACTGGGGGAAGTGTAGGCATGTCCCTTCTCTATGAGGTGTGAAACGAAGTCAATGATTTCCTTTATGTGTTTGGTCACCTTCGGATGCATATCTATTCCTACCTTCAGTGAGGAAATGGCGTTCATGTACTCCTCAGTATATTGGTTGGCAACATCTTCCCAACTTCTACCTTCTTTATTGGCCCTGTTGATTATCTTATCATCTATGTCAGTTATGTTCTGCACCTTTATCACATCGTACCCGGCAAGCCTCAAGTACCTGGCCACACCATCAAATGCCACGAAGGTTCTCCCATGCCCCAGGTGAACAAGGTCCTGGACGGTTGGACCACAGACATACATCTTCACCACGCCGGGGATGACCGTGTTCAGTTCCTCCTTTCTCCTCCCTAGAGTGTTTAGAATTCTCACTGCCACGGCTTAAACGTGCCAATTCAACTTAAAATCCTTGTCGTGAGCTCCCTTGCCTTGGGTATTACCCTAAGGACGTATGGATCCTCGTTGAGAAGTTGGGCCAAGAAGAGTGAGGTTACGTCGGCCAAGTGAATTAAAGCACCCAATTGATAGAGTATGGATCCCTGGGGAGGTTCAATTATGACAGGGTTGAGGAGGTTGGCCGTGACGTCGTCCAGCACTTGATCCTTGACCAGAATTGGTAGAAGGGGAAAGCCCCTGCCATATCCCTCCACCTCGTTGTGGTGTATTTCCGGCACTTCGCCGTAAAATGCAGGGTACTTGGCGTTCTCGTTTATTTGCTGTTTCATCCTCTTGGCTACAGCCGAGAACTTTGAGCCGTATATCACGGGTATCTTCCCATTTATGGCTGAGGCTAACTCCTTTCCCTTCCTGAAATTTTCCTGGGTGAAGTTTAATGCTCCAACCCTGAATTCCTCAATCCTCAACCACCTATTGGAATCCTGGAATAACCTCAGAGCTGGAAGGAGAAGGTAAGGAAATGCTAACCTGGGTGGAAGACCCCCAGGCACTTGGATGTATGGAAGCCCTCTCTCCTTTGCCACGCTTAACAACTTCCCCCCCGAGGTAAGGACCACTACCTTCATTCCCCTCTCCATGGCCTGATGGACGGAACTCAGAGTCTCCCTAGTTTCCCCAGAGTAGCTCACTGCTAAAAGGGTCGCACCAGTGGAGGTGGGTGGTATACCTGGACCCTTCCATACCTGCACCGGCAGTCCCAGTCCAGCTAAAACGTCCCCAGCTATGCCGCTGCCGCCGAGCCCAACGTATATCACCCTCTCTCCCAGATCGGCTGGAGGTGCAGGGATCTCCTCAGCCTTCCTTAAGAGTTGGTCCCACCTCTGGTACTCCTCAAGCGTTCTTCACCACCACCGAGACATTTAGGGTGGGCGGGAATGCAGAGGTGGAGAGGGTTACACTTTCCAATCCTATCTCCTTGGACGAGGCCTTAAGTTCTTGGACGAAGCCTATTACGGTGTCGGTTAATACTCCCAATACCCTATTTACCGTCTCCTTCACCGAATCGTTATTCACCGTGGAAAGCAGGCTGGGCTGAAAAAGGTATGAGTAAGCTGCGTTGGCCCTTTGAAGTAGCTGAAAGAACGCGGAGATCGCATCGAACCACCTCTTGGCCTCCATTTCCCTGTTCGCTCGTTCAACCAACCTCATGGCTACCTTCCATTCCCTCTCCACGTAGTTCAATAGCTCCCTCTCTGGCATGCTCAATCCAGTCCTGTTCGTTCCTTCCATTTGGGTGAGCACGCTCTTCCAACTTTCTATGTCTATGGCCATAATGCATCTCTCCAGATCGTACTATATAAACGGGCCAGAGGAGGAAGAGCTATGCCCAGTAAAGTGGTTGTGATAGGAGGTGGGGCAGCGGGAATGAGCGCCGCCTCACGGGTGAGGAGGCTCCTGCCAGAGAGCAAGGTCGAGGTCTTCGAGAGAACCGAGATGGTGAGCCATGCTCCCTGCGCCGTGCCTTACTTCGTGGAGGGACTATTCTCCGACACCTCGTTGTTCATGACATATACACCTCAATTCTTTGAAGAGAAAAGGAACATAAGGGTAAACATAGGTACCGAGGTTAGGGAAATAGACCTAACTTCAAGGGCGATCATGGTAAGTAAGGGGGGCTACGTCAGAAAAGTTGAGTACGATGGCCTGGTGTTGGCCATGGGGGCGAAGCCCAAGATGCCCTTCCGAGGTTCGAGGGTCTTCGCAGCCCATCATCCCTATCATGCCTCAGAACTCAGAGAGTCCCTTTGGCCACTTTCATCTGTGGCCGTGATCGGAGGGGGAATATTGGGAGTGGAGATGGCCGAGGCCCTACTGGAGAGAGGAAAGAAGGTTACCCTCTTCCATAGGGGAAGGTATCCACTCAACAGGATCGTGGATCAGGAGATAGGTGAAATCCTGCTGCAGCGCATGCTTGACGCAGGGATACAGTTCAAGGCAGGCGAGAGTCCCACCAAATTGGAGGATGATGGAAGGGTAGTTGTCACGGATTCCAACAAGTACAAGGTAGATGCCACAGTTGTGGCTGTGGGCGTGGAGCCTGACGTATCACTCATTGAAGGTAAGGTGAGTTTAGGCATGACGGGGGCCGTTAAAGTTGACGAGCATATGCGTACTTCAGTACCCGACGTTTATGCCGTGGGTGATGTCGCCGAGTCCAGGAATTTGGTGAGTGGGGACCCGGATTGGGAACCCTTTGCTCCCGTTGCCAACAAGATGGGCTACGTTGCCGGTAGTAACTTGGCTGGGTCCCCCATGATATTTCCCGGTACAGTGGGGACCGTTGTGACTAAATTCATGGATCTGGTTGTGGCCAAGGTAGGTCTTACTGAAGTCGATGCCAGAAGGAGAGGTTTCAAGGTTATATCCTCCTTCGTTAAGTCCAAGACCAGAGCTAGGTATTATCCAGGAGCCAAGGACGTATATGTTAAGTTGGTAGCCGACGAGGGGGGCAGAGTCCTTGGGGCACAGGTGGCCGGAGCGGAGGAAGTGTTGGGAAGGGTGAACACAGTTGCTGCTGCCCTTTCTGCCCGCATGACTGTGGAGCAACTGTTCTTCGTGGAGATGGGTTATCTTCCCGCGGTCTCAGTGGTCTGGGATCCGGTGGTGGTGGCGGCGAGGCAAATAATGGAAAAATAGTTAGAGACCCCTCCGAAACTGACATGTTTATATATGGAGGAATACCCATGAATTATAAATGGATAGCGACGACCTGCTAGCTCTCATTCACGACGACCTCCCTAGGTATTTAGCTGAAGTTGGGGATGAAGAGTTCAATTCCGGGAGGTCTACCATCTCGACGAACTTAAAGGAGGTAGTAACTCAATCTGAGGTAAGGAAAGTTGACTCAGTGACTGCCCTGGATGGGAGCAGTAGGTCGATAACCTATAGCTATGGGATAATCTCCCTGGCCTCGGTTGCTGCCACTTCCAATAGGAGGCCTGTGGTGGGTATCTATCCTCCTCTGTTGGGTTCTAACTCCCTAGTTCTGAACGTTCCTTTCGTTGCGTTGGCGTCGTCCTCACCGACATCCTCTCAGGGAATGGAGAGGTTCCTAAGGCCCTTTACGGACAGGACACCCTCTGGGAAACCGATGAACTCCCTGATGGACCCAGACGTGGTGGAAGGGCTATTGAGAGCATATCTTGAGTCTCAGGCCTTGAGGGCTGTGACGGACAATTTAGTCCTGGTAGACGGTCCGCTCCTTCCCTCTTACGTCAGGCTACCAGATGAGGAAAGAAACACAATAAACGGACTGAGAATAAAGTACCTGGATAAGACCAAGGTTGGAGTAGTCAAGAGGCTGGAGAGGTCAACGGTTTTGAGGTCAGCCCTGGTCCAGGTTAGGGATGAGGTATCGAGGGTAATGGGGCTCGACCCGGCCAAGTTCGCCTCGGACCAATCCCTACTCCTCCATTGGGCCAGGTTCTGCCTACAGCCCCCCTACTCCACAACGTTGCTAGGACCAGTGGAGAGGGTAGAGTACGGGGTCATGATCTATAGTTACTACGTTCTTCGTCCCTATCACCCCTTCGTTCCCAGGTTCGCCCTCTTGAGGGTGGAATCCCTAGTTCCCTCGAGGGAGGCCGCGGAGACCGTGGCTTCCATGCCGCTCTCCGGTGATGGGGTTCCCGCCGTGTTGGCCATGGCCGATAGGGTGGCAAAGACGGTTAGTCTTCACCTGGATAGACATGTGGTCTCAGCCCTAGATGATGCTGGACTTCAGTTATCCTATTCAAGCGCATTGGAGGTGAGGGACATTTGACGGCAAGGGACGGCTACTCACAGCTTAAGGAGAGGTTCGAGTTAGCCAGGACATTGGCCATTTCCCACAGCCAAACGGGTGAGGTAATAGGTAGAGTTTCCAGAGTGTCACCAGTGGAGGTTGATGAAGACCAGTTCATAGTAAACGTGGTGGTGGATCACCACACATACTACAAGTACCCATTCATAGGAAGGCTTGGGGTTCTATTGGCGGTGGTGGACATAAGGACCCTGAACGTGGTTCTAATGAGGGCAGTGGGTTATCAGCGAAAGGACGCCAACGTGGTGGCCGTCACCTCAAAGGAGGTGGCGGAGGTTTTGGAAGGCGACAGTGAGGAGCCAGGCGGGTTATTGACAAACGTGACAGTTTTGTGTAAGCCATTGACTCGCATCGACGTCATGGACCATAACGGGGTAGAGGTGGGAGACCTAGTTGTGGAGCCTCAGTCACCTGTGGTATTACCTAAGTCCTGGTTGGTTGAGGTCGGGCTCTCCCTCAACAGGGGTCCACTTAAACTTGGAATCCTTCACGAGTCCTATTCGGCCGGACAGGAGGTGCCAGTTTCACTTGATCCCAGCGACCTTAACTATCATGTGCTGGTGTTGGGTACTACCGGTGCGGGAAAGACCTCCTTCATAAAGGACCTATTGGCTTCAGCTCAGCTCTCGGATCCCAACGGTAGAACCTTTGTACTTGATGCTACAGGGGATTACTATAACACCTTCCTTCCTCCCTCTGATAGCAGCCCCTTCACGAGATGGGTTGGAAAGATTGATGGATTGGACTTAACTGTAGTTTATCCCGTCACTAAAAACTGGCTCAGGAGGTTCGCCAAGGGTAACACGATCTCAATGATTACCTCAACCTATTATGATTTATACGTAAAGAGCCTTGTCAATTACCTTCAGAGTAAGGGCCTAGAAATAAGAGTGGTGTTGGATGAAAACAGGATAATACTCACCTCCCCGGACTGGAAGGCCCAGGTTAGGGTTCTACCCTTCTTCTTTAAGTTCCCATTGGTTAAGAGCGTCCTCCCAAGGCTCAACCCATACTTCAGTGAGCAGGCTACACACTTTCTCAGGATCGCCTTGAGGGAGCTCAAGCCCTCCACCCTAAATCAATTCATAGACGGATTGGAGGGGAGTGGCCTCATGGATAGATTACAGGTGCACAGGAGCACAAGGGAAAACATAATGAGGGGCCTACACTCCCTAAGGGAGACGGGACTCTTCGACCTTCCAGCCCAGAGGATTCCTCTTTCCAAGGCTGAGGGTAAGCTCGTGGTATTGGACCTATACAACCTGGAGGCTGACGATTTTTCCCAGAAGGTGTTAGCATATTATTTCCTGGACACTCTCTTCTCGGCTAGGGAAAGGGAGGTCAGGGAAGGCAAGGTAAGCGGGAGATACGTAATTGTCATAGATGAGGCTCACAGGTTTTTTCCATCCTCAAGGGGTGGCGATAACGACGTTTATTATGTTTCTCACGTGGCTGGTAAGGTATCCCAAATGATGAGGTTGGGGAGGAGAAGGAAGATCGGCTTCATTTTCTCAACTCACGCCCCTGAGGACCTCAACGAAACGGTGGTGGAGCTATCAAATACCAAAGTGCTATTCAGAATGGATAGAAATACGGCTGAATCCATGGGACTATCAAGACAGGAGGCGTGGGAACTTAGCTTGGAACAGAACGGCGTAGCCTACCTTCTCTCCCCGTGGCTCAGGGAGGGGAGAGTTAAGTTGAGGGTATCTGTACCTCCTCCCCTGGGTCACTACGATCTGTCTAGAACGTGAACTACTCTGCCCTTGTAGAAGGAGCACATCCACCTCGCAGGAAATTTCCTGGTTTTTCAGGAACTTGCTGTAACTTCCTGAGCTAGCAGATGGAACTCTGTTGGCCAAGTCCCATCGAAACCTATCATGTCCTCTGACTTAAATATGATGTAACTTCAAGGGCATACTGCTCCCATGATAAGGGTGGCGGAGCCGGGAAAGAGTGTGTCCATAGTGTCGACACTTATTATGTAAATTTTTCTATGGTCGTCGTGTATTACCCATAGCTAAGCGTGGCAACAAGGAAGTTGAACCCCTTTCCTGCCCGTTCTGTAACAGCAACCACGTTAAGGGAGGTAAGGTTAAGGGCAGGCAGAGGTACATCTGCAGGAACTGTAACAGGCACTTCTTCCCTGACGCTAAGCATCCTCACCCTAAATGGAAGGTTGAGCAGGTACTGAGGATGTACTCAAACGGGATGAGCATGAGGGCGATCTCCAGAGTGTTGGAGGTGCCGCTGAGCACCGTGTTCGCCTGGATTAAACGCCACGGCAAGAAAAGGTTCGTCCAGTTGGTCCGGCTTTGGGGTGACGCCAGGCAAGCGGCGAATGGGAAGGTGATCACACAAAGGTGGTCGATGAAATGTGGACCTATCTGCGCAGGAACGTGAAGTTTGCAAGTGGGTCTTCACTTGCTTCACGTACACTACTATGGGACTATACGTGCTGTTTTAGGTGAGTAGGGACCAGAGGGCGTTCAGGGAAATATTGAAGCATTTACCTGACGGAGGCAAGTGAGCGACGACTACAACGTGTACTCGTTGAGGAACCACACAGTGATCTCACCTGTCAACCCCAACGAGTCCCCTCCACTCGTCTTTGAGGGACAGGCTGGTGAGGTTTAAGAGGGCAACCAAGGCGGTCAACAGGAGCCTGGAGATGGTCAAGTACTCATTAGCGTTGGTCCTGTGGGAGAGAAAGCTGATACCGGAATTTACATAATAAGTGTCGACATTATGGACACACTGAATAAGAGTGGAGGAGGCACTATATTTTCTTACTCCCTCGGCCGACCTAGTTATTCTTTCGACACGCTTCGTGCGTAATGAGACATGTTGTGATTACCCCAATCATCACGTTTCTTAAAGTTAGGTTTTCTTCGAATCAGCGTATCGAAAGTGACGCCAATGAGATCACCGTAAAAATATGGTTTAAGGTGGCGGAAAGCCTCCGTGACGGGGATGGATAGCCCACTTGCCAAGGTGTAAATACCTCTTTTCAAGAAAATCTATCATGACCCTAGCAACACTCCCACAAGGAAAATGAGATCGAGGGGGCAACATATCACTCCCTTCTTTGAGATGACTGGACGTCACGGATAAGCCCCCTTCTATGGTGAAGTTTCAGCCCCTACCGGATAAGAGAAGTTTCAACGGATGAGAAGAACGATGAATCCACTAGAGGGAACTCTCTGGGACGGGGTAGACGTTAGTTGTAGGATACTATCTTTCCCTTCATAACATGATGAAGATAGCCTGAATTAATGAAGATCTTGCTATCACTAACTCGTGACCCCATTATTGTGAGGTGGAGCCTGTCAGTATAGACTTATAAAATTTTCTATATGGAGAGAAGGCTTACAAACGGTGAATAACGCTGTACTCGCAAGGAGAGCGCTCTAACCCAATAATTTCTTGATGCCGACATCATAAGGACTGTCTGTCTTCAAGGAAGTGGTGTTTCCTCTTCTTGGTCTCGTAAAGTTAAATTCCATTTAAGTTAAGTGTGTTAGGAAGAATCTATGACAATAAATCCCATGGAGGAGCTAAGGGATAGTCTGCTATACATGAAGAGAAAGGGGGACAGAGAGTCAGTTCTAAGGGTACTTAGGGCGATTTCACTAATTCTTCCTCGTTCGGAGGACGTGGCGGTGTCGTTGGGAAAGAGGGGCCCCCACGAGTACCTCTTGGATTACAAGGGTCCCTTACTGGTGAGCACCTCTCAGGAGGAGTATCTTCCCTTCCTCACTGGGAATCAGAGAAGGATCGACTTCGCTCAACTCCCTGATGAGATTTTGAAGATTCTCTCCTCAAAACCCAGGGAGCTCTTGGATCAGGTGAGGGACATTCTAGTGGAGGAGTCCAGGAGGAAGGACATGTCAAGTACACTGGATCAACTCATGCAGATAATATTGGAGTTCGTTTAGTATGGAGCCGTTGTTGGTTAAACTCCCAATGCCCGGTCCTCTAGGTCACGTGAACTCTTACCTTTTGTCTACGACGGAAGGTATGGTGTTGGTGGACCTGGGTTACCCCTCAGAGGAGGCTTGGTCTACTCTACATAAGACCATTGAACGGGAGAAAGTGGTTTGGGTCGCCATCACTCATCATCACCTGGATCACGGAGGCAATTGGAGGAGACTTAAGGCAATGGGTCTCAGGCCGGCGATCATGGATGCTGAGCTAAAGGAGATCGAGCAGTTCTCCTCTCCCACGTTCGGCAGGGAGCTCTCCTCATATTTTCAAGAGAATGGAGCTGACAGTAGCATAATGGAATATGCCTCATCCATACCAGAGAGATATGGTTCCCTCTATCAAGGTTTGGAGGGAGACACCCTGAGGGATGGAGTGAAGGTTAGGATAGGTGAGACCGACATAATACCTGTGTGGACCCCTGGCCATACTGGGGGTCACACCTGCTTTCTGGCACGTGGGAAATTGATCTCAGGAGATCACGTACTTCAGGGCATTACTCCCAACGTTTCTTCCAGGTTACCTGATGATGATCCCTTGGGAAACTATCTAAGGAGTTTAGAGAAGGTCGTTTCACTTTCTCCGGATTTCGTGTTCCCTGCTCACGGCTCCCCCTATAATAAATTAATGGAAAGAGCCCAGGAGATCGAGGCTCATCATTTGGAAAGGCTTAACGAGATAATTCGTGTACTTAAACAACCTAGTACAGCGTTTCAGGTCTCCTCCCTCATTAGTTGGTATAGGCCTTGGGATGAGCTGTCTCAATTCGACAGGTTCATGGCCTTCGGTGAGACCCTGGCCCATCTTCATAGATTAGAAAGGGAGGGCTTAGTCTCCTCAAGGACACATAACGGAATTAGGTTCTACTTCCCTGAGGCCGATCTTTCTCACCACGGTCGCCCTCAGTGGAGAATTATAACTAGATAAAAACGATTCAGAAGGAGAAGTGTTCTCCTCAGAAAAATTACTCCCCTTGACCTGCTTTCTTTCCCATAACCTTTAGGAAGGTCATAACTAGACCCATCCCCTTCTGCACGTCGGGATCCGAGAGCATCCTTATGATTCCGGTAAGTCCTACCTTCGGCGGATCCTTCATGGCCGTCTTCATTTCTCCGCTGGCCATTATGTCCCCTATCTTCCCCAGCCATCCATTCCTCATGAACTCGGAGAGTTCGTCGCTGACCTCAAGTAGCGAGGAAATCTTAGCCGATAGGTTCCTCACTGCGTCCTCGTTCATAAGGTCTCTGAGCGACTTGAGCCAATAGGCCATTTCCAGCAGCGTATCTAAGGCTCCGATGTTGTTAAGTTCATTGAGTTTGGTTACCAATTTCTCTATTCCCTTGAGGTCGGCTGCCATGTTCTTCCAGCTCTGTATGGTCTCTTCGTCCACTGACGAAGCAAACTCCATTACATTGGAAATGTACTTGGAGAGGTTCCTCACTGCGTCCTCGTTCATAAGGTCTCTGAGCGACTTGAGCCCGTAGGATAAGTTAACTAAGGCATCCAATGTGCCACTCTCCTTCATATCCCTTAACTTATCCAACGTCTCATTTACTGTGGACAGCTCATCCAGTAGGTCGGCTATCTCTTGAAGCTTCTTATCGTCTATCTTAGACATTACCTTATCCAAATCGAGGGACTCCATGTTTACCACACCGAGATTATTTGTCCATCCACCTGAGAGACGAAGGTCGTTATCCCCGCCACATCATCAACCAAGTCCATATAGTCCTCCTTACTTAGGTGGAAGAGCTTACTTGCGTAGGAACAGGCCAACACCTCTACCCTACCGCTTGACTTCGCCTTCCTAAGGTGGGAAATGTGATCCTCTCCTGCGTCCTTTGCCAGCCTGGAGGAGGTAGTTGTCTCTATCACCGTGGGATCCTTTGTGAAGGCCTTTACTGCATCCATGGTCAGAAAAACGGTGACCTCGTCCCCAAGGGATGCCCTTATAACTGTCTCCATGGCCGCGTAGAGGAGTCTGCTCCTCTCGTTTGTCCCCACTAATACGCCGTGTCTCATACTATCGCCTTAGCTGTAACTGTCCAGTAGGCGTTGTTATACATTATCTTCCCCCACCAGTGGACGTAGGATGGGGGAGGTGGTACGGGTGGATTGTTATAGTTGAATCTTATGTAAGTGGCACTGTCAACACCTGTGGCGATGTAGCAGAAGACTGAGCCATCGTAGTGTCTCTTTCCCATGTTTCCCTTTATATCGTTGGCGATGTTGTGAGTAACAACATAGGACTCAAAGTCCGCAGTGGAGCCTGCCTTAGATATTGGTATATCAGTGGTGTCTCCCATGACGTAAACATCGGAGTGGTCCTTCATCTGGAGTGTGAACTTGTCCGTAGGTACCCAATTTCTCCTATCCCCAATCCCAGAGTCGCCGATCACCTTGGCTCCCATTGCAGGAGGAACACCCATGAGAAGGTCGAACTTAATTTTCTCGCCCTCATTTGACTCTATTATTCTCTCCTTGGGATCCACTGACTTAACTGTGAAGGGGGAGATCACCTCGATACCCTTCTCCTCGAATAGCTTGAGCATTACCTTATTAACATTGGGTATCCCGAAAACCCCTTGGACCGGATAGGTG
>Ga0081474_113184_pt1 | contig 35924 bp, 38 predicted proteins | sample OneHunmetagenome_2_FD_70978 | JGI IMG/M metagenome (GOLD analysis project Ga0081474, IMG submission 70978) | Ferrous microbial mat communities from One Hundred Spring Plain, Yellowstone National Park, USA v2 (version 2) | ecosystem: Environmental > Aquatic > Non-marine Saline and Alkaline >... | reverse complement strand
AGAGCTTGGGCTTCAGCGCATCAGGAAACTCACGAGTTCATTGGGGTCACTCCGCTTTCCCCCTGTCTCGACGCACCCACCCAAGAGAGAAGGTAGAACCACCGTGTCCCACCACTCCCTCTGGGAAGCGCCCTCCATCCTCAGTTCAACGCGCTTCCTTCCACCAACCCGCTTTACAGTGTAGCCGAACCTGAGGCGCATGTAGAGGTTTATTGCTGCGTTTAGCTGCCTGTCTATTCGGAGCCCGCACTCTTTACACACGAAGACATCTGCTCCATTCAGGTCTTTGTTCTCCCACCCACACCTAGAGAGTAGGAGGATGAGCCGTATGGGTCGAGCTCCTTCACCTTGGCTTCACCCATCCTTCCCTCGAGTATCCTTGTGATGGAGCGCCAGTCACTCCTCGAAATCATCCGATTCCACACACGCGAGCGTGTGTACATCCCCTGCTTTTTGAGCTCTTCGAGGCCCACAGAACCACACATTGATTGAACAACACGAGCGATTTCTAGCTGGTGTTTTCTCGCTCGGTTTCTTTCTCTGTTGGAGTACTTTGAAAGAACTCTTCTTGCTTTTTTCGAGCGTGAAGCCTTCCTCTGAACGCTTCTTCTTTTTTCGAAGGATGAGATGTGCACCGATGCCAGCTTCTTGGTGTCTATCCTCACCCACCCTGTTTCAGGTGAGTAGCCATCTAAGGAAAGCAGGTTGAAGTCCCACGCCACACTGGGGTTGCCGCCTTGGTTCCCATCCCCGTAGTGCACTGGCAGGTGCACCTTCTCGGGTGTGATTATGGGTTCACCCAGACCCGCCGAGTACACCTCCTGAGGTAGAGGAAAGTACCTCTTTGAGAGGTCTATGTACACGTACTCAGCGGGTTTAATGGTTACCCTGAGTTTTTCACCTTCAAGCTTTATGAGTGTTTGCTTGGCTCTTGCGAAGAGCCTTTTCGCAGTGGGTCTTCTCCTTTTTCTTTCTCCTTTAACATAGTTTTTTCTCCAAGTCTTAAATATTGAGTAGGCTGTCTTTATCGCTGAGTCCACCCAGTGGGCTGCGAAAGGCCAACCTTGGAGGAGGCTGTCCCTGAGCTTCTTCTTATACTCCTTGCTGTGGATGTCCACCTTGTACTTTGGTAGGAGCCTCCACTGCTTCTTTCCTGGTAGCTTCCTTTTTTTCCACTCTATATGGCTCCAGAGTTCTTCGAGTATTCGGTTGACCACGTCCCTGTGCGCTAGAAGCAGTGGTAAGAGCTTCTCTCCCGATTCATGTTTGAGCGAATTCTCAGCACACTGAACACCCTGTGACCCTTTATGAGCGCACACCCGCTCACACACAGATATTTCATAAACCGATATAAACCCTTATAATCTGAAACTGCTGACAACGGCGTGGTCACGCCAGCTTTTATCGATGGACATAGCCACATAGGAATGTCACGCTCTGGCGAGCCTTCTAGAGAAGACGAATCGAACGAGCAAATGGATTCGATCTACCCGCTTGTGAACGCGTTACACAGCGTTTACATGGACGACCAAGCGTTCAAGGAGTCTGTCGAAAGCGGCGTTCTTTATTCCACGGTTTTACCTGGTAGTGGAAACATAATCGCGGGAAAGGGCGTTCTCATTAGAAACTTTGCGAACAACGTCAAAGACGCGTACGTGATGGACGTGGGAATCAAGGCGGCGCTCGGCTACAATCCGCGGAGCACAACCGAGTGGAAAGGAAAAAGGCCGACCACAAGAATGGGAGCGGTGGCGCTTTTACGCGAAAACTTCATTAAAGCGATTAAAACACAAAGGCTTATTCAAATGGGTAAAAAGCTACCAGAAGAAGTTGAACCGCTCACCGAGCTATTTATGGACATACTTTCTGGTAAGTACAAAATGATGGTTCATTTGCACAAAGAAGACGACGCGATGGTTTTGGTGGAGCTTGTGAAAGAGTTCGGGTTTAAAGCGGTTCTAAACCACGGGCTTGACATATATAGAGAGGACGCTTTTCGCACAATAAAAGAAGCGGGAATTCCCGTGGTGTACGGACCGATGGATTCCTTTCCTTATAAAGTTGAGCTAAAACACGAATCGTGGAGAAACGCACAAGCGCTTCTTAAATCTGGAGCAAAGTTCTGCATGATGAGCGACCATCCAGTGATACTACAAAGAAATATGTTCTACACGCTTAGACATTTTATGAGGTTTGGGCTTACAAAAGCGCAAGCGATCTCGAAAGTTACGAAAGAGGCGGCGGAGATTTTGGGTTTCGAAAACGCAGGAGAGATAAAACCTGGCTTTGTCGCATCTTTGAGCGTTTGGAACGACGACCCGTTCTTCATAACAAGCCACCCTATCCTTGTGGTGGGCGAAGGAAAGGTGGTTTACCAAGATTCTAGCTCGACCTAATTCTTGCACAAAATTACGCCAAGCGGGGAGAAAACTGGAAACGTGAAAGTCGGTAGCTACCAGTGAACCGCTCACGCCAGAGCTCATGAGTGGTACTAGTGATAAAAGAACGACAAGCCTCGCCCAATTTAGGCGCGTGTGATATTTTTAAGTTTGTGAATGTTTTGAACGTGGAACACAAAACGTGTCCCCATATGAGGATGTGTATAAGGGCTCTACATATCCCTGAGTCCCAAGGATCGGGGAGTAGCTCCAAGAGGTAACGGGCTAAAGACGTAGTCCGTTACCTACCGCTCGCCGAACTAGCTGAATGGGCGCTTTCCACCCGCTGTGATGAACGCGATAAGCCACGAGACGTGTTGACCGCTTTAAGGAAGCCTCGCTCTAAAGAGGCTGAGAGGAGGTCAGAATAACCTAGTCACGACTTTTAACGAATGGTGACTGTCAAAACATGTCAATGGCTTAATAGTGTGCACAACGCCTTTAAAACGCGAAGATTTTACCGAGTATGGTCAAGTTTGTATTTGGGCGTAACCGATGAAAGCGAATTTTTTGAGAGAAAACGAACTATGAGGTCTTGTAAATTATGTGCAAAACAGGCAGCTTGTCGCTTTAATTTCTACACAAAGGTTTGGCAAATCATCACTTAACATTTTTCAAAAAAGCCTAACAGCCAAAATCAGTTTAAAGGTATAAGTAACGCAAAGCAGTTTGCAGATAAGCTTTACGAATTACGAAATAACTAAGGGTGTGCCTGTGTGGCTAAATTAAGCTGTTCTTCAAAAACAGTGTAAAAAGCTTTCTCTAAGACCTCAATTTAGAAAAGTGATTAAGGAGCTTAAAGGGCTTACCAAAAACGAACTTGCTACAAGGCAGGGAAATTTTGCAAGAATTCAAATTAGCTTTACAGGGTAGTAGATTAAAGAAAGAGCTTGTGGAAAAGCGAGATAATGGCTATCGTAATTACGGATCCCGCTTTGGATTACTATTTGAAGCACAGAGTTCGCCTATTTTTGAAAAAGCTTTTTTGTCGTCACAAGTTACCAAGTGCGTGGATTTTGGGTGTTTAGTGCTAGCCGCCGGCGAATCAAAAAGAATGGGTGTGCAAAAGCTATTACTTGAGTACAAGGGCAAACCGTTACTTACGCACGTGATACAGCTTGTAAGAAGCTTACCAGTAAAACACAAAGTGATAGTTTTGGGTCGTGACTCGCAAAAAATAAGAAGCCAAGTTGAACTTTGTGATTTTAAAATTTTGGAAAACCCTCATTACCAACTTGGAATTTCTTCGTCTATTAAGCTTGGTTTTCAGGAATTGTGCGATAAAGTGGACGCGATACTTGTGGTATTAGGAGACCAGCCTCTCGTCAAAGAGCAAACCGTAAAAACGCTTTTGGTAGAGCATGAAAAGTCAAAACCACTCGCAACTGTGCCGACACACAAAGGAAAAAGAGGAAATCCAGTTATTCTGAGCGTTGAGCTCAAAGAAAGAATTCAAAACTTACAGGGTGATAGGGGGGCAAGCCAGCTATTCGACTCTTTGGGTAAAAGGGTTCTTTATGTCGAAGTTGACGACCCTGGAATTTTGATTGACATAGACACAAGCAAAGACTATTACACGTTGTTAAAACAAAACGCTTTTTGGTGAGCAAACGCTTTGCGCTTTATGCTACTTGAGTACAGACTGGTTGAGCTACCGTTGCTCTCGCCTTTCACCACAAGCTTTGGCACGCAAACAGTAAGAAGGGCGTTGATATTTGAGCTACGCTCAAATGGTGTGACGGCGTATTCGGAGTGTGTAACAGATGAGGAACCTCACTATAGCTACGAAGACAATTACACCGCGCTACACATAATAAGGGACCACCTTGTGAAGCTTGTTTCTGACCTTCCAAAGCCTGAAGAATTTCTTAGACGCGCAAGCGCGATTAAGGGGCACAACATGGCAAAAGCGGCGCTCGAAATGCTACTATGGGACTATCACGCAAAGCTAGAAAACAAACCGCTCTACAAGTTTTTGGGGGAGACAAAGGGTTACGCCGATGTTGGAATTTCAATAGGAATGGATGAACCGAAAAACATGGTGGAAAGGGTGGGCGAAGCGCTAAATAAAGGGTATAAAAGGGTGAAAGTGAAAATAGCAAAAGGCAAGGAGCTTAAAATTGTCGAGGCAATAAGAAGCGCTTACCCCGACGCACCACTAAGTGTAGACGCAAACTGTGATTACACACTTTCCGATTTTCATATCCTTAAGGCGCTTGACCAGTTTCACCTGCTTTATATCGAACAACCGCTTGAACACGATGACTTGATTCACCACTCAAAGCTCGCAAAGCTCATTTCCACACCTATTTGCTTAGACGAATCCATAACCTCAACAGAAAAGTGTAAAAAGGCGTTTGAAATAGGCGCCGCGCGTGTGGTCAACATAAAGCCAGGAAGGGTCGCTGGTCTTTTTCCGTCTTTGGAAATTGCGAAAATCGCTCGCTCCTTTGGGGGGCATGTTTGGGTGGGCGGAATGCTTGAGACAGGTGTTGGTAGGAGTTTTAACATAAGCTTTGCGAGTTTGTCGCTCGTGGATTATCCGGGTGACACTTCGCCAAACGAAAAGTACTTCGAAAAAGACATAGTTTTAAACCCGTTTAAAATGGTCAACGGAAGAATAACACCCAATCACGGCGCTGGAATAGGAATTGAAGTGGACTACGAGCGTTTGGAGCGTGTGACCAAGACGCGAGGAACGCTTTTAGAGGTGGTCCAAACTTGATACAGGAAATCGAGAAATTCGTGCGCTCGCTGAGTGATGAAGAGCCGTCTGCGCATGATTGGTGGCACACACAGCGCGTAAGAAGGCTTTCTCTTGAAATCGCGAAAACAGAAGTGTGCGACATCCGCAAAGTGGAGATCATCGCGCTTTTACATGACGTGTGGGACTGGAAAGTTCCAAACAACCAAGCAAAAAAGCGCATGGCGTTAGAGCTTCTGCAAAAGCTTGGCCTAAAAAAAGAAGAAATCGATGAAATTGTTTGTGCAGTCGAAGCGGTTAGCTTCAAAGGCGCGCTTGTCGAAGACGTGCCCACCACAAAAGAAGGTGAAATCGTAAGGGACGCAGATAGATTGGACGCGATGGGCGCAATAGGAATCGCAAGAGCTTTTTCCTATGGGGGAAAAGCGGGAAGGCCAATCCACACACCAGAAATCCCTCCAAAGCTACACTCTTCTTTTGAGGAGTACGCGCATTCGAGTTCGAGCACAGTCAATCACTTTTATGAAAAGCTTTTACACCTTAAACAAAGAATGAAAACAAAAAGGGCAAAGGAACTCGCAGAGGCAAGGCATGAATTCATGCTAAAATTTCTTGAAAGATTCTTTCTTGAGTGGGAAGGTGTTGCTTAATCCACATCTCAAGATTCGGTTAAGCTGAAATATTACGCTTGGTTTTAGCACATGTTTTTGAATTGGGTGAACTTGCGACCCTGCTAAACCACTTAAAGAGACACTGGCTTGTAATTGTGACAATTTCGGTTTCAGCGCTTTCCGCTTCTGAGCTCAGGGTTTACGTGCCAGTTTTGATCGGTCGTGCGGTAGAAAGCGTGCTCACGAAAGGCGCAAGCTCTGTGTTTTACTATGCGTTTCTTATCGTTTTGGTGTCTGGTGTTGCGGGAGCGCTGCAGTTTGTGACCACATACGGTGGACAGTGGCTTGCGCAAAAGGTGGTTTACCAAATCAGAAAGGAGCTTTTTGATTCAATTCTTTCAAAAAGCGTTTCGTTTCACGACTCAAGCTCAACTGGCGACCTCATCGCTCGCTCCACGATGGACATAGAGGCGATTAGAAGGCTAATAGGCTTTGGCGCTCCACAATTTATGAGCACCACTTTTCTCATCATAGCGTCTGGCTTTGCGTTCTTCGGTTTGGGAAGGATATACGGTTTGGTTTACCTTTTGACGCTTCCAATTCTACTTTGTCTTACATTTCTTCTTGCGAAAAAACAAGAGCGATTTTGGGGCGCAATACGAGAAAAGTACGGCAAAATGTCCAAAATTCTTCAAGAGAACATAGCTGGTCAAAAGCTCATCAGAAGCTACGCGATAGAAGAAGATCAGGTGTCTCTTTTTGAAGAGTCCACGCGCGACTACGTTGAAGACTACAAAGGCGTGTCTTTTGTTCGCGGTGTGTACACACCGTTACTCACACTCACCGTGAGCGTGGCCGTCGCGCTTTTACTCATGTTGAGCGGCGAGCTCATACGCGTGAGCGAAGTGGGTGCTCTTGTTGCGGCGGTAAACCTTTACGGAACGCTACTTTCTCCAGTAAGGTTTTATGGGCAGTTCGTGCTTTTTTTGGAGAACGGGCGTGCTGGGTTGAAAAGAGTTTACGAAATTGAGCGCGTTCCTGATGAAAAAATCGAAGAAAGCGGGTTGGAAGCAAGTTCAATAAAGGGTGAAATCGAGTTTCAGGACGTTTGGCTTGAAAAAAGTGGTAAATACGTTCTTCGAGGAATCAACCTGAAAATACGCGCGGGTGAGGTGGTCGCGCTTGTTGGTGAATCTGGTTCAGGAAAAACAACGCTGATCGATTTGATCCCACGTTTTTACGAGCCGACGCACGGGAGGGTTTTGCTTGACTGTGTCGACATAAAGCGCTACAACCTTAGATCCCTCAGAAGAAACGTGGGAGTTGTGTCGCAAGACGTGTTTCTCTTTTCAGGCACACTGAGAGACAACATCTGCTTTGGCGTGGAAAACGTAAGCGAAGAGCAGCTGAAAAACGCGGTTGAGCTTGCACAGCTTTCTGAGTTCGTAGATTCTCTTCCTGATGGTTTCGACACTCTTATTGGTGAAAGAGGAATAACGCTTTCAGGCGGCCAAAGACAGCGCGTTGCGATCGCAAGGACTTTGTTGGTAAATCCAAAAATCATCATCCTTGACGAGTCGACGTCAAGCCTTGACGCTCAAACTGAGCGAAAGCTTCAAGAAGCGATAAGGAACGTGATTTCAGGAAGGACCACGATCATAATTTCACACAGGCTTTCCACACTCAGACTTGCTCAAAGAGTTGTGGTGCTAAAGAACGGTGAAATCGTCGAACAAGGAAGTTTGAACGAACTTCTCACCAAAGGCAGAGAGCTCAGAAGAGTTTTGCAGCTTGAAGCTCTGAGCAAGGTGTGAATCATGGTTTACGAGGACGAACAAAAGCAGATTAAGGATTTTGAAAAAGTGCGAAGACTTGCTTCTCACATGCTAAAGTACAAAAAGGAGGTGGTGCTTATTGCGCTGAGCATCTTGACGAGCACTGCGGTTACGATGCTAGCGCCTTACGTTTTGGGGCTTTCGGTGAACTCTATCACCCAAGAAAAGTTCACACAGACTGCAGAGTTTGGCGCGCTTTATGGCGCGCTTTACGTGCTGAACTACTTTGCGGAAAACAGAAGGAGCTACTTACTTCCTGTTGTTTCACAGAAAGTGATCAAGGATTTAAGAGACGAATGCTTTAGGACGCTACAAATCGTTCCGATTGACTACTACTCAAAAAGAGAAGCCGGGCGTATCATGAGCTATGTGTTGAATGACGCGGAGGCTTTGAGCGACTTTCTTACTTTTCAGTTGCCTCAAGTTCTTGCGGGTTTTATCGGAGTGATTGGCTCTATCGCGATAATGCTATACCTTAATTTGTCGCTCACCGCGATTTCAATCAGCGTGATACCCGCGCTTGCGCTGTTTTCGTTTGCGCTACAAGGCAAAATCAGAAAAAACTTTCTTGAAACACGAAGAACTATAGCGGTTGTAACCGCTAGGCTACAGGAAGCGATAAGCGGAATCAGGGTGATCAAAGCGTTTTCAAAGGAAAGAGAAATCTCAAAAAGGTTTGATGAAGCAAATGTGAACAACATGCTCGCAAACCTAAAGGCAAACAGGCTGACCTCAAGCTTTAACAGCGTGATTCTTGTGATAGAGGCTTTTGGGATCGCGCTCGTTCTTTTCTACGGCTCAAAAGAGGTGCTTTCGGGTGAAATCACGATAGGTCTTCTTGTTTCGTTTCTTGCGTACGTGCAGGGCTTCTTTAACCCAATCATTCAGCTCAGCCAGTTCTACAACTCTTACCAAACGGCTATGGTTGGGCTTGAAAGAATATACAGATTGATCGACTCCGCGCCAAAAAGTGATGAAAAGCCCGCAATTCCCGCTCCAGAGCTCAAGGGTGAAATCGAGTTTCAGGACGTCCACTTCTCTTACGATGGAAAAACTGAAGTTTTAAAGGGTGTGTCTTTCGTGATACCTTCTGGTTCAAAAGTGGCGATCGTAGGACCGACGGGGGCTGGAAAATCCACGCTTGTGAACATTCTTCTTAAATTTTACAAACCGACGAGTGGAAGAGTCCTCGTTGATGGCTACGACATATTCTCACTTGAAACAAAGAGCTATAGAAGTCAGCTAGCGGTGGTTTTGCAAGAGCCCTTCTTGTTTTCCACAACCGTTTTTGACAACATTCGCTTTGGCTCTAAAACGACCAAAGAAGAGGTGCTCAAAACTTTAAAAGAGCTAGAGCTTGAAGACATATTCTCTTCTCTTCCCCAGGGTATTGACACGCAGCTCACCGAGAGAGGAGGAAATCTTTCAGAGGGGCAAAAGCAGGTTGTGAGCTTTTTAAGGGCGATTGTGAGAAAGCCGAAAATCATAATTTTGGACGAAGCGACTTCACAGCTTGATCCGTTTACTGAGTCAAGACTTCAAAAAGCGCTTTTCAAAGCGCTAAGCGGAAGAACTTCGATCATAATAGCACACAGACTTTCCACGGTAAAGACGTGCGACTTCGTGATATACATAGACAACGGAAAAGTGGTCGAAATGGGGCCTCCTTCAAAGCTCGTAAACAGCGACGGAAGATTTGCGAAAATGCTTAAGGCTTTTAGTGACTCAAGCGCGTTTTGAACATGTTTCGCAAAGAGTGTTACTCGACGAAAGGCTTTGCAAAAACAGCTTGCCACAGGTAGTGCACCTAAAGAGCGCAATCCTGTTTGGGTCTTCGCTTTTGGTCCTTCTGTAATTTTGCGTCCAGTACGCTTCTTTTAAAACCACTTTTTCTTCGACATCAAGCGCTAGCTCCCAAGGGTGTCTTGTGGCAATGCGGATGTCAGCGTCCTTCACTTCGCTTTTTGTTACGCTTTCAAGAAAGCGCTTGAACCACTCAAGCTCAAGCGTTCTTTCATAAAGCACAATTCTTGAAACGTATCCAGAGGGGCACGCGTAAACGCCCAAAAGTTTTCCTTCGTGTTCGCTCAAATAAAGCTTTGCGTGTTTGTCACAATGCGAAAAGCACTTGCTTTCACCACTCAAAGCGCTTTGAACGATTTGTTTTATCATAAAACAGATAAATCACACAAACTTTTAAGCCTTCGAAAAATGAAACTGTTTTCTCACTATGCGTTTTCTTTTGGTGTTTCGCTCGCTACGTTTGGCGCGATTTCGCGCGCATCCTTTGTGTCTTTTGGTACAGAAAGCAAGCTGTCTTATGTGTTTTCGCTTTTTGTGATAAGCGTGTTCACAAACAAGCTGATAGACGCGCTAGGTCATGAAATAAGAGGGGGTTTTGCTTCTCGCTCCCCAAGAACTCACACCCTTTCACGCGCTGGTTTGATTGGCGCGTTCACGGCGTTAGGAGTGTCACTAGCTCTTCCGTATGTTTTGGCGTCGATTCAAGGCGACCCCGTCTACGCGGTTAGACCTTTTCAAAGCGATTCCGCTTTCTTTATCGCTTTCTCTCCTTTTTTGGGTTTTGTTTGCGGTTCATCACATATTATTCTTGACGCGTTCACCGAGCGTGGTGTTTACACAAAAAAGAAAGGTCGATGGGTGAGAATCGCTTTTGCACACTTTACTTACGACAACCCCCTTTTAAACTTTTTAGCACTATTTTTTGGCGCGGTTTTTGCGATTTTTGGTGCTAGGCTTTTAGGGTTATACTTTTAAATTTCAAATCCAATTAAACTTGTGGTTTTGCGCGCTTTTTTGCTCATCGTTTTATTGGCAATCCTTGTGCTACACGCACAGGCGAGCTTTTCAAAGGTCGATCAAAGACGGTTTTATGGTCTAAGACCCTTTCTTTCTTCAAAAGCCACAAGCGCGCTTCCTGTGCCCGTTTGGGACGAACAACTTGGCGAAACTTTTACGCAAGACTACGTCAACCTGAGTTGGAACGTGAGCGTGGTTTCGCAGACGGATCGCTATGGTTACGGTCCTGCTTATCTTTTAAACGGGCTGACGAACGCAGGCTGGTGGTACCAAGTGGGTGTGGCTTACGACTGGCCAGAAACAAGCGGCGGCTACTTACCAGGTTTTGTAATGGTTTTTGAAGTTTTCAACTCTACTGGGTTTAGCGTGTTTCCAGAAGGTGGTGGGGGAGGAGCGCTCAACTTTTCAACGAGCGTGAAATCGGGCGACACAATTCTTTTGGAGCTCAGCTTTTCTGCTACAAACGTGAGCTTTTTTGCGAAAGACTACTCAACTGGCGCTGTGGCGCACACCTCGTATTTTGCGCATGGCTCGTATTTTGTGGGAAGCGTTCATTCACCTTCAAACCAAAACGGCTTTTTCACGGGCGTTATGACGGAAGAGTATCACGTGGACAAATTTTTTGGTTCTTTGAAACCTGTTTTGTATCAAAGCTTTTCAAAAATAAACACCGCATGGTTATGGGCGGACGAGTACGACCCTTCTAATGGCACACAGCTGTTTTACAACTCAACCTTCATGCGCTTTAATTACGTTTACGAACTTCAAAGCTTTTACACAGATGGTGCGTACGAGTACGCGTACGGTTACGGTTTTGTGACGGGAAAGGAACCAATCTCGCTCACGGTTTACGCAAAACCGGTGTACGCCGATTTTGGCGAAGTCGTCAACCTTTCTCTTACAGCTTTTGTTCAAACGAATAGCTCGTTTGAGTACACGATTTACCTTGACAACACGCGTTTTTACAGCTCTTTTTCTTTGTCACGCGTGCTTTTGCTGAACACTAGCATTCGTGCGCTTGCTCTAGGCGAACACTTTTACTATGTTTTTGTTCGAACACTCAAAGGATACGTGGCATCCTCTAAGCCGTTTTTCTTTTCGGTCAATCCTGACCCTAGCTTGTTCGTAAACGTCTCACGAAACGAGGTAGACGCTGGTGAAACAATTTTTCTACACTTTGGTGTGATTGGCGGAACCCCTCCCTACACTGAGCGAATTTACGATAACCGCTCGCTTGTCGCAAGCACAAACTCTAGCTCTTTGAGTTTTTCGCTCAACAAAACGGGTTTGGTCACACTCAAAGTTTTGCTCAAAGACCGTACAAACTACGTTTCTGAGCAAACGCTTTTACTAAGAGTGAATCCAGACCCACGCGCGCAGCTTGTTTTTAATAGAAGCTTTAGCGACATCGGTGTTCCGCTTCCAATAAGCGTTGTCGTTTCTGGAGGAACTCCTCCGTACTCTGTTAACTGGTACGTGAATCACACGTATGCGACAAGCGGTTCGCTGTTTTACTTTGTGCCGCGCGACAACGCGACGTACTTTGTTCAAGCGAAGATCACCGATGACACGGGTTATACGATTTTGACGCAAGCGCTTGTTTTAAGGGTGTTCAGCGACCCTGTGGCTTTCCTTAACGTCACAAGCTCGCCTTTTACTGGTAAAGTGCGCGCCACGGTTTATGTAGAAGGTGGCACACCCCCTTATCGCTTTGCGTGGTACGTTAACGGAAGAGCTCTTAACACGAGCTCGCAACAAATTTACTTGACGCTACCAAAGTTCGGACAAAACGTGATTAAATTGGTTGTGCTTGACTCCTCGGGTTATTCGATCACACTGGAACACAAGGTCAACTACCAACCCTACACGCTTTACATTCTTCTACCAATCGTTGTTTTACTACTGGTTCTTTACCTCACACGAAAAAAACGCTTTAATATTTGTAAAGCTTGACACCACAATCATTGAAGTGAGATTGTATGATTGTGGCGTTTGACGTCGAAGGTGTGCTTGTTGATGGTGAATTTCTGCCAGAGGTCGCAAAACTCGTGGGCAAAGAGGAAATAGTAAGACAAATCACACTACAAGGGATTAGAGGAGAGATAAACTGGGAAGAGGGTTTGAGAAGGCGTGTGGAAGAGTTAAAGGGAGTTGATGAGACACTTTGCGTCCAAGTTGCACAGAGCCTTCCTTTTATGCCTGGCGCCAAACAAGCGCTCGAAGAGCTAAGGCAAATGGGTTGCACTTTGGTTGGCGTATCAGGTGGATTCAGCCTGCTTGGACAAAGAGTGAAAAAAGAGCTCAAACTCGACCATATTTTCACAAATGAACTGGTGTTTCACAAAGGACGCTTGATAGGCTACGCGTTACTTGTGAACGCCAATAAAACCCTTATTTTGAAAAGCGCTTTTGGAGAATTATTGGAAAAAGAACCCGTTGTTGCTGTGGTGGACGGCGCAAACGACCTTGAGCTCTTTACAATCGCCGATCTCAAAATTGCGTTTAACGCCCAAGAAATTGTGAAAAGAAAAGCCGATGTGGTTATCGAAAAAAAGGATTTGACATTGGTTTCAAAAATTATCAGGGAGTGGATCGGAAAAAGCGCCTAAAAAGTAATCGAATGACACCTTTAGTTAAGCACATCATGAGTTCTTTGTCAAGGCGCGTGGATTTTTGCGAGTAGAGCCAAAGATTTAAACTGAGCATTTGGGATGGTGGTACATCGCAATAAGTGCACTTATTAGCGTGTTTCTCCTAATAAGTTGCCCTCCAAAGTTACAACCCCAGCCCTGAAGGGTTTGAGCTTACTGTAAACGATGAACACCGACTAGATTTCATGCTGTTTATCCGAAACGCAAATTTCTTGTAAAATGTGGAAACGTATACTATAATGGAAGCCGCTCGCAGAGCCTGCAAAACTTCTCCTTTTAAACAGGATAGTTCACTAAAACACTTAGAGACGATGTGAGCTACCCCCGCCTGAAGGCGGGAGCTTCCTCAATCATTGCTCCGCCTTGCCTCCTCTTTAACCCAAGAGAGGGTAAAGGAGGTAGTGGGCGAAGCTCCTCAGGCACAACGGGTGGCACCCACCTCTTTTTAAAAGTACCAAAGAAGCGTTAAGATCCCGGTCCAAGGTGAAACCACAGTGGAGGCAGAGAAACACTCTGTCTTCCAAAGTTAAACCCTTGTTGATTCCTCCACACAGGAAGCATTCACGTGATGTGTTGTATGCTGGCACAGGCAAAACAAGTTTCCCTCTTTTTCGAAACTGCCACTTCAGTACTGCTCTGAGCTCTGAGAACGAGGAGTCGTACAGCCTCATCCTTCTCTTTTTATTTTCGCCTTTTTGAACCAAATTTCGGACATCCAAATCCTCTAGCACTAGCACATCGTACCCCCTTGCGAGTAGAGCCCCGAGCTTGAAGAAAAGGTCACGCCTAAAATCCTTAATGTGCTCGTGTTCCTTCGCAAGTTTCGTCTTCGTTTTAAGCCAGTTTTTTGAAAGAAACCTTTTTCTTGAAAGTGTCCTTTGTAGCACCCTGATTCTTTCAAGTGAACGCTCAAGCGGTTTTGGGTTCTCTAGGTACCTACCATCGGAGAGTGTTGCAAGCCTTGTAATTCCTAAGTCAACACCCACAGCGTTCTTGGGCTCCTTCGATGATTGCCCCAGTGTTTCAGCCTCCTCCACCAAGAAACGTGGATTCGACCTGAGGGGTTGAGTTTAACACACACTTGGGACACTTGCTCCAAGGGAAGCTCCCTGTGTATTATCAAAGTAAAGAAGCCGATTTTACTCAGGTAGAGCCGAGCTTTCCTCTTTTTGTTTTTTCCAAGACCAACTTCTCTTGTATCAGAAAGCTTCCAACCACTCTGAGGGTACACTAGGGAAAGGTATTGGTGAGGCTTCTTTTTCTTTGGTTTGTTCGCGAGTCCATCGAAGAACCTCTGACGCGCCTCGTAAAACCTATCAGCGACCTGCTGCGCAACCTGGGAGTGTAGCGTTTGAAACTCCGTGTTCTGCTTTCTTAAGTCCAAAGCGAGTTGTCTCAGTTCGTTTTTGCTCATCGTGCGCTTGTTCTTCTCATACTCTTCCTGTTCAGCGTGTAGGAGCGTGTTGTAAAGTTTACACGCTACTTCAAGCTGGGTTTCCAACACCCTCGCGGTGGTTTTCGAAGAGTACGCTCTGAACCTGTACGCTCTCACACGCACGCCGAATCTTCCCCCGCACCCGTATTTATACTTTTGGGATCCCCGCCTTAAAAGGCGAGGTTTTGGAATATTTGTAACAACTTGTCGTAGAACAAAAAGGAAAGCTTTAAGTTGATAAATTTAATAAAAAGTACGAGTATGGGCATTAAAGAAGAATTTCTGCGCTTACTTAAAGAAGACGAGGAGTTTAGGCTTGCTATGGCGGGTCTTTTGGGTTATTCTGAGATTGTTAGTCGACTTAATGAACATGAAAAAACAATGCAGACAATTTTAAATGAAATAAAGCTGTTGAGGGAAGACTTTAACAAGCTTTTTGAAGAGCAAAAGAAACTGAGGGAAGACTTTAACAAGCTTTTTGAAGAGCAAAAGAAACTGAGGGAAGACTTTAACAAGCTTTTTGAAGAGCAAAAGAAACTGAGGGAAGACTTTGTGCTAATCAGAGAAGACTTCAGCAAGCTTGGGAGTAGAGTTGAAGTTATCTTGGGCAGGATGGGACGAAGATGGGGTGCTGATTTGGAAAGAACTTTACTTGGTACTTTTAAAGAAGTGCTTGAAAAAGAAGGCATTGAACCTGGAAAAGTCGAAAGTTTTTCTTATATCGATTTCGATGGTAGCATTACTGGACTAAAGGGCAGGCTTGTACAAGCGGACATTTTGGTAAAAGACGGCAAACTCACGCTGATCGAAGTAAAGTCGTTTGCGGAAAGAGAAGATGTGGATCACTTAAAGGATGTTGTTGGATATGTCGAAAAGATCCTAAAGAGGAATATCGACCAGGTTTATCTTATCACGGTGAACGTAGACAAACACACACTTGCCAGAGCTCAAGAGCTAGGATTTAAAGTGATTTATGGTAGCTTGGTTGAATAAAAAGTCTTATGGTTTTAAGTAAACGTAAAAAAGATTTGTGTTTTTTAGGGGTGTGATGCACTTTGTCACTTGACATGTCGACTGTATATGTAAAATTAGCAATATGTACCACGACGATTCAGCAGAAATGCGGATTAAAGTACCAAAGTGGCATGCTTCTATGATAGTCAAAAAGGGATCGGTTGCGGTTGACGGCGTGAGCTTAACAGTCGTGAAAACTAAAACAGTTTCTTGGTTTGGCTTATTACTTACTATTAATAACACTTTGGATTTAAGTGTCCAAGAGATTGTGTAAACATAGAGATTGGATATAATTGCTAATCTTAAGAAGTTTTCTAGTTGACAGGTAATCGAACTTGCACCGCTAAGTTCTTCGATTAACCTCCAACAAAAGCGAATTAATTAGCGGAAAGCAAGACAAAAGAAGCGCATCGTTCTCACAGTAAATCGTGAGTTTAACTGATGAAGCTTCGCCCTTTAGGGCGCAGAAAGGGTCATCCTCTCCCACCTAGTGGCAACTCCTAGAGGCCTATCAAAGCATAATAATTATTTATTTCAAGAACTGTTTAGGTGTATGCTCGAAAAAAGCGCAATCATGCTTGAGCCTCAAGAGGGAATGAGCGCAAAACAGGTGGTTGAATGGGCAAAGATCGCCGAAAACGCGGGTTTTGGTAGAATCTTTAGGTCTGACCACTTGCTACCCACAAGCGGAAGACGCGGCATACCCTCACCAGAGTGCTGGACCACGCTCGGCTTGGTCGCCGCAACCACCCAAAGAATTGAGTTTGGACCGCTTGTTTCCCCAGTGGGCTTTAGAAATCCCGCTCTGCTTGCCAACATGGCTTGCACGCTTCACTCTTTTTCTAATGGTAGGCTCGTACTCGGAGTAGGCGCTGGGTGGTATCGTGATGAATACCTCGCGTACGGCTTCCACTTTCCTTCTACAAAAACTAGATTGGAGCAGCTTGATGAGGCGCTAAGGATAATCAGACCTCTCATCAAAGGTGAAAGGGTCGATTTCGACGGAAAGCACTTTTCCGCTCACACACAGGTTTTGCCTAAGCCAGAAAAAGGCGTGCACCTGATTGTCGGTGGGTCAAACCCTCAAGTGGTCGAGCTCGCGGCGCAACACTGTGATGAGTGGAACTTTTTTGCGATGAACATCGAAAAGTTCAAAGAGTTAAAGCGCGTTTTCTTAAGCAAAGCAAAAAGTGACGCGGTGATTTCAAGGATGGGACCGTTTTTGATCGCAGAAGACGAGCAAGCGCTTAAACAAAAACTTGCGCGCTTTTCACAAAGATTTCGTGCTTCCTCTATCGAAAACGCAAAAGAAGAGCTCAAAAAGAGAGGAGTGCTCTTGGGTAGCGTTGACGAATTCGCAAAGCAAATAGAGGAGTGGACTGCTCAAGGCGTTGAGCGCTTTATGTTCCAGATACTCGAGCCCCAAGACAAAAGCGTCGTTGGGCTACTTTGTAGTGCGCTCAAGCAAATAGCTTAATTTGCACACAGTTGTTTTGCAAGTCATGAACTTTGACACACTCGAAAAAGAGCTGAGCGGCAAAGTTCTTCTTGACGAGCACATTCTCAAAGCTTACTCGAAAGACATGTCGATCGTAGAAGGAAGGGCGCTTGCGCTCGTTCGTCCACAAGACGAGCAGGACGTGTTGAAGGTTGTTCGCTGGGCTAACGAAAGCAAAATTCCAGTTGTCGCAAGAGGTGGTGGAAGCAGCCTTGAGGGTGAGAGCGTTCCATTTGACGCAATCGTGATAGACTTTTCTTCTATGAACAAAGTGCTCGAGCTTGACGAACAGAATCTGCTTGCGCTTGTCGAACCAGGTGTGGTAAACCGAGAGTTTAACAAATTTCTTTCACAAAAGTGGTTGTTTTACCCACCGAATCCCGGAAGCTGGGAGATTTCCACACTTGGTGGAAACGCAGCTACGAACGCGGCTGGCCCGCGAAGTTACAAATACGGCTCGACAAGAAACTGGGTGGCCGCTTTAGAAGCGGTCACAGGTAAAGGAGAGCTATCTTGGTTTGGCACACGCGCGAAAAAAAGCTCAAGCGGGCTTGACCTTGTAAGGCTTTTAGTGGGTAGTGAAGGCACGCTTGCGATCTTTACGAAACTTCTGGTTAGACTTGCGCCAATTCCTGAAAAAAGGGTTGGGGTGATCGTGCCTTTGAAAAACGTAACTCTCGCCACAAACGCGGTGGTCGCTCTTTCAAAACGCCCCGAGTTGGGAATATCCGCGATAGAGTTTGTGGACGAAAAGTGTGTGAACGCGCTTAACAGCGTGTATCACTCGTCAATCCCAGAGTGTGGCGCAGCTCTTATGCTCGAAATCGAATCCACACAAAGCGAGCTTGAAACAAAACTCGATTCTCTTCTTCACACGCTTTTACGCTTTGAACCTGTGGGTGAACCGCTTTACGAAGATGACGTTGATTCAATGTGGGACTTGCGCGGAAGAATAACGTTTGCATTGGAAAAGATTTACGGTAAGCAATACCGTGAAGACGTTGCGGTGCCCGTGACCAACTTTCCAAAGCTTGTGGAAGGTGTGAAAGAGCTGTTTTCTAAGGAGGGAATGGAATGCGTTTTGTTCGGTCATGCGGGCGACGGTAATCTTCACCTAGAGTTTAAACACTTGGAAAGCACAAAGCTACACCAAATTCTCACGCAACTCTTTTCTTTGAGCGTGAAACTTGGTGGAACGATTAGCGGAGAGCACGGGATAGGTGCTCTCAAGGCGCGCTACTTGAATTTTGAACACAGCGCGCTTGCACTACAAATAATGAAGCAAATTAAGAGCGTTTTTGATCCCAACCGAATACTCAACCCCAAAAAGAGCTTTGACGCGCTTTAACTTTTGTAGCGAGTTATCACGTTTGAAATCAGCATTGAATTGGGAATGAGCACGTGAGATTTTTCGGTCTCAAGAATTGTGTACAGCGAAGTTATGTCTTCAACAACACCTTCTTGACCTGCTACCGCAATCTTGTCTGTTGCTCTGAAGGGCCTTGCGATCGAAATGAAAACGCCTGCAATAGCTTGCGCAAGCACTTGTTGCGTCGCAAAGCCGACAACAAGTCCCGCAAAACCTCCAAGAGCTGCGGCCGCAGTGGGCGACACGTTGGATCCCACAACCGCAACAAGTAGCGCGACAAGTCCTATTATTCTAAAAACGGACCTCACACTTGCGGCTTCAGGGTGGGGTAGCTTGAAACGCAAATTCCAGTACACCACATCCGCAAATTTGAAAACGATGAGAACACCAAAAAACAGCGTAACAAGTATGTTCACGTAAACTTCATAGGAAAGTGCGCTCAAAGAAATCGTTGAGATCAAAGAGAAAACGAACTTGATAAGCGCAAGCGCTATCACAAGAATTACGATGTAAACGACAAGGGCGATCAGCGAGTTTCTAAACATCCTTTTTAGTTCAGGTTGGGTTGTGCTAGACACGTTTACTGATACGCTGATTCGCTTAGCGCGGGGATTCCTGCGACCGATTTTGCGCTTTTTACCGCGCGTATAACCGCGCGCTCAACGGCTTCCGCGCACATCTCACCAACAACGTCTACAAGCGAGTAGTGCTCTGAGCTCAGTTCGAGCTGAGAGGTGCTCACCGCGAAAATCGTGTCGCCATCCGCCATCATGTGCACAGGTCTGATCACTCTTGCCAAACCGTCGTGCGCCATTTGCGCCACTTTGTACATCGCTTCGTGTGAAAGCGACACGTTTGTCACAACAACTCCGATTGTGGTTGAGCGAAAAGCGCTTGACACTCCGCTTTCACCTCTTCTTTCAAGGTACTCAGCTGCGATCTCGCGTAACTCCACAAAACCGTCCTTTGGGTCTGCACTTCTTCTTGTTCCCGCAATCACCTTTCCGCTTTCAGGGTCAACGATGTTACCCAAAGCGTTTGTGACCACGGCGGCGCAAAAGAGCGCGCTTCCAAGCTTAAAAGCGTAGAACCCAAAACCACCTTTAAAGCAGTAGCGCATACCTCTTAGCTTTCCCACGGTGGCGCCTACACCCGCGCCGACGCTTCCCATTTCTGGTGCGCCGTTTTTTGCGTTCAAGCACGCGAGATAACCAAGTTGTTCGTACGACACGTTTTCAAAACCCTTTGCCACCTCTAAATCGTAAATGTTCGTTCCCACAATTCCTGGCGTTTCGCCGAATCCCGCACGAACCCTTCCCTTTTCGACAAGGTATCGTCTTATGCCCGTTGCTGCGTCAAATCCGTAAACGTCTCCTCCTGTAAGAAAAATCACTTCCTTTTTGTAAAACGCCCTTCCCGGGTCTACCGAAGACGCGTCGTAAGTGCCAGGCCACCCGCCGCGCGCTTCAAACGCGGTGGTGCACGGTTTTTCAAGCAATACGACAGTTGTACCCGTCGCAACTTCTGGGTGTTGCGCGTGTCCTATCGCAATACCTGGAAATGAGTTTATTTCGATCACTTTTCTCTCACCCTGGTGGCCATCCGAGTTTTCTACCTGCAATAATGTGAACGTGCAAGTGGTTTACGCTTTGTAGCGCATCTGGACCCGTGTTGATCACGATCCTAAAACCTCGTTCAGAAAATCCCTCCTTTTGTGCAACTCGCTTTATCGTTTCAAAAAGCGCGTTTGACGGAAACTCTTGGTCTATTTTTAGAACTGAAGGAATGTGCCTTTTTGGTAGCACTAGATAGTGGATGGGCGCCACTGGATTTATGTCTTTGATCACCACAAAATCGCTGTTTTCGTACACTTTTGTGGAAGGCAGTTTGTTTTCCACGATCTTGCAAAACACGCACTCCTCTGTCATTTTCTAACACGAAGAGCGCTGTGGAATTTAAATCTTTGTGCAGGAATTTTGTGATTATGTGGCGAGTGCCTTACGTACCCTCGCCATACGCCGTAGTAAGAAAAATGCTCGAGCTCGCTTCACCAGTTAGCGGAGAAAGCGTGTACGACTTGGGCGCGGGAGACGGTCGGATACTGCTCGAAGCGGTAAGAAGATACGACGTCAAAGCGGTTGGCTTTGAGCACAACCCAAAAAGGGTGCGGCTTGCAACCACAAATCTCGAGCGCGCTCGCGTTTTGGACAAGGCCAAGGTTTTCAAAGAGGATTTGTTCAAAGCAGATTTGACACAAGCAAGCGTGGTTACGCTTTATCTACTTCCCGAGATGAACCGTGCGCTTCTACCAAAGCTACTCACGGAGCTCAAACCTGGTTCAAGAATTGTGTGCCACGACTTTCCAATCCCGCGTCTTTCTCCGAAAAGGGTTGAAAAGGTGCACCTTACGAGCCGAGTGCACTATGTGTATTTGTACGAGTTGTGAACGTTCGCAATTCTCATAAGATTGTTTAAGCATGCAAACGTGTGTCTCAGGCAGTAGAGCTACTAGAGAGTACCACGAATAGGAAGTTAGAGCTCGGGATCATCGCGCTTTCAGGTGCGGGCGTTTTTCTTGATGGTTACGACCTCTTTATTCTGAGCATCGCACTCATCCTTTTAAAGCCTTATTTTGACCTGAGTGCGCCTCAGATTTCCGCGCTCAGCTCAGCGGCTTTGCTTGGCGCGGTTTTTGGTAGTGTGCTTTTTGGAAACGCCGCTGACAAGCTGGGTAGAAGAAAGCTATTTCTTTTGGACCTTCTTTTCTTTGTAGCTTTTGCGGTGGCCTCCGCTTTTTCGCAGAACCTTTTTGAGCTTGTCGTATTCAGGTTCCTTTTGGGTGTGGGAATAGGCGCAGACTACCCAGTTTCGTCTTCTTATGTAGCCGAGTTCGTCAGGGCGGATCGTCGTGGAAGGGCGATAGCTTCGGTTTTTGCCTTTCAGGGACTTGGCGTGCTTTGCGCGATAGCAGTTGGGCTTTTCTTTCTTCCCATGGGAAGGGGAAGCTTGGCGCTGGATGTTACTTTCTGGTGTAGTGCCCGCGGTCATAGTGCTTACGCTGAGAACCAAATTACCTGAGACACTAAGATGGTTTGTCGCAAAAGGAAAGCTTGAAGACGCAAAAAAGACTTTCGAGAAAATAACAGGAAGAGCGCCTAGCGAAGTTCACGTACAAGGATTGTCCCAGAAAACAAGCTTTTCCGAGCTAATCTTTTCACCATATAAAAGAGGCTGTTTTTCACATCATCCTCTTGGTTTCTTGTTGACATAGCTGTGTACGGCATAGGACTACTTGCGCCTACTTTTATCCACGAGCTTTACGGTGCAAACGCTCCTCCTGTGAAATACGAGCTCGCCTATGCCACGCTTTACTTGGTGGGAGCAACTGGATACCTCATAGCGCTTCTTTCCGTTGATTCGCTCGGTAGAAAAACGTTACAGCTTGCTGGCTTTTTGGTGATGGGCGTCGTTTTGCTTTTTGCGGCGGTGTTTTCCAAAACCCTAAGCCTCGCACTTTTCGTCACTCTTCTTTCGACGGCTTATGTCGCACAAAACGCGGGTCCTAACACAACCACTTGGATTTACCCAGTTGAGCTTTTTCCAACTAGGATTAGGGGAACAGGCCACGGCTTTGCGGCCACGATTGGAAAAGTGGGCGCAGTGGTGGGCGTTTTCGCGTTGCCATACCTACAAGGCTTTGGTGAATCGTACATGCTTTCTTTTGTGTCTTTTTCTTGTTTTTTGGGTGCGCTGATCACCGCGTTCTTTGGGGTGGAAACAAAGAAGCAAAGCCTTGAAGTGGTTTCTGAAATCTTCAAGTCGTTTTACGAACAGATTTCAAAAATGGCTTTAAATATCGTAAGAGCCGCGAAAGAGCTCAGAACACTTGCGTCAAACATGAACGACGCCGATCAAATATACCCAAGAATCAAACAAATTGAGCACCAAAACGACGAGCTCTTACACGAAGTGTTCACGAAGCTCAACAGGTCTTTTGCGGCTCCTTTTGAGCAGAACGAAATTTCCTCGCTCACGAAATCCATGGACGATGTGATCGACATGATACACGCAGCGGCGATCAGAATAAAACTGTATGAGATAAGAAATGAAGATAAGGCGATTTCCGAGTTTTCTGAAAACATCTACGAGTGTGCTACGCTTATTTACCAAGCGATCGAGCAGCTTCCAAATATTAGAGGAGAAAACACAATACACGAAATCTGTATCAAAATCAACGAAAACGAAAACCTTTGCGACACTCTTCTAAACCAATCCGTGGCCTCGCTGTTTCGTAACAGCGATCCAGTCAAAATAATAAAACTCAAAGAGGTTTACGAATATTTGGAAATCGTAACAGACAAGTGTGAAGATGTGGCAGACGTGCTACGCGACCTACTCGTCAAGTACTCCTAGTTTTGAGAAACTTCCAGATTTCATCACTGGGCGCTTCGTTTATTTCAACTTCTTTTTTGCGAGAAATCAAAAGCTTCTTTCCTTTGGTGAATTTCCCTATAACACTTGCGTTTACTCCAAGGTGCGAAAGCGCGTTTATCACTTGTTTTTCTCTTCCGCTTTTGACAGAAAGCAAAAGCGAGCCTGAGCCTATAAGGCGCAAAGGGTCGAGTTTAAACGCCGAGCAAAGTGTGTTCGTTTCGTGCGCTACTGGAATTTTTTGCTCGTAAACTTCAAACCCCAGTTTGGACGCCACGCTCATTTCGTAAAGCGCACCGATCACACCTCCTTCTGTGCAGTCGTGCATTGCGTGAACGGCGAGTGTTTTGTAAGCTGTCACCGCTTCTTTTACGACGCTTAGCATGGAAGAAAACTTCTTTGCAACGCGTTTCAGACCAATTTTGTACGCGATAATCGAAGTGCCTTCGACTCCCGCCCACTTTGTGAAAACGATAGAGTCTCCGGCTTTTGCGTTTGACGCGCTCACAAAGTGGCGCGCAAAAGCAAAACCTGTTACGCACACTATTGGAAAAGAGAGTGAGGGTGTGACCTCTGTATGTCCTCCAACTATAGTGGCACCTAGCGACAGCGCGGCTTTGTTCAAACCCTTCGTGATGCGCTTAAGCTCGCTTAAGCTTCCGCGTTCGGGTAGAAGGATAACAACTTGAAAGAAAGAAGGGGCATTTCCGCTGGTTGAGACGTCGTTTGCACACACGTTTAGTGCGTACCACCCTTGATCAAAGGGCGCACCAGTCACAGGGTCTGAAGAAACAATAAGGTAGTAAGAGCCGAGCTTTAGCGCACCAAAATCCACACCCACTTTGGGTGGAACAACCACTTCTTTTTTTGTAAGTCCGAGATTGCTCAAAACGTACTTTTCAAGCACGTTTGTGGGAAGCTTTCCGTGTTCGAGCGTTGCGCCTCACCCACCGAAAATCGCTTTTTGCACAAGTTTTTTCGCTTCCTCGTAATTTGCGACATCGCCCCAAATGTTGACGAAAATCACTTCACCAACTTTGTTTTTTATGCGCTCTATGTGTATTTTTCTGTCATCGACATACACGATGTTTCTCGGATGTATTACTATACCCTTGTTTTTGAGTCTTTGAAGAACTTTTAGCAAAAGCTCTGCTTTGTCCGTTGGATAGTCTATTGCGTGTTCGTCAAAAAGCGAATCCACACCAAACGTGTTTAGCGCAAGCCTTGCGTTTCTTTCGACGTTCCAACTCAGTGTGCTTGTCACAGCTCCTTTCGTCTTGCACCACTTTACAAAATCAACCGCTTCGCGGTACAATCGAACAGTCGTTCCCTTTTCATTTGAAAGAATCCCTTCTTTTAACAAAAAGTAAGGCGGTTCGACTTGAGAGATGTCCTTGTGATCCCAAAGCGTGCCGTCAAGATCCATTAACAAAAGCCAGTGCATTGCTTGATCTCTTTTTTGTTTTTCTCTTATAAGGTTTCCAAAAGGCTAACACTTTTGTAACACGTGTTCGCAAAGGTTTTGCTCATTAACTTCAAGCGTATTGTAACTTTTGGTTTAGCTCCATTGGTTACACAACTTTTAACACTTTGCAATGATTAATAACTTGGCTCCGCCGGAAAAGGACGGACGAACCCGTTCGCGGACACGCCCGGGTGAGCCTGGGCGTGCTGATCAGGCGGGTTCGCTCACCGTCACGCGTCTCGTCGCGTGGCGTGTTGTGCACAGCGCTCGCAAGCCGAGCCAAAAGCGAAGCTTGTGAGTGTTGTGCGCGATGCGCTACGTCACTCAAGCGTGGCGGTAGCGGGCAAACCGGGCGGCACCTTAGGGTTAAAGGCGGAAAGGTGTCGCGAAGGAAAGCCACGTCCGCTCCGAAAGCGGAGCTTTTTAGAAAAAGTTTTTTAGTTTGCGACAATTGGCAGATATAAATTGATGAAAGAACCCAATGCGGTGCTAGGTAATAACAAACTTACGATTGTGCTCGATGAGTTTGCGAACATCTTACATCTTTACTATCCTCACGTTGGAATGTGGCAGCACATGTTCCACTCAAGGTGCGGCGTTTTCACGCAAGGTGTGTTCAAGTGGCTTCCGCCCTACGGCTCAGGCGTTCACTCTTCACAAAACCACTTGGAAAACACGCTTGGTATTTCCACCACTCATTCTTTTGACGGTATCACCCTAAGGTTCACAGACGTGATACACCCACAGCGAGACGTTTTCATTAGGCGCATAACGCTCGAAAACGCACGCGATACGCTCAAGCTTTTCTTTTATAACAGGCTCAATATAGCGGAATCGGAGGGTGGAGAGACCGTTTTTTACGACGATGAAACAAAAGCGCTTATTCACTTTAAAGGCAACCAGTTCATCCTTTTTGGTTCGTACCCCACTTTTTCGTCTTTTGTTTGCGGAGAACACACAGTAAGAGGGCTGAGTGGCTCCTATGTTGATGCTGAAGACGGAAAGCTTGTGAAAAACGAAATATCTCAAGGTCTTGCGGATTCCACTTCTGAGCTCACGCTTGAGCCAGTGAACGGAAGAGCGGAGGCTTACTATTATATCGCTACAGGTAGCAGCTTAGACGAAGTGGTTTCGCTAAACAACTACTTGGTTTCAAAGAAGTTCGAAAAAGCGATGCACGAAGCGATGAGCTTTTGGTCGTCTTGGATAGCCCACAAGCCTCTTCCAAACTCTGACCTTAGTGAAAACGCAAAAAGGCTTTACAAGCTGTCGATGTACGTTTTGCAAAACAGCGTGGATCACGAAGGAGCGATCATAGCGTCTTTTGATTCAAGGAGCGCGAAAATTGCTGGAAATTCCTATAACTACTGCTGGTGGAGGGACGCGTGTTACGTTTCCATGGCGCTTAACGAAGTTGGCATGTCGAATCTTTCACTCAAATTTCTGAATTTCGCTGCGCTAAACCAAAGGCCAGAAGGGTATTTTTATCACAGACACAGAGCGGACGGTTCGTGGGGTTCCACTTGGCACAAGAAACCATTCGTTCAGCTAGATCAAACAGCTTCTGTGATTTCAGCGGTGTACAACTACTATGTGAACACGAATGATGTGGGTAGCGTTCTCGATTTCTGGCCAATGGTGAAGTCCGCCGCAGGTTTTCTTATTTCGATGATAAACGACGGCTTTCTTAAGCCTTCTTACGACATGTGGGAAGAGGAGTTTGGGGTTCATGTTTACACCGCGGCTGCAGTTTGGCACGGGCTTATGGCCGCTGAGCTTGTTGGCGACGTGCTTGGAAAGGAAAGAAGAGGATGGTCAGAGGCCGCAGGCGCGATTAAGCGCACAATCCTTGAGCGCTACTCAAATGGCGAGTTCGTTAGAGCACTAGACCACGAGGACAAAAGGGCGGATTCTTCTATGCTCATGCTAATCAACTTGGGACTACTTGAGCCCTCAAGCGCCGTGGCGCAAAAGCTTGTGCATCACGTGGAAAAGACGCTCAGCAAACCCACTGGTGGAATCTCTCGTTACCAAGGCGATCAGTACTGCGGATACGAAAACCCTTGGATCATTTCAACTCTTTGGCTTGCTCAAGCAAAAATGCTATTAGGAGATTTCTTGTCGGCAAGGCAGATAATCGAATGGGTTGCGCATAGGTCTTCGAACACAGGCTTACTCCCTGAGCAAGTTCATCCAGAGACTGGTAGAAGCACCTCGGTAACACCTCTCACTTGGAGCCATGCGACTTACGTCACTACGGTGAACATGTACTCTTCAAGGCTTCGTAAGGGCGGGTACACGCTACGAAGAAACGGCATTTAGGAGAGGTAAAATTTGGAGTTTGCCGCGGTTTCTGTGCTTGTGTGCATGTGTAAAGTTTTGATGATAAAAAGGGCGGAGAGAAAGAACGACCCTTGGTCAGGGCAGGTCGCCTTCCCGGGTGGAAGAGTGAAACAGGGTGAGTCGGAGCTTGAGTGCGCGCTAAGAGAGCTCTTTGAAGAAGTGGGAATTTCGCTTTCAAAAAAGCCTGATTTGAAACTTGAATACTTTGAGCCATCAAATGAGCCAGAACTCAAGGTGAGACCCTTTGTGTTTTTCTTAGAGCGGTGCGAGCAAAACATCACGCTTTCAGATGAGGTTTTTGAAGCAAGGTGGATACCCATAAGCGAGCTTAAACGTTCAAGCGCGAGCATAAACGGCGTTTTAAGAGAAGTTTACGTCGTAAAGGACTGGGTGATCTGGGGAATGAGTAAAAGGATACTAGACACACTACTTTCGGGTGTTCTATCGCCATGCCTAAAGCACGATAGTGGGTCTACGAAAAAGTAATATTAGGACAGTGATTAGTATTAGTGTGAACACTTAGTTGTTTTAGAGGGGGCTGACCACTCAATTGTCATATAAGCCAACTTTTAGCGAAGTGGAAAGCGTACTCTACGCTGACATCCGCCTTACGAAGGGCTCTGCGCCCAAGTTTTATTTGGGAGGAAAGGAAATAGACATTTGGTCAGAAGAATTTTTGGCTTATCACTCAAAAAGCACCACAGATTACGTAAGGGAAAGAATACTTGAGGCGGAGCGAACTGGCGAAGATGTTTTCCCAGATATTGTAGGAAAGAAGCGAGAAAAGGAGCTCGTAAAGAACGCGCTGTTTAGCGGCTCACCCATACTGTTTAGGGGAGACCGTGGTTTTGGGAAGACCACGTTTAGCAAAGCGATAGCAAAACTTCTTCCGTCAAAACTTCTTGCGATAAAGGACTGTAGAATTCACGATGACCCGACAAGACCTGTTTGCTTCTCTTGTAAGTGGCGTGTTACACATGAAGAGAGGGTGGAGCTTGAGTGGGTTCCGAGAATCTGGGTGAGAATTCCAGGAGACCCTATGCTCACAACTCGCCAGCTTATAGGCGGAATCTCTATCCAAAAACTGAGAGAAGGTTATGAGCTCGACCACCCAGAAGTGTTCATCCCAGGAAGGGCGCTAAAAGCGAACAGGGGCGTTGGATACTTTGACGAGCTAGGTGCCATTCCTTCATCAATGCAAACCATGCTCCACGAGTTGCTCGAAGAAAAGCAGATCACGACGAGCGAGGGTGATATCATACCGATGAAGATAGACGCGATAGAAATCGCTTCGACCAACCCGTCGAACTACAGAGGAACCTCGGTGATCAAAGAGCCGCTTTTAGACAGAATGGAGGTCATAGAAATTGGTCCACCAGAAAGTGTAGAAGAAGAGATTGAAATAGCGCTCAGAAACATGTACTACACGAAAAGATTTGGTCAAAGACCTCCTATTCCAGAGTGGCACGCAAGAATCATGGCGCAAATCGTAAGATTTGGGCGTAACGCCCAAAAGGGAAGGGCGCAGCTTTCGGCCGCTTTGTCGTGTAGAGCCACGATAAAGCTCTTCGACCACGTTTACTCAAGAGTGGAGAGAAGGGGAGGAAGGGTTCCTATGTTCAAGGACTATGGGGAAAATTACGAAATGGTAAAGCTTGCGCTCGGTGGAAGAATAGAGCTTGAATACGGCTCAAGGATGAACAAAGACGATTTTATAAGCGCACTGGTCGCCGAAGCGCTCAAGGCCGAGTGTAAAAGGATTTACGAAGATTACTTGCCTCGTGAACAGTTCGAAACGTTTTTAAAGGAGCTTTACGCATTGGGTGAAAAAGTGGACGGCGGCTCTCTGATCAGGGTTGAAAAAGACATAATTCCAAGTTTGAGGCGCACGAAAACCGTTTCCGCTCTTCTTACGAGGATGAAGGCGCAAGACGACGAGACAACGCTTTCTGCGATAGAAGTGGTTCTCAACTCGCTTTCTCACTGCTCGGACTTTGTGTCAAAGTTCGACCACGGGTATCTCATCAAAGAGGTGCGGGATTTTGCAAAAACCTCCTTGTAAGCTCGACACCCAATCGAACGAAGAGCTGAGCTCAGTCTTTGGGCGCGAGTTTCTAGAGGAAATGCTTTACTCACTTTTTAACCCTGACAACTACCCGGATAACGATGAATACATAGACCAACTTTTGGACGAGCAGTACGAAAGGTGGAGCGAAGAAATGCAGAAGTACATGGATCAGAGGTTCGCCTACTCCAAGGAAAGCTGGCTTTACAGGGAGTGGCTCGAAGAGAGGGCGAAAAGGGAGTTTGTAAGGGAAAAAGCTTGGAAGGAGCTTATGGAGGCCATAAAAAGCGGAAAAATAAAACCCGAGTCGCTTTCCGCAAAAAAGGTGGTTCAGACTTTTGCGCATGAAGTTTTGAAAGGACTTGAGCAAGAAGGGTACGTTGAAATCAGGAGCACCTATGACGCTCAGCGCGGCTACTCCTATGGCTGGCTCGATTTTACCAACTTGGGAGAGGACGTGATAGCAAAGAAAATTCTTGACGAAGTGCTCGAAAACCTCGAGTTTCCGTCGCTCGAATTTGGTGAAGATCATGAAGGACAAGGAAACACTCCCGCAAGCAAAGTGAGCGACTTTGACGAACTCATGCATCACTACGACTTGATCGATCTTTACGAGACGCTTGCTGAAGCGGGAATCAGAAACTCGGACGACATACTCAACCCCGCCTACCTTAAAGCTAGAATACCAGAAAGCCGCTTTTCTTCGTCCAACGTGATTCTTATCGACTCTTCAAACTCTATGTACGGCCCGAAATTCAAGGGTGCGATCATGGCTTCGCTTGCGCTAAAAAGACTTCTTGAAGAGTACTTTAGAGAAGACAAGCTTTATATCGTGGCGTACGACGACGAGCCTCTTCTACTCAAAGAGGGCGACATCCTGAGGTTAAGACCTCAGGGTAACACCGACATAGGTTGCGCGCTCGACTTTGCAAGGGAGTTACTAAGAAACGAAGAAGGAAACAAAAACGTTTTCCTTATAACGGATGGCGAACCAACTTGCTCGTACATCGAAAGCATGAGTCCTGAAGAGAACGCGTACCGCGCGGCCTACCTCGCGGGCCAAGAAATGGTCAACATAAACATCGTTTTGCTAGACCAAAAACCAGAGCTTAGGGCGATAGCAGAAAACATGGCAAGGCTTAACGGTCGCTCGACGATAACTTATGTCAACGATCCTCTTCACCTTAAAGACTTTGTGATAAAGACGTACGCAAGAATCAAAGGTCTCAACCTGAGAAGACTCAAGATCTGAGTAAGTTTAATACGTTAACTACTCCAAATTGTGTTTGTGAGCTCGAAACAAAGAGTGTGTCACGTTTGTGGGTACCCAGCCCAACCAGATGCGAATTACTGCATAAACTGTGGCGCAAAGCTTGAGAAAGCGGTTAAGCCTCTTTCCAAAGAAAACTTTCTGAGCGTCGCAAACTCGCGATGGCTGAGATGGGCTGCCGTCGCTTTTTTGATCGAGCTTGTGATTTTCTTTGCGCTTTCTTCTCTTCCTATGTCCGCTCAAACCGCGCAGACTTACGCCTCAGGAGGAAAACAGCTCGTTGACAGTGTGAGAAACCAACCTCTTTTTTTGAGAATTCTTGCGATTTTCGAAAACAACTTCAGAATCGCTTCAATTGAGCTTGTTCCGTTCTTTGGTGTCGTGTTTTTCGGCGTTTCCACCTACCAAACCGCGCAGATCATAGAAGCGTTTGGGATTAATTCATCTTTAAACGGTCCAATTCTCATGCTTTCTCTTCTCTTTCTTCCGCATAGCTGGCTTGAACTTCCAGCTTACGCAGTAGCCACTTATCAGGGGTTGCTCCTCTCGGTTTCAATCTTTAGAAAAAGGTTCTTTCAAGAGTTAGGTCGGACGCTTTTTGTGCTACTCATTGTGGGAGTGGAGCTCTTTGTCGCCGCAATTTTTGAGGGAGTGGAGATAACGCTTCAAAACTACGGGTCTATTCTTCCTCTTGTTACGTGGTTACCATTTTTTGTAATTGCCGGTCTGGTTTACAATTTGATAAAAAAAGTAAGGCAAAAAATTTAAAAAATCAACTCTTTATTGCCGCGCTAATCTTTGTTGCTACATCCTGAGGTATGCTTTGCATTTGGTGCGCTTCTCTTGCGTGGACTTCCACGAGTTTCATCACTTCTTCTCTGCTGGATGCGCCCTTGACTTCAAAGTCACACTTCATTCCGACGTCCTTGCACTTAAACTTGTACCCAGCCACACTTTTCACCTCATGCGTTATATTCATCTAACTATATATGCTTTTCCCAATATTATATGTAAGTCGCATTTGTTTTTGACGTTTCTAAAAGAGAGTTAATAGAAGAATAGACCCTTTCTGGTGTAAGCGGAAGCGCGCGAGCTCTGACGCCAGTTGCCGCTTTTAGTGCGTTTGCGATCGCAGGCGCAACTCCTATTATAGGAGGCTCACCTATTCCCTTTGAGCCTATGTTGTTCACAAACGGGTCTTGCACTTCAACCCATTCGGCGATGATTTCTCCGATGTCTTCTGAGCAAGGAATTAAGTAGTCAGCGAGATTCGGGTTTAAAACAGCGCCTGAGTTGTCCACAAGCCTTCCTTCAGTAAGCGCGTAGCCCAATCCCTGAATCACCCCTCCTTCTATTTGGCTACTAAAAACAAGTGGGTTGACCACCCTTCCTGAATCGTGTACAGAAACGAATTTCACAAGCTTGATTTTCCCAGTTTGAGTGTCGACTTCAATTTCCGCAAACTGAGCGGCAAAAGTGTTGAGCGCGTATTCGTCCTTGTTCGGTCCACGAGCGCCCTTTCCTATTATCACAAAATTGCCGAGCCTTTTTGCTATTTCTTCAAGCGTTGCCAGCTTTTCCCCTGTTTTCTTTTTTATCACGCCATTTTCTAGTGTGAGCGAACCAAGAGGCGCATCGAAAAGTTGCGAAGCGAGCTCGAGTAGCTGCGTTTTAACATCGCGCGCGGCGCTTCTCACCGCAGGCCCCACGGACGCAAGCGTTTGGCTTCCTCCGCTACCAGGCGAATAAAGCTCGGTTATTGTGTCACCGAGTGTAACCTGAACTTTTTCGATGGGAATGGAGAGCTCTTCTGCAGCAATTTGCGCAAGCGCAGTCTTCGTGCCAGTTCCTATATCCTGAGTCGCGGTGATCACGTTGACCGAACCATCCGAATTAAGTTTTACCTGTGAATAAGCGGGCGGGCCTCCTCCGCCAAACCAAATCACGCTTGCCATTCCCTTAGCCCTGATCTTATCTCCGATTCTTACAACCCTTGGCTCGTCAAACCAGCGTATCAAGCGTGCACCCTTTTCGTACGCTTGTTTCAAACCCTTTGAAGAGTACGGCAAGTTCAAAAGCTGGTCCTTTTCTGCGTAATTTCTGAGCCTGAGTTCAAGTGGGTCAATTCCAAGCTTTTGCGCAAGCTCATCGAGCGCGCACTCAAGCGCAAAATTTCCCTCAACGTAACCGGGTGCTCTAAACGCGGTGTTCGAGACCAAGTTTGTTTTTACCCCCACGATTTCAACCCTTACGTTTTCACATCGATAAAGTGACTTTGTAGGTCCTCCGACGTCCGCCGTCCAACCGTCAACACCGATGTTCACGAGCGCAAAGTGTTCGATCGCGGTGAGTGTGCCATCTTTTTTTGCGCCTATTCTTATTTTCTGCACGGTTTGGCTTCTGTTTCCTGTGACAAGGTTTTCTTCTACTCTGTCCAAGACCACGCGCACTGCTCTTGACAGCGCGCGTGAAACCATCGCGGCAAATAGCGTGTAACGCCCTGCGCCGAACTTGCTTCCAAAACCTCCGCCCATAAAGCTACATATTACGCGTATGTTTTTTTCAGGAATTCCAAGCTCCTCGCTCAGCTCTTTTCGTACGTAGAAGATGGCTTGCGTTGACGTGTGAACAATGAGCGTGTCACCTTCCCACCAGACCACACAACCGTGCGTTTCCATGCAATTGTGCAGTGTAGCCTGGGTGTCAAACCTTTCTTCTATGACCACATCCGCCTCTTTAAAGCCCTTTTCCACGCTACCTCTCTCGTAAACCTTACGCGTGACCTGGTTAGTGGGCTCTTCGATGTTCAAAAACGCGGGTAACGGCTCGTACTCGACGTCTATTTTTTCGATCGCATCAGAAAGAGCCTCCTCCTCTTCTGCCACAACAAAAGCGACTTCTTCGCCTTGGTAGTTCACTTCTTCTCCAAAAAATTTCTTTGCGGCTTCAAAGGGTAGCGTGTGCGCGTTGTGTTTTGTGTAAATCGCGACAACGCCTGGTGTTTCAAGCGCGTTTTGAATATTCACACTTTTCACTTTTGCGTGGGAGTAAGGCGATCGCACAAACTTTCCGTACAAAACGCCTGGCGGATAAACGTCGTGCGTGTACTTTGCGGAGCCCGTGACCTTTGATTTTGCGTCCACCCTTGACACAGGTTTTCCTACAACGTTTAGCCTTTCATCACTCGCCCACGCTTCAACCTCTTCTTCTTCCACTGGCACGTACTCATCCCTGAATCTTCCTTCAAACTCCACGCGTGTTTTAACGAGCTTCACTCAAAACACCTCTTGAAGCCTCTTCAATCGCTCTAAAAATTTTTGGGTATGCGCCGCATCTACAAAGATTTCCAGCCATGTACCTTTTGATTTCTTCAAGCGTGGGGTGAGGGTTTACGCTTAGCAAAAACTTCGCAGACATTATTTGACCAGGCGTGCAGAAACCGCACTGCAACGCGTCGTTTCTTATAAAGCTTTCCTGGAGCGCATCTAGACTGTCGCCTCTAGAAAGCCCTTCGACCGTGGTGATTTCCATCCCATCGACTTGAACCGCGAAAGTAAGACACGAAAGCCTTGACTTTCCGTTCACAAGCACGGTGCACGCGCCGCAGTTTCCCATGTCACACCCTTTCTTTGCACCTGTCAAACCGAGCTTCTTTCTCAAAACGTCGAGCAAAGTCGTTCTTGGCTCGACGAACACGCTAACACGAGAGCCGTTCACTTGAAAAGAAACGCGCACGAAACTCATAACACTTGTTTACGAAAAAACGCTATAAGCGTTACCAATCCTTTAAGTGAGCGCCAATTTTTTGAAGGGTGTCGGGCGAGTCGAGCGCAAAAACTGGGGTGAAATCTACGCTTTTTACCTTTTCGGCGATTTGAGACGCAGATCCGATAAGAGAAAGTTCATCAAGTAGCTCCTTTGCTTGGTTCACCGCTTCGTCTTTTTTGCCTGAGTGATAAAGCGACCTCATTCTTTCAACCTCGTTTTCGTAGCCAAGTGTTTTTAAGTTGCTGTAGTAGTAGTCACCCATAGAACACACGTAAAATGTGATTAAGCGTTTGATTCGCTCAATTGCGCTCGTGTCTTCCGTAAGAGCGACTGGGTAGTACGCGACAAGCTCTTTTCCGTTTAAAATCTTTAGCGCTTTATCAAGCTTTGAAAAAGGGTAAAAAGTGACGATCGCACCGTCAAAGAATTTCGCCGCAATTTTAAGACTTTTTTCGCCCAAAGCCGCAAGATAAACCCTCAACTCTTTTACAGGCTGTGTGAAAAGTCTAAAGCGCGAAGGCGTTTTCGTTTGGAGACTAAGCTCTTTGCCATGCGCCACTTGACGAATTACGCGTAAGTAATCCAATAGCCTCGAGTACGGTCTTTCAAAAGGAATACCGTGCCAGTCTTCCACAACCCTTTTTGCGCTCACCCCAAGCCCAAGAGCAAACCTACCTTCACCAAATTGAGAAAGTGTTGCGCAAGCCATTCCGATCAACGCCGCAGACCTTGAAAACACGTTGACAACACCAGTTCCGACTGTAATCTTTTGTGTAGAAGCAAGTAGCGCGCCACAAACCGAAAAAGCTTCAAGAGACCAAGCTTCGGGCACCCAAAACTCGTTTGCGCAAGCCTCTTCCGCTTTTTTACAAAGAGCTATCACACTTCTAACTTCTGCGTTTCGCCAGTCGAAAGTAACGCCCCATTTAACCAACGCTTTCCTCCTCCAAGCTTTCGTCCACCTCTAAAATCACGGTTGAGCCAATGAACAAAACGCCGCCAAAAATTGCGACGCTGATCAAGCCAGTGTAAAGCGTCTGTTGTGTGTGGTAAGTAGTAAAGTAGTAAAAAAGCGCGTAAAAGAGTGTCAGAATCGTAGACACAAGGTAGAGCGCTAACGCTTTGTTCACTTGTTAAATGAATTAGAGGGTGTTTGTAAGCCTTTTTTCACAAGAAACCATGTTCCAAGCGCCTTTGCGCAAAGCGTTCCTTTTGCGTCGATCACCTCTCCTTCTGCGACAGCGGTTGCACTTCCCATTCTCAGAACTCTTCCTTTGGCTTTAAAAGGCGAGTGTTTAAGCGGTTCAAGAAAGTTCACTTTGAGCTCTATCGTGAGCTGGTCAACGCCTTCGTTGAGCGACATCACCGCAAGCCCTGCGGCGCTATCAAGCGAGTACATAACAACACCGCCGTGAACTATTCCGCCACGTCTTGCGATTCTTTCACTAAAAGAGAAAGAAAGCTCCACTTCTCCCTCGCCAAACTTTTCAAGTTTAAAGCCCATCGCTTCAAATAACGAGCCCTTTTGAGAAAGCTGTTTTTGTAGCTCTTCTTCAAGGTTAACACCCTTTTTTCTTAGCGCTTCAAAAAAGCTTTTTAGCCCACCCGCTTGTGTCACAAGCTCTTCAAAGCTCATTTCACAAACGGTATAATCAAAAACTATTTAAGAATTAGTAATAGTAAGTGACGGTGATTGTAGCGGTTGCGCCGTTGAACAAGTTGTTGTTACCAAAGTAAACCCCAATTGTTCCAGGAAGTATGGGAATTATCAAAGTGCTACTCGTTCCGAACGGTTCCTTTGGGTTAAAGTATCCACCACTCGGATTTGTCATGTAATCCTGAATTTCTATGTAGCCAGTTGTGGTTGTGCTAGTTCCTCTGACTTCCTCCCCGCCTCTCAAGGGCGAGGGTTCCCTCCCAAGGGGTTCATCGTTCCCACCATCGGTTCGGGGCTACATCCCTCATTTGGTGGGCAGTCGGGTGGCTCAGAGAACCACTCCCATTTGAATATGGGACTATCATCCAGCAGTCTAGTCCCTTTAAGAGGGAAAAGAGATACTAGATGCTCCTCCCACAGTCCCATTAAGCCCTCAATCGAGCTTGGGAGGAGCGTCATTAGCGTCACTAAGAGAAAAATAGAACTCATATTTAAATATAAGGGGGCTATCCATCCTCGCTCCTCAAAGAGGCGAGGCTTTCCGCCCCCT